>JAABUO010001588.1_pt1 | contig 29228 bp, 39 predicted proteins | sample 5559291 | NCBI WGS metagenome assembly JAABUO01 (sample SAMN10711878, study PRJNA513372) | rock metagenome | isolation source: Antarctica rocks | place: Antarctica: Victoria Land, Finger Mt sud | reverse complement strand
TGATTCATGCATTGCATCCACAACTACACCTTTGACAACAAGACCAGATCTGCTTAGATGTGAAGTCAGACTGGGCGCTTGCATACCTGCACTCCTGAGCCTACAAACACTCTGATTCCCCTATACAGCGCCTAATTCAGTTTGTCTACCCTCTGTGAACCCTCAACTCTGTTGACCCTATAATAAATAACAATAATAATAATAATTAAACGCTTTCCAGCTCATGATGAGCTAGGTACGTGCTGGACAAGTCTTGTCTCTCCAGAAGAGCCTGTCTTGCGAATCCCTGTAAGGCCTACTAATTCGACAGTTTTGACAATCACGTAATGCAACATCATTGAAACTAGACCTAGGGCGGCCAGGTGGGCGAAGCCCCTTGACCTCGCCAAATATATAGCCTATATCAACCCTAAATAAAGCCATATCAAGCCATATCAAAGCCCTCTACAAACCCTTGACCCTGCCTGGCCTGCAGTCCCCAGCCCTCCAGCAGCAGCAACATCTTCAAGGATGACAACAAGGAAAACAGCCGTGACGCCAACAATGGCAGATCCCAGTCCCATGCCGGTCACATGTCTCACTCCTACAGCAGCAGCCTCAGCTTCAGTCTCAAGAGCCAGGGGCAGCAAGAAAGGAGCCAGGGGCAGCAAGAAAGGAGCCAGGCGCAGCAAGAAAGGAGCCAGGGGGGTAAGCCCAGCCGATTGGAGGTCCAGTCACCCTCTGGGCAACGGGCCAGGGGGCATAAGGAGGGCGAGAGGGCTGCAGCTGACAAGAGCAAGGATGCTGCAGCTCAATGGTGCGTGTAGCTGCTTAGGGTTCAGGGTCTAGCGTTTGCCTGTGCATTCTACCTTTACATGATGTGCATTCTACCCTTACATGATGTGCATTCTACCCTTACATGATGTGCATTCTACCCTTACATGATGTGCATTCTACCCTTACATGATGTGCATGTCCACACAAACAGCTCATGCAGTTCGGGCTGTGCTGCCACATTGGCTGCATTCAAGCTAGAGACCATGGCTTGTCCGTGCATACATTCATCTGTACATCGTGTGTATTCATCATCCATGCATGCATGCATTCACTCGTTCATTCATGCGTTCATTTGTTCATGTATTCAACGGGTGTATGTGTGTATGATGTGGTTGCTTCCGCATGATAAGACAATGCTGCTGTTGCTGATGTGAAATCTTGAGGACTTTCACAATCGGTGATGGCTGCTGTTCATGTGACAGACTACTTCAATACCTAACAACAAGCACTAATGTATCTTTGCAGATATTGCAGCAAGGTACACAGGTTGCACAACATTTTCGAAGGTGCATCCTACAATATGGCTGCTACTTATGTGAAAATTTGGTTGAGGAGTTTCACATTTGGTTATGGCTGTTGTTGATGTGACAGTCTTTTTTGCCATCTCACGACAGGAACTTGCATACCTTGGCATGTACAATAGCGAGGTGCAGAGGCTGCGTGAGATTGTTAAGGATCTTTCACAATTGGACATGGCTGATGCTGATGTGGCACTGTACTTCAACATTCAACAGCAGATGATTATGTGACTTTGCAGGTGTTGCGTACAGGGGCATAGACTGTTGAGGAGTCTTGCAATCACACTCAGTTGAAAGGTTAGCAAGAGGAACTAATGCGCCTTTGCAGGTATCGCAGCGAGGTGCAGAGGCTGCGCAATGTGTTCAGGAGTGCTGTTGCTGGAGATGTAGCTCGCCTGAAGGAGGCTGTTGGGGAGTACAAGGAGAACACCAGCCGGCTTGAATGCCAAAAGCAGCTGCTGCTGAAACAGGCAAGTGTGCTGTGCAACCGTCATATACATCACAGCAGTCAACAAGCACTATATGGCAATTGTGCTGCACATTATGTCAGCCGCAACACACGTTAAGGCAATCATGACACAAGTTACAGCAATCTATATGCACATTGTGGCAATCATAACATATGTTGCAGCAAGCATGGCCTGTATACATCTGACTGATGTGTCCAAAGTTGTTGGGCAGTTGTTGGGTCCTACACAACGCTGTGATACCTGCTGAGAGAGGACAAAAAGGTTCATCAGCGCATTTGAGTGCCCAAAGCACCATACAGCAACACACTCTACCATGTCTCAGCAGGCACAAAAAATCATCAGCTAGAGTAATAGATCATGTGCTTACTACCATACATGAGCTGCATCCATAGCTGCTTGCTGCTGCTGCAGCTGTCAAGGCTTGAAGCCCTTGTGCAAAGCATACTACTCCGACTTTTGACTCCATTCAGAAGGAGCCGTTCGTTGGTCTCGTAAGAATCTCAGGGCATTCTTTTGGTGGGGCAGTCATCCTTTCTGTACTCTTCTTGACTCCAAGTACTGAATTGACAAGTGCACATTGTTGCACAGGTGTTGAGTCTAGAGTCCAGAGTAGCGGAGCACCAACAGCAGCAAGCCAGCTTTGACACCCAGCTGCAGCAGTCACAACTTGAAACCCAGCGTGCACAGCGTGCCCTGCGCACAGCACAGCAGGACGCGGCAGGGCCCGCAGGGCCGCTGGATGGGGCCCTAGGTGGTGGCTTGAGGGGCATGCCAGGGCTAGCCCTGAGGATGCAGGATCAGGGTAGCCCTGGAATGCTAGATGCTGACAGCTGGGCTGAGCCTGCTAGCGTCGAGGTACGCGTACATACCATGTTACCAGCCTGCCTGATGTTGTATCAAAATCTATGATGTGAACAACCTCCCTCTCAGGGTAGACTTTTGGGTTACTAATCAATTCAGTAGGCTACGGTTGTGTTACAAATGTCATTTGCCTTTTTTTTTTAATGCTGGTGCAATTCGGCGCCAAAGCCAATGTTACTAAACAGATTTGCGTTCGAGATTTAGGAAGCAGGCATGTGGACATCCAGCTCAGCACCTTTTCTTCATTTGTATTTTTGTTCAGAATCCCTCCGTTTCCTCTGTTGAAATGACAAAACATAATATCCTGGCTAGTGCATCCTCCAAACACAACTGGTGTTTAGGTTACAAGTGCAACTTTGGATGTCCATATGCCCATTTCATGGGTGTAGGAAAACGTTCTCTGTTATAGACGTGCATGAGCTAGTACAAGACCATCTGATCAGATGACACACATACGGTAATGGGTTACCTGTGCTTCTGAGATGACATCAACGTAGCTTCCCACAGAGTGTGTGGCCTGCTCTTATCCTAAGATTCCCTTCAACATAAAATCCGTGTCTACCAGGCCTTCATGAGACAGGAGATTTTCTGCACAACAGTCGTGCTGCTAGGTTGAGATCCTGTGTGTGCATGCAGAGGTCATCTCCCGGAAAAAAAATGCAGCTGTGACACCATATGCAAAAGTGTCGTGTCTGTCAATTGACAGCAAGCCCCTTCATGCAGACATTGTTGCCAGACATTGTGCAGCCGCAAGAGGAGCATGCTTCCAATGCACAGAAGCAGCTTACTACTAGCCGGCGAAGGCCAGGAACAGTGGTGCTGCTGCGTCGAGATCTATCTACATATACAGTGTCTCTGCATGCAGACATTGCTACCAAGGATTGTGCAGCTGTGGGAGGATCTGCAAGTGCCTCTGGTCCACAGGAGCCGTTTCTACCTGGCCTTCAAGGGCAGGGAGACCTTCTACTATGAGGCAGAGCACCGACGCCTCATACACCAGCAAACCCAGGTACAATCACCCTGCTCTGTTTTCAAGAGTTCTTGACATTGCGAATAATCTGTAATAACTATATATGTTTAACTACATATGACTATATGTATACATATATATATATATATACATATTCAAATTTCAGTTCTTGAGTACCTTTCCTGATTGTGGCTGCTGATGGGACTACCTCTGCTGGATAGCAAAGAAGCCCTACCGGCAAAAGTTGCATAACAGAGGGAGAGAATGACATAAGCTGGATGGCCAAGGGAAGCTTGGGAACAGTTCACGCTTCTCTGCAATGAATCACCCAACGGTGTCGTCTTTTTCGCTTGTTAAGCTGGAATTACGATCTTTTCTGGGAGGGCAGCAGTAGGTGCCTGGTGCATTCTGAAGCTGGACTAGGAAAGGCGGTGTCGTCTGGACAAGGCAGTGCTGCCTGCATTGTCAAACTTTGCAAAAATGCATGAACACCATTGCATCAGCTTGTGCATACAAAAGAAGCGTGTCTGTCTGAAAGTACGGACATTGAGGCAAATCACCACTTGGCTAGGGCTAGCAGGGGTCCTGATCATGATGTACATTGCAGATGGGCCTGTCTGTCCAAGACGGTGATGAAGCCTCGCCCAGAAGCAAGCGCATAGCAGAGGCTGAAACCAGTAAAGCCTTGCGCAAGCTAGATTGGGAGAGGCGCTGGCTGGCTGCCCAGATGAAGTGGGATTTCACTGCTGACGAGCGCTTGGAGCTGTTCACTGAGTTTGGGGTGTCCTCTGATGGCAAGGAGAGGAAGCTGCAGCTGGTCAGGAAGCTGTGGGCGCCAGACACTATCAGGTGAGGCCCAAAACTGAGCAGAGTTCGTTTGATGGTGAAACCTGCTGCAAGCTGTGGTGCAGCGTACTAAGTCATAGGTTTGGACTGGAGCGCTGCATGTCCGGAGGTGCTCAGGTGAGTTTGGGGTGTGTTCTAATGGCAAGCAGAGGAAGCTGCAGCTGGTCAGAAGACTGTAAGCGCCTGATACTACCAGGAACTGGACTGCAGATGTTTTACACAAGAAGACTGGTGGCATGAACAGGAGCAGTGCTGCCTCTGATTGAATGTAAGATGCTGTGCATGCTGGGCGCAAAGGAACAACAACCATTCGGCCATTGGAACAATCAGGCTGATGGTGTGTGCGTAGTCCACACAGGGAGCCACATCTAACCAGCCCTACGGGAAGAAATGTGTCTAAAGCACAAACAAAGGAATGAGCGGCGAAGGATGCTAGGCATGCAGGGAGGCTGATGGCAAGACCAGGAGCAGAAAGCAGTGCTGCCTCTGCATGAATGAATGAATTGATGAACAAACAGATTATTGATTGAATGAATGCATGACTGATGATGTGCATGCAGGGAGACAGACGGCATGACCAGGAGCAGCGAGGTGGTGATGCGCCTCAATGGCTGTGACGCAACAGACGGCATGTTCGACCTGGTCTTCAGCAGACCCCAAGGTGACCAGCCCACATCAAACCCATAACAGTGTATCTGCCGTACAGTGCATGCGGAGCTTGAGCAAAAGCCTGAAGAAGGAGTGAACTCACAGACAGATCAAGTCATACATGCATGCATGAGCGAATGAGTGGCTGAATGCATGAGAGCGTGTGTGCATAATTAGTGGGTGAGTGACTACATGCATGAATGAGTGGATGACTGTACCAATGGATGAGTGGCTGTAGAATGAGACACAACGGATGCTGTTTTGGCCCTACTTTTCACTGGTGTACCATGAAATTTAGCTGATCACACAGTGCACTCTACAACTGGCATTGCAGGGCCAGTTGACAGCATGCTGTTTGAGCAAGGCAAGACTGTGTCAATCGTCATGTGATATTGCCTGTTTGCGCAACAAGATCACACGCAAGTTTTCACCTGCAACATGGTCTTGATTTCCTCCAAATCTGAGCTGCTTTTATATACATGATCAGACTTGTTGGCTGGCCAAAGCATTGTAGTCTCTCTCGCCCTTGCGTGCAGGTGAAGGCTGGGTGCAGTCCATGGACCAGTAGACAAGACCAGTGGACAACATGCTGCTCAAGCAAGGCAAAACAATGTCAGAGCGTTGTGTGAGATTGTCTGTTTGCATGCAGGTGAAGGCTGGGTGCGCTCAATGATTGCAGCAGGAGCAACAACACTAGCTCCTGTGTTGGGGCGCATGGTGTCCAACCCTGCAGGGGGGCCCAGACCCCCCTCGGCCAGCAAGGGCTCCACCTCATCAAGTGAGTCATGCTTGCATCTGCTGTCATGATTGATATGGCAACTGTTTCAAATGCATTACATGGCGCCACTGCGCCAATATGCAGCCTGTTTCTGCTGTTACCGCTACTTTCTATAGCCTGTCACTGCACTCATTGCTACTTGCTGCAGTAGCGCAACGTCGGTGCATAGATTGTTTGTGCCTGAACAACTGCCAGTCCCCCAGGCCAGAGGACACTATTTTGCATGATGACATAACTGTACAGCCAGTGGGGTGCCATTGATGAGTCATGGACAATGCACAAAGCCTGTAGGCTGCAGTCTCAAGAGGCTTCCATTGCGACTGCCGAAAGGCGCAGACCCTTCATGTCCTTATCACATACAAAGGCACGTGGGTTTGGCTTGCTCAGCACTGATCGCTTGATAATCTGACTGATACATCAGATGCACCTGATGGCTGCTGGCTAAGAACGCGGTTATATGATTATTATTGTTATAACCGTCATTGTTATTATGACTGATGCGCCTGCAGTGCAAAGCAACAAGGTGGAGGGCCGGCGAAAGAGCTTCCTGGGGGTCTTTGGTCTGACCCCTAGAAGGAACAGCAATGCCACCTCTGCGTTCAGCGGTGGCAAAACCTCCCGCCCACAGACGCCACCAGCACATCCATGATTGCCACAGCCACAGCAGCCAGGGCTCAAATTTGATGGATCATACACTGCACTTTCAGCCTGTGTCAGACTTGAACACCTGGGCATGCCAACTGTCCCGTGCGCAAGCCTGCCTACAATCGTAAGACACAAGCAAAATTTTAGACATAGCATAGGATGGTCTGTGTCTCATGCTCACAGCTGACAACTTTGCACAGGACGTTTGCACATGACCCTAGATGATCATGTGTACAGCACATTGTCGAGTACGAATCATTGTTGAGCGAGTAGAGTAGATGACTAAGTCGTGAAAACGTTTGAGGGATGCAAACATGCATTGTAGGGCCTTGATTTAATGAGCTCCAGCAACTTTGCTGCGATCCTATGGAATGTTGATCGTGCTTACTATATTTGCTCGACAGGACATGTTGCAACCCGGTCCACACTGGCAATTCTATTTTGCAGACAGCAGTTCACCCATGTGGTCATGCAAGATGGCATGCGACGGAGAATGGCGTCAAAAAAGAATGCGTTGACACAAGTGAGTTTCGATCTCACGACCTCCAGAGCCACAATCTGACGCGCTGCCAGCTGCGCCATTGCATCTGCAGTTTGCGGCTAATCCAGAACTGAATCTGGTGAATGGATCAGATGGCCAAATGGGCATTTCTAGCCACAATATACTCAAAATGTTTACAGGACGAAATCACAATACAGGTGTGTTCCGCCTGTGTGTGTCGCGTCACAGCTGGAACGACAGTCAACCATCCAAGAACTGACTTTGAGGCCGCACAATCGCAGCTCGAATTGTTGTTTGATGTTCGGTGACTACCTAGACTGCAGAGGCTGATGTCTGATCAGAACCCTTAGTTTGTTGCGGAACATGCAAGCCGTTGTAGTTTTGGTAGGCACAAAGCGTCTAATTTCCGCAAGAAAGTGTTGCTCGCAGACGCTAAACTTGCGACCTTACAGAACTCTGTGTTTGCAGGGTTGCAAACCCGACACAAACAGACTTGCAGAAAGAGCTGCTGCTGCCACACAAGCTTGGTTTTACTTGCAAAATTCATCGGCCATACTGTTGTGCACAGGGTACGCCAGCCAAGCTGGTAAGCCACCCGGGCAAATTGCAGAAGAACAGTGCTTCTGCAAGCCGTGCATGGCTTCTAACATAACATCTTGTGCTGCAGGACTTCCAGCAGAGGCAAATCTTCTGGCTGCACAAGCAACGTCTTCAGGCGTACCACATGACCGCATTGTCATTGAGGACCAGGCTCAGAATTCAATTGAGAATGCTCTGAACTGCCTACCTATCCTGCAGTCCAGCAAGATTCAACATATTATACTTGTGACTTCTGATTACCATATGCCAAGATGCAGACTGCTCTTTGAGGCGGTCCTGCAAGGCACAGCCATTGATGTATGCTGGGCAGAGGTGAGTGCAGCGCTGCCCATCATTAAATTCCAACTTTAGCCCTGGTCAAATAAAAGTTCAGGGGCCAGAGGTCCTGTTTTGTTCTGTTATGCGCACAGTCTTACGTCAAAGTAGCATTCTTGGCCTCTGTATCCTGGTTGCAATCACCAGGCGCACTCATGTCACCACGCAGAAATGGCATGACCTTGGTCGCCTAATGATTCTTCCATTCCTGCCCCCCCCCCTCGCCTTTGTGTCGGCTGCAAGATGTCACCTACCAAACCCCTGAGCAGCAGCAGCATGCAGACCACCACAACTGAGCATGCCGGCTGGCTTGCAGGCCTACTCTGAGGTCTCAGTGGAAGAACGCAGCAAGCTTGTGCAGCAGGAGGTCAGAGGCATGCAGCATCTGTTAGCTTTAGTATCCCGCCCAGATTTCCACAGAGACATGCTCAGGGACAGAAAGCTGACCCACCCAGACCTGTTGCAGCACTGTGCAGATGGCGTACAGCTGCCGCTGAAACCACAGCTGGGTGGGCGTGCAGCCAGTGAGAAAATCAAAAGGTGTCTGTCAAGGAAGATGTCAACCGGCAGTGGCAGCATGCGATCATTGCTCAAGCAGGCTTCAATCAAGCAAGGAACTGTTGCACTGCCAAGCTTGTTGCAAGCGTCTCTCAAGCAAGGAAATGCTGGGGTGCATGACTTGGGTGAGGATAAAGAGGTGCAGAACCAGCTCATTGCTGTGGCTTACCCATCTGCTGGTTGAGCCTTGATGACAGCTTTGTGCAATGTAAGAAATTTGATCGCACCAGTACTGCAAGATATCACCAGCTTGCTGCAGTAGGCCATTGTTACTCAAGGAGATCCAAGCTGTGATCGCAGTTGCAATAGTCAGCCCTGTGCTCTCAGTTGGATCAAGGCAGCAGATGGCAGTTCCAGCTTGTCTGTTCCATGGGTAGCAGGGGTGAACCTGTGCTTGGTAACAGCCTGTGCCTGCTGCGCGGCAATGAACGGCACATTGTACACTTTTGATCAGTTGTGAGCTTGCATCTGTGCGCATTGTGTGGGTCCTTACATCTGATGCCGTGCTGTACCTACTGATCTAAGCCGTGTTCTGCAGTGTTGTACTGATGATGAGTCAATTTGGCGTATGACAATTTGTGAATACACTATGTGGGCAGCAGACTCCTCTTAAGTAATAACGTGATGCTGCTGCTGGACGGCAATCAAGACTGCAGTACACCCAAAATGCTGCATACGAACACAAAAGGCTGACATGCATGCTGCATAGAAAGTGAAAGCATCAAGTGTTCTTGAATCACAAGTCAAAGCTGCTGACATCACCACTCCATGTGCTGCTGCTCTATGGGCTTATGGGAATGCTGTACTAAATCAGAAGAAACCTCTAGGACTGCATTTCATTATTGGTTCGACCTGCACCTGTGACCACTAGTCCGTACAGAAAAATACACATGCCTCAAAGGCAGCAACAGGAGCTGAGACAGCAGCCTTGTAGTCATAAGCCAGGCAACAGCTTACTAAGCCATGCAAACATGGAGTCAGCACTTCCAGGCTCAACATGAGACCGGGAGGATTTGCTCCTGTATTTGTCGTATCTACTACACTGAGAGGCTTTGTTTTTAGGCATGCCGTCCATTGCCACAATGACATCCCTGGATGGGTCTGAATCCTGCCACTCCATGTCTGGAATCTTGACCGGGTGACTGCTTGGGTGGACATCAGCAAAGCCCTGTGAAACATGACAAGGGATTGTGAGCATGTTTATGATAGTTCATGGCCGTAGACCTGTATGCGTGAGTGAGTCTATGTATATGAGCGAGCTGCAAGCATTTGCTATGGCAAAGCATAAAGCAGTTTGCTGGGCCTACAGCGAGTGACCCAGCATGAAAGGCTGCAAAGCATTACGACATGCTGCTGCCAAATATGACGTTGTATTTGGCTGTGATAGTAACTGTGAAGTGCTAGGTTGAAGCCGGGTTGCACAAGGTGACGACATTGACAGGCAAGAGCCATGCAGCAACAGAAGAGCAGGATACCTGGTAGCCTATCATGCCATCCCATTGCCTGCGCACAAACCACTGCTCACGGTCTTCCTGATGCAGAGGCACAACACGAGCCTTGATCAAGGCGCTGGCTCGGAAGCTGTAGTCAACACAGAAGTGGCCACCATCAGCATCAGGTGTGTCTTCAACAGCATTCAAATCAGCCAGCAGACTGCGGCGTGCTAGGGTGGGCTTCTGGTTCGACAGCCTGAAGCGTGGCCTGGGGACTCTTCTTCGCTCTGTGGACTGGCCCAGCTGGCGAAGGGGAGGGCCTGAAGGGCAGGCTCCTCTTGGAGCTAAAGGGGGAAGGGCGGATGAAGGGAGAATGGGTCTTGGGTGACTGGCAGCAATGTTGTATGAAGGCTGATGACTGCTGTTAGTCAGAGGATCCCACAGCTGCTGTGCTGTGAGAAGTGCAGTCTCTGAGCCAGTGCTGCTGTTGTAACTATCTGGAATGGAGTCTACTGAAGGCGGATCATAGGTGGTGGAAGCTGACTGGAAGCTGCCTGACTCAGGGGAATCTAGCAAATCGTCCCAGGGCCAGGACTCCGTGCATGGGTCGATATGCTGACTGGTCACTTCTTGGGGAGGGTGGGCAGGTGGGTAGTACTGTTGACTGTAGGTCTGTGTGATACTTGAAGAAGCACTTTGGCTAGGGCCAGCTGAAGCATTTGCACCTGCACAGACATTCTTATTGCATTAGTCAGGTAGCTGCCTTAATGACAGGCAGCAAGGCATTGGAATTGGCATACTGTGGTGTGAGGCGGAAACAGAGTCTGCTGGGGAGCTACCACGAGATGCTTGCTGACTAGGGTACAAGCCCTGATCAAGCGAGGAGGGTCCTGTGGTGGGTTGCAGGTAGCGCAGAGGAGCTGTGCTTGGGTTGGAGCCAAAGCTGCTGCCAGTGGTGTCGTGGGTGGCAGCAATCACTGCCTTACCCTCTGCTGTGTGCAGTCGTGAGGAGGTTGGATGGTGACTCAAATGAGCTCGACGCTCAAAAGGGAGGTACAGGGCCCTCCCAGCATTGTGTTGCACCTCGTGAATCGTGAATCGTTGCACTGGTTGAATTTCATGCTGGGACACCACACCTGGCATGCACTCTGCTGGCCAAGTTCTCGACTCGTCCAAGTAAGGCCGACGCATTGCAAGGCTTGCTGGTTTTTCAGCGGGTGTGTTGCCCTGCAAGATCGGATGTCAGAGGCTGCAGACAGGTCACGACCCACACGGCATGTAGTGATCAGTCAGGCTGTGTGCTTGAAGGTGCAACGCAAAGTCCTCTGCACGTCAGACTGAGCAGCCTTAGTTGCTATCTGAGAGGCCTTGCGAAGGACGTGATGCACAGTAACCTACAAATGAGCGCGCTGTGCTACGGACTTTGAAACTGCTTGCCATGTCGGCAAGCGCCCTGCGCGGAAGGGGCAGCGCCATTTCACGAGATTTGTTGCGGCCCCTTCAAAGTTTGAACTGGGTCAGGCTCAGTTGGGGACATTATTGCTCTTGAGCCTTCGCACTGGGACAAGCTGATGGTCTTTGCAACAAGCAATGTTCAGCTCTTGCAACCCGCATATTAGAGCGGTCTGATATGGCTACGCGGTTGATCACCAAGAGTTGCTGAAAGGTGTGCCCTTGACCTAACGAGCGGCAACTTCCTCTGAACATTATTGTGCACCGTGGGGAGTGTTGGCCTTCGCCTGTCGGCACCAAGCCAAGCTCAATCAGATGCTCCGAACGCCAATTTATGCCAGTGAGCTTGCAGCCTACACTGCGCAAGCAATTTGCTTGCCGCTTCCTGCGGGTTGTATCTTGCTGATAATCGGTGCGCCTGCAGAACTATCACTGCAGACACTGTGGTTTGCAAGCCTTCTCTACAGCTGCATAGGCCGTTTGGGAATCGGTGGAGATGAGAACGTGCCGTCTGACTTAACAGCAAACTCCACCAATCAGCTGTCTTGCAGCGCCTCTGTTCCCAAGCTCGTGCATGAACAGTCCTGGTCGAGTGCACGAACAAACTGCCTAACAGACATCACGTTGGTCACGTCCCTGACGTCCAGCCAGTAAGTTCAGATATAGGAGGTGCAATCAAGGAAGTCAGACTCTGTATGATTGTACACTGCCTCAACCAGCTTGTCTTCTGCAGGTTAATTGGATTGGGGCACTTGTGTACTACATGGAAAGGCTGGGTAGCAGCCGTCATGCACATTGACTTTGACACAGATGCTAGCTCCTTGCTGTCAGCTTTGGCTCTTTGGCATGCTGACTTGGAGAAAGTTGGTATGCGGCCTTGAGCATGGAAGCTTGCCATTGCCACATCCTGCATCAATGTTTGTGTATCTACCCTGCTACTGGTGGTGGTTGATTGCTGTGCATTGGAAACCTGCCTTAGTGCAATAGTGCTTGCAAACTTTTGTGCAGCCTTCAAAAGTCTGTGCAAGTGAAGCTTGTGTGTCTGCAGATGCGTGTGCATTAGACCTGGCAGTTTACTCCAGCCACAGCAGCGACAGGAGAGACATTGTGTCTGTGCCAGTCAACGCGCTGCGCAACAGAGCGCTGGCCATGGCTACTACAGAGGTGGGACTGATTTGCCAATGAATCTTGCCCATTGAAGGCGCCTAATGGGCCTGTCAATCAGGCCTGCCCAGTTTACTTGCCCATCAGACTTGCCTTATGGTCTTGCCCATGATTGGATCTGACTGTTTGAACCTGCCCATTGGTGCTGAGCAGAAGTTGTCCATTGCAACTGGAGTTGCTCACTAGACTTGCCTTTTGGCTGTTCTACATGCACAACGACAGTGCTTGTAGCCGCAGACTGTTGCTTCCAATGGCTGATGCAAGTGAAAAATCACCGGGAGGTGTTTTGTTGTGCTTGATGTTTGGGGCAAGCAGTGCAGCTTGCCTGCTCACTATAGCAAACAACAAGCTGAATGGGAGGGATGATGCATGGCTTGTATGACTGTGCCAGCAACAGCTTGGAATCTGGCTACTGTTGGCTACAGGACAAATGTTGATAACACATGTGTCTTGATGACTTTACACACACACTTTCCTTGGTGCTGACTCTGAGCAACTGCCCTTTTGCATACCTGGTACATTTCCTCATTTACAACCCAGTCAATGCACTCTGTACACGTATTCGCCACCAGGCTGCCTGTGTGACCAACTGCAGATGGTGTTGCCCATAGATGTTGATTTTCTGGTGAGCAGCAGTCTGAGCGTGCCAGAGCACAATCAGCAGCTGCTGGAGATGGTAACCAGTGGTGCTGCCATTGTCATACCAGCATGGGAACCTGCTGTTGGTTCTGAAGCTGGGCAACAAGCTGCCACAGATGCTGTCCTGGGTAAGCTTGTTTTGCCTGGTTCAGCATGCCCGACATGCAGAGACATCAAGTTGTACACAATAGCTTCTTCTACAGTCGCAGTTGTCCTACACTGTCATGAAAAACGCACTTCTGAGCAAACATGTGAGAAAATACCAGTCAGCAAGCTGCCAATCCACGGGGACTTAGTATCATCTTGGGACCTGCGTAGTCTGAGCTGGAATTGGCTGTTGCACAAGGTCAGTGCCAGAATTCAGTGACATCTGACGGTGACATCATTGTCCTACCAGCATGAAAACCCAAAATTGATGCTGATGCTGGCCAACAAGCTGCCACAGATGTATAATCATCCAAGCGCAAACGGATGGAAATTATATTTGGAGGGCCTCCAGATATCTCCCTAGGGAAACATCATCCCCTTTCTCCAAAAATGTGACGGAGTGCATCACACTGCATTGATGACCCTTCATGCAATGGATTGTGATCCTAGAATGATGATACAGGAACAAAGTCTGGTCTGGTAGAGGCTTTTCAAACAGGGAAAGTGGTATCCCTTGAAGGCAAGACGGCGCCTATCAAGCAGTATGCAACTAACTTGGAGCACTGGCTGCATAGTGATGCCCATTATGGCGTTCAGTACACCAAGGTAAGTCTCTCATACTCCGAGCATATCACTAAAGCCTGGTCCCATAGGGAAGCCCAATGTACCTCATCCTCGGGCCTTTCTTGTAATCAATGCCAAAAGGCAGAGTCTTTTCTTTTCCTTTCTTTGCTTTTTTTGAAGACAGCGACATGGCTGCAGCAACACATCACACTCCCCTGATGCACGACACAACAGCCTCTGAGGTCCCACTGGCCCCCCCTCCCCTCCCCCCTTCTGGCCATGTCTTGAAGTGCCTAATCAGCACACTGTTTGCTGCGCTGCAGGGCTATGCACCTCGTGTGGTTGTCTCCAAGGCACTGGTACCCTGGTTTGATGAGCGCGTCCAAGATGGCAACTTGGGTAGGCAGCTGCACATTGAGCACATGCAATCAGCCGGCCTGGGGTTTGTGGTCCATCCCAATGCATTCCTAGTGAAGCAAGCAGTTCTGGGTCAGCTGCTGCAGCTACCTTCAGAAGCAACCCAACAAGCAGATGTAAGCCTGATCTCATTGTTCTAATGAGAACATGTACTTAGATCGTTTAAAACAAGGTAGACCCAGTAAACCTTATGGCGTGGAGTTGTGTGTCTTCTGCTGCCAAATCTCATGCTGGCGTTGGGTTGCAATTCTTCTGCTGTATTGTGTACATGGAATCAGCAGGATGAGGGTGTTAGTCCTTCCCAAATTAGGTGAGATCCTGGTGTCGTGGATGAGCCGTTGCATGAGCTTACACAACAGGGCAGACATGCAGCTGTAAGTTTCGGGTCACTACCTTTAAAAACACTTCATGTTGATGTTTTTCACCAGGATTGTGACAACCCTGACACCTCTGTACAATCTTTTTGCGGGAGATTTGGATCAAGTTCCTCCTCTTTGTTGAGATCCCTGTGTGCTCATGTGCTCAGCAAATGCAATCTGCAGAACTGGGCCTTGTGGTCCATATACCATACCTTCCTGTGAGCCCAGTTTTCCAAAAGTCCATTCTGCATTTAGTCTGCTTACATGTATAATGTGCAGTCAGCAGGGCTGGATTTTGCTCTGTTGATTTGTTTGTCTTGCTTCAGCAGCTTGTCTTGCGTGAGCTGTTCTCAGCATGCACAAGGCAGAAATCCGTCTTCAAGCTCTTTTGAGTGTCAAAATATGTGTATTCCAAAGAAATGTGAGGCCTAAACATGGAATCTGAGCTCAGAAACGCTTGCAGACCACCATCAGGCATTTCTAAAGTGGAAAATTTGTAGATAACAGCTTACCTAGGCCACAGCCTACCACCTTAACAGCTGCTTTGTGTCTGCACTTCATGTAGAAACCTGTGGCAATCCAAATAGGAGTTTAAACGGCGCACTTGCCAGCCATTGCGAGTTGCGTCAGTGGCCTTGGATGATGATGAGCACAACAAGTCCACGTGCTATGTTGCATATGCATAATGCAGGACATACTGATTGATATGCAGGCCTGGGACTCGTCACAGAAGGCGTGCTTGCCAGCCGACTGCTGTTCTAAATCCTGTTTTTACTCAACCATTTAGTCATGCTCATGGAGTGGGCAGCTTCTCTGTCTGTGCCGTCTGTGGCTGTGCTTGATGCAGGAGCTTGTGGCAGCTCAGGCATGCCTGGAAATGTGAGTCAAGGAATACTTGATAGCCACATGCACTTTTGTGTATACTCAACCATTCAGCCACGTTCATGGGGCAGATACCATCTCTGTCTGTGCTACCTGTGTCTGTGCTTGATGCAGGAACTTGTGGCAGCTCAAGCACGCCTGAAAATGTTGCAGAAGGTGTACTTGCCAGCCACCTACTATGCCCCTTGCAGTGACCAACACCAGTCACCTGCAGACGTCAACACAATTGCAACTCAAGCCTGCTCAAAGAGGCTAGAGCAAGGTGGGCATTGTTGCTTGCTTGTTGCAGACCAACAGTAGTTGTTTCACATGCCAGCATAGCTTTGACATTGGCGCTGGGATGGCTTTGACCCTTTCAAGCCAAACACTGCGTGCTGGCCGTTGAGACTTGAATAAAGCCTGAAAGACCGGCCGCAGCCAAGTGTCTTGATTTTGTGTATTGTCAGCCAATTCCTGAGCTGTCTTGAACATGCTCTGGGCATTCACGGTGTGAGTTTTGACACTCTACAGAGGATTTGGCGCAGTAAAGTTTGCTACAGGTTGTTGATTTGTTGACATAGCCCTGACCCTTGTCCGTGATGATCTGTGGTTTGGCCAACAGGTCTTTCTGCCCAACTGCTGGAAATTTGGCCACTACCAGTATCTAACCTTTGATACTTGTCAGCAAAGCACTGACCTGTAAGGTTCAGTTTAGGGTTTTCAGGGTTGAAATCCCAAAAGAGCTCTAGCTGCAACCAACACAGACGACCGTGTGCTGTTGCTGTAGGCAGTAAGCCAGGGCTGTCCCCTTTGTGGGGTACCCATGGGGAGCTTTTCTTCGGGGGGGGCAGACTGAGAGACTGGTCCCGAGCGGGCTATGGCGCTGGGGACAGACGCATCCCCAACCCTGCCGCCTTCTCAGATCTGGTCGTGGACTGGGATGCTGCTGGGGATGGCCTTGCAGATGACACACTGGTAAGAAGAAGAGGAAGAAACAGAAGTTGATGTGCATGGTTGAAGTAGCACTGGGGGTGAATGCCTTGTGATGGCGGTGTTACGGTTTAGGGTTTTAGGGAGGTGTCAAAGATTGGACTTAGCCTAGCCTTGCTGCCATCTCAGACCTATGTGTGGACTGGGATGCTGCTGGGGACTGCTCAAACATGACAGACAGACAACAAAATGTCCTGGGACAACCTCGTCCCCAGTCTTGTTACTTTTTTTGTGGGCAAGTGGTTCTGGTCCACATGGCCTATCCCATCCTGGCTTTCCCGTTCACCCCCTTCCCTACCAGCTCTCCCATTCTCCAAACTCTGCTCTTCAACTTCTTTCCTACCAGTTTCCGGTTGCCATCATTGGAGTCTCCTTTCAGGCGCTGAAGACGTTGTCTTTGGGTCAAGCCTGCAGAGTAGCATTGACAACACCCCAAATTATGTTGATCTATCTTGTAGGCTTCATGGAGACATCCACTCTGCAAGATGCTGGCGCATAGAACCAGCATCTACTTTGCATTTGAACCCATACAGGTTTTGCGTGCAAGAAGATGAGGTTGCGCATTTACACAGACTGTAAAGACAGTCACTGCTCAAAACTTTTGTTGCGTGCAGACAGGTTTCCAATTACACGTCTAGACTGCAGGCTTTGCGGACTTCTGCTTTGACAACAATGTCATGCCTCAATTGGGTGTCTGCTTTCCCTATCGGACCTCCTTTCTGGCGCGACCTGCCCTTGTTCGCTTTTCCTTTGCCTGCCCATGTCCCCTGTCCTTCTCCTGCCCATCCTCCCCTCTCTCTCCTTGCCCATGTTCCTTTCCCTGCTCAAAGCATAACATGCATCTGCCAACACTGTGCTGTTTCGCTGTGCAGGCTTTGAAGACAGCCATCGAGAAGAGCCCCGAGGGCAGTGCCCTGTACTTGCCCCCAGGCAGATTCACCATCACTGAGATGATCAACATCACCAAATCAGTGATCCTCAGAGGAGCAGGGCCTTCTCAGACTACTTTGTACTTCCCCTTCTCCCTGGCAGATGTGTATGGCAATACCCCAGACAGCACAACTCGTTACTCCCAGTGGGCATTTCGCCCAGGGTTCATCAACTTCCTAGGGTCGGACCCAATTGGCCCAGAAACCCTGCTGGCGCATGTTGTTAAAGGCGCTACTAAGGGGCAGAATCAGGTTGCCCTAGGGGGTTGGGTCAGAGGCTCACCCCCCCTTGCAGGGTCTTGGGTCAGGCTGACGCAAAGTGACCCTGGTGTGACCAAGGCTTCAGCTCCTGCAAAAGGAATTGTTGGAGCTGGCTCACAGCCTAGCAGCTTGATTCAGCACCTGTATGGAGGCTGGGATGTCATGTCACATGATGCTCTGCCTCATGTGTATGCTGGCGAGCTGCAAGACACTCAGTATGCTGCCCAGCATCTTGCTCGAGTGGTCAGCATACATGACTCTGTGATGACTTTAGACAGAGCTCTGCCGTTTGATGTATGTGTCGATTGGAATCCAGAGATCCACAGCATTCAGGCAACTCTAAAGGAAGCTGGCATTGAGAATCTCACCATTGAGTTTGCAGAAGCCACATATGGCGGTCACTTTAGCGAGTCAGGCTACAATGCTTTGTACATGAGTGCAGTGCATGACTGTTGGGTTAGAGATGTACAAATCATCAATGCAGACTATGCCATCGGACTGAATGGCACCCATTTCTGTACATTGGATGGAGTAGGTATGTATGATAGCAGTCCACGTGGAGGTGGGCATCATGGCATTGATATCAGCTATGGTGCAGATACCTTAGTCACAAATTTCTCAATAAGAAAGGAGTTTCTGCATGATGTAAGTATCGAGTGGTTTACGCATGGTAATGTGTTTGCCGACGGAGCTGGGATAGATCTAAATCTAGACCATCATCGTGGTGCGCCTTTTGGGAATCTGTTCACAAGTTTGCAACTGGGTAAAGGCTCTAGGCCTTTTGCTAGTAGTGGCGCGCATGGTAGAGGTGCACATTCAGGTGCTAACAACACGTACTGGAACTTGCTCAGTGAACGCTGCTTGGCAAGGCTCAGCGTGGATTTTGGCCACTCATTGAACTTTGCTGGAGCACAATCCACATTGCCCTGCTCACAAGGGCATTTACCACAAGGGCTTGTGTTTCCTGCAAATCTGTATAGGGCCATGCAGACTTGGCATCGTGTGCAAGCTGATATCAGTGTTCCAGAAGTAGCGCCTGATCATGATCATGCCATTGAAATAATCTAGTTTTTTTGTCAAGGTGGTGTGAGCGTGCATGACAGCGTAGATGCTCTCTGGCTTGAAATGGAAATGAAGAATCTCAAGATTGAGCCTAGATTAATGAAATAGAGTTGCCCAACAGGAACTCAATAAATAGTCTGTCAAGCTCATTAGGCGGCGTGAATTACAAGTTTTCAGTGCACATCCTATACCGTATAGTAGTACTACTGGTAAGTATTATACTGCTATACAAAATGACCCTCACAGTATAGAAATAGCAAAGGCTGCACACTCAGTGCTCCACGTGAAAGTCGGTCAGAACCTATTGTGTAAGCAAAGGGAACAAAGTCTCGTTTGTCTTGTGTGCAGCTTGCTACTGATGCTGTCTGTAAACTGTTTTACCTGCATCCACTGGACTCTATTTGCCTTCCTTGCCTTGCTCTTTTGGTACGTTGCCGACCTCTTTTGGTGCGTTCTGGGCTGGCTCTTTGATCGGTGCCCATGTGGCTTTCACCACTTCGTGACGTGCTGTTCTTTCAGCAGATCGCCTCAGAATTGGACATGTGTCTACTCTTATCAACTTGCAGCCTTGCTCTAGGTACATTGGCAGGTGCCTAGGCCTTTTGAGTATGTATGTGTCAGCCCATTGGACCATGTATTGCTTTCGCCTGATGCGGTTTCTTCTGTCTGTAAAATGACATTCATGTTTGATATGGTCCACTTGATTCTGTTGGCCGTTTAAGTGCTCCGATTTGCACGGATTCTTACTGTGGTGTTTCATGCGGGCCCAGAATTGTTTGAATGTCAGGCCAGGAGGCAGGAAGTCTTTCTGTAGGCGCTTGTTATCGTGCAGCATCCCAAGCTGTATACATGCATGTCTCTGCTGTTTCTTACCTTTCAGTTGGTCAATCCACTCCTGGTACGATGCTTGTGTCTCTTCGTCACTCAGTGGTGTTAGGTATTGCTGCATGGGCTTACTTATACCCAAGTCCGATCGGGGGGTTGCAGGATCACAGCGTTTGGTGTTGTTGAGAAAGTCCTTTAGTGCCTAGGTCAAGTTTGATCTTTTTGTAGAGTTCTCCATCTGAAGACTCAGTTGAAACGCGTGTCGTGACAACCAGGAATGCTGCAGCCACACATGACGCAAGCTTACCAAAGCCCTTTTGCAGGAAATGGCAGATGACGCCTGCTCTCAAAAGGTGAGTGCAGTCAGTCATCAACTTCATACGGGGCAGGTGGGATTGCCTGCTATTGCAAACATTACCTCCTTCAAGCATTGGCTTGTCCACAGAGTGTCAGCTTGCTGTTGGTCAAGACTCGTGCTCTGCTACCTTTCCCACTTGCATGCTGTGATTGCTGTAAGGCATGCAAGAAATATGTTTATCTATATAGCAAGCCATGCATGCCAGACAAGTAGGCTGGCGTCAATCAGTCAATGCACATGTTGGGTGCAGCTTTTGTCAGACATTTGTGCATGAGGCTCTGCTGCTGAGACTGCAGCATGTATGTGTGACTTTCCATGTTTGAGCGTGTTCATACCATCACTACGCTTTGCTAGCCAGAGACCTAGCATGTGACAGAAAATTTCACTGAAAACATTGAATGTCACAGACATAAATACTTGGTCATACTTGATCTCATCTGTAAGGCCTAGGCAGGCCCTGCACCCCTCGTGGAACATGTGCAATGATAATGTTAATGATGTTGGGCCAGAGACATTCTGATGTGCTGGTATGCAGGATTGGCAGAAGGCTGAGTGTGATGCATAACATCTAGAGTCTTGCGCAAGCACAGGGGAACCATGTACACAGCTGTGCTCTAGAGACCTGACAGCTCAAAGTTACAATGCCAAGAATAGAGTCAGGTGGAAGTGTTTTTGGAAGCACATACTTGTGAATGTAAGAGGGAAGAGAAATGGAGGAACGCACAGCCTTGTCCCTAGCTGCTGATAGCAATCATCGTTCTGGTCTGCTGTCAGCATCAAGCCAAGCTTATCTGGTAAGGCTGGGCAGGTGTCCTGCAAGGCATCTAGCTGCTTTTGTAAGCCTGTTGCTGATGCTGACTTTATCAAAAGACAGGCTGCAGGCGTTACACGACTCTCAAGCCGCGTATAAAGTTCGTCCAGGTCAGGTGTTCGTACAGGCTTTACGATCTCACCTGTTTCCACCATATCACCAACCATTCCACCGGCCAAGATCATTAGCTGCACATATGCCTGCGGCTGCGTGAAAGGCTCCGAAAGCACTGCAGTTTCCCCGTACGCATGCTTCTGCTTGTACATTTCGACGAGATCAAGCAGCGAATCGTCGCTGCTTTGTTCGACCCATGCTAAGGTTGCGGTATGGAAGCGACGCTATCTTTCAAAGCCTGCCACATCAGGTGTGTCGCGATAGCAGCAGACATAGAGACGAAACGACAACTCACGACTGCTCCGATCAATAGCAGGTCTCAGACCTGGCAGCGGCCTGCTTTCAGGCGGACCTTGCAAGTGCATCACAGCGTCAGGCGGCTGACCAGCTACCAACACGAGCTCCAGCAAGCAGCTCAGTGTGAACACAGAAGAATTCATGCGACCGTCTGTTCGTCCACCGCAGTTGTGCTTGTTGTGTTGGCAAGCCAGCTTAAACTCTTTATGTCTCGAAATGCTTGAGCGTCTGCTCTTGCATGCCAATTGAATGCCTGCATGCAATCTGCAGGGCATGCCTATAGCATCAATGGTAGCACTGGCAACATTCCACAGCAGCAAAGCCAGCAGCTTGATGAGGCTGGACCCGACATCAGCTTGCTTCCTGAAGAGCTGCAGGGACAGTGGCATAAAAAGTTGAACAGACACCTTGGCCATATTCTGATCAAGCCTTACAGCAACCCCAAGGTCTGGTGGTCATGTGATCAATGCCCAGAGGGCTTTCCACACATTTGGGAAGCCTTTGTGCACAAACGGAGCCAAGGGACAGGCTGTCCCTTCTGCTCATCTGCCAGCATAACACACTTGCTCGAAAAGGGCCAGAGGTTGCACTGTACTGGGATGCCAAGAAGAACCATCCATTGTCACCGGACCAATTGACTGTCTCCAGCAACATGAGGGCCCATTGGAGATGCAGTGCTTGCTTGAATGGCAGGCTTCAGTCATGAGCAAGACACGTGGCGAGTCTGGATGCCCCAAAGGTGCAAAGGCAAACTGTGGCAGGGAAGCAGACGGCACCAGGCAGAAGCACCCTACTTTTGCAATTGCAAAGCATGTCTTGCTGGAGCAGTGGGATCATGACAAAAACAGAGAAAATGGTAACTTACCTGACAACACAACTTTGCAAAGCGGCAAGCTGATTTGGTGGCATTGTCATGAATGTCCAAAGGGCAAGGTACACAGCTGGCAGGCTCCCGCACACAATCGAACCTCTGGGAAGAACGCAACAGGATGCCCTGTTTGTGCCGGGAAAAAGCTTTGCCAGTGCAACTCTCTGGAAACTGTCTGTAGTGATGTTGCCGCTGATTTTGACACCAAAAAGAATGGTGTCAGTCCTGCTGAAGTCACAAGTTCGACAGCCACAAAGTACAGCTGGCTGTCAGGTGGTCCTGGGGCTGAAAAGCGATCCGTGAATGGGCGCACACTGCACACAAGGAAGCAACTCAAGACACTTATTAGACGCACCTGAAATATCCATATAGCACAGGTGGACATATGCATTGTGGTCAGCAAAGCCTTTTGTCAGGAGCATGTCAATGTATGTGACGCCCTGCATCTAGTCCTTTTATTGCTTTTACTTGCAGCTCATATTTGCTCCTAGGCCTACTGACATGATGTGTTGGTTTTGTGATGCCCTCGGTACTCACTGGCAATGGCATGCACCTACACTGTGTCTTCTTAGCCACACTGAGCCCAGCTTGATCAGCCTCTTGAGCACAGACAACAAGCCAAGCGCAACCAGTGTCACTCTTGACTAGTCCGTACTGCTGAAGGGCTTACACAGTCTGCTGAGGTCATATCTCTAGAGCATGTGGAGTCTCCAAATATTCTGCACCAGGTCAATGGGGATTCCCTGTGCAAAGTCTTGTGATGGCGCATCCTCATAGCGTTTAAGAAGCTTTGGCAAATTGAAGTCTGGCAGTCGTACCAAGTCAAATAGTTTCTTGTGAGTGTGCGTTGAAATAAGTGATGCTGCTCTTGATGCTTACAATTGTGCTTGTACATCTTTTATGCTTGACGTGGTACAGCTGTGCTTGTCTGGATTCAGTATTGTTCTTGACTGCTGCATGACTGACCACCTTGCTCTTCTGTGCTGTGCAGCATGGCACTACCACGCAAGCTCAATGTACTACATAGTCATGAAATTTTTTTGGGTGTAGGCATCCCTTAATATGATGTGAACTTTCAAAACCTGGAAGGTATGCTGCTAGTCTGGAGCTGCTCTTCTTCCTGGTATAAGTTGCCAGCTTGACCCCGGAATGCATCACTTTGGGCTCAGCCATGGGTATGCCTCTGTCAGCGCTGATCATTATCCAGTACAGCTTGCTGTTATGCTTGCACAGCTAAGGAAAGTAACACTCCATGAGACAGGACAAGCATCTGCACCCTCATGCCCTAGAACGTCCCTGGTACAGCATGCACTTTGCATGCAGGCATGATGTACTCTTGCATGTGTCTCTCCCAGGTCTCTATTGAAAGCCTCCAGGTTTTGTGGTCAACAGGCACAGCTCAGGTCTTGCGTGCCACTTGAGGTTGTGACATCACCTGCCATTGCTGCCCTGGCCTAAAATTGTGGATTCAGCATCCAAGCACAGGCAGAATGAAAGCCAAGCTGCAGGCGAGACGGCTCGCCGTTTTTGATGGCCTCCGCCTGGAAGCCGTACCAGGCGTACAAGAAGTCGAAGTCGAAGGTTGAACGTGACACGAAGGAAGATATAGCGTACGTCCAGCTAGATCTGCCTGGCCTGTTCTATAGGAACACAGACCCAACACGAGGTTTATTTCAATGTGATCATTATCATCCAATGTGTGCAGACGCCTTGTTGTACCTCTGCACTCAAGCGGCAGGTGGCACCGTGTAACGCCAGCGCCTCACGCAGTGCAGTTTGAAAGTCAAAGCAGCAGCAGCTACTGCAGATGTCAAGTGTTGAGTGAGAACGGACATGTATGAGCATGAACAGAGTATATTACAGAATTCAAATTCACACCGTGTCTGGCCGCACGCGGCTGGCTTATTGCCGTCGCTTGCAATAAGACAGTCGTGGAACGATGCGTACTTGTTTAAGCACCGTAGCATATTCCACGGGCAATCACGCACATACACATTGCCTGTAGGCAATGTGCAGAAGCAAGACAGCGGACTGCGTGCGTAAGTTTCGATTCCGTGTCCAAATAGAACGCTACAGTGCTACGCATGCATATTGCAGTATCTCTGTCTGCAGGTGCTGGCGTCATCATCTGCTTCATCTGTCACAACGCAAATGCCACGTTGTCAAGATACAACTCCAAGGCCAACTTGAGACAGCCTGAAAGGCAGAGCAGTTTGGCAGCTGTGTCACAGCATGCCTCTGCTTGTGAGGCCTGGCTGCCAGACTTGATGAAAGTCAAAGCATGGAAGAGCTCGTCATCCAAGTGCCAGACGAACACTACAGTAGTGACGCAGCTGTCGTTCGACAGGTGAGACTCATCTGCCATGAAGACCGCCTTTGTTTCACAGGCAAAGGTTCACAGGATGCAGTTCACACAAAAGTAATGCGCTCTTGAAAGATCATGTTCTGTCCTGCAGATTGTTCTGCCTGACTGTGAAACGCCATGTTGTGTTTGTCTATGCTGCTATGCAGGTGTGACAATTCATAAATCACTTGCATGTAACATGGCATGATAGGGTTTCAGCTGCTGTGATGCATGGGTCTCAGCACTGACTGTGCATACGGATCTGTGTCTACAGCACAGTTGCTTCCCAGCCATGCAGATTTGACATGTGAGCGTGCCTGAGCATCAAACGGCATGATTGAGTGGCAGGAAGTTAACATGCAGCAGTACACATCATTGTACGATTGGTGTTTTGCAGGCTTGACATGTTGGCGCGCCTTTGTACCACATGGCACGGCTGGGTATCAGCTGCTGTGTACCTTCCTCTTGACCCGCAAAGCTACAGCACACACCTCCACACTGCAGTGGCCCAGTTGGACCAGTTGCATGCTGACCTTGAGCCAGGTCAGCCCAGCCATGTAGAACCTGTAGGTAAATTTGTCAACTGGCTGACACATCATCTGCCTGTCATTTAGACCCCCATTACCTGTCAACAGCTAAGACTGCATATCAAAGAGCTCCAGGACATTGTAGAAGCTTTGGGGGCTTTTGCCAACTGCCTGGCACATCATCTGCTTGTCAATCTAGAACCCGAATACCTGTCAAGACTCCAGACTGCCTATCAAACACCTCCAGGGCCTTTCACTCGCTTACAGTGCTTTTTACATATGTGTGCTGCTGCCTACCAATGAGCTGCAAGGCCTTTTGGCTTTCAGAAAGGCTCTTTTGTCACCTCTGAAACCTGGTACCCCTCCCAACACCTTGATTGCTTTGATTTGATGTGAAACCTTTTACATCCCGGCAACACGTTCCAAAAGCTAAGCATTGTCCATCAAACACCGCAATCCCAGCGCAGGCCTCAGCTTGCAGCCAAGTGGCTTCTGCATTGAAGATTGTCCAACATGTGGCTCAGAAGGCCACTTACAGTTGTCATGCTAATTGCAGATGCTGCACAACACCCTGCTTCTCACCCTCCTCTTAACTCTGCCACTACAGTGTCCTGATCACCCACCTGCAGTGCACATTCCAGATTGACAGGCTGCCTGTTGCAACGACTTGGGGTTCAATTTTGGCTGTGTATATGCCACCTAAATGATATTGTACACACCCCAAGTCACCCTATGCATTGAGACATACACCCCCAAGAACCCCCACACCTTGCTTACCCCTGCAGCATGAACAGTCTGCACCTGCACACCACATAGCAATGACTCATGTTGTTCGATTGCAGGACAATGTAAGCTGGACATGATGCTGTACGTCCCTCAGGGGCCCCCACCCCCCACCCTTCCAGCCATGCACCCCCTGAATGCCTTGCGCAACAGAGCCATAGCAGCAGCACAGACTGAGGTACATGCCTGCTGCTGTGGCAGATCTTGTGCCTGCTGCTGTGCAAATGCTCACATCTTGTAGCTCAACCTCAAACATGCACAAACAGCTACCTACATGAGATGCTGTGCATGATCTCAAGAAATCAGTACACATGTGTCTGTCTATGCAACACACTGTCTAAAGCACTTGCGCCTGCAAACCCTTGGCTGACTGTTCTTACTGCTGGCTAGTGCTGGTGTTAGTGCTGGTTTAGTGCTAGTGCTGCAGTTTCTGGCAATCACGCTCAGAGCAATCGTGCTCCTGCTCTCCCAACATTATCACTGCAAAATGCATTTCGTTACCTTCTTGCAGGTGCTGTTTCTGCTGGATGTAGACTTCATGATCAGCAGCTCTCTAAACGAGCTTCAGCACGATGGTTGGGTGCACAGTGTGGTGTCACAAGGTGTTCTTGTGGTCATCCCTGCCTTTGAGCCAGTCAACAATGACTTGACCAGCCAACAGGCAGTCATCAGATCATGCACAGGTGGGTCCTGGCTGTCAGCTGCTGCAACCGACACACATTGCATAGTACACATGACATATATTCAATGTATATATGGTTAACATTTACATAATCAACTACTGTAATTAGTCAACCAAGTGTGCTTATCTACGTGGTATATAGTCAACCTGCACAGTCATGAATATGTCAAAGCTTTAGATCACCTGTATAGTTGTGCATAGTGTCCGCAGAGCCATGAAGAGATGCAAGGGCAACAAAGTCACACCATGATATGGGTGAGCTGTCCCCACAAGTCAACTTTGACTCACAATGCATGCCTGTACTTATGGCTACTTTGGCCTTGTTTTCCCTTTCAGCACACACTCTGTCAAGCCTACAGGCAGGGATCTTGTGAAGCTGGGAACTGTTGTTGGGGTTGGGTCTCCTTGACGCTGTGAGTGCTGTGCAGGAGGCATGTCTGAAGCCCTAGCAGCAGTCAGGCAGGATTTGTTGCAACTCTTGCATGCTGAGACTTTGATCTGGCCAAGACATCAACATCCTGTGGTCCTTTGCGGGGACAACACAGCAGCCAGCGCTTTGCTGAGACTCTGATTTAGCCAAGACATCAACATCTTGTAGTTTTGTGCAGGGACAAAACAGAAGCCAGCTGTTTCATGCTGAGACTGTGTTTTAGCCAAGTATTCAACATCTTGTCGTCCTTGCGGGCACAGTGCAGAAGTCTCTGCGGCAGTTGGACAGGGTCTGCAGTGACCTTGCCATGCTGATTTTGTAGATGGGCGCAAAGTGATTACACGTCTGCTGTCGTGCAGGAGGCATGCCTTGTGCACAGGGCTGAAGTCCTAGCAAGAATTGGGCAGGGTATGCTGCAGCCTTCCCAGACTAACATCGTAGCTGGGCGCAGTGTTATCACACGCCTGCTGTTGTGCAGGAGGCAAGGCTGAAGCCCTAGCAGGAATTGGGCAGGGTTTGCTGCAACCCCTGCCATGCCGATTTTGTATATGAGCGCAGACTGATCACACGTCTGCTGTCATGCAGGAGGCCTGCTTTGTGCACAGGGCAGAAGCCCTAGCAAACATTGGGCAGGGTCTGCTGCAGCCTTCCCATACTAAGTTTGTAGCTGAGCACAGAGTCGTCACATGCCTGCTGTTGTGTAGGGGGCAAGGCTGAAGCCCTAGCAGGAATTGGGCAGGGTTTGCTGCAACCTTTCCATGTGAAGCGCTTTGAGGCGGGACACAGTGCAACAGACTTTCCACGCTGGCTCGTCGCTGATGACCTGTACACTACACAGTACGCCGTGGTAAGTGGTAAGACATGCTCTGCATGTGACATCACCTGCACAATGCTTTTTTGCTGTAGCAATATAGTATAAATTAGGTCCATGTCAGAATGGGTGTATAACTGTCCCTTGGAAGTTTGAGGTGCCAAAGGGATGCGCCTGTCAAGGATCCAGTATTAACTGAAGGGCGCTGCAGGAGCTGCATCTGTGAGTGCTGCCGCACATTTCAGCGACATGATGATGGGAGCATGGAGCTGCTGCCTTAGGAGGCTCCCATCATGATCGCCAAAGCGTGTAGACATTTCTTTCCATTCCTTCTGTTCATGATAATTATTTTACTTTCTTTTTTCATATGATGCTGGGATTTATTTTCTGTGCTTTCTTTGTTGGTGGATTTGTGTCAAGGACACGGTGGCTCCAGGTAAAACACAGCTCCAGCATGCTGTCTTTGACACACACACCCGATTGTCATTGATGTATATGGTGTATACGTTTGGTGTCTCGCAGGCGTCTGATGTGTAGCTAGTACAGTCCAACTCATTGCTCCTGTGATATCACAAAACTTGCATTGGATCTATCAAGGAAAAGCTAGCCCACTTCAGAACAAGGCACATCCACATCTCCTTGATCATGCTGAACTGCCTTACAGAAGTTGGGGCCATATGAGCTAGTGTCCAAGGCGCTGCTCCTGTGGTTTGATAGGGCTCTGCCACCCATGACCCCACTCCAGCTTCCCCTTGCATTGCTCATTACTGATCTGTGGTATAACCAGCACTGGTCCCAAGCGTGCTAATTACCAATCTGTGGGATGACCAGCGCTGACCCCAAGCATGCTGATCCTTTCACTTTTGTGACAATGCCCCCCTGGGCAGCCCGGTATAGTACTTGGCTTCTCATTAAATTGACGCTGAAAGGTGTAGTCTTTTCTTTTCTTTTCTTTGTGACAATCCCCACTGAAGCCATCACACTCCTTTCGTAACTTACAGCCTGGGATCAAACACAAGACAGCCCACTTTCTCAGGACACAATGTACGATCCTCTGCAACATGCTTCAAACATGGTATAGTCCAAAAGCGTCTGTCCTTTAGTATGGTGAGCGCTGCACGGGGCGCCTCACAGTTACGCCAGCCCACTTCGAATCACAGTGCACATTTTTCTCAAGCAAGCTGAGCTGCCTTGCAGGGGTTTGAGCCGTACGTGTTGGTGTCCAAAGCCCTGGTGCCTTGGTATGACGAGCGCTTCACTGGTTATCTTGAGGACAAAGTGGTGCACATCCAGCACATGCTTCACATGGGCTTCAGCTTTGCAGTGCATCCTGAGGTGTTTGTGGTGCATTACCCACATGAGGACTCCAAGGATCAGGGCCTTGTCAAGGCTACCATACTCATGCAGCAGGTCACTCACTCACTTACCCAGTCATCACTCACTCCCCCACTCACTCACCCACTCACTCACCCACTTGCTCACTCACTCACTCACTCACTCACTCACTCACTCACTCACTCACTCACTCACTCACTCACTCGCTCACTCACTCACTCACTCACTCACCCACTCA
>JAABUO010001586.1_pt1 | contig 29258 bp, 37 predicted proteins | sample 5559291 | NCBI WGS metagenome assembly JAABUO01 (sample SAMN10711878, study PRJNA513372) | rock metagenome | isolation source: Antarctica rocks | place: Antarctica: Victoria Land, Finger Mt sud | reverse complement strand
TACATCTGCATGTCTGTGCCCAAACTGTGTGGCTACAAAGTCCACAGAACCAGCTCTGCAGCAAATGTGCCGAGTCCACTCTCACTCTTTTACACTGAGTGCCATTGGTGATGCCAGGCGCTGAGGCTAAACCCCATGCAATTTACAAAGAGCGAGCCGCAGCAATGCCACAGCACATTCACTGGGGTAGAGTAGTACCTCCCCCCCCCCGTGTACAGCACTCTCAAGGCAGCAGGCAAGTGATGAGCCTCCATAGGCCAGCTACATATTGGGCTGAACTTGGTTTATGCACAATCCATTGGACCTCAAAGCACAGACGGGAAGTGTGAAGCAGCGGCATGAAGACAGCAGACTTGACAAAGCACAGCAGTACTGAGGAATGTACAGCACTCCCAAGACATTAGTCAACCGGTGTGTCTGTCCATATGTCAGCCACGTCCAATGCATAGGTATAGTCAGAGGGGATGCAAATGAGTGTGGTGATGTGAGTTTGAGTAGGCAGCTTCTGGATGAGCCTAGAATACATTGACAAACATTTCCCTGCCTGACTTGCAATGAGGTTCGCATATTTTTCACAGATCAACCAGGGCTTAGCAGCACATATCAGACATGCCAGAGTAGGCTTTCTAGAGGGAAGCAGTATATTGTGCAGTACCCTAAAGGTGGCAGCAGATTGGTGTCTGTCCACATATGAGCTGCATTATTAATAAGTCATGGGCATGAACGTCTGCGACACAAGCTGCAGAGTGCAACCACAGACAGAACAGCTGCAACCCTTGACAACAGCAGACCAACATTAGAGCTGACTTACAGGAGGAAAGCAGTCTTCTGGTGTGTACACAAGAAATGCAACCACAGACAGAATGCCTGCAAGCTTTTGACACAGCAGAGCAGACTTACAGGAGGGAAGCAGTACTCTGGTGTGTAGAGCACCCGGGAGCTAGCAGCCAAGTGGTGGTTCTCCAGAGGCGAGCTGTCATTGTAGGTGATGGCCAATGGGTGTGCAGTCTTGATCAGGAAGTCGTTGTTGAGGCCTCCATGCTCGTAGTCATGCACGGTGGCAGACCAGTAGGTGGCCAGCTGCTGCATCCTGTTTATGACCTTGCTCTTCAGCACCCCGCCATGCACCAGCAGCATGTGGGTCATCTGCACCACTGACGCCACATGAATGCTGCAGACACAACAGCAACAGTTGTGCCTCTGAACCATACCCTCATCTGCAGCTGCTAAGGACTGGTAATGCCCTTCTGCAGGCCATAAGGCTGTCTGCAATGAGCTGTTCTGCATGCGATAAGCTTGAAATAACATTAAAGTGATGTGACAAGACCGCATATCTGCATATTTAGGATATAAGCACATTGCTTTTGTGCGCAAACCAGTTGCAAATTGTCCAGAGAGGGAGATGCCTGGAGGTACAAATTTAGTCATGATACATGCACACCTTTGGTTGGGGCTGTCGCTCTGGTCATGTGAAGGTGCGATTGCATCAGGGCTTCATGGAGAAAGCCACATTGGTGAAGCTGCACAAGGTGCGAGGCCCATTAGGACGAGTGATGCAGAAAGGGCAGAGATTGTGCAGCAAGACTGACTGAGCCAGAACCGGCACCATGATTGGCCCCTTTTTGTGTAAACCATGATGATGTAGTAAGAAACTTGATATAAACAAGGAAAAGAGTGTAGCAAAAGACACAAACAAAAGAAGGGACACCACATACTTTGTGTAGAAAAATGAGTTTAACAAACTTTTTTTGGTGTCAGGCAGAGCGCCACATTCTGTCGCCCAACACTCCATCCACTCAGCACCCAACACTCCATCCACTCAGCACCCAACAGTCTTTGTTGCCAGACGTGATTCCTGAGCCACTGACTGGTAGCGTAACACAACAGGCACCTGGAGTCTGATAAGCAAAAGTGAATGTAATGCCGCATCGACCATGCTGCCGAGACATAGCTGACCTGTTGTGGTATGGGTTCGCAGGGTCATAGCCACTCTCTATCTTGCGCAGGCACGCTGTGAGCTTGACCTCATTCAGGTCAAACTCCTGCACCAGGCCTGTCGACTTCAGCAGATGGAAGGTCAGCATGGATAGACTGTTCCCTGGGGTGGCCTCAGCATATGCAAAGATGTCGAACTGCCAGTTGCTCTCTGCATCCTGCATAGACCAAACATCAAGTCAAGACTGGGCACATGCAAAAGACTGTGTGAATGGACAGACGAATGAGCAACGGGACAAAACAATGAGCAAAGGGCTGATGTGCATGATCAGAAGAATCAGCAAAGAGGTGAGTGCATGAACAGAAGGATGAGGCAAGGGGCGAGTGCATGAAGAGAACATTGTGCGAAGGGGTGAGTGAATGATGTATGAACAAACAGATGCATTCCAAGTCCATAAGAGCCCAGCTAGCTGCGTCCAGTGACTAAGATTCGCAAATCGTGTAAACAGGTGCGCAGGCAAGCCAGAGCACTCCTGCTATGTGTTGTTGCAGCACTGTGAGTATTCTATGAGTGATGTCACAGCACATTGCACATCAGCAGGAATGGTCACAGCCGACAGCAAGACCAGCTGGATATAGTTCCTATCAGACGTTCACCTGCAGCATGCGCTCAACAGCAGGTGTGATGGCGACAGGGATGACCAGAGGTTGTGAGGGGCGCGGTGCCGCAGCTGGTGCTGCTGCAACATCCTCTAGAGAGTCCAGTGACACATCCAGTGTGGGAGCATCTGCCAAGTCAGGATGCCTGGAGTAGGCGGAGGACATGAGTGCCCTTCTGACAGCAGCGTTGTCGCCCTGCTGGACCCCAGGGCGCACCATGGCAGGCTGACTCCTTTCCCGCCCCTGTTTGAAGTACATACATAAGCCATGTTAGGTGTACCAGCACTGGCTGCTCTTGGTGACAAGCATGCCCTGCTGACCATATGGACAAGACGGGGGGGGAGTCTTTTCATGCCCCTGTGGTGCACACATGATTGTAAAGGGCAGGGAAGTGAAGGGGATGGGGGAGGGAACGGACGGGGAGAGATTGAAGGCAGGCAAGGGCAGGGAAGTGAAGGGGGGGGGGGCGGAAGGCAGGCAAGAGCAGGGGAGGGGGGGAAGGCAGGGAAGGGAAAGGGCTGAAGTGGCAGGAGTGAAGGCAGGGAAGGAGGGGGAAAGAGGAGTTGGGAGCACCTGTAGAAGCTGCAGCATGGATTGGCCAACTTCACTATCCATCTCTGCGTTATCTGTCAAGAGCTGGTTCTCCAGGCGTACAGGCTGGCGTAGGTCTATGCCAGGCTCACTCAGCATGCGGTACAAGTCAAGCGCGGCTTGCACAGGCGGACAAAACCCCTGCAAGGCACAGAGATTGGCCCTCAAGCAGCTGGGTAGGTCTGCAAACAGGCTCAATTGGACATGTAGTGTGAAGCAGGGCTTGAATTTCAGAAAGATGATTGGCTATCTGGAGGATGGGGATGTGAGATGTCGCTCTTGAGCAACCAGCAGCACAGCAGACTGTGCATATCACAGCATGAGATAGTCACAGGCCAGGTGTTCAAGCAATGCTTTGTGCTTGTCAGCCTTGTACTGGTGTAGCGTCAGCTCAGCAATTGACATGCCCATAGCCTCACCCTTAGCTTCTCAATGGTGCCTTTTGTTAGCCGGGTGTTGAGCACACGCAACAGGCAAGCTGTGGCAAGAGCACATAAGCAGCCTCTGCCAGCAAGCAATGTGCTGCCAGCTGTGCAGTGGCAGACGACGGAACAACGCATGCTCTGCAGGACAGCTTTGCAGTTGCTAACATGTGCATGTCATGCCAGTTAAAACATTTGCCGCTACCATTGACAATGCACCAGTCAGGATCCAACAAACAAGCAGACACAGAGTGAAACTTATCCCATACCGCAATGATGAACTGCAGGAAGGTCAAAGCCTTGTCAATGGGGGTGTCTGAGTCAAACCCCTTGCCGGTCTGGGGGCCGAATTTGTCGTTCAGCAGGGCATTCAGGTGCTGTGCCAGAGCCTTGGACTCCATCTGCAGGCGAAACTTTTCGTCCAGCATCTGCTGCCAATCGCGCTCCAGGGCCTGATTGCGCCTTCACACAAGAAGCCATGGTGTGGGAAGTGCTGCACGTGGCTCATGTCAAGTGCCCAGGTTGGTCTCAGCAGGACAAACAACAGGGGTTTGTGTAAGGCTGTGCAAATGCAGGATGTCGAGCAAACCTTGGGTTGATAGGCTAACCAGTTTGCGGGGTCAGGAGCCTGCTGTGGCAGTCAGAGTCATGCTGAAGATACTGTTTCCACCGCTAGATGGGCGATGTGATGACAAATTCAAACCTTTGGCAGCATCTACGCTAGCAGGAAAAGCAAAGCGGGATGTGGACGATGCAATGCCAATGCAGATGAGTGATTTGAGCGCACTTATGCTAGCAGAGTAGCACAGCGAGCTTGGGGGACAGCTAGCGTTTTGATTTTGAGGGTGACGAGGGGCTGTTCCAGGCAGTACAGTCAGCAGATGCGACAATAGGGCAATGCCAGTGCATTGGTTGCATCCTTCAGGTCCAGCAGACACTGCCACTGTCAAGGCATGCTTTTGTGAACATCTGCATCAATGCAGTCCATATAGCTGTCGTGGACCAGTATAAGACCCCATGGCCATGGACATGCACATTGCCACGGACATGCACATGGCTTGCCATCTGGTATAGCTTGCATGGCAACTGATAGGAATGGGAACAGCAGTGCAGAGGGCAGCAACGTACTGCTCCAGGGCTTCTTTCTGCTCAGTGAACAGCAGCTCTGCACGCTTCTTCTGCGTGATGCTATACCTATGCACCAACACCGCAGGGGATGAGTCCACAGGATCCTGCAGTCATGTGCAGCACACGTCAGCCTTTGCTGCTTTGTGACCCACGCCTTGCACCTGGCATCAGCTGAGTCAGCTGTTTGTTACTCATCTCTTTCATTTAGCACCTTGCAGCAACAGGGTTGGTAAGAGGTCACAGCGAGCGCTGTAAGCAGGCTCAACACATCTGAATACAGGCCGCAATGTCACAGACTGGGATGTGAAGCCAGATGTGACTTGCGGGACAACCTGGCTTGGAAGGCATGGTGCAGCAGCAGATGGCAAATCATCAGTAAAGCTTTGAGTGGGAAGCCTTGAATGATGTCAACCATGTGACAACAATTGATGCACGTCGTCAAGTCTTTGAGCAAATGGCCAAGACCTACATAGCCAGTTCAACAGCTGTGCTCCCAAAACATGCGACTTATTGTGCATGTGACATGACTCATGCAACACGTGGCTTGCCATCTGCTGTCACATGGGTCAAGCACGGTCTGATGGGTGCGACCATCAACAACATGGTGGTGTTGAGCGACAAACAGGTGGGAGATGGTGTTCTGTGAGCTTGACCATGACCAGCTGGCCCACTCTGTGGATCAATCTCACAAAACCAGCAGATTGTGGTTCAGCAGCTACATCTCAATGTGGCTCACACCTCCAGAGATGGATGGTTTGTGTATGGGATATGGGAGAAGGGATGCAATAACCAACTTGATAGTAGCATTCTACATATACATATCATATTCTTCAATGTGTCACTGCATTCAACGAAAAAAGAATAAGAAGCTTGTGACAGGCTCATGAGCACACAGCAGCAGCACAGCAGAGCTGAACACAAAGTTTGCATGTTGTCCTGATACATGAGAACATTTTATGTCCTACACACAATTGTAGCAGAACCCCTTGCCACTGGGCTGCATGCATGGCTGATCAAAGCTGATGAGTTGAGTTGATGAGCGTACCAACAAAGGCCACATTTCCAGCAAGGCCCACTTGACTTTCCCGTCCTTCCTACTTGCATATGGCTGTATGTGCTGATGACGCTCAACCCCCAGGTCAAACACAGCATTCAAGGCTTCTTCATATGCCTGCACTGCTTGCTCTTTGCCACCTGGATAAAATCACAGCTCGTTTTCATGCTCAAGTGCGCGTTTACCAACAGGCTCCCCGGACATGCATCTCACGTCGACGCGCTGTCCTTGATGCTGCTCTGATGTGCTGTTGCTTATGGTGTGACAGAGGCACTGGGCACATGGTAAAGTGTTTGCTTGCTGGATGCAAGGCGCAATAAGTACTCAGCGTTCTTGCCATGATGCATGATGAAGTGAGACATTGCGCCTCAAATTGTCAGGCAAAGATGCAAGCAGCGCAGACTGAGAGACCGCCTGAGCTGAGCAGATGTACGACAACACCACATCCTGTTCAACTGCATAACATGCTCTGATGCACGCCTGCCTGCCAAGCAGCAGTTCCAAAGAAGCCCACCTGGATAGGCCCCTCTGGCAAACAGCATCCTCATGTGTGCAGCATGAGCAGTGACACCCTCAGACCCTGCATGACATGCACCATGTGTAACAATACCGCCACAATGCCACCATAATGACTGTATTACGAGTGACATAAGCCGTAGCCGCACTTTTGGCCATCTGTATCTCACCCTACCACCACCGGTGTACTCTCAACACCTCCAAGTTGCGCTAACCAAGCTCTTACTTGCTACTGCGCTATGCTTGCACTCGCATTACTGCTGCTAGTCTGTTACACCATGTGAGGTTGGCAAGTGACGCCCTTCCTCCATTGCACTCAATGGCACTGGTACTGAGTGCCAGCACCTTGTGTACAGGCATGTTGAAACCCCTGAGTTCTGATCTGATATGACATGACATGACATGATGCTGAATTGGCATTGGACAAAGGATCACCCAGTACTTGCGCACCACAACTTAACTGCAAGCATGGGTGAATGATCGTGTCATGCTGTGGGTGCCATGGGAGCCAACATCTGCTGCAAGTCGCTATACCATGGCGTAGTGTAAGACGCACCTGTATCTGGTTGCAGCCCAGCCAATGCAGCCTTGTTGGCGCTCAGCAGCGCACCATGACAATCAAACATGTACATCTGGATTGGGCTGCGCTGATGCAAGGCGCAGATGCGCCTGTCGCTACTACTCATATCAGTCCCCACTGAACCAGCAGAAGCTTCTGTTGCTGCTTCAGGTACTGCACCTGCCGTCTGCATCTCAAAGATGTGAAGAATTGCCGTCTCCACTTTGCCTGACGCTGTCTGGATTCTGATGGGCTGCAGAGGAAACGCGTCAAGCTGCTCAATCTTGACAGATTGCTGCATGGACTGCCATGTGACGGTTGATCATGCAGTACAGGATGTGCTGTAACAGCACAAATATCTCGGTGGTGCACGCACCTTGATAACTTCCTGTGGTGCTGCATGGAATCGCAAGAGCACAGCAGCATGCAGTGCTTGTAGGTGGCGATTGACATGCACTGCCTGTTGACTTGAGTGCATCCCAAATTAGCAAGCATGGGCATGCGCAGGCAGACACGTCTACACACATTACATGCTCTTACTGTGAGCTTGCAGCAGCTTCATGGCGATGCCACAATAAGTGCACAGTAGTGAGGCAAAGCATGTCACCTTGCTGACAACATTAGCTGAAGCCTCTGGCATGCCTGAGTCAGCCTTACGAAACAGTGGCCTCAGCAATTGGTGGACATCAAGTCTCGCCTGCTGCGTTTTACTGCCCTGCAGTCAGGCATTGCATTCAACAGATATTTACCACAGCTGACAATGCTTGGTAGTGTGCCTGGCTCTGGTTGTTGAGAAGCAGAAAATTAAGTACTGCAGCTTCTGTATGGGAAAACTTGCCCGCAATACATCTGCTATGAAGTTCCACTTTGCCTGCTGGTCAGCCTCTGATAGTCTATCCCACATATTGGAGTACTCAGTTTCAGAACGTGGAAGACCAAACCACCGAAGAAAAGAGACATTCTCAAACAACAGCTGGCAGCTGTGCTGCTTTGTTACCCTGAAACATATCAAGCGACTATCATATAAATATCACACCAGCAAAGAGTGCTCCTGAGCCTTTGACAAGCAAGACTACAGCGCCAACCTGCTAAGGTTGGCATACAACAGGACAACAATAGGTGATGGTAACTCCTGCAATATGTCCAGCTCTGGCAGTGTCCAGACTCTATCTGTCGGAGCCGCAGAGACAGCTTCAAGCGAGCCAGCCAAGTTTGCGACCACCGGTCGGCCTGAGCAAAGTGCCAGGTAGAGCAAGTCAAGGCGTTGCTAAGCACTTTAAGCCTTAGTACTGACTAGTGGTTGCTACCCAGAAGGCGGAAATTACCATGAAGTGTTTGGTGGCAGGGCTTACCGAACATAGAAACTGGATGGCAAAATTAGTGTCTCTTGTTCTGCTGCGCAAGCTTGACAGTGGTAACGGCATCTATAGATAGACTCGGACACATAGTAAGCAGTCCGGCAGGTAACCGCCAATCATATTTTCCAAAGGGGACAGCTGTTTGCCATGACGGTGGTTAGAGCTCAACCGAGCCAGCCAAGCTGCTTGCCACTGTGCAGGCCGCAATGACAGCTGCCGAGAATTTGTGTTGACTCATCACCTGCTGATGCAACTGCCGTGCCCAGTTGGGCTTGAAAGCGCGATCGTTAAAAATGGTGTGTGAGCAGGCCCTGGGGCTTGGGGACCAGCCTGATCATGCGATAATGGGTCCAGAACGAGCAGTGTCATGACTGCAAGCTTGTGTTGTGGCGCTACTGAGTAAGCAGCGTCTTGTATATGACAATTCATGTGCTCATGGGGCGGGACATGACATGTTATGACTGCTACTGCTATCTGCGTAAACTGCATGCGTATGCATGACAGTAAAATCTCTGCTTGGCTCAAGTTACAGATCTGTTCTACAAGGCAGGCTGCAGCCTGACGTGCACGTGATGGGATGAATGCCTTTCTATACACATGTGCATGCGGCATTTGTTGAGATGCACTGTGCAGTCGGCGGGCTTGCATAACAGGATCGTGTCTTACATGGTGTGTGTACTGTGTAGCTACTGACAACAGCTCTCCTAAGTGTGTCTAAACGCTGTGTGCAAAACACATATGTACAAAGTAATAGGCCGCTAGCTAAGGAACGCGGCCTATGCAACCATTACTAACTACCTGAGTAATCTTTCCATGTTTGGTGTGACTGGATATTGCTAAGTGCTCACACCTGCTAACACTCCCCCGCAGTCAAACATTCAAGGAACCAGTGTACCAAAACCTGAAACCGAGAAACACCAGAATGTTAAACTCAATCTCATGAGCACTGTATGAAATGACCAGACTACTGAAGAATCACTGATCAAAGTTCAGCTCAAACGTGTTCTGATTGGCAAACTCACTGAATGCCTAGCTGGACACATGAACTTGTTCAACCGAAAATGCACACTAGTGCATTACAAGCTCAGCCACTAACTACTGCTAACTACAGCCTGTCCTAGAGACCCTTTTGGTCTCGTGTGACTACTGTCAAAATGCAGCCAGTTCAGGATGCCACTGCTGACTACAGCCTGTCCTAGAGACCCTCTTGGTCCCATGTGACTACTGTGAAAATGCAGCCAATTGAAATACCACTGCTGACTACAGCCTGTCCTAGAGACCCTCTTGGTCCCATGTGACTACTGTGAAAATGCAGCCAGGTTGAAAGACTGCCAACACAAATGACAATCTGCATTGCCAACACAAATAGCAAAGAATGCAATCATATCGTAGCTTGACATCACAAATCATATGCAATTCAAGTCAACTCCCCCGTAACAGGATTAGTATGCAACTGCAACAATACGCTGCTGATTTAGCTTGTTCAGCAGCTTAGGGCAATTGGCCTTCATGTGGCCGGGCTTCTTGCAATAGTAGCAGCTCTTGACAGTGGCAGCAGCGCCATACACAGGGAATAACTCCTCTTCTTGCATGAATTGCTGCTTGGTTTGCTGCTCTGTTTGCAGCAGTGCAGGCAGAAGCTCATCCAGAGTCTGCGTCTCCTTGTGTGTTCCCACAATGGTGACCAGCACACTGTATTCCTTCGGGAGACCGGCCAAGACTGAAAGCATGACCTCTGAGGGGTCTGGCTTATGCCCTACTGCTTCTAGGTTAGTCGCAAGCCTTGGCTCGAGCGACATACTCTGAGATTGGCTCTGTTGGTTCCTTCTTGAGGCTGTTCAGTTCCTGTCTGAGCAGAAGGCGTCTGGCATTGTTCTGTGCAGTGAAGGTTGCCTCAAGCTTGTCCCACAGGGCTACCTATTTCAATAGTTCATGAGCCCTCACACGTTGTGAGGAGCAGTCGAGCGGGCACGGCAGGTTGTGTAGGTAGTGCTTTTAGGGAGCGTGTTCGGTTGAAGCGTAATGGCAACCAAGCCGACCACAGAGTCGCAGACATTCTGTCTCAAGGTGCAGACAGATGCCTGTCTCCAAGTGCAGACAGAAGCCTGTCTCAAGAGTGCTAACTGCGGATAGCAGGCGCAGCAATACACAGACAGATGGCAACCAAGACGACCACAGAGTCACAGATATCCTGTCTCAAGAGTGCTAACTGCGGATAGTAGGCGCAGCAATACGCAGACAGAAGGCAAACAAGACGAGAAGGTTGCAGGCGTCCTGTTTTGGGGTGCGGACAGATGCCTGTTTCAAGACAGATCCATATGGCGACAGAAAGGGCTTTCTATCCTCGACGTTCACAGCACCAAGAAAGTACTATTCAGGGCACAAGCTAGACCCCTCAGCAGTCACACCATCAGTCTTGGCAGATCTTCAAGGCCTCGGAAGAACCCCTAATCAATGATATCAGGCCCAAATGCTGCAGAGACATTCAATGATGTACATGTTGGGCCACAGGACAACAGTAAGTCGTATAGCCTATCCGAGACAGCGCTAACAGGACGCCATAGCAGCTCCTTCCCTAGCACGCTGCAGCTAGAGAAGCATGACTCTTAGGATAAATCATGTTGGGCCTAGGACTACTGTACAAGGATCACAGAGGCTTAATGCTCTTTTCAATCCCGAAATGTCTATTTCAATTCAGAAACGTCCATTCTGCAGTGGAAATCTAAACTCAGAAACGCCTTGGCTGAGGACGCACGGACAGACCTGGGCGTGTCACTTCGGGTCACTTCGACTGACGCGCAGAACGTATGCGCCAGTCTGTGCCCGACGTTGTGAAAGCTGTACGTGGCAAAATACTGCCTCGAGTGACATCTGAATGTGCGCTTGACACTATGCCTTCCTGTCCTGTATGCACCAGTTATCAAGCAAGCACACCTGCACACAACCAGTGCGTTAGCCTCTTACGTCCGTGTCGATTGCCCACTCAAGCATGTCGCCAATGGACAGCGCGGCAGGCAACACGCAGCCTGTCGTGCGCACGCATTAAAGCCACAGCATCACCTGTTGAAGAGAAACAGCAGAAAAATGGTAAGTTCCTTGGGACAAGTCTTGGCAATGATGTCTTTGAGCACTGCTGTTTGCCAAAGCGTTGCCCATTGTCTTGACTGCGTATTGCCAGATGCACCAGTCATTGTCTTTGGACACAGGGCCTGTTTCCAAGCAGTCTACACACAAGCAGGCTAACAAGATGCAGACACAGGAAGCCTTTATATGGACCAAGCACTGGTACCCCCTTTCACTAGAAGCAGATTTAGACACACAAAATCCTACCCCGCACACCCTACTCAATATTGACATGGTGATTTGGAAAGACGGAGAGCGCAAATGGGGTGCATGCGAAGATAGGTGCCCACATAGGTCAGCAGCAACAGCACTACCTGACCTTTGCATGCTTGGCAAAGACAGCCCGTAAAGACTTTGCAACATCTCAGCAAGCTGCAAAGGCATACACGCCATCAGCAAAATCTCAAGCTGACAGACAACCCTTCACCATGATGCACATAGGTAGCGACATTGTGCAATTGCACTGTTGCGTATCAGTCCTATGCATCTGTGATAGACCATCTGGATGCAGACTGCTGCTCAGTCAAAGACCCCCATCATCATGGCCCCCCAACATCAAACCTCCAATGCATAGGCATGGGACTCAAATTTATTGCTGATTGACAGGCTGGCTCCGCTTTCAGAAGGACGCATTCAGAATGGCAACCTGGCTTGCAACTACCATGGCTGGGAGTTTGATCGCAAGGGCGCTTGCCTGGCCAATCCACAGGTTGGTTCTCTGCTTCCTTGCTGTAGTTTGCACTGATTGCGCATGTTGGACATTAGGTTGGACCACCCAATCGCATGTTGGTCAATGAGGTTCTATCAAGTGCAAGATGAGAGCCTGGTGACTGCCACAATGGGAAGAGTCACAACCAGAATGTGTGCAGCCAGAGCAGTGATGACAGCAATGTTCCACACAGCAGGTTGTAAGTTTACAGCACAGCACCAAATCGAATACACATCAAATATACAGACTAACAGTATTCAACATTTGTATCAGCAACTGATGGAATAGCACTTAGCCTTGACTCCTGCTTCATAAGCTCCATGGCTGGCTGCATGCAGTCAGGCATGCTTGCCAGCGACCCAATATGCAAGGCAGACAAAGCCAGGGCCAGGGCATTTCCAGTGCAAGTGGCTCAAGGGATGCTGTGGATCTGGCCTGAGTCTGGCCCTCATGCCTGGCTTGAGTCAGTCATGCAGGGCCCTGAGCTCGTCCCTGAGGCTGCCGACCCCAACTGGACGGGATCTGATGCGTGAGTGTGAGAAAACCTCGGACAGGCTTGCTTTGAGCCCACTGCGTCTGTCCACGCAAGCACATATTGTGTCCACTGTTAGAGTCAAGCCCTCATGCATGGCTTGAGTCAGTCCCTAAGGTTGCTGACCCCAGTTGGAAGGATGCAATGTGTGTGTATGCAAGCTAGTATGCCAGCGGAATTGAAGCACTGCAGTGACAAGCTGTAGTGGCATGTTCCCATCAATGCAGGGTACAGATAGCTTGTGCTGTTCAATGATTCAGGCACATGCATGTTGTGTAGTTTGTCACCATTGATCTGGCCTACTTGGCTTGCGTGTGTCATGCAAGGCCCTGCCATCACCTCTGAGGCTACTCATCCCAATCAGTCGGCATCAGTCGTATGGTGCCTGAGAGTCATGCGTGAGTAAGTCTGCTTGCTCAAGCACATGCATGCTGAACTTTCTTGCACATGGGGGGGGGGGGAGGGGCTATGTGTAACTTTATGCAACACATCTAAGCTGTTGATGTCTGCACACCGGCAAGTGAGTTGAAGGAATATTGTGGTAGCTGCGCTAGACTTATGTGTCCACAGTTGACTACACCACAGCACTGATGTGGAATGCTTGTTGAGTGCCCATGGCATGCAGATCAGATTTCATGTTGTGTTCTTTTGCAGGGTGCCTGTCTTCTCAACATGGCGAGCCAATTGGGACCTCTGGATGGAGAATACAATGGACCCCTCACATGCCAATTGGCTGCATGATGGCACTGCTGGTAAATGGGAGGACGCCTACCCCATGAAAATGCGGCTGCTGGACAACGTTGTTGATGCTCACAAGGTATGGCCATCAGGATATGTGTCTGTTTGCATGTAAATCAGAACAGGTGTATGTGTTTCGACGGTGCATTGCCATACATCATTCGTGGCCTGGCAGTTGGGTTTATTGTCCAAGAGCAATCTGCTGTCATCATGAAAGAAGGCCAAATCAGGCATCCAGCTGCAACGCTGCCAAGGACAAGCACCATGCTGACAGTGCGTGGTTGCGCTTGCTTACATGCATCAATGTTAAACCTGCGTAGCACACAGGGCAACTTGCACACTGTGTCCCTCAGCGCTCAGAAAAAGCATTGTGAATGGGTAGGTGACAGGCTCATGCACACAAAGAAATGCAGCAGATGCTGTTGAGACAGTTTGGTCAGAGGTAGCCATACCAGTTACGCAGACCTGGCAACAACATCCCAGCCACTGCATGTAGACCTTGCATGCAACCTTATTGGCTGTGGCACTCACTCACTGGTCTGCCATACTGCATGCTGCAGGGTTTTACTGTGCAGCATGATGGCTACAGTAAGACACAGAATGAGGCAGGTCTCAAGGTCACACGACAGTATCTCCCACCATGTACAAATAGGTCAGTCAAAATTGCCTTTTGTTGTGTGTAGCATGTTGCGATCTGAAGATTGTCTTCCTTCAGCTGTGTGTTGACGCCAATTCACGATGGAAACAGCACACAGGTTTATGCCACATGGGATAGCACACAGACAGGACCGGCGGTCTGTATGCAGAGTCATTGCAGCACACATGTCAAGCCTACAGGATTCGAGACTACATTGATTTTTGCGCAAGGAACGTTGCACATGAAAATGGAAAGCAGACAAGCAAAAAGAAGCTTATATGGCAAATCTCTGTCATAGGGTTTGAGGGCAAGTATAAATTAGGACACAGCAGAACTGTTGGCGATGCAGTGGGTGCAGACTTTGAATGGAGCAAGGGTGCTGTCAGGCCTTGCAGGCCAATATGAGCTGCACTGGAACCGTCATGGCTATGTTGCATTCATGACGGCACTCATGGTACTCACCTGCCTGCATGTAGATGCTGTTCACAAAAGTGCATCATGCTGCACACACACACAGACAGCAGCAAGCGTAGCCTGCTGCCTGCCTGCAGATATGTATATGAGTACAGCAACGGTCGTGTGGACATCTTTGCCATCTACTTTACGCCCATCTCGCCTGGAGTCACGCGCTCCTTCTTCAAGTTCGTGTCACAGAACCCTCCTAAAGGCTTTGCCCTGATCTCCAAGGTTCCCCAGTGGCTCTTCCACAATCTGAGTGGCTCGATGAGTGACCAGGACGCTGTCATGCTCCACACACAAGTCAGTGACCTCCTTGCAACTTGCCTCAGTCTGGCTGGTCACTCGCCATGCAACCCTGTGCATTCCTTTATTCATATATTGTTCATATGTTATTCGTTGCTGTATGGTCAGCCCTGCCACCATGCTTTGCACCAGACATGCGGTGTTCCTGTACTGTTCAGCAATCTGCAGCCTTGAGCATAGAAGAATAAGTCATATGCGCTGCTTTAGATTGCTTGGCAGTAAGGTGTTGGTCTTTGCTAGCAGCGCCACATCTTGCCTGCATGGGGAAGTGGTAACTGCGTGTCTGATCTAGTGTAGCCACATAGGCGTGTGGCATTGTATCAACAGAAGCTTGGGCATGCAGAATTAATTTCTGCATAATCAGTTTCTGCAGAATTAGTTTCTGCAGAACCCATGTCTCAAAATGCAATGCGAGGCACTAGGCATGAGTTCAAGAAAGCCAGGGTGAGGTCTGATGGCCTTCCCTGTGTGCAGGATTATGCTCTACGAGAAGACCCCAAACATTGGCGAGGCTACTATCTGCCCAGTCAGGCTGACAGGTATGCAATACTCTGATGCCAGTTACCTGGAATGCTGATCAACATGCGTTGGTCCCCAACTTTGATATTCTTCCTCCCTTATGTCCTGTCCACCTTCAGAGGTCTTGTTGGCATGACTGACGGCTCCCATCCGATATCTTGAGCTTTCCTTTTGCAGATCTAAGATGAAGCTCCTGCATGCAATCTGCTTGCCAGCTTCATCTTTGATGCAATGCCAATCGTGCCTTCCATCATGCACACTAGCAGCAGCATCACAGCCATGGTATCTGCAAGCACCAGAAAAGTGTTCCAGCTGGGTATGCAATGCCAGACGGTCTGCCAGCTGCATGTTCCCGTTTGCCCTTCAGGAAAGCCTTCAGCTGTATGCATGGCCTTTCAAAGACACCTGGATGTGTTCTGCCTTCATGAAAGCTTTCAGCTGTATGCATGGCCTTTCAAAGGCAACTGGATGTGAGTCTGCCTGGTCTGCAGGGCAGTAGCAGCCTTCAGGGTGTGGCTGCATGAGAAGGCAGGGGGAGATGTTGGCTGGGCAAACGGAGCCACCTCTGCGCATCTTCCACCCAAGCTTAGCAGAGACCAGTTGCTGAGTAGATGGGACAGGCATACAAAAGACTGTGCCTCCTGTAAACAGGTGACTCTCAGCATCACTCCTGACATATCTGCCCAATGCTGTTTTCTGGTCCCCAGAGGTTGTGTGATTTAGATTTAACACTGTGAATGGGATGTTTCGCTAGAAAAAGTGACAGGTATGTATCCCAAAAGCTGGCCAGCTCTCTTCACCAGTCCTGGCATGTTCTCTCAAGGTGTTGCGTCTGCTGTGCTGCTTTGGTGTTGTGCCTCTGCTTGTTGGCTTCAGTCAGCAGGTGGATGTCACCTCGCAAAGTCTTTATATTGTTGTTGTTTGCAAGATTGTGTGGCGCCGACTTTGCCACATTGCAACGTTAAGCCTGATGGAGATTGAGTTGCGTGGCATGTGTTGTGATCATGCCTTGCTTACATCCTTGTCAGAACCCCCCTTCAAACTTCTCTTGTCATCTTCTTTGCCTGTGCTGCCAAGTTTGCTGCATTGCAATGCAGCATGCTGATCAGATGGTGATGCATATGTGCTGCATATGACGTGATCATGTCTTGCTTACGTCCTTGCTGTATCTGTTCAGTGTGGTTGACAGATGCAGCATTCGTACAGCATTGAGTATTATGCAGGCAATGGCAACTGTTGACAAAATCAGGACAGGCCTGACAGTAGCATCTGCAGCATTGCTGATGTTGGCGCTGTTTGCAACAGCTCAGTACAGATCAGCAATCACAGACAGCACATTGATTGAGCTGGGGCTGGGAGCATCCTTGTTGATTGTACGAGAGGCTTTGCGCAAGTTCAACCAGAACTACATTGTTGGCTCTGGGAATGTGTATAACTTGAGGAAGAAGCCTGCGACAAAGACTGATATTGATGCACCTGCAAACCCTGGTGTCATGTGATCAGAGGTATGGACTGTACAAGCTGTAATGGTGCGTCAATGTGTTTTTGAGCAAGAGATCAGAACTGCTGTTTGCGCTACGCTTGTGTATATTTTTAGACAGTCCAAGCTTGCTTTTGCTTCTGGGCTGTGTGCAGCTCCAGGATTTTCTGCTGATGCCAATTGCCTGAGTGTCCATGCTTACTGTGAAGGTGTTTGCTTCATCTGTCGTTAATTCTTTGGCCTTGATGTCCACATCTTGACAGATTGTTGGTCTTGTTTGGATTTGCAGCAGTATACACACCTGTGTTCAGATTAGATAGGAGCCTTTGTGTTGTGGCAGCGCTCATAGCCAGTAGTACCTGATGTCAAATGGTGATTTCGTCTGTGATCTCTTTGTCAGTGGTGCTAGATGCTGCTTAGGACTGCAACCATGCAGCAACCAGAGTTCTGGCAGCTGAATTTGATCAGGCTTTGCACGACCATTTGCGTAAACCTGAGATTTATGCCTACTATAGCAGCTCTATGTAGCAGACTTGCGACACAGACTGCCCTTCTTGGCACAGACTGCCCTTCTTGACACTGACCTTCTTGCTGTAATTCAGCTGATTTTCAAAGCCATACTCTGCAGTGCAGTCTCAAGAACCTACATGTGGTCTCGTATGATGGTGAAATGCAGTTGAAAGCAAAAGCAAGCAAACCTTGCTCACTGCATCACACAGCCTGCTGTATTCCAGGCAGCATCTTCACTACCCCACGAATTTATCAGTGAGGTGCAACTTCAAGTTTCCAAACGTCTACCTGCTTAAGCATGCTTGTGTGATCAGGAGCATAGTTGCATGCTCACAGAACGTCATGATTTCAGAAGGCAAAAAAAGAGAAATCATGAGTGACACCAGGCAATATTGAGGTGTCACTGTCAGAAGTAACTGACAATTATCAGTGTGCATGCTAGATTGGATGCGCACGCATGGGTGAACCTACAACAGGGACCTTGAGTAGTTGTTAGTACCTCCAGAATCACCCTAGATGATGACCCTTGCACCAAAATCTTATGCACCAATCACGGCACTGTGTGATGGCATTTAAATTAGGTAGCGTTGGAGGCTCCAACAAATAGTTATTGCAAGACAAATTCTGCAATATCAGGCAGGCCTGCTTGCTGATACTTGTCTGCAAGCTGGGGTCTGATCTCATCCCAGCTGACTTCACCAGCAGACGCCCTGTTCATGAAGAACTCAGCGTCTTCTATCAACACCTACAGGTTATTCAAAGGGGTCAGCAGCAAGGAACACAGCTAATGTTCAAATAACCACAATCCAGCATGATGCCCGTTCCAGTTGTACATGTTGTGTTGACATAGATTCTCACCTGGCGCCCAGATAGTGCATGAAAGCAGCAATGCAAAGCAATGTGATCTCTTTTGCTGGCATGGAGGACATCATCTTACTTGTAAGCTGCTGAGGCTGCTTGTGCCATGCACATGCAGCATTGCGCTTGACAAGGTATACTCATTGGTCATCTTCAGCAGAGAGATCTTCAGCAGAAAGAGAGCCTAACCAGCAGCCCATGTCGCCTCACAAAGTCACACAGCACTGGGAAGCAATCACAAACTGCAGCCTCTAGTACATTAGCCATCTTTGGCAGGCATAGCTCCTGGTGGCTTGACGACATCATACAAATACTCTTGCTCTCATTATTCTGCTCTTGGGCGACTTACCGGTTGCTTCCTGGTGGCTTGTTTCTGCTCCTTGAGGTGAGACCGTGAATTGACATGAAAGACCACAAAGTACTGACAGTCCTCAAGAGCTGCAGTTTGCAGTACCTGTCGATCATCCTTGGCGGGCATAGCTCCTGGAGGAAGAGCCCCATTCGCAGCATATGTCTGCTCCTTCAGGGCCCGATGCACCCCAGAGGCATCCCCCTGCAACCCTGCCATCTGCCTGACAGCCTCAAAGCCAGTGCTCAAGCTCCACCATGGCAATCTCAGCGCCACCCTTGCCTGCAAGACAGCAGGGCCCTCATCAAACACTAGTGACGAATGTTATTTGTGACAAGGATATCATCGTGTGTGTTTGCAGACATGCTCAAACAGTGTCTATGCTGTTTTGCTTAATGCGCTGAGTCCTGCGATGCATATACCATGCTGGCTATCACATAACTTAGCAGCATCTGAGCAAAGAAACACAGAGCTGACGGTGCATCCATCCAGATACTGAATTCTGCAACATCTGCTGGGGTGTTGAAAGCTGCACATCACTCAGAGCAGAAATAGGAGCGACATGCCAGCCTGTTGTACACACTGTGATAGCCTGTGATGGAGAGGATCAGACTGGCAATGGGAAAGCAGGTGCACTCACGCTGTCTCGGGACTCTTCAAGCCTGCCCAGCTGTTTGTACAGGCCTGCGCTGAACTCGTAGGGGCGAGCCCATCCAGAGAAGTGCTTGGGTCGCATGTACCACTCAGAAGTGATCAGCGCCGACATGCTGTCGCCCTTCTCTAGGTGATTTGCAACAAGCTGCTCAACTATGTCTGGGTACATGCCAGCCTTGCGAGTGAGGTATGCATTGAGGTTGGATGCTGCATCGCCAGTGCTATAGATGGCCTGCCCTACTTGACCTGCAGCTTCTGCAATTACCCCCGGCCCAGACATAACGTCCTCTTCTGCCAAAGCTCTGCAGTCAGGCCCGGGTCATTGCCAACTGCTTGTGCATTGTTGTCAGCCAAGCATATCTGCTGCTTACCTATGTGCAGGTTTTGGCACAGCTGGGCAGTCAGCTTAGCCGCAGGGGGAGTCAGTGAAGAGGAAGCAATGAGCCAGGGAAGACAGCAGTGCAAGTGGCAGGCTGTTTCTGCTGATACAAGTGGTGCCCAGCAAGGTGCGAATGTGTGTGAGTCTGCAATCATGATGCCAGCAAACTCATGCAGTGTTTAAAGTGTACAGGCCAAGAGAAGAAATTACATGCGCATGCCGCCCCAGGTGATGAGGCTGAGCTGCATCACAGACACACTGAGTGCATTGCTGACACAAGGCAAATGAGTTCAATGGTGACACAGGGCAAGAAAATGAGCATGTACATGGCCTATGCGCCTTTACCTGTGTAAGTACTCCTGTGTGTTTCGGGCTGCCAAGGTCAGGTATGATGATCCTTTGCGCATCTGGACTACAGGCATAACCTGCAATCACTTTGTCACTGTTCTGCTGATTGGCAAGAGACAGTGATGTTTGACGTCCCAAAATTCAGCATCCAGACTTATACACACCTGGTCATTGGCACTTGACAAAGTCACTGGTCTCAGCAAGCAGGTATAGAGTGTGTCTGACTCTCCATTTTGGGATGACTGTTCTGAGAGAGGTATGACAAGAGGATGCAGATTGCTGCGATCTGAGGGCTGCACGATTGTGTGACTTTGCGCCTGCAAGACCTACAGGCACGCAAAGCATGTTTCAGCCGAGACAGAGCTCTGGGTTCGCTGTCACATTGTATTCACAGGCAGACCGTACCCAAGTCACGAGTCAGAGTACATCACCTTCAGCAAAGCTCCCAAATTCTCGGGCTGACCAGCTGCAGCCACCTCCTCTATGTATTGGAGGTGATCTGCATAGGCCAAAGTTGTCGGGTCACAGACTTCCCCAAAATGAAAGACCACTCGCAAAATGCGCACCAGTAGCTATGCTGGTTGTGTTGCTTTTTGCTGTTGATCTGCTGCTTCTGCTACGCTGTGGCGTTTTGCAAGGCAGAAAGCTATGCCTGTGCGTGGACTTGTAATAGCAATGGCGCGGCCGCACACTGTCGGCGAGCATAGTCCTCACGACGCAGTGAATCAACTACTGTGATGGATTGAAATGGCTCAGCTGCGGTAGGACAGTGACTGGGGGTGCCGACATATCGGTATGCATCACTCGATGCGTGCCAGAGGAAGGCACCCTGCAATGCTGCGGCGCGTGCGCTGCCTAAAGAATCACGCAATGATACCGTGAGCACGCGTGAACAAGCGAAAGTCTGCTCAGGGAGCTCGCAAGCTCACGGGGTGTTTGGATGGTTTTCAGGGGAGTTTGTTGCATGTGAGCAGTCGCATGCTGCTGAGTGATCAGACTTATTGGCTGGCTAAAGCATGGTATTCTCCTCTGCGCACTAGGACTGTCAGCTTGATTCACAAGTGTGCAATCGAGATAAGGCGCTACAAGGCTGTCTCTGGCTGTCAAACTTGCGCTGTCGGTCACCGGTTATAGGTCGAAGATCGTGTCGCATGCGGCTGGTCCCAACCACAGCGTTGGCGTGGGTATATTCAAGATGCCAGCTCCTATAACTCGTCATGGGGGATAACAGGTCCAGCGAGGCGGTATCAACCAACAACGGGAGTCCCTCGTATACGAGTGCTGCTCGAGTGATCAGGTTTCGCCAGGAATTGCGAAGCAACACGATTAACCTCGTTGACGTCAGCAAACTAGCATACGAAGGCGTTCCTGACAAGTACGGATTGAGACCTCTGGTATGGAAGGTGAGTTTGTTGTCACCAACACAGACTGCTGCAGGCTCTACTTGCAACACAAGCTGCACAGAGTTTGCAGCGCATAAGGCATGTGTTGCAGCATGCAGCTGTAGTGAAGCTCGGTTTGCAATGATGCAGCTGCTGTTGGCCTACCTGCCAGTTGATACTGCTGCCTGGCCAGCGTTGTTGGGCAAGAAAAGGAAGGCTTATGCTGAATTTTGTGAGGTGAGGCATTTGTGCTGACAAATTACTCAATTCGACAGCTCTACTGTGTCTCATAGCGCCCAATGATGCAGGAGCTTGTTCTGGACCCCAAAAACTTCCCTGATCCACACAATGACCATCCCCTGAATCAGCACGAGGACAGCTCGTGGCATGCTTACTTTCGGGTATCTCTCCAGTTCTGCCATGGCTTCAGCCTGCTTGCTGGATGTACATTAGGCCGTTCTCATTGCCCTGCCCATGCCGAGGAGCTTTGTAGCTTGCACAATCTGTTGCTCATGTCTTGACAGGATGCAGAGATGATGGAGCAGATTGACCGTGATGTCATGCGCACCCATCCTGACATGCACTTCTTCAGTGGAGATGGGGAGCCCTCAAAGCGTCACAGAGAGGTGTGCACTCACTCAAGTCATGCTGTCGTTGCTCAAGCAATCAACATTGCTACATTTGTTGAGCTCCTTACTGACCAGGCATTCACTTAATGATGTTGCATTGCATGTGATGTTTGCCCTTTTGATCTGTGTGTGTGGCGCCACAACCTGTTGATGAGTGTACATGCCTCCAGGAGATGAAGAGGGCATTGTTTGTCTATGCCAAGCTAAATCCTGGCATCAAGTATGTTCAAGGAATGAATGAGATATATGCGCCAATATACTATCAGTTTGCCACAGACACAGACTCAGTTGCCGCACAGCACGCTGAAGCAGATGCTTTCTTTTGCTTCGTGGAGCTGAGCAGCGAGTTCAGAGACCATTTCTGCCAACATTTGGTGAGCAAAGCTTGACTGTACAGACTTTCTCTATAGCTTGTGAAGCAAGGCAACAAATGTTATCCAAGCAACATGCTAGTTGCTTGTTTGATTTGCAAAGACTGAGGCTTTCTTTTGTTATTGTCGGTCATGCTAGTTCTTCCTGTTGATGCATGCTTGCTACAGATTGGCTGACGCTGCAGGACAACAGTGCTGTTGGGATTAGGGCAACAATTGCTAAACTGAACAGAATGCTGCAAGCGTATGATCCAGAGCTTTGGGCACATCTTGAACAGAGAAACAAGGTACACTTGCGAGCTGTACCATGGAACCAATAAGCAACTTGATTAGTGTTGGCTTGTCTCAGTGTGATCTGACGCAATGCAGGTCAATCCCCAGTTTTATGCTTTCAGATGGATAACACTGCTTCTCACACAGGAGTTCCCTTTCCCTGATGTGGTTCGACTGTGGGACAGTTTGTTCAGTGATCCTGGCGGTCACATGGATTGTTTGTTGCGCTTTTGCATTGCTATGCTGCTCAACATTAGAGAAGAGCTCCTGCAGGGTGACTTCTCTCAAAATATTAAATTGCTACAAAGTTATCCACCTGTGGATGTTCATGCCATCATTCATCAAGCCATGCAGCTGAAGCTGGCAAGCTGAGTTGTGATGAATCACATCGCAGGTAGCTTTTCCAAGTGGCACTGTTGCCACAGACCTGTCTGTTCTGCGCAGTCTTGAACTAATGAAGCATGTAAATCATGACCATCTGGAAAAGTAACAGTCGAGCTTCTTTGCACTTGCGCATCACACTGCAAAATCTTCAGTGTTTAATGAAATCACTGCTAAGAGCTTGAACCAGCTAAAACCTGCGTACAAAACCTATACTACAGTGAAATACACAAAAAGCTGTCTAATGAAGCCTCAAATTAATGACCTAGGCAAAATCATCATCATCATCAATGACAGCCCTGGCACATGTTACTCTGACTGCTGCACCATCCTCTACCTTGCGCTTCCTGACAGGCAAGGTATCGCCATCAGCCTGCCTGCTTCCTGAAACCGCACGCTTGCTGCCAGAAAGAGGCACACTGTTGTCAGATGCCTTTGCCTTGGGAAGAACCTGGTTTGACACACATGCCAACGGCTTGCGGGGCATAGAAGGCAAGGAAGTGCGCATCAAGCCTTTACTGTTGCTTGACTTGACCTCTGTCCTGCTGACCGGGGCATCAGTCTCATCTTCAAAGGGCACAAAGCCAGGACCCGGTGCAGAATGTCTGCTGGGCTTGGGAGTGGGCTTCTGCTGCTGGTTGGCAGACAGTGGTAGAGATGGCCTGGGTGCAGCAAACCTTGGTGCCTGCATAGCATGTGAAGTCACCTTGAGCACGGACATTGTAAGTGCACTGTTGCCCATTTTGTCACCTAGGTAGGGTCAACTAGTGGCTTCTCATATGTGTGATGCAGCTGATACGACATAGCCAGCTCTTTCTGGTAATGGCAAAGGAGAGAATGATCAGTGCCAGAAGGTGGCTGAAGTCACCTTGACTGCTGGGGCAGATTGACGCAGGGCTGCAGTGACAAGCTTCTGCACAGGCCCTTCAAGGTTGCCAGTAGCAGCACTAGGAGCAGAATGGCGCTGTACTGGTGGCGCATTGTCTGTCTCCAGCTTCATTCCAGCAATCTGCAGCATGCCAAGGGCCATTTTATTGCAAGCAGCTTGATTTCTGCCAACCTGACGTGCGTGTCACGGGCAAGCAGCTTGCAGTCGCACACAATCTGCCCCAGAAGCCTAGCAAGCTAAGTGGACCTCGTTCAACTTCTTGCAGCGTAGCTATGCTTTGAGTCAATGCAGTTTGCATAAGCACGTCTGTGACTGATGCCTTGTCACCAAAACCTGTTTCGGCGTTGCACTTCAAGAGGAAGCGCACAGGTGATTTACATCTGACCTGTTGCACAACCTCAGCATCAGAGATGTTGTACCTGACAGCTGAAGACAAAGCTGACATCATCTGCAGCAGCCTTCTGCATGGCATCATCTGGCAGGGTTGAGACAGATGGGTGGTGGCCCAGTTGGACAGGTCCTCCTCTGCTGGAGCGCCAACCTGTCGCAATCATACAACAGTAAGCACATGAAGCAAGCACACCACCCATCAATATGGCAGGTGATGTGCAGCCCTGCTGAATCCAGCAAAACAGCGGTCAAGCTGCTGCTGATGAGCATTGTCTTCAAGGCTGCTCATGATGGTCTACTGAGGCAGTAGCCAGTGGAGGACCAGACAAGCAGCCGCAGAACAGGCAGCTGTCAGACCCTGCAAATATCAGCTACAGCCTATGCCAACATGATGACAGCAGGAGCTAAAATTGCGCAACATATCATGGAGCACAACTGGGACGATGTCACAACACCTGTTGCTTGTACTCAGGAGGAGGCATAGGCCCAGCCTCATCATCACCATCGACTAGGCTCTCCTCAGTCGATCTGCACCTGGAGTCGTAGGTGTCTGAGGCAGTGTCCTCTCGCAGAGTGAACAGGTCGCGCAGCATCTCAGAGGACCAGCCGCCGCCTGCTGCATCACTGCCGTTCACCACCGCCTGCAAACCCTCCTTGGACATCTGTCTCTGGAACACCTGCATCACTACCAACAACTGTGACCACTACAGCACACACTGCTTTGCCATGCCATGTGCTGAATATCCGACTGTATTTACTCTTTATTTTGGGTGTGGCTGTCCTTGAATGAGTCCTTTGTAGCAAGGTAAGGCACAGGCAAGAAACACGTGTTTTGCTTGTGACATGGTCCTTGAAGGTGCTGGAGTCTGCCATGTAGGCAAGCCTGTTTAGGCGAACAGCAAAATGCCGGCACTATCAAGCCTTAATGTGACAACTCAGGGCTGTAATCACAGAGCATCAGACCTGGGTAGGCTGCGTACTTACTGGTGCAGAGATGAGTAGCTACAGCAAGAGTCCCAAGCACAAAGTCCAAGCAAAGAGGGCAGTTTCAACAAGTCAGCTGCAGCTTCTCACTGAGAACAGTGCACACTGTGTGCAAGCTCACCTTCTCCTCAATGCTGCCTGTGGTGATGAACCTGTACACATACACTTGCTTCTTCTGGCCATCACGCCACACTCTGGCAGCAGCCTGCTTGTCTGTTGCAGGATTCCAGTCTGCAAAAACGTTTCAGCAGTCAAAGTCCATGCATAGCCTGTGGCAAATCCACCACATCATGGTCCATCTGCACACATACTATGTTTGTAACACAAACCTAAACTTTCTCCTTTTACAGTTAGAAGACTCGTACCTCCTACACCCCAGAAGACTTGCACTGACATCCAACATATCAGTCAAGCATTAGGCATACGCGATTGGGATGATGTGGCCGAACAAACCCAGGAAGGAAGTGGCATGATAACAAGATATTGTCACACCTGGGTCAAACAGGACCAAGCGGTTGCCTCCAATGAGATTGAGCCCACAGCCTCCAGCTTTGCTGCTGAGCAAGAAGACAAACTGGTTCTGCTGAGGGTCATTGAAGTTCTTGACCAGCTTCTGGCGCTTGTTGATGCTGGTACTGCCATCCAGTCGCACAAAGGGATACTGCAGCACAGTCGAAGGGACATTGCAGCACAGTCTGTGGGGTCAAGTACAACTGACCCTATACTTTCACAGTGCTGCTCACAAGACAATACTGCTAGATGTGGCAGGCACCAGCTGCATTCATGCTTGCTCAGCCAGCCTTTGCCGGCAGAACATCTATGGGCTTTGTAAAACATTGCAGGGGCGTGCTACATTGTGTTCTTTTGCAATGATGCGGTCCTCTGTCACGCGGCTCACAGGATGTAACAAAAGTGCAGGCAGTTTGTGGGAAAAGGTCAGCAAATGGTACCCAGATTACGAGCAAGCGGACCTGACGCTCCCTGCAAAGATTGCTGAATAGGTCCAGGGTCTGTGTGTAGTTGGACACAATGACAATACGGTCATTGGTCTCTGTCCGCAGCACAGCCAGCATGCGTGCCATGAGGGCAAACTTGCCAGACAAGAGCTCCCAGCCCTGCGCCAGGCCACCCCTGCCAACTCTACCATTGTCAAACAGCCCAGGTGGGAAGAATTGGCCACACCCCTGTAACAGGCATGCTCAGGACGTTGAGCACGCCTGACATGATGATCTTATGTATGACTGTATCAACATCTCCCTGTGAGGCATGCAGGTAGTTAGAACATATGCCGATGTGATATGGTTCAGCACCTGAACCCATGCTGGATTGAGAGGCATGCCTGAGTCATTGAGAAAAGCTGGTGATGACTCACATAAGGATGCGGTTGAAGACGAATCGTCAGCGGTAAGATCACGGGAGAAGCCGTATCTTGTCTGGCTTAAGAGAAGCAAACGTGCAATATGCAGTACGAGTGATGGATGATGCACTGGGCGGCTTGCCTCAAAGCCTTCGGCAACCCCAGAGTCCTTGTTCACATGGTGCAGGGCATCATAGATGAGCTTTGGGTGGTTGCACAGCTTCTTCAGATTGGTGATAGCAGGCAGGACTCCCACAGACTTCTGTCCAGTCACCAACTTGCGTGCCGCCTTGGACTTGAGGAAGTGGTTGTACAGATCCCGCTGGAGGTCTGTCAGCTTACAGCAAACTACTTCAATGACCTGGGGGCACAAAAGAGAGGGATTCTCAGGAAGATCAAAAGAGCATAATCGCAGTATGATATGCATGTTGCGCTCTCCTGCCGCCACGGCTCAGACAGGCAGCAGCAGGAATATTATTGCAAACAGAGGTTGGCATAGCTGCTGTGAATAGATGGTTAGCCAGCACAACTCAACACATCAACCTATAGCAGAAGCAAAGTAGGCTGCAAAGCATGGCAAAGCAAACAGCAGATACCTTGGGAGGCAGATGGTCAGACAGGATGTCATTGGTACGCCTGAGGATGAAATCATTGCAATGCTTGTTCATCTCCTCCTGGCGCTCATGTGCCAGCTGCACCTCCTTGTCACTTGCACCAGATTCCCGACCTGCCAGGATGGGCCTGTCATAGTACCTTCTGAAGTGTGCTGGGCTCTCAAATACCTTGGGATTGCAGAAGCTAGCCATGGCATAGAACTGCAGGCACAATGTACAACCCTGACTGTGATTGTTACTGTATATATTGTGAGCATGACATACATCTGCAGCCAGAGTGGACAGCACAGTCCTGGCTTCCAGGTCAGGTTGCACTCACTCGGAGGAATACAAGCATTTTCAGTGTGGCCAAAACCATTGCTGTGAAGCTGGGCAGCACAGACGCTTACCTCATCCAAGTTGTTCTGGACAGGGGTGCCTGACAGTAGAATGCGTCGCTTGCATTTGAGACTGCCTAGAGCCTGCATTGGCACACTACATGGTGTTGCTACAGTCATAGTTGACTGCAGGTAATGCTGGTTGATGTCAGCAGCAAACAGCTTTGCAGAATCGCTGTCATTTGTGTATGGGTGCTGTCCTGTCACACCTTGTTGGTGAGTGTCCTGCAGCAACACAGTGCCAGCGTAAGCCTGCATGCAATTGGGCTTGGAACGGCAAGAGCTAAACCTAGCATAAAGGAGCTTACTGGTCGTTCTTGAGGCGATGAGCCTCATCACAGATGAGAAGGTCGCATGCTGTTTCACTTTTGAATTTCTCTGTGTGAAGCCTGAAGGTCTCATAGGACACAATCAGCACCTGCGCATCACAACTGTTGTAGTGCTATCCTGGCGTGCTCTTGAGTTTTGAGCCTACACGTCAGCAATCACATGACCTCCTGTACAGTCTTTGTAATTACCTTGGCAAAATTGCGTGGACTTAGGAACTGGTTGATACTGTCTATCACATCCTCTCGGGAAGACTCACATAAGGGCAATGTTTGTAAGCGCCCCTGAGAAGACAGTACTCATGTCAGATGCACGTTGTCTATTTCAGCAATTGGGTGTGTACAACAAGTTGGAAGCTTCACCTTAAGCCACTTCTGAATTTCGCTGTCCCAGTTGCTGACAAGGCTGGTGGGACAGCAGATGATGACACGCTTGGCCACGGGCTTGCCACCAAGCAGTTCATTGCCTGAGTTGAGCAAAGTCCACAGCAAAGTGATGCTTTGCAAGGTCTTTCCCAGACCCATGTCATCAGCTAAGATAGCACCTGCATGAGCAATCATTCTGAAGCTGACAACCGCCCTCTGAAGCAAGGCAAGTGCTTTGGGCATTTGTTGCTCCAGCATTGTTGCTGAAAAGCAAGACTGTAAAAGGCACATCCAGCTCTGACAAGCATGCCTGGCCAGGAAGCTGTTTGTTGTGCAGTTCTGTCAGATAATCAGATGCAAGTTGACATGAGAGGTTAAACAGCAAACACGCGTTTGTATCAAGCTACTGAGATTTCCTGTAAACAAGAATCAACATTAGTCTTGAATTTAAGATCTGCTCACCTTGTCCAATGTCTGACCTGAGCCCTGTCACGCAATCAAACAGGAACTGGACTCCCTCTCTCTGATGTGCACGCAACCATCTGGTCAGCATGGTGTCCACCAAGATTGGCTCTTCTGCTGAAGCCTCAGGAGGCTCCCAAAGCACCAGAGGCTCTACGCCAGGTGGCAGCTCTATCACCTGCATGCAAGAGCACATGAGCTTTACAAGTGACAAGTCTGTCATAGTGTGCTACCAGAAAGATGAATGAAAGGGCATTGGTGTGCCTTCACTATGTGAGATATTGCACTTTTTTTACCGCAGGCACAAACGATAGTTTCATCTGAGCTGTCAAAAGAGTTTTACAAGGGATGTGTAGAAGACAGTGTTGACTCGTGCAAGTGGGGAGAGGTATGGTACCTCCTGGATCTGCTGTGGGAGCTCTATGACTGCAGGCTTCGGTGGTGCCAATGGTGCCTTGCAGCCCCATGGCACGACAGCTCGTCTTGAAAGCACAGTCTTCCTGAGTGCCTGTAATCACCAACTATGAGACTGAGTCCAACCTAAGGACTGTATTCCCGGAGTGAACTACATCCAGAGCACTTGAGGTGTTGCCAGACAAGCCTGCAGACCTGAGACACTCCGCTTGCTGTAGGGTG
>JAABUO010001585.1_pt1 | contig 29272 bp, 17 predicted proteins | sample 5559291 | NCBI WGS metagenome assembly JAABUO01 (sample SAMN10711878, study PRJNA513372) | rock metagenome | isolation source: Antarctica rocks | place: Antarctica: Victoria Land, Finger Mt sud | reverse complement strand
CGTGTGGTGTTCGTCCTGGGTGGGGAGGGGGAGGACAAGCTTGCAGCTACACACAAAAGCACGATGCATCCATCCCACACAGACCTACAAACGCGCAAGGGCCTTTAATACACGAGCGTTTCAGAGCATCTTGCATTAGCAGACAGTATTCTCTATCCAAATGAGCACGGAAAAGAGCATACCAAAGAGCATACCAGAGAGCATAGCAAAGAGCACACCAAAGAGCACAACAAGTAGCATCCTATGGAGTACACCAAAGGGCACACTAAGGAGTTCACCAGGGAGCTCACCAGGGAGTACACCAGGGAGTACATCTGGGAGTACACTAAAGAGCACACCAAAGAGCACAACAAAGAGCACACCAAATGAGAACTCTATTGAGAACCCATGTGAGAGCCGCAAATGAGCCCACACCGAGTGCAAAAAACGAGCACACCAAATGAGCATGGCGCACGGCGAATAAGAACGGAATATGAGCCCAGCAAATGGCTCCCATTAAGAAGAGAAGGCTACTGGCTTTAGGATACTGTGAATACTGTGAGTACTGTGAGTATTGTGAATATAGTGGATGCTGTGAATACTGTGGATACTGTGGATACTGTGGATACTGTGGATTCTTTTCTCTCACTCTCCAAGCATTTATATACGGCTATCGACATGCCCCCTTTTCGACCAGCAACACAAAAGTCTCTGCGTGACCACAACACCATGCTCTACATCTACACGCGATACCTCGTCACAATAACAAATTTATGTGCCTCCGTCGTGACAGTAATCTTTCTGCCAGACCCCGCCTCCCATGGGCGACACGAAATAAAACCAAATTTTACATCGTAGAGGACTCGGGTATCAACATCCTCTCTGCTCCCTGGCTGGCTCAGCACAAGATCACGGTCAACGTCTACGACCGACATCTCCGCATCGAAGGAACTTCGGATTCACCGACCTTATACCCGATCAATGTGGGATCTTGTAGCATCCCGAGCAGTCAGCTTGAAAACCCTCCTTTTGTGGCACACTATCTGATGCATGAGCTGTGCGCAGAACCCAATATCTCCGGTTTTCAGGTAACAATTTCCGTTAATTTCGGCCCCGACACCCGGGTAGAAACCTTACTCCCTGAATATGCACAATTTTTTTATTTTACCGGAGGCATGCCACCAAGGGGCACAGAGATTCAAGGGTTAACTTGGCGCAATAGCATTGTAAGGAGGAACGTATTCATGCAAGACGGTCTAATCATGTTCCGATTGACCGACGAAGCCTCGTTGAGTACACTTCCGCCTAGAAGGCCCTACGACCATAAAATCCCTTTGACTGCCGGAGCTACTCCTCCACATGGACCCAAACTATTCTTTCGGACATACAAGGTTGGCTTCAAACCCATTTTGAGGTTCAGAAGCTGAGAGAAAAGCAATTGCAGGATCAAAGTTGTCATCTACTCTGTCGTTAGAGCAAAAGATGCTTCACGATGTCCAGCATGAAGCTCCTCAACGCTCTGACTTGAACGCATTTCTGACACCGACATCGTTCCAGCAAAATCTACCGTCTCGAATTGGGTGTTGTCTTGGTGGAAAGAACATCAAGTCGAGTATGGAATGATGAGCTCCGTGGCTCGGGCTGTTCTTGCTATTCCCTAAGCATCTTATCGGTAGAGCGTCTGTTCAACGGCGGGAAGGATATGATCGGTTTGCGACGTTACTCTCCTTTAAGTCCGTTAGAATTATCCACTCTGAGGGCTTACCTGGATGACAACTTGCAAACGGGATTATAATATAATCGACCAGTCCTACCGCGGCGCCAATCCTTTTTGTCAAGAAAAAGAATGGATCCCCTAAAACCCCACATTTACACCAATCTCCAAATAAAAACACAGATTATAATAGAATCCATAATCAAAGAATTGAAAGAAGAGTACAAAGCAGTTTTCAAAACACTCCCACGACCTTCGCCTAGGCAATGGGACCACCGAATTGACACAGGCAATTCTGAACCAATCAGAATCCGCCTATATCAAACATCTCCGTTACAACTACAAGTTATCAAAAACTTTATTCAAGATGGCCTAAAACGGAGGATTATACAACCCTCAAAGTCACCGTGAAGTTCTCCTTTGCTTCTCGTTCCAGAGAAAAACAATCAATATCGGGTATGCGTTGATTACAGAGCCTTAAATAGGGTCACAAGAAAAGATGCATATGCACTTCCCAGAATAGATGAATCTTAGGTAAAGCTAAGCGTTTTACATCTATTGACCTTCTCTCGGGCTACTGGCAGCTAAAGGTGCGACCAGAAGTACTTCCGTCGATCTGCACTATCCCACACTTCAGACCCCGATAAATCACTATAAATATCATTACTATCAGAAGTGCCAAGAGGTAGGAAGCCGAAAAAGAGCCCGGTGGGTTACAAAACGAAAACAAAGCAATTGTTTCCAATACTATCCACGTCATGGATTCTACGAATGGGCAAGTCCGCCAGCGTGGAGGGATGTGTCACCAGGGGGAAGCCAAGTTTCAAATCAGTATGGCGTTCTCCGGAGGCGGGCCTATCCTCTAAGCAGCCACTGTCCGATTCGGTACAAGGTGCTGCAATCGAGATCCGATCGTCTGTCAGTATGACCGCAACATGCGGCCATTCAATCAACCGCCAGTGGTGGCTTGAGAGTTTTGGATGAGAATTTTGGATCAGAGCAGTCTATCACAGTCTCAAAAACTGTAAGCCATCGCCCGTCAAGCTCAACTACCTCATTCTTACTCGTACCCTCCTCTACCTGCCACTAAAAGAACCACGCCCACAGCCCAAAAGTGAAGGACTTTCTACTAAAACCGGATTTGCCGATTTTAGGTCATTCTTCTTTCATGCTACTCTATGTTTTTCTTTGCCCAAGTTCCTGACACCAACGAGAGGGCAGATGGATGATGTAATATGACGAACCTGCCACAGTGCACCAAAAAGAGATCAGATCACTTTTATCACTTTCACTTCCCCGCTTCTTCCCCTCCCTCCCCCCTCCTCTTTACACACCACCACAACAACCGGCAACAGCTACGCAGCCACAAGTGTTCTCTCTGGGGACGATACTTTACCGCAACCGCCCGCCTTGTAGCTTACATCTACTCTGCCGTCTTGGTCGCAAACCATGCGAGACATGGGCAGGTGGCCAAGTTTGGGACTGACCTGCTGAGCTCAACCTACTCCCTACTCAACGGCTACGCCCATGCGCCGGCAACCGTACAGGTGGCTGAACTCCATGTAGTAGTCTTTTAGCTACATCCAATTCATTAAGTTACATAGAAATACCACGTAAAATGTTCTCCCGTGAGAAGTAGTTTCTTGCTGATCAGATTACACAAACGAATGAGTAGACCAATTTCCCAACCAGAGCTGCAAACCATCCACGATGTCATTGTAGAACTAGCGCAGAGAGCAGGCGAGCGAATCGTCTCTGCCATTGACAAGAAGCGCCCAGACATCCAAAGCAAGCTAAATTCCGTAGATCTGGTCACGCAGTCCGACAAAGACACGGAATCGCTCATCTCCAACGAACTGAAGCGTACCTTCCCCAAGTATGCATTCATGGGCGAAGAGACAGCCGAAGCGGAGTCTGTGGACGAGAACGGGGGCGGGATATTCATTGTGGATCCGATTGACGGCACCACAAACTTCATTCATGGATTCCCCTACTTCTCCATCTCCATTGGTTTTTGCTACCATGGCACGCCGATGGTCGGAGTTGTCTACAACCCGGTCCGCAGAGACCTCTACTCTGGGATCCGCGGGAAGGGCGCATGGAAGAACAGCATGCCAATCAAGCAGACAGCACATCCGCTCGGCACGCTGAACGAGTCCCTGGTGATTCTAGAATGGGGTGCAGAGCGCGCGAACCGCAACTTCCAAATCAAGAAAGAGATGTTTTGTGCATTTGCAGAGCGGGCGAGGTCCGTTCGCTCATTGGGCAGCGCTGCGTTGAACTTGTGTGCTCTGGCGGAAGGCGTGTGTGATGTGTATTGGGAGGGCGGAGTGCATAGCTGGGACGTGTGCGGCGCATGGCCCATTCTCCTGGAAGCAGGTGGAAGGATACTGCATGGAAACACAGATTCGGAGGCACGCGTGGATGATCGGGTATATCTGGCCGTGCGCGGCGGACCCAACCCTGCTCCGCTGGTGCAGGAGATTCGAACAGTCCTCGGCCATCGTAAATTGGAGTATGATTAATCTATCCTCTAAAGCCATTGACAATCCGCTTGAATGTGCGCACCGCAGCCACCGCATCGTCCAAACTCACAGCACAGAAACAAACCCGAAACCAATCCTTCCCCGCCTCCATATCCTCCGAGGATCCGCTGTAGAACAGGCCGGGGCTGACTAGCACTTTAGCTTCCACCAACGTCTTCCACAGAGCTTCCGAGTCAGAGGCGAAAACTCGAATCCAGATAAACATACCGCCAGCAGGACGTTTATACGTGAACTTGTTTGGAGATATCATGGTCCAATCCTCATGGCTGGAATCATCCTCTTCGTCCAACGCAGCACAGACGGCGTCCAGGCGGTAGCGATAGTCTTCACAGAGGCGATGCACCCATTGTTCAAATCCAGGTACTCCCCAATCAACAAGCGTGCGGCTCACAAGTGCCTGTACATACCCTGATGGCTGTTGCGTACTGATTTCCGAATGACGTAAAAGACGCTCGATGAAGATTGGATTGCCCGTAATATATCCCAACCTCGACCCCGGCGCAATGGTCTTACTGAACGTGTCGAGTCGCAAGACTCTCCCCTGTGTGTCCCAATGCAAGTAGGAGGGGACGTACTCTTCGTAATTGAGGTGGAAGTAGGGGTCATCCTCGATCAGAATGATGTCGTGTTTATTGCACAGTTCCATGACAGCAGCCTTGCGACTTGGGGAGGTGTTCACCCCCGTGGGGTTCTGGCCGACAGGAACCGTATACAAGACGCGTATGCGCTTCCCCTTCTTGTTCTCCAAAATAACACGTTCCATCTCCTCAGGGATGATTCCATCGTCATCGATGGGGACGGCCACGGTGGAGTTGAAGTTCATGAGACATTGCTGCACGGCAGCCGGATACGTGAACTGCTCACACATGACCGGCTCATCCTCCGGATCAAGCAACATCGAGACCACCTTTCCCATCGCATCCGTCGCTCCACAGGTCATGATGGTCTGCCATGAGTCGTAGGCCGGCTCGTGCAGCTTCTGCGTGAGATGCTTGATGAAATCCAGGAGGATCGGATCGCCCATGGCCCCACCGTACTGGAAGTACCTCTTCAACTCAAAGTCGTCCGTCGCGGTCAATGGGATCTCGACCTCCCGCGCTCCAGGCGCCTCGGGGTGTAGGCGCGCCGAAAGCTTAGTGTGCGGGAAGTTCTTGTAGTAGGGCATGCCGGCGCCGATGTTGACCATGCCGGGCAGGCCAGCGTAGGGGTACATGGACTTCATCTTGGACTCCTGGCGGTGCTTGGACAGCTTGGACAGGTGGTGCGAGAGATCCATGGTGGTGGTCGTGTGGCGGATGTCGTCGTTATCTACTCGCGGATAACTTACCCGATACGGCGGAGGAATTCAGATCTCGCGTTGGTGTAGCAACAAACGAGTTCGTCAAACCCAAAGAAAGATTCACGATCATTGCCTGGGATCACGAATAGTATTGCCCAGGCCACTTCCTGGACGCGCACGTCAAGGCGAAGAGCAGCTCTCTCCAACGGCAGACCAGTAAATGAGTATAATACATTAGGTGCTGTCCTTGTCGTCCTCGCTCACATTGAATGCAGTCTCGTCCTCCCATGCAGCCGAGTCAGAAGTCTGCTCGCGCTCGTTGCTGTCCATCTCATTGGAGTCGCTCGGCACCTCGTCCATGCCTGGCGTGAAGTGATTCTGCACTAGATGGGCAATAACATCCCATCCATAGGCATTGGCAAACATGCGCCGAACGATGATATTATTGTGCGCATCTGGCTCCAGCCGCACCAGAACCTTTCGCCAGGACGTGTCCTGGTGGTACTCAATGGCTATCTTCTCCTCTGCACGCTGCTTCGCTTTCTTGGTGTGGTCGTCGAAGGTAGAAGACCCGGAATCGCTTGTCTTGGCGAGGTCCGGTATGTCCTCTGGGTTGTATATTCGATCATGGAATATACTCCGCGGACGCGTGGCTGGGTTGCTTAGGAATTCACTGGTTGGGAGAGGTGGATTCAAAAGATCTCCAGCTGACTCCCAAAAGGTCGTCTTTGGCGGTGGAGTGACAATCTGGTCGCTAGCATCGCCTACCGTCTGCGAACGCGTGTATATCTTTGAATGGTGACTCTTCTTTGGACTACTGGAAGCCGATTTTCCACCATGAGGCCGCAGATACGTCATCAACGCATTCATTAGCCCACCGCTGTTGGCGGGTTTGTCAGGTGGGCTCAATGTATTGCTCTTATCATCTCCCAAGTGCTGCCTTTGAGAAGCACTAGGTATCTCATCCTTGGGACTAGTATGATGAGCGCTCTCTGCAGGAGTTGGCCTAGCACTCACGGCCACTTCTTTGTCGATCACAGAGACTGGCGTGTTGCTCGAAAACGGAGAACGTGATCGAGAAGCTGGACCAGGAGACTTCAGAGTCTGAGGTGAGACGCTGAGTTTTCCCTCATTATCCGATAGCTTATTTCGATCTGGAGGCTTGGCAATCGTCGTATTGAGTGTAAGTTTAGGGGGCTTGCGATCAACTCTGTCCGGTACATCCGTCATATCTTCCAGGACAACCGGTGACGGAGGATTATTCGCACCATCGACACTCGACTCCTCCTTGGTAGCGTGCTGTTCAGCCAGATCTGGAGTTGATCTCGGGCTTCCCCATCCCCACGGATTTTCGCGCTTGGCCTTTTCCACAGTACCAAGCCCCTTCCAATCCAGATAGAGGAGACAACTCGTGCGGAGGGGGACAATGCCGTCATTCACGACATTCGCATAGATTGTACGCCGGGTGAACATGTTCAGCACAGTCTTTGCAGGCCCATTTGGCAACAGTCGCAAAATGGGCTTTGCACCCAGCAGCGACAGATCCTGACCCGTCTTTCCCACAATTCCAAAATCGAGAGCAAATCGCACATACAACGGGTTCTCGGAGGATATGCCGAGAAATGGAGAAGCAAGGCCAATGAAATTAACCGGACGTATGCGCGAGAAGAAGTCTTCATGGTGTCGCTGAATCCAAGCAAGCGCATATACATTCACAACTCCGCCCAAAGAGTGACCAACAAACGATATCTTGTCAATGAAATGGTCTTTGTCGTCTTCTATGACCGAGACGACGTATTTGGCCAAACTCTTTCCAAGGTACTTGACGCCCTTTTCAGTCCGACAGACATTTGTAGAGAGCCCACGCACCACGAGATTACTACTTTTGGACCCTGATGTGGAGGCTGCGATGATGGATTCCTTGAGAAAGAGCAAATCAGCCGGTGTGTTCGAATGAAGTCCGTGGCTGAGAATAACGAGATGGGAGTTGCGATGTATGGTTTTGGGTTCCGACCAGAGCTGTTTTTCGTTCTGACTCAACACAGAGATGGCACGAGAAAAGACTCCGGTCTCCTCGTGTTCCATCTTTGTGCTCGCCTCGTCCCTCCCAATGGAGATATCAAAGTTGACACTTGCCGTAGTCGTAAACACAATCTGACTCACAATCTCAATGACAAACTCGTCTCCATGCTTCTCGTTGTCATTGGACAGGGGGAGCTCAAAGTGAATTGCCGACCCAGCCTTCAAAGCCGGATCAAAGACCGGAAGCATCTGATTTGGCTGCAAGGCGCGATTGGGCGAGAAGGACGCAGACCTGGCGCTCACATACAGGAGAAAGGGGCCTTTCAAGTATCCGAGCTTCATCAGTCCAACCTCGCTATTCTTGATGCGGACGTGCAGGCACTTGGGCGGAGGCAGGATCGGATCGAGCTCAGAGGAATAGGAGACATTCAGCCGCGACACACCTCCCACATACAGCTTCCCTGTCCCTCTGTAGAGCAGCATCCCCCGTCTCACTCCTGCTACCTCATGGTCTCCGAAGTAGGCTCGCACCGACTTATGTCATGTGCGCTGTGCTGATCCGCCGACTACCGCGTCCAATTCGCCAGCTACGAACGCGACGCAATGGCAAAAGTAAATGTTCGGAAAGGGAGACCGGAAGTAGTCTGCTCTATGAAGCAATATCTATGTATATTGGGGAAGAAGCGGTGGCAAGAACCATCAGCAAGCACCAAACATATTGACCATGCAATCCAGCATCCTGCAATCATAGGGTGCTTGCTTCCCCTTCATGCGAGGGAGAAGGATCACTGCAGCGTCCTGTCAACAGCAACAGGTCAGCCACAGCACCCCAGGCAGGGTAGTCCATACAATATCCACTTTCGTCAGTAATCACGTGATCTTAGACCCACCTCGTTTTTTGCGTCCTGTTTCATCCTCCATGGATGGATCAGCGAGGAAGCGCTTCAAGCTGGACGAGAATGGATCCACGTCAAACCCCTACCTGGCCCATCAGGAGAACTACATGGCGCCTGAAAAAGGCGATGGAGCATTTGCTGGAATCACGCGGCATGCATCCACCGCCGCACAGGCGCGCAAGGCCGAAGAAGGCCCCACGAATCCCTTCACCGGCAGGCCGCTGTCGACGCGCTACTTTGACATCCTGAGGAAGCGACGAGACCTGCCTGTGCATACGGAGCGCGAGCAGTTCCTGCGTCTCTTCCACGCCACGCAGATCCTTGTGTTTGTTGGCGAAACGGGGTCGGGCAAGACGACGCAGATCCCGCAATTTGTCTTGTTTGATGACCTGACGCATAGCATTGGGAAGCAGGTGGCGTGCACCCAGCCGCGTCGGGTGGCTGCCATGTCGGTTGCCAAGCGCGTGGCGGACGAGATGGACGTTACGCTAGGGGAAGAAGTGGGATACAGTATTCGCTTTGAGGACAAGTCTGGCCCGAGCACCATTTTGAAGTACATGACGGACGGCATGCTCCTGCGGGAAGCCATGAGCGACCCCAATCTGGAGCGGTATTCCGTGGTCGTGCTGGACGAAGCGCATGAACGGACGCTCTCCACTGATATTCTGATGGGCCTCATCAAACAAGTTGCTGCTCGCCGCCCCGACCTGAAGATCATCATCATGTCGGCGACGCTGGACGCCAAGAAGTTCCAGGGATACTTCAATGATGCGCCGCTGCTTGCTGTCCCCGGGCGCATTCACCCTGTGGAGATATACTATACGCCCGAACCCGAGCGGGACTACCTGGAAGCTGCACTGCGAACGGTCCTGCAGATTCATGCAACGGAGCCGGAAGGGGATGTCTTACTCTTTCTCACCGGTGAAGAAGAGATTGAGGATGCCTGCCGAAAGATATCTCTCGAAGCGGATCAGCTCATCCGCGATGGCAGTGCTGGACCGCTGAAGGTGTATCCGCTGTACGGCTCGCTCCCGCCGCAGCAACAGCAGCGCATCTTTGATCAAGCGCCCCCCCGACGAGCTGGAGGTGCGCCTGGGAGGAAGGTCGTCGTTTCCACCAACATTGCAGAGACGAGTCTGACCATCGATGGGATTGTGTATGTGGTCGATCCGGGGTTCAGCAAACAGAAAGTGTACAACCCGCGCATTCGAGTCGAGTCGCTGCTTGTGTCTCCTATTTCAAAGGCCTCCGCACAGCAACGAGCAGGACGAGCGGGTCGGACGAGACCTGGAAAGTGCTTTCGGCTCTACACGGAGGAGGCCTACAAGAAGGAACTGATCGAACAGACCTACCCCGAAATCCTGCGCAGCAACCTGTCCTCCACCGTCCTCGAACTAAAAAAGCTCGGGATCGACGATCTCGTCCATTTCGATTTCATGGACCCGCCGGCACCGGAGACCATGATGCGTGCCCTGGAGGAGCTCAACTACCTCGCCTGCCTGGACGACGACGGGAATCTGACGGGGCTTGGCATGCTCGCAAGTCAATTCCCGCTGGATCCCACGTTGGGCGTCATGCTTATCTCCTCACCAGAGTTCTATTGCTCCAACGAGATGCTCTCCCTGACCGCGCTCCTCTCCGTGCCCACCCCTTTTGTGCGCCCGGCTACGGCCAAGAAGCGAGCGGACGAGATGAAGGCCCTATTTGCGCACCCGGACGGGGACCACCTCACTCTGCTGAACGTGTACCATGCCTTCCGCTCACCAGAGGTGCAGGCGGACGCTCAGCAGTGGTGCTACGACCACTTCCTCTCCTACCGCGCGCTGACCTCGGCAACGAGTGTGCGCGAGCAGCTGAAGCGCCTCATGGAGCGCAACGGACTGGAGCTTGTGTCGACGCCGTTTGAGGACAAGCAGTACTTTTCGAATATCAAGCGCTCGCTGGTCAGTGGCTTCTTCATGCAGGTGGCCAAGAAGCTCTCCAGCGGGAAGAAGTACGTTACGGTCAAGGACAACCAGGACGTGCTGCTCCACCCCTCCACGGTCCTGGACACGGCGCCGGAGTTTGTGGTCTACAACGACTTTGTCCTGACCACGCAAAACTACGTGCGGACGGTGACGTCGATCAAGGCGGAGTGGCTGCTCGAGCTGGCGCCGGTGTACTACGACCTCGCCACCTTCTCTGCGGGCGACGTCAAGTACGCCCTGGAGCGGGTCCTCAAGCGCGCAAAGTCGAGGCCAAATGGTAGGTAGTCTGTCCCATGCTTCCATCCCATATACACTACCCCTCGTCCCCTCGATAGCCCCCGTAGGCCTGCGGCTGCTGCTCGCTGGTGAGCCCCACGTCCTCCTCCTCGTACCCGCGCGAGTCCCAGGCCTGGTCGTCCACGGCGCCGAAGCCCACGCGGCGCCGGTTTGCGTGATCCGCGCGCACCTGGCCCAGCGAGCGCGGCAAGTGCCCGAACTGCACGCGATGCCAGCCTGCGTACGCCGCCGCCCCGAGCAGCGCCAGCAGAACAACAATCGCCACGATGATGCCGATGAAGCTGGCCATCGATGGTGGTTCTGTGATGGTGGTTCGCTGTGTATTGCTGATCCGATCCTCGATACCGATCGACCTGTAGATCGACCATGCCGCACAGGGAGGACCGCGTGCTCGTGCTGGCGCCAGGGTCGTGGAGCACCAAGGTCACCTTTGGGCTGTCGGAGAGCCTGCTCCCCCCGTCACACACCATTCCCACGCGGGTCTTCTACGCTGGAGGGCGCTACATGCTGCAGGCGAACGAGGGAGCGACGAATGAGGAGATATGGCCGGTGGAGGGGGGCAGGATACGCCGCATGACGCCCTTCCTCGCCTTCCTCCAGCTCGTGATCCGCAAGAGCACCAAGATCCCCATGACCCCGCTGGCCTTGGTGGTGGACGCAGAGTGGAGTACGCGCGAGCGGGAGATGGTGGCCAAGATGCTCTTTGAGCGCTGCCAGGTCGAGGGGCTGACCATGCTGGACGACGCCTTGTGCGGGCTGCTCGCGCATGGAAAGACAGAGGGCGTGGTGGTCAATGTCGGCCACGACAAGACGGAGATTGCCACCTACTCGGACTCCCTTCTCCAATCCCGCATCCTCCTTCCGCTGGGATCTACGACCATCTCGCGCCATCTGCACGCCCTCCTTCCGCACCTGTCGCGCGAGCAGATTGAGGCGCTGAAAGAGAGCCCGATCGCAGAGATCCCCATTGCATCGCGCACCGGCGATACCGAGGAACTCGATATGGCAAAGATCCTTGCCCGGGGGAAGCAAAAGGAGGTCGTGGACGGAGCGAGCGGGAAGGTACAGCCCAATGTGCTGCTGGAGCAAAACACCTTTAGCTACGCCGGGGAGAGCATCACAGTGGGACGCGAGCGCTTGCATGCCGGTGAGGTGCTCTTGCATGACATTGCAACAGCGTACGGCCTGGCCGTCTCCAAAATCGACGTCGACCGGCGCGAGTACGTGCGGGAGAATCTCGTGGTGATTGGCGGCGGGGCCAAGATCCGCGGGTGGCGCGAGGCGCTGCTCTCCACCCTGCTGGCCACGTTTGCTTCCGCCAACGGACCCTCGCACGCCCCCTCCTCCACCATGCCCTCGCGCTTCCCGACGCCTTCCGCAACTGGAACATCCACGCCGGTCCCCCTCCCGCAGCCTTCGTACTCTGTGGGATCAGGCATCCGACTGCTCAAGCTGCCGGACTACTTTGTGGAGTGGAAGGATGCGCCGCCAGAGGATGCCGCATTCCTGGGGGCCCAGATCTGTGCGCGCGTGGTGTTTGTCACGGATGCCGGGAGCAGGGGGTATCTTGCACGCGAGGAGTACAGCGATCGCGGACCCCGCGCCATCTCGACTGTCTCCTAATGTACATTCATAATTACTAGAGTTACATCTGAAAGTCTTGCAAAAGAAGGAGGACAGACCCCGCTTGTGCGCGCGCAAGTCCGTCGCTATCGCTCTCGCGCACTCGTTTCATAGCGCGGTAGAGATCTCGCAGATGCTGCTGCGGGAAGTGGAGCAGGTGAGAGATGCCTTTTAGCAGACTAGCAAGCAGCACGATCGCCGCCCGTCGAAGCACCGCCATCTCCTCTCCCGTCTCCACGTTGAGCACGCCCAGTGCCAGATCCACACACCATCCATTCCACGCCGCCATCCCCACCGGACTCGTCTCGCACGCCGCCCCAAGAACACTGCACGAGCTGCATTTTAGACGCACATCCTCGGAGTCATTCACGAGGGCAAGCAGGCGCGGACAGAGCGCATCTGCTACGGCCGCAGTCAGCGCCTCGCCGAGTCGCTGCACCGTGCGAAGAAGCACCTCGCCATACCGCAACCGCTCGTCCACCTCGACTCTCGTGTCGCCGTACTTGACAAACAGCTTGTGCGTGACTTGCAGTCCGAATTTGTCGGTCATGGCAGCTAGACATTTGATGGCATTGAGATAGATGAAGCTGTCTTCATCGCCCACAAGGCCCATAAACATCTCGAGCACGGAATCCACATCGTCGACATGGCCTGCGAGCACAAGGTCGCGCAGCACGTGCATGCCTTGCGCACGGACGGGGATCAAATCATCCTGCAGGAGGCTCAGGGCCTGTGTGTACCTCACCGACGTATCCGTAGACGCAGACGACTCACTCTGGATGCTTTGCATGGCTAGGACAAGATTGGCCGCAGACACACGCAAGGCGGGGGTCGGGCTCTTTTTCTGCATCTCCTTGAGGACAGATTGACAGGAGCTGAGGAGCGCGCGTGTACTCTGCTTCACTTGCTTTGCTTCCGAGAGCAAGGCAGAGAGGAGACGTAGAGCGATTTGAACCGTGTCCGAGTCGATCTCATCTTCGTCATCTGAATCACCCGATTTGACAATCAGCGTCGCCCTGCCTAGTCCTGCCTGCACATCGAGTTGGCTCAGGTAGTCCTCAACCACTCCAATGACAAGCTCTATCGTCTCCTCGAGGTTCTGCCCTAGCTTATCCTTATGCTGCTCCATGATGTCCTGCACAACTTTCAGCTTTGCAAAAGTTGCAAAGGGATCATCAAGCTGATCGTGATTGCGCAGCGCCAACCAGCTGCGCGTGATCCGAATGAATAGTTCCCCCACCACCGCATCGTCAAAGGTACCAAGGAGTGTGCAAAACAACCGTGTTCGTGAATCGAGGGCATCCAAACCCGACGATGCTGTTTGCTTGCTGGTCGCGATGCCCCCGTCGCTGCCACTCGTGTAGGCATGTTGTGGAGACCCAAGGACCCCTGCGATATGCTCCAGAGCCACTGCTCCGCCAACCGTCTTGATATATACAAGACAAATGCCCTTGCTCAGATCGGCTTCCACAATACGATTCGTCTTGCTTGCGTAGCAATACAGTTCCCACAGCGGGATCAGAATGGGACCGACTACCGCAGCGGTCATGGCAGGGTCAGGGTGGGCGAGCAGTGTTGACAGTTGAAGAAGTCCGTTATGTATACTTCTCACATGATCCGACGGTAGTAAGTCCTCATGCAGCGGTCTGACGATGTAGGGGACGGAGAGGGCAGGATATCTGGAGAAGAGGGCAGAGAGGACGAAAGCTGCCGCTCGAGGTAGCGACGTTGCAGCGGGCTGCTGAAGCAAATGCAGCAGCTGAGGACATATCCTTGCCAGGTATGTCTCCATGTCCACTCCCTTTGGGGGCAGACAGAGCAGCCTTGCAGCGCGATCAAGGTGCTCAAGGGCGTGCTCAGGCTGCGTCCCGAGCATGAAGCCAAGCACAGCGCGCACACCGCCGTCCGCCATGGGGATCCCCGCCAGCCGCGGTGCCATCTCTGCACGGAACCATGCCGGGCATGTGCGGTGCAGCAGGCTGGTGAAGAGGGGGAGTTTCCGATGCAGCGGAATGGCATGCATGAGCTCCTCAAACGAGTCCCTCCACGTGGCTTGCGGCGAGCCAGGACGGAAGGCGAGCTCGCCACAGCCAGCCACCACGTCCGACAGGTTGCGCGTGACGATGATGTGCGCCACTTCACCTTGCCGCGCCAGGATCTGAAGGAGGCTAGCGACAGCAAGCGCGAGCCCGTCGTCGTCCTTTGCCATCCCCATCCCGGCAGCCAGCGACCCCTCCTTCATTCGTTTCTGCAGGGCAATGCCCATGCCCGGCGACAGGCGAGCGTAGATCCCATGCACCACCAGGCAGTCGAGGAGCGCGCAGACGGTCTTGCGGTCTCGCAGCCCCAGCACCGCCACGCCGTCCCCCGGGTCCACGCGGATCGCAGTCTCGTCGATGTCCACCAGCAGCTGCACGCCCTTTGCTACGTCCCCGGCCTGCAGCTGCACGAGGCCCTTGGTCGCCGCTGCCATGGCGTGGAACATCCCATCTGTCACCACCACGACCACCACCGCCACAGACGAATGAGCAGTAGACCGTAGATGCGAAACGCGCGCCTGTTTGCCGGGAGCTCCTGCCGCGAGCTGGCCAGCAGCATCGCCGACCGGCTTGGGACGCAGCTGTCGCCGTGCAAGCTGGCCAAGTTCAGCAACGGCGAGACGAGCGTCGAGATTGGCTGCAGCGTGCGCAACATGGACGTCTTCATCGTCCAAAGCATCGACGGCCGCGTCAACGACAGCCTCGTCGAGCTGCTCATCCTGGCCAGCGCCTGCAAGGGCGGCAGCGCGACCAAGATCACCGCCGTCCTTCCCTACTTCCCCTACGCCAAGCAGAGCAAGATCAAGCGCCACCGCGGGGCCATCACGGCGCGCATGGTGGCGAATCTGCTCACCGTGGCCGGCGTGGACCACGTCATCACGATGGATCTACACTCCTCGCAGATGCAAGGCTTCTTCACGCGCCCCATCGACAATCTCTTTGCCGAGCCCTTGTTTGTGCGCTGGATCAAGAGCAATATCACGTCCTGGCGGGACTGCGTCGTGGTGAGCAAGAACCCGGGCGCAACCAAACGCGCCACCTCGCTTGCCGACGCGCTCAAGATCGACTTTGCCATCTCCAATACGGACAAGCGACGGCGTGGGATGACCTCGCATCCAGCGACCGTGCCGTCCAGTCCGCCGGACGAGGGCACGGACGGGGCCGGACTGGACGGCACGGTCGGCGACGGCTCGGTGACTGTATCGCGGCTCGTGTCGGGCCACGTCGTGGACGACGACCATCCGTCGGTCTCCTCGGCCGAGGAGGACGAGCCCATCATGGCGCAGTCGTGGTACTCCACCGGCACCCAATCGACCACTGTCATGGCTGGCGAAAGCAGCCATTCCTGGACCGGCGGCGGGATCAACCAGCACAACTCAGACGATGAGGAGGAGGCACAGCTCGGGAGCGGGCGCGAGCGGATGATTACCGTGGTGGGCGACGTGCGCGACAAGGTGGCCATCGTCGTGGACGACATGCTGGACCGCCCAGGCCAATTTGTAGCCACTGCCGAGCATCTCATCAAGCGCGCCGGAGCGAAGCTGGTTTTCGTGATGGCCACGCACGCCGTCTTTGCGCCAGGGTGCGTGGAGGCCATGGAGGCGTGCGACTGCATCCATCAGGTGGTCGTCACAAACTCAATTCCGATCCCCCGCGCCATGCTAGCGGCCTCCTCCAAGCTGGCCTTGATTGACGTGGCGCCCATCGTGAGCGAGGCTATTCGTCGCAACAAACACGGTAGGCGCATCATCATCCCAACTAACTCTCAGGCGAAAGCATCTCTCAATTGTACTATTACGATGAATAACCATATTCCTCAACCCTTCCCCCGGACCAGCGATAGCAGAAATGCAAGTGCACAGACAATTCTGTGTGCTTAACGGAGCGCTGGCAGATCAATGTCAAAGCAAGCCTCACTTTCACGGTGTTGCTACGTGACTAGGGATAGTTCCTACGTTACGAGTATGGCTCGTAATGACTACATTACACACCGGTCCAGGTGAAGGATTCCGTCAGGCGGAAGGCTACCGTGCCGCGGACGTCCACGGAGCTTGCAGCAAAGACAACCTCGTACTCTCCCTTATCGGCACACCAGTGCTGCTCCGTCTCGTGGTAGTAGCTAACTGCATACTTGTCAAGCGCAAGACGCACGTCCTTGCTCGCCCCAGCCGACACCTCCACCTTTGTGAATGCCTGGAGTTCCTTTTGAGGACGGGTGACGGAGGGACGGACCGGGCGGATATACACCTGCACCACCTCCTTGCCCTTCCTCTCCCCCACATTCTCCACACGAAGCGTCGCGTCGATGGTTCCCCGTGGACTCATATCCCCACTCACGCCGAAGCGCGACCACGCGAATTTGGTGTAGGAGAGACCGTGCCCAAAGGGGAAAAGGGTCGGCACGCGGTTTTGTTCGTAGTGTCGGTATCCCACAAAAAGTCCCTCTGCATAGTGAATCTTGTCGTTCTCTCCCGGGAAGTTCCCATAAGAGGGGTTGTCCTCCAATTTGACGGGATAGGTGGTTGGCAGACGTCCGCACGCGTCGACGTTTCCATACAGCACGTCTGCTACCGCATTCCCACACTCCTGGCCGGGGAAGAAGGCTTGCACAATCGTCGGCACGCGGTCGCTCCATGGCATCGTCACCGGGGCGCCAGAGAAGTTAACAACAACAGTCTTTGGGTTTGCAGCAACAACCGTCTCCACAAGCTCGTCCTGTCCGCGGCTGAGATGCATGTGGGGCCGATCATAGCCTTCGCTCTCAAACTCCTTATTCGTCCCGACAAAGACGAGCGCGACATCAGCGGCAGCGGCAGCGTCGGCAGCCTGCGACATGGACGTTTCTGGCTTTCGCAGAAATCCAAAGCGGCCTCCATTCACCATGAAGAAGTCGCTGCCCTCGGGCACATTCTCCCGGGCGCTCCAGAAATCAAACTGAAGTTGGTACTTCCTTCCCTTTTCAAACTCGCGTTCCACCGTCTCTTCCGTAGAGCGCTTGTCGAAGATATAGCCAATGGGGTCCGTGTGCTCAGACTCCTTCTTGGACACGACCTCCTCCTTGTCGATAGAAAGTCGTGCCTTTCCTGGACTGCTGATAGCCACAAGGTGCACTCCACTTTCAGCCGGCGTAAGCGTGAATGTCATTCGCCCAACATATCGATTCCCGTTCACTCCCTTTGGGACTTGCCCTCCTTGCAGAATTCGCTGTGGTATTTCGACCGTAGTGGTTTCCACGGCCTTCTTCATATCATCGTTGAAGATTTCAAATTTGATGGGACTGACCTCCTTTGCATCTGGGAGGGGGAGTGCGTTGTAGGTAGGAACGCCAAAGCTGTACGTCACTTTGGCCGTGCATTCTTTTTTAATACCGTCCAAGGGAGACACTTCGTACTGTGCATTCAAGCTCGCACTCCCGCCACCCGACAAGGTTGCATGTCCACCAGGGTAGCCAATGACAGCAACCGACGTCTTTTTTGACAGCGGAAGGATAGCGCCTTCATTCTTGAGCAGCACCATCCCTTCCGCAGCAGTTTGACGAGCGAGCTTTTGGAGCTTGGGGTCAATGACGGACTTCTCCTCGGGCTCATCAGGGTGCACGAACTTGCCCGTCTTGTCCAAGAGGTCGACGACCTTCATGACTCGCTCGTCAATGGTTGCCTCATCGACCTCTCCATTCCGCACCGCCTCCACGAGCTTGGGTCCACGGACCTGAGTCGGACCCGGCATTTCCAAATCTAGCCCCGCATTCACGCTGGGCGCCGTGCTGTACGTACCCGACCAGTCACTCATAATGAGCCCCTTGAATCCCCATTCCTTTCGCAGAATGTCGTACAAGAGACGTCGGTTTTCAGAGCAGAAGGTACCATTCAAGGAATTGTAGGCCGTCATGAGCGCCCACGGGTCCGCATCGCGCAAAATCATCTGGAATGGCTTGAGGTAGATCTCCCGCAGAGCCCGCTCCGAGATCGTGACATCGACGTTTTGCCTTCGCGTTTCGACGTCATTGCATACAAAGTGCTTTGGCGTAGCCGCAACGCCTTGCTCCTGCACGCCATTGACGTAGCAGGCGGATAGGATCCCAGAGAGGTGCGGGTCCTCGGAGAAGGACTCAAAGTCCCTTCCACCAAGAGGAGACCGGTGGATGTTGAGAGTGGGACCGAGCAGGACCACGGCGGCCTTGCGCTTTGTCTCCGTCCCAAGCGCAAGCCCAATTTCTCTCACTGCATCCGCATCCCAAGTGCCGCCGAGGTTGGAGGCACAGGGGAAGCAAAAGGCCCGCATGCCACCTTCAAAGACGTCGCCTCTGGCGCCATTGGGGCCGTCTGTCGTCTTCAATGGGGGGATGCCCTTGTCCTTGAGGGCCACTGTGCGCCAATTGTCTGCGCCTGCCAGCAGAGAGCATTTTTCATCCAGAGATAGCTTATTAAGAATATGCATGGTGATGGTGTAAAATCTCCCTCCGTCCATCTTGGCGAGGAAAACGTGGAGGACCGGGCCGATATACGCGGGGACCAGCGAATACGAATACGACGAGAATGAGATAAGAACGACAGGAAGAGAATAGGAGAGAGAAGAAGAAAGGAGAGAGAAGGGAAAGGAGATCAGTGCGGAGCAAAGGAGCCGCTTTATTTGTTAGCATGATCATTCGACACAGCATTAGGTTAGGGTTAGGTTAGTAAAAAGTAGGCTAGATGCATGGTCTTGCAAGGAAGCGTACTTTGCACACAAAGCGTAGATGCGGAGATTCTCGACTTTTATGCCAACAAGCGTCGTCGGACCGAGGTAATTGTTTGGGATGACGCAATAGAGCAACCATCATGGCTTTGGCACACGAGCGTAAGGGTGCATTTGACGTGGATGGACTGAGTGAGTACCTGCTCGGAAAGGAATATCTGCAGCAGCAAAAAGAGGTCCTCGCCGTTCTCCTCAAGGACCCATTGTTCAACAAGGATGGAAACTACTTCATGGGACGCGGAGAGCGATTTCGGCTCAGCCTGGCAAAAGCCAAGCGGCTGGCCCAGCTGGGGAGAGAGCTGGGATGGAATCAGCAGCAGGACCGGATGGCGGACTATCTTCTGGACGAAGCCACGCCATACGGCCTCCACAAAAGCATGTTTTTGACCATCCTGCGCGACCAGGGCACTGACGAACAGCACGCCCTCTTCCTGCAAAAGGCAGAGAACTATGAATACATCGGCTGCTACGCACAAACCGAGCTCGGCCACGGGTCTAATGTGAGGGGGCTGGAGACGACGGCTACCTATGACGCTGCACGTCGTGAATTCGTGATTCACTCGCCAACCCTGACGGCCAGCAAATGGTGGATTGGGTCACTCGGGCGTACTGCCAATTTCGCAGTAGTCATGGCGCAACTGGTGGTGAAGGGCAAGGTCTTGGGACCGCACCCATTCGTCGTGCAGATTCGTGACCTAAAGACACACCAGCCCCTGCCGGATATCCGGATTGGCGACATTGGCCCGAAATTTGGCAATGGATACAATACCATGGACAATGGCTTCCTTCGATTTAAGCAGCATCGCATTCCCCATGTTAGTATGCTGGCCAAGTATTCTCGAATCGACGCCTCGAGTGGAGAATACATCAAGCCGCCCAATGCGGCCCTCGTGTACGGAACGATGACGTGGGTCCGTTCAAACATCATCATGCAAGCGCGCCTCGTGTTGGCACGCGCGTGCACAGTAGCCATCCGGTATTGTGCCATTCGGCGACAATTTGAAGATCGCGACCACCCAAATGCTGGCAAGGGAGAGACGCCAGTCCTTGATTACACTACGGTGCAAGTGCGCCTGCTCCCCCTTCTCGCATCTGCGTTCGCATTGCACTTTACAGGGCGGGCGATGCACGAAATGTACAAACAAAGCCGAACGAGTCAGCAGAGTGGTGATTTCAGTCGTCTAGGCGATGTGCACGCGACCTCGTCGGGCCTTAAAAGCTTATGCACCACAATGGCTGGGGAAGGAATTGAAGCCGCCCGCAGAGCCTGTGGTGGACATGGGTTCTCGCAATTTAGCGGCCTAGGCCAGTTCTACGCGGACTATCTTCCCAGCCTCACGTGGGAAGGCGAGACGTACATCCTGACTCAGCAGAATGCCCGCTACCTCCTCAAGATTGCCCGTGTAGTCCTGGCCGGCGAGGCTCCCGATAATCCTACTGCGCGGAACTTGCAGTCCTTCCTCGAGAAGAAAGACACTGGTGCTGCTTTTGATATTCTTGGCAACGACCATGACCTTGTGTCTGCATTTGGGCATCGAGCTGCATATCTTACACTTGAAGCTCAAAAGAGCCGGGACGAAGATGGCGAGACCTGGAACTCCCTGCTTGTGGATTTTTTTCGCTTGAGTAATGCCCAATCGCAATTTCTTCTTGTCCAGAACTTTCTCACTGGCTTGCTTCATGACCGCAGTCGGCTTCCTCCGGCTACCTACGAAGTCATGGTGAACCTCTTTCGACTCTTCGCTCTCCACACTCTCGACAACCACGCAGCAGAGTTCTTTGCATGCTCTGCCACTACGACTCGACAACTTATCCTCGCGCGGAAAAGGGTCATGAAATTGCTGAGTGCAATTCGGCCGTATGCAGTCCTTCTTGTCGACGCATTCGCCTTTCCCGACTATCTACTCGACTCCAGCCTCGGGAGGTACGATGGGAAGGTGTACGAGGACCTCTTCCACCGAGCAAGTGAATTGAACCCTTTGAACAAGCTCACGGTGGATGCGAGTGTGGACTCGCCGGTAGTAATTAGGGGCGAGGGTCCACAGCCATTGCTGGAGCAAAGCATGAAAGGAAGCAAAGCTGGGAATGCGATGAGGAGCAAGATGTAGATATGAAAGACTTCCGGTATTTGGGTAGATCTGTCGTATGCGTCATAGAACGAGTGAATGAGTTATGCATCGACGATATGGAAGAGCATGAAAGACTACCTTCTAGCCCGCTCAAGCAACCATGGAACTGGGTCGTATGGCAGTTTGCAGTTGGAGGACACCCGAGCGGACGACGGAATACGGCGTCGTGAACCCGGATCGCATGATGGACAGGCCGCCGACGAGACTACTGGCGATGAAATGATTGATGCAAACGTTCCCGCAGAGGACGATACGCTAAGTATGAATACTCCGCGTATGTGGACATTGTCTATCCTCTTTTCTCTACTTGGCTCCTGCATCAACCTGATGTTTAGCCTTCGATATCCGTCCATCACAGTGACACCGTTGATTGCTCTCCTGCTGGCCCACCCACTCGGACTAGCGTGGGATGGCATCTTCTCCTCATCAATGGCCTACCAGAGTGTTTCACGAAGAGAGGGATTTCTGGAAGCGCGATTGCAGCAACTTCAGAAGCCAGGGAGGAGGAAACGACTCTACCATTGGCTTGCACAGGGTAGATGGAACCAAAAGGAACATGCGCTAGTCTTTGTTGCTGCCAATGTGTCTTTTGGATTTGCGTATGCTACCGATGTGTTGGTCGAACAGCAGGAGTTCTATCATCAGTCCTTTGGACTCGCATACCAGCTTTTGCTCATTCTTTCCTCCCAAATTGTAGGCTACGCATTCGCAGGTATTTGCAGGAAATGGCTGGTCTATCCCACTAGCATGGTTTGGCCTGCCACGTTGATGAGCTCCGCCTTGTTCGGTGCCATTCACGTCGACGATAATCCGAAAGCGAACGGATGGACAATCTCGCGCTACCGTTTTTTCTCATTCATCTTTATCGGAAGCTTTGTGTGGTACTTTTTCCCGGGCCTACTCATGCCGGCCCTCTCCTACTTCTCCATTCTCACATGGATCAAGCCGGACTCCTCTGCGTTGACTGCTTTTTTTGGTGTTCGACACGGCCTTGGCATGTTTCCCGTAACATTTGATTGGTCGCAGATTGCCTTTCTCGGATCTCCGCTGATGACTCCGTGGTGGGCCGAGGCGAATATGCTGTTTGGCTTTCTTCTCTTCATTGGACTTCTCTCCCCTATTCTCTACTTTTGCAATGTCTGGTACTCAGCCTACATGCCGATCCTCTCTGCGAACATGTATGACAATCGCGGCGAAATCTACAACGTGTCGAGGATCCTCTCTTCAGACTATACTTTTAACGAATCAAAGTACCAAGCCTACTCACCCCTCTATTTTCCAATCGCTTACGCTGTTAGTTACGGTTTACAATTCGCAGCTTTGACCAGTCTCATATCTCATACTTTCCTCTACAACCGAAAGGAAATTATGGAGCAGTGGCGTAGGGCTGGAAACAAAAAAAAAGACCTCAACTTTCGCGAAATGCAAAAGTACAAGGAAGCTCCTCTTTGGTGGTACCTGTTTACGTTCGTGGTTACATTATTTGTGTCTATCTTCCTCGTGGAGTACTACCCGGTGCATCTGCCCTGGTGGGGTCTGATGCTTTCCTTGGGGATGTGTTTTGTTTTTTTCATTCCAATTGGTCGGATTATGGCCATCACGAATCAAATGCCAAGCCTCTTTCTCGCATGTCAAATTGTTTGTGGCACACTGTTTCCCGGTCGTCCGGTTGCAAATATGATCTTTGTCACGTACGGCTACATCTCGTCTTCTCAAGGACTGAAGTTTTCATCGGATCTCAAGCTCGGGCAGTACATGAAACTTGCTCCGCGAGTGCTGTTTGCTGTGCAACTTGTAGCAACTGTCGTTTCGTGCCTTGCGCAAATTGGAATGCTACGGTGGATGCTCACTCACGTCCGAGACATCTGCACCATGGATGCAGTCTATGGCTTCATATGTCCGTTTGCTCGAATTCACTTCAACGGCACTATTCTCTGGGGAGTGCTTGGTCCGGAGCGAGTCTTTATTTCTGGCCTCTACAGCCCCTTGCTGTGGTGCTTCCTAATTGGTCTACTCCTTCCCATCCCAATCTACTTTCTCTCCCTGAAAAAACCTTTTTTCCGAGATGTGAATTTTCCAGTCTTGCTTGGCGGCGTTGCATGGATACCACCGGCCACCGGTGTGAATTTCCTCTCATGGGCTTTGGTGGGGTGGATTTTCAACAGAGCTGTGCGGCTGAGGGCCACGGCGTGGTGGAACAAGTACACGATGATCCTCTCTGCAGCGCTTGATTCGGGTATGGCGTTGTCCATGTTTGTCATCTTCTTTGCGGCTGTCGCTCCCGATTTGTCCTTTCACTGGTGGGGCACAGAAGTCTACAAAAGAGGCTGCGATTGGGTTGGGTGCCCGTTGAAGACATTGGCACCTGGAGAGACCTTTGGCCCGGAGTAAGACATCTATCGGCGAACATGTCTGCACGGTGAGTGTCTGCATGCGCCTTTATATGGCACTTGTGCCTCCTTGGTTGCTGGCCAATGTATCAACACGCACGAGCGACTGCTTTTTACGTGGTGAACTCTACATGACGCATCATAGGGCATTTGTATATCAAGCTGACCGGAATGGTCTCGGTGTCGGCTCGAAGGATGGTCAATTGATTTGAGGGGGGCGTATATGCCTTGAAGCGATTACAAAACATTATATATAGTGACCCTCAGAGAAGAGCAATTTCCGCCACCGTAGCACCTCCATTCTGTTCCTTCCACGCTTTCCCTTCTATCGTCAACCTGATAAACGCAGCCCGGGTTGCAGAGTAGGTTCCTTCTGTGGTATTTCCCCCTCGAAGCTGAATCACAGCAGCTGTAGACGCGTTGTAGGGTGCGCTCACTGAGATATTCCCATCCGCATAGAATTGAGACCATGGGCCTATAGACGCATTTGCAGCTTCCAAAGCATAGTATCTTGCTGGACTTTCAAGCCAATTGATATTAACGTGAGTTGTGGTGATCAAGGAACCAAGATTGATTGTAATGGATGATGCATTGATTGTCGTCGGCTGCCATACTGTTGCGTTTGATCCGTCTACAGCTGCCAATGGAAATTGACCAGGCTGCCATGTCGTATTGCTCGTAACCGGAACACATTGGGCTTTGTTGCCTAAGACTGTGGGAGGGAGTAGATCCGGGCGACCAGTCGAGACTGTGAGCGTTTCGTTGATGCCAAGCGAGTAATTACCAGCCTGTGAGCTCCGATCGCCGACTGTTATTTGTACTCTCTTGGGTCCACCCCCATTGCGTCGTAAGATCGTTGTCGCATTCAATTGCATATCGATATTGAATACTGCTCCGAGATACTTCATCCCTGTGATCTGGTATCCCTGCGACATTTGCGGAGGAAGCGTGGGGTTGAGATAGAGTCTATTGTACATAGGTCGGAAGCCCGTGAATCCGTGCGTCAGAGTTTGCAGAAAGCCTCCGTGGCCTGTGAGAAAGGTAAATGCTGGATTGGTGCCGCCATTAGTGACCGGGTTATCGTCAATCTGTTCGCTGAATTGATAAAACGGAAGCCGGAGATAAGGCTGACTGGAGTACAGAAGATATGTATACGCCGCACAGCCTGAAGATGCCAGCTGAGAAGAGTCAATGGAGAAAATAGCCCATGTCATTGCAGGTCCATCGGCACTCTGCGCTTGGGCGTAAAAGTCAACGTTATTCACTGCACGTTGACTTGGTTGGTCGTACGCTAGCGGATACGTTAAGAGCACAGCGTCTGCTTGCTTTACCTGAACGCTACCGTTCATTGCCGAAAATTCCTTGGTAATGTCTGAAGTGTTATCTACTGGCACTTCAATTAGTCCAGCAATCCGTGACCAATTGGAAGACGGCGTAGCGTTCACAAGAGTAGATGCTTCGGTAGCCCAGCCCATCAATTCCGATATGGCAGCATTGGTAAATGCTCCGTTGTCTTTGAAATTGGCAAACTCATCGGGGTCTGTTAGGTTGTAGGTGAAGTAGTTGCCACCGGTGGAACCATTCATTACTACGTCGGCAGCAAAGAAATTAGCTGCATCACGAATCACAGGATACCCTGTTGTCGCAAGCCAATTAGTGTCACCAGTACTCAGGAAGTAATTCCAAAATGAGTGTGCAATATCTGTGTTTATGTGATATTCGTAATCTATGCATGGACCCGTGGCCGTACAATTGCCAAAACGTCCAGATGTCCAGGGATATACAGCTCCAGGATCTTGATACTTTTTCGCATTTGCAATAGCTTGTGAGTGAAGTTTGCTGCGGTAATTGTTGATGTTGAGCGCATATTCCGGATGCAAGGCAAGAATACCAGGCTGCATCCACAGGTCTGCATCCCAAAATATAAGACCACCATAAGAATCGGAGCCAAGGCCACCAACTCCAATCGAGTGATCGCCGAGTCCAGTGCTCTTATTTCCAGGAAGTAAATTGGCCATGAGGTTCCAAAGCGTAGAACGCACTGCGATTTGTAGTTGTTGGTCACCGGGGATGACTATATCCCCATCATCCCATATCAAGCCCCAGGCTTCATCATTGGACTGCAGTAGGGACTTAAGGCTTTGAGACGAGTACTGGTCTACTGTCTGTCGAGCGACAGCAAAAGGGTCATGAAAAGCATCCGAAGATGCAATGCCCACGTACTTTGTCATATTCACAGCCGCAAAGCCGACTTGAAGCTTGAAGGCTTGTTGAATGGTCGAAGCGTTTGCAAAATGCACGTCGACTACAGACGTATTCGACAAGGAGAAAGAGTTTCCAGAGACTACGGTTTTAGCAACTTCATAAGCCGTTACATTGGAAATTCCATTCGGGCGCACTGCAGTGTATATTGTGTTGTTTCCAAGATCGCCTTTATCAACAAATGTCGTCCTCCATGAACCAGCGCCATCAAGCTTGCTCAGGACTGTCAAAGTTGCATTCGTGGAAGCATTCACAGACAGAGATGCCAGACCAAGGTTGATATGTGTGCGGTGTGTGAAGACTGTGTAAGTAATGTCGTAAGCAATTGAAGCTGGCTGCCAAGTCAGCTTGGTTTGTACGACACCATTGCGTATGGAAAAGCTTTGTCGGTAATGCGAGACGGTGCTGTTATCTACAAAGACATCAAAGGTGTTCTTCTTTTCATCCTGCAAAATCAGCGTAGACCACGTTGGGAGGGTAGCAATTACGGACTCTCCAGGCAACAGCTCGGGGAAATTGACACCTGTCGTGTTTGGTTGATTATCGTAAAATCCAGCGACCATGGAAGCTGAGAACCTGGGGTCGAAAAGAGGCCATCCATTGGTCGGCCATTGACCACTTGGGTCCGACTCATTTCGTTGTCTCCAGTATCCCGTTCCCTCCACAGGCACACGAACCCCAATGTATCCATTTGCAGAGTAGGCTTGACTCTGAAACGTGTTTTGCGAGAAGCTCGTACTTGTGATAACCCACGTTGATGGATCATAGCTTGGAATGGATGAGGAGTCTTGTGACGTTGGAGGATACGATGAGGCTGCAATCCTACAAGAGAGACTGAGGATCAGCAGCAGCCTCTGCAACGGCGTCATCCTGCACAGCCCTCTTATGTCCGACTTTGTCCTTTCGCGTCGGTTTTGTGAGGAAGCAAAATGGTCACGTGGGTGACTGCGTAATCTGATTCATCTAATCGCGCTCGACAGAAAGAGCGACGACACCAGGGTGTTGGGAGAGATGAAGGATCCCATCTGCATCTACAATTCAGCAGTCTATTTCGCAGACAAACAGCTGCGGACTGTCCAGAGATCGCAGTATGAGTTGTCTGACGAGGAGGCTGCCAGGCTGGAAATACGCAGGGAGGACTTGCACCTGCCCAATCTGCACTTGATTATTTCGACGGGGGCAGGTGCGCTTGGCGCGGAAAATTTTGCCAAAGATGTTTTAGTTCCATTACTCGAGACACTACAGGTCTCGTTTGACACGCATCTCACTACATCGGCCACTTCACACCAGGAATACGCGGCACAGAGAATTCACAATGACCCTACCCTTGTCTTTCTAGCCGGCGACACGACCGTTTCTCAAACAATAAATGCACTCCCCTCACACTTGACGCCGTCCATAATTCTGTTCCCGTTCGGGACTGCAAATGCTCTATACCACTCGCTGGACCTCTCCTCACCTCTCACCAATCTTATATTTGGACGCCCAAGGCCAATTCAGACTTTTGGGGTCATTATAGGGACCCCTGTAGAAACGCACACTCGTACAGCACTGGTAGTCGCGTCATGGGGGCTGCATGCATCCCTCGTGGCAGACGCCGAGGAGCTGCGAAATGAAGGGCCTCAGAAATTCGCAATTGCGGTCCAACGACATCTTACCCCCGCACATGCTTACAATGGGCGTGTTTCTTTTAATGGGCACGACTTTACACAGTCTGCTTATGTCCTCGTGACAAACCGGCGCAAGCTAGAGGAAACATTCACCGTATCACCTTCTTCAAATACAGAGAATGAAAACCTGTACATGGTGTATATTGGGGCGATGGAAGGTAGTGAGTTGAAAGACATTCTTAGGTCGGGGTACAATGGCGACTTTTCCAAAGCAGAAGGCGTGGTGTACGAGGAAGTGGACGAGGTGGATGTTACTGTTGAAGAGGATGATCCCCGCTGGATGCGGACGTGTGTTGATGGGGAGATACACTCGAACACTGTCAGTCTTCACATTGCTCGAGGGAAGGGACGGACAGTGTACCTCCATCACATTCCGACTTCTTCACAACCTCCATACTTATACTCTACGAGTAGTGAGTAATTTTAATGGCTGCAAGCAGAGAGCAGAGAGTACAGCTTCTCGAATCATCATTCTCCTTCGCCCATAACCATGATATGGCGGCACCAATCATCTCACGCTAGTGAATTATTATCGTGATGAGTTTTTCTACAACATCCACCCATTTCGTGTCATCGTACCCAATGTCTCTAACAATACACATATCCACTCGTGTTCTGTTCTCCTCAAAATTGCCTCTAGGTCGTTGGATGGAATGCAGGCGATTAAGAGGGTTAGGACCTACTGGACGGCCGATTGCACGCATAAATTCCGTGCTCGTATCCGCACCTCCAACAATCAATCTGTTGCAGGGCATGCAAATCCACACTTTTGCCAAATAGCTCTTCGAAGTTGGAGACACCGGATGGAAACGGCAGTGTTTGACAAAGATATGTGATATTCCCCGGGGCCGCAACACAAATAGACTTGACCCGTTCAGCATGAAAATAGGTAAAGCGAAGGACAAACTGTGCACCATAACTAAAGCCGTACATCATAAGTTTTGATGTTAGCACCTTTCTATAGCGCAGCTTGACTCTTCAACAATGCCGAACAAAGCCCTAAGTTGGAACCCGTTCTATCTTTAATTAGAGCTCGTCTAACCAAAATCTAATCTTTGCTGTCCGAGATTTGTACTACCTCAGAGCGTTTGTACGCCGTGCATCAAGAAATTGTCGCCGGTCGACTATGCGGTACTAAAGCAATTGCACCGACAACTGCGCACAAGTATAGTACGAAGGCAGTCTATGTTCTGCACCTTGAAGAAGAGCGAGAAAATTGTCTGCGACCACTTTTGCTTCATCCTATACGCGTAGATGTGATAATCGACATCTGATGGTTAACATAGTGCACCGAAGATCCTTTATGAGAAGGTTTCAACAAGCATCTTTGGTGCGAGAAAGCACGAAAAATCTAATCGAAATCATCTCCAAACTCAAAGAGACCGTCATTTGCTACATCAGTATCAGTCTCCGTCTCGTCGTCATCTGCAGCTATGGCATCTTCTTCATCTTCTTCAGTGACATTCTCTTCTTCAGTGACATCCTCTTCGTTCTGGTCTTCGGCATCAACCCCTTCTTCATCTTGGTCCGCGCTCTTTGTCTCTTCCGATGGCTGAGGCTCCCAGTCTCTCACATAGGCCGGCAATCTCGATTCGCAGTACTCCCTAGCTTTGGTCTCCGCTAGAGAAACGACTTCTTCAATCAGCACATCCCCTCGTTCATAAGTCTCAATCGCTTTTTCAATGACTCTAGAAGCTCCCACAACTTCTGCCAGTATCGTTGTCT
>JAABUO010001584.1_pt1 | contig 29311 bp, 33 predicted proteins | sample 5559291 | NCBI WGS metagenome assembly JAABUO01 (sample SAMN10711878, study PRJNA513372) | rock metagenome | isolation source: Antarctica rocks | place: Antarctica: Victoria Land, Finger Mt sud | reverse complement strand
CGCCGACGGTGAGGACGGCGTTGTCCCCCGGTACGGCCGGCCCGGCCGTACCGAAAGCCGGCAGGAAGAGGTGCTCCACCAGCTCGGCCGTCAGCCGTCCGCCCCCGCCGTGGCCCATGACGACGCGGTCCCGGTCGCGCAGGGGAGCCGGGCAGGTCCATGCCTCGAGCGTCGCCGCGGTCGCCGTGTCAGACACCGACGACCTCCGGGCGCGCGGTGATGGTGACCGGCTCCAGCCGCCGGTACTGGAAGTAGGCCGCGCAGGCCCCCTCGTTGCTGACCATCGTCGCCCCGAGCGGCCGCCGCGGGGTGCACTCCTTGCCGAAGGCAGAGCACTCGGACGGCTTGATGAGCCCCTGCAGCACCTCCCCGCTGCGGCACAGCGACGACTCCGGGGCGGTGACGGCCGCGACGTCGAAGCGGTGCTCCGCGTCGTAGTCGCGCCAGCGCGGCGCCAGCTGCCAGCCGCTGCGCGGGATCATCCCGATGCCCCGCCAGACGCGGTCGCGGACCTCGAAGACGTCCGCCAGGACAGCCTGCGCGACCGGGTTGCCCTCCGCGGGGACGGCGCGGGCGTAGGCGTTCTCGACCTCGGCGCGGCCGTGCTCGAGGCGTTCGCCCGGGACCCTGTAGAGCGTGCCCGCTGGGTGGCCCGACCCGGTGCTGGCGTCGACGACGACCACCGTGTCCTGGCCGCGCATCGCGAATGCCACGTCCATCCCTGCGGTGCCCCCGTCCGCGAGCCGGACCCCCGGGGGCGTGCCCAGGGCCGCGAGGTGTCGGACGAGGACCGGTCCGACAGCGTCGTCGCCGCGCAGCAGGTTGCCGCACCCGACGACGAGCGTCCGGGTGCTGGACGAGGTCCGGTTGACGAGACCGAGCCCCTCGTCCAGCAGCAGGGCCGGGGCCACAGACGTCAGACCAACCCGTTGACGACGAACTCCGACAGCTTGCTGCCGCGCTGGTCGTAGGCGTGCACGGTGCAGACCAGGCACGAGTCGTAGCTCCGCGCGATCTGCCCCAGCTCCACCGGGTCGCCGACGTCGGCGATCTCGGTGCCCATGAAGGCCTTCTCCATCGGTCCGTTGGCCTCGCTGCCGTCGCGCGGCCCGATGTTCCAGGCCGTCGGGGTCACCACCTGGTAGTTCTCGATCTTGCCGTCGCGCAGCACGATCCAGTCCGCCAGGGCCCCGCGGGCGGCCTCGGTGGCTCCGAAGCCCTTGCCGTCCCGCAGCTCTTCCGGCTTGGTGTAGAAGCTGCCGTGCAGGTCGAGGTCGCCGAGCCAGCCCTTGACGCTGCCCGCCAGCTTCACGCACTCGTGGAGCCGACCGAGGGCTCGGACCATCACGGACGGGCCGATGCTCGTCACGATGTTGCGGAAGAGCGGGTCGACGTCCTGCCAGGTCCCCGGCTTGCCGGCGACGACCTGCCGCGCGAGCGGGCCGGCCTCGAGGGGGACGGCCCCGAGGCCAGGGATCTGGTACTGGGGCGCCTTCGCCCAGGTGTACTTGCCGTCCTTCTTGCCCTGCTCGGGGTCGACCGGGACCGTCACGCCGTCGAAGGGGTGCAGCGAGGCGGCGCCCTCGAAGAACGAGTAGGTGTGGTCCTCGCGGACCAACGCCTGGTCGAACTCGTAGTCCACGCCGTCGGCGTAGATCCCGGAACGCAGGTAGAGGGCGTCGTTGCGTCCCTCGATGGTGGGGTTCTCGTAGCGCTCGGGGTCGAGGTAAGTCCCCATCGCCAGGAAGTTGCCGTAGCCCCCGCCGATCGTGTGCAGCCCCGCCGCCATGCTGAACCGGATGTACAGGCCCAGGTCGCTCATGTGCTGGGCCTCGTTCTCGTCGCACCAGGCCAGCACGTCGTCCCAGGTCTTGTTCTGAAGCCAGCGGTCCATGGTGCAACCGAGGAAGGTGTGCTCGAGCCAGTCCTGGCGCCAGCGGTCCAGGATGCTGACCGACCGCGTGACGTCGCTCAGTGTCGGCGCGCACATGACGCCGCCGGGGATCATGAAGCTGCTGTGCGGCCACTGCCCGCCGAAGATCGCGTAGATCTCGACCGGCAGGCCGGACATCGTGACGCCCTTCTCGTACGACGTCCCGACGTAGGGCGCGAAACGGCGCACCACCTCGTCGAACTCGGGCAGGTGCGCGTACTTCTTGTTCACGAGGTCGATCGCGAACAGGGCGTAGAACCACCGCGGGACGGACTGCAGGGTCTCGCAGCCCTGCGCGATGTTGCGCACGCGGGTGGCGTCGACGGGCACGTGCGTCTTCCACGCCGTGTCGAGTGCGTAGCACGCCTTGTAGAGGTGGCTGCCGCCGCAGATGCCGCAGATGCGCGGGGTGACGATGAGCCCGGCCTGCGGGTCCTTGCCCTTCAGGATCATCTCGAAGCCGCGGAACATGGACGCCTCGGTCCAGGCGTCGGTGACGGTGCCGCTCGGGTCGAGCGTGACGAGCAGGTCGAGGTCGCCCTCGACGCGCCCCAACGGGCTGATGTAGAGCTCCTCGGGACTGAGGGTGGTCATGGCTGGCTCCTTCGGGTCGGGAGGGTGGACGGGCGCGTCAGACGACGAACATGTCCTCCTTGGACCACGCGGGGGCCGCGATCTTCGCGGTGGCGGCCATCGCCAGGTAGCTCACGTGGTCCATCCCGATCGGCACCTCCTTGGGGATGACGCCGGACACCTTCTGCGTCTTGAAGACCGTGCCGGGCATCAGGTCGTGGTGCGGGAACTCGGGCTCCGTGCACCCGATGCACGGCATGCCTGCACGGGTCTTGCTCGACTGCCGGTTCCAGAGGATCTTGTTGCAGCTCGAGTGGGTCATCGGGCCGCGGCAGCCCTGCTCGTAGAACAGGCAGCCGGTGCGAGTCCCCTCGCCGAACTTGGCCGGGGACTGCTTGTAGTCGAAGAACTGGGTGCGGGTGCACCCGGTCTGGGTGAACGTCGTGAAGAACGTGGCCGGCCGCTGCAGGTCGTCGAGCGCGATGTCCGCGGTGCGCCCGCTGGCGAGGGCCACGACGATCTGGGTGATCCAGTCGGGGTGGGCGGGGCAGCCGGGGATGTTGACGACGGGCAGCCCGAGCCCGGAGCGGTAGTCGGCGCCGAGGTAGCCGCCGTTGTTGCGCTTGAGGAACTGCAGGCCGATCGAGTCGGACGGGTTCGGGTCGGTGGCCGGGATCCCGCCCCAGCAGGCGCAGTCGCCGAGCGCGACGACGATGCCGGCCTTGGCGCACAGCTCCTTCACCCAGTCCTGCATGGGGCGGCCGGAGAACATGTTGAAGCGGCCGGTCTTGTTCGGGGCCTGGATGACGGAGCCCTCGAACACGAAGATGTCGAGCGGGGTCTCTCCGCTGACGCACGACTCGAAGAGCGCCCTGGCGTTGTCACCGAGCTCCATCCCGAGGCTCGGGTGCCAGATCAGGTCGATGCCGAAGTCGGTGAGCAGGTCGACGGCAGTCGGCTGGTCGGCGTTGAGGAACGACATCGTGTTGCCGCTGCACGCGCCGCCTTGCAGCCAGAGCAGGTTGGCCATGGTGGGAACCCTTCGGTCTAGACGAGCACGGGTGCGGGGCGGTGGGCGAGCAGCAGGTCGATCAGGTCGTCGACGCCCGCGCCGGTGCGGGCGCTCGTCTCGACGACCGGCATGCCGGGGTGCACTGACTCGACCGCGGCGAGCAGCGCCGGGCGGTCGAACCCGACGGCGTCAGAGATGTCGGTCTTGGTGACGACCAGCAGGTCGCTGGCGCTGAACATCGCGGGGTACTTCAACGGCTTGTCCTCGCCCTCGGTGACCGAGAGCAGGACCACGCGCAACGACTCACCGAGGTCGAAGGCCGACGGGCAGACGAGGTTGCCCACGTTCTCGATGAAGAGGACGTCGACGGTGCCCAGATCCAAGCCCTCGAGGTGCGAGGCGACCATGGTCGCCTCCAGGTGGCAGAGCCCGTCGGTCACGATCTGCCGGACGGGAGCCCCGCTGCGGGCCAGCCGGACGGCGTCGTTGTCGGTCGCGCAGTCCCCGACGAGGGCTGCCACCGAGCACTGCTGCGCCATCCGTCGGAGCAGCTCCTCGAGCAGCGCGGTCTTGCCTGTGCCAGGGCTGGAGACGAGGTTGACGACGGTCGTCCCGGCCCCGGCGAACCGGGCCCGTAGGCCAGCGGCGACGACGTCGTTGCCGTCGAGGACCCCCTTGCGGACCTCGAGCAGGCGGGTGTCGCTCATGCCGGCACCTGGTCGGCGGCGAGCTCGAGGCTGACCAGCTCCAGCTCGCGCCCGGACAGGAGGTCGCCCGAGGGGGTGTCGCAGTCGGGGCACCGGAACCGGTTCGCCTGCGCGAGCGTCACCGCCGCATCGCACGGCGTGCACCAGACGACGGGCTCGACGCGTTCGACCTCGAGGCGCGCGCCCGCGAGCGTCGTGCCCGCCGCGGCGATCTCGAAGCCGAACTGGAGCGAGTCGGGGACGAGCCCGGACAGGCGCCCGAGCCGCAGGTGCACCACGACGACGCGAGAGTCGCCGGCAGCCCGGGTGGCCTGGGCGACGAGAGCCGTCGCGACCGACAGCTCGTGCATCACGCGCCTGCCTTGCGTCCCAGTGCTCGGGCGACGCTGAGCAGCATGCTCAGGCCTCGGTAGGTGTCCGGGTCGCGCAGCTCGGCCAGCAGGGCGCGGACGCCGGGCTTGTGCGCGGGCGGGCGTGCCTCCTGCACACCGTCGACCAGGGCGGTCGCCAGGGTGTCGAACGTCGAGATGGTCGCCGGAGCGGCGAGGCTGCTCCGCTGCAGCGCGTCGAGGGTGGGCCGCAGCGTCCGGAAGCTCTCCATGAGGCCGCCGAGCTCGCCCAGCGTGGCCGTGAGGTCGATCTGTCCGGCCGAGTCGCGCACCACCTCGGCGATGCCGCTCGCGATGTTGCCGGTGATGGTCTCGCCGCGGCGGAACAGCTCGTCGACCATCGTGGTGAGCATGGCCAGCAGCTCGGCGTTGTCGAGCAGGTCGTGCAGCGCGGCTGCCGTCCTGGGGTCGTCCAGCCTGAGCAGGAGCGAGGTCGCGGCTGCCGAGCGGGGCGCTGCGACGGGTGCCGGGAGGGCGTCGATCGCGGGTGTGCGGGGTGCTGACGTCGTCGTCATCGCGGCTCCCAACGGGTGAGCCAAGATGCTCACAAGCCGGAACGTACGCCGCGAAACGGGTGCGAGAAAGGGCACACCGCAGGACTGGTTTGGTGCCACTGTGGGCCGGTGCCGAACTTCCTGGGCAGCGACCTCCAGGTCTACTTCCTGTTCGAGAAGCGGGGTCCGTGGCCGCCGGTCCCGTCCGAGGGCGTGCGCGTCGTCGCGGTCGACGCTGACTCCTACCGCCTGGTCGAGACGCCGTTCTTCGTCCGCAACGTCGCGGTCGGCGACGTCGTCCGGGCCGCCGCCGGTGCCGACGGGATCCGCTGGGTCGACGAGCGCGAGTCCTGGTCCGGGCACCAGACGCTGCGGGTGACCCCGACGGGAGCGGCCTCACCGGCGACCTGTGCCGAGATCATGAAGGAGCTGACCGCGCTGGGCGTCGGCGTCGACGAGCTCGAGGAGTACGCGCTCGTCGCGGTCGACGTACCGCCGGAGGTGCCGCCGGGGCCTGTGCGCGATCTGCTCGAACGAGGCCGGGCGGACGGTCGTTGGATCTTCGAGGAGGCGTGCCTGGGACCTTCGTGGTAGGCGTCTCCGCGGGTCAGAGGTGGTGCGCTCGGCAGGACTCGAACCTGCAACCTTCTGATCCGTAGAAGGCTGCACGCCGTCCCGACTGGTGCCGGTAGATCCGGCGGGTGCCTGTTCGTGCAGGTCAGCCGCGGTCCGGGGCCTCACCTCGTGCCGGCCGGTCCGGCTGGTGCCGCCCCGTCCGTGAGCCACTCCGTGAGCCACACGCGGTCCGTCGGCATGCCCGGCCCATCAACTCAGGTGGACGGCGCATCCCTTGCGACTGCCCCGGCTCAGCCACCGGTGACCGTCGGTGAGGAAGTCCACAGCCACCAGCAGCCCCCTCCCCGGGCCCGCGGAGCCCAGTGACGAGCGGCCCCCGCTGACCGTGGACGAGTACTACGCCCCCGTCCCCGAATGGGTCCTCGACGCCCCGATCAGCGACTGCGCGCTGCGCCTCTACGCCGTCCTCCTGCGCTACGGCCACACCAGCGGCGCCCGGATCCCCTCCCGCGCCACCCTCGCCCACCGCCTGCACAAGACCAGCGTCGACACCGTCGACCGCGCCCTGCGCGAGCTCGTCACCCTCGGCGCCGTCCACGTCGAACACCGACGCCACGACGGCAGCAACCAGACCAACCGCTACCACCTGCTCACCCACCGCCCCGACCCCGGCGGCACCGACCCCCACCGCAGCGACGCGGCCACCCCCACCGCGTCACCCCCGGCACGGCCGGCAGCCCCCGCTGCCCAGGCCCTCCCGCCGGAGCCCCGCTGCCTGCCGGCCCCCACCGCGGCGTCCGCGGACGTCCACCCCGACGTCCGCCCTGATGGCCGCACCCGGGCGGCCCCTACCCCGAGCGGTGCGGCCCCGGTGGCCGCACCCGTGCGGCCCAACCCAGAGCCCTTCACCCAAACAACCCCACCCCCCAACCCCCCGACACCCGCCCGGCCCGACAGGGGCCCAGGCGACGGCGGGCCGGGTCAACCCGACGAGCGGCTGGCGCCGCTGGAAGCCGACCGGGCCACCGCCCTCGCCACCCGGCTCGGGCTCACCGGGCTAGCCGAGCTCCACCAGCTCGCCGCCGACTGCCGCCGGCACCGCACCGCCCTCGGGCAACCCAACGGCCGGTGGTCCCTGCGCGGCACCCTCGCCGCGCTGCACCTCGCCCTCGAGCGCCAGCACCCGCCGACGCTCGCCCCCGAAGCGCTACGCGCGATCGCCCGGGACCCCACCACCAAGAGCCCCATGCGCCTCGCCGCAGCCGGCCCCTGGTGGGACCAACCCCTATGCCCACCACCGCGGCGCACCAGCACCGAGAACGCCGAGCTCGCCGAACACGAGCGCTACCTCGCCGACCGCGACGACCGCACACCTCCAAGCCCACGCGAGAACCCAGCTCACCACCGAACAGCAACCCCTCAACCGCCTCACCGTCGCCCGCCGCGCCCACCACCTCGCCACCACCAGTGACGCTCCAGCATCACTCAACGCGCGCCAGCACCGACGCGCCAGCTGAGCCAGACGGTCAGCTGGCCGGCGACAGCCCCGCGCCGTCAGCCCCAACCCGTCACCACGGGCGACCGCAGGAGCGTCCCCTCGCCGACGCCGAAGACCCGGTCGGCGAGGGCCACCACCGTCCACACCACCGGGCATCCCCGCGCCAACGGACCGCTCATCGACGATGACCCCCCGACCGGGCCATGCGCAAGCCCGACCAGGCCGGGCTGGCGCCCCGGTCATCGCCCGGCCGCTACACGACTCGCCCGCCACATCGCCCAGGCCCCAAGGACGACCAGCGCCCGCTCATCGAGCCAGCGCCGAAACGGAGCACCTCGTCGCGCCGATCGCGTGATCACCCGACGCCCCGCGCACCCGCCAGCGGTGCGCTGGCAGGTGCCAGTCCGATCAGCGGCTCGCGCTCGGGTCAGCTGCTCCGACGCCGGCGGAGCAGGACGTACCCGCCGGCGGGCAGCGCGCCCAACGCGAGCAGCGCCGCGTAGGGGGCCTCGGGCAGCGCCGCCGCCGGCCCGGTCGTGGTCGTGGTGGTCGTGGCCGGTGCGGGGGCGACCGCCACCCCGTCCGGGGCGCTCAGGCCGGTCCCGACGGTGCGCTGCGCGCCGCCCCCGGCGACCTCGACCACCCGGTTGTTGTAGGTGTCGGCGATGAACACGTCCCCGAGCGCGTCGACCGCCACCCCGTTGGGGTAGCTCAGCGTCGACGGGTTCTTTTGTCACGCGAGCGCCGGCGGCGCGCATGTGTTCGGTGAGCCGGTCCACCTCCTCGGCGCTGTCGACCTGTACGCCGATGGTGAAGCGAATGCCTCCGGTGCTCGGCTCGGGTTTGGTGTTCCCGTCGCGCGCCAGCTTGGCGAGAGGGAACAGAGCTAGCAAGATGCCGCGCAGTTCGAAGACCGCGAACTCGCCGTCGTCCATCACCTGCGGCCAGCCCACCTGCCGTTAGAAGTCGCGAAGAGCACCGAAGTCGCGAGCGCCGAGAGTGATCAGGTTGGCGAGCGGAAGTTGGTCGGTCACGCCTCCACTATCCCTCGTGCGCCCGAGAACGGCTCGCTCCGCATCGTGCGGGTTGTCCCGTGGCCGGATCGTCTACCAGGCCACGATCGCTAGTTCCGACACGAAGCCGGTGGCGGCGCAGCACAAACCTGCGAGATCCGCACCAGTTCCCGCTGAGGGTCACCTGGCCGATGAGGGTGAGCCGACTGGCCGGCGACGTCCTCTTCTGCCGCGAGTCGCGCTTGGGCCGGCCATAGTGTCGGCTGTACGATCTTCGGGGTCAGACCTGTTGCCGGCAGCTGGGAGGTCCGCTGATGCGCATGGTGACGTGCTCCATGGGCGTCTCCCTCGACGGCTACATCGTCGGGCCTGATGGCGGCTTCGGATGGTCGGCGCCTGACGAGGAGGTCTTCCGCTTCGCGACCGACGAGGTGCGACAGGTCGGGGTTCACCTGTTGGGCCGACGGCTGTACGAGACGATGTTGTACTGGGAAACGGCCGACCAGGACCCCGCGCTCACCGACCTCGAGCGCGAGTTCGCCGCCCTCTGGGTGTCACTCCCCAAGGTGGTGTTCTCCAAGACACTCTCCGCTGTTGCGGGCAGCAACCGTCTCGCTGCCGGCAACCTGGCGGAGGAAGTCGAAAGGTGGCGGGCGGAGCCCGGGCAGGGCGACATCGCCATCGGAGGCGCGACACCGGCCGCGGAAGCGGCCGAGTTGGGCCTGATCGACGAGTACGGGCTGCGAGTGCACCCAGTGTTGGTGGGTGGAGGAACCTCCTTCTTCCCCCGGGCGCAGCGCCGCGCAGATCTTGAACTCGTCGGCAGCCACAACTTCGACTGTGGAGTCATGTATCTCCGCTACCGCGTGTCGCACTGAGCCCGGCGGAGCCGGTCACCGAGCTCCGTCGCGGGGACCGCAACCAGCGGCTTCCATCGCCGCGTTGTCCTGGTTGTGTACGGCCGTGCTGGCCGACATCGCGCCGTCCTGCGCGCTCGCCATCGACCGCTCATGGCGCGTTGACGGACATACAGTCGCCCCGGTAATGCTGCTAAGCGCGCGGCGATGCCAGCTGGGTAGCGGTTCTCGAACCGCAACGATTCGCCGCGCGGCCGGAGGCCCACGCGTCCGCCGTCACTACAGCACGAAGCCGCTCGTCGTTCACCCGCCGAGTTCGTTCCTCTCTCCACGTCGGTCGCGCAGCGAGCGCTCGCTGCGCTGGCCGAACTCCTCGCTCCGCTGTTCACAGCTGACGGCCACCTCCGACGCGGTGAGGAGAGTGACACCGAAGACTGATCTGAGCGCGGTGATCCGACCACAGTTTGAGGGTGCGGCCGCCCGCTGGAAGCGGGCCGACAAGCGGTCGCGGCGCAGGCTTCGCACGCTCAAAGGTTCGACCCTGTCAAACCGCGAAGATGTAAACGCGCTGTTCAAAGACATGATCAACTCCCTGTGCACCCAGCCTTCCACAATGCGAACCTTTCGGCCGCACTGATTGTCGGGGAGCCTGTCGTGTTGGCCAGCCGGCACACGAAGCTGAGGCGTAGCGGGTACCAGACTCAGCGGGGTCGAGGCACGGCCTCACCGATCGGACCTGCTCGCAGCTTGCTGAAAGAGCGGGGCTAGCGGGGGGGCTAGCGGTGGGCTAGCGGCGACCCGGTGGCCCGGCCTCGACGCCGGGGGAAGGTCAAGAGCAGGCAGCGGGGGCGACCGAGGTCGACACGCAACCTCGTGCACCGCGACGTAGGCGGGCGGTCACCGACCGATACATGGCCGCGGCTGTCTCACGATCGACCCGTTCACCGACCTTGGACGTGACCCCCCCAAGGGCCGCGCGCCCGCCCACGGCTTGCTTGGGTGAACCGCAGTGCGAGGTGGAACACAAGAGTTCACCCACGAGGGTGATGACGACTGGTCGGACTGCCTGGGGCGAGCGCGGGGCAGCCGACGCGGGTCGGCTCGTGGTTTGCCATAGGAGGAAGATCATGGGGAAGCGAAAGACGTACAAGCTGACGGCGCTCGGCGCCGCCGTCGCGCTGGCGGCCACGTTGTCGATCCAGAGTTCAGCCACGGCCAGCACCAGGCGAACGCAAGACGCGCCGGTCCTGACGGACGCTCAGATCGCGGCCATGCCACCAACGGCTCAGGCGCTCTACCTCGCGCCGCTCCGCGCAGCCGCGACTGCGCTCGGTGCCTACGGAAGGACGGCCGGCACCGATCTGTTCGGCAGCGTCGGGCTGAACGCGAACAACGGCACAGTCGACCTCTACCTGACTCACCCGGCGCAGGCGACGACCTTTGAGCAGGCTGCGAGGTCTGCGGCCGCGGCCGGGCTTTTAGGGAGCGTCGACCTGAGCCTCGTGCGGGTGCACCAGGCCACCTTCAGCCGTAGCGCCATGGACACCAGCATCAGCGGCTTCCTCGCTCGCCCGCATAGCTACCCGGTGTACGGCGCCTCCGCCAACCCCGACGCCTCCGGCATTACGGTCGAGGTCCGCGACCCGGCTGCAGCCCAGGCTGCCGAGGCCGCGCAGCCAGCCTCGGCCGGCCCCACCCTTACGTTCGCGCAGGGCAGCCCGCGGGTCGCAAAATCCTGGAACGACGTCAAGTGGCACGACTCCAGGCCGTTCATCGGCGGCGACGTCCTGACTCCTGACGGGTACAACTACTGCAGCGCAGGTCTGCCGGCTGTCCGGACCAGCGACAACGTCACGATTCTGGTCACCGCCGCGCACTGCTTCGGCGTGGGCACCCTCGTCTACACCGGCGGCGGCGCCACGTTCGCCTACGGCAATGGCCAGATCGGTAACCCCGTTGGTCAGGTAACCGCGCGAGCCCAGCAGTGGGACGCCGAGACGATGCCGGCGCAGAACAACGCCGACGAGAGCGACACCACCACCTACTACGCGCTGACGAGCACGGCCTACTCCTACAACGGCGACTACGTCTGCCAGGCCGGCGCGCGCTCCGCCGCCCTGGGGCACCCCACACCCTGCGGGATCAAGGTCACCAACCAAGATCTCTACTTCCCGGTGAGCAACTACACGGTGCGCGGGGTCGAGGGCGTCGACGTCAACGGCTGGGGCAGCGTCAGCGGCGACAGCGGCGGCACCGTTTTTGCGGTCTCCGGCAACACGACCCGGCAGCTCCGCGGCATCGTCTCCGCCGGCGGCCAGGACGGGACCGCCAGCCAGAAAGTGGTCGACTGGACCGAGGCCATCGACATCTTCAACCAATTTGGACTGAAGCTCAACCCTGTCACCTGACTGACAGCGGCTATGCCGGCGGACCCTTCGCCCTGCGTAGCTGATCAGCAAGCCGCCGACTGAGGGATTAGGGCGGTCTTCGACGAAGTCGGCGTAGGAGGTCGAGGGGCGTTGTGCCCGTGCTCGCGGGCAGTGGACAGGTAGCAGGCGCAGAACGTCCGCGGGATGGTCTCCGCCGGCGGCAACGACGGCACACCGGACGAGAAGCTGGTGAGCTGGTGGACTGGACCGAGGCGACGCACATCTTCAACACATTCGGGCTGGCGGTTGAACCCCTCACCTGATGCATGCGGGTCCGCCGGCGTCGTGGACTCGACGCCGGCCGACTCCAGCCCGTGCGCGTTAGGTGTCGTCAGCCGCCTGATGGGGCCTGGACGACGAGAACGGGTGCCGCGCCCGTCGCGGGCGGAGGGGGCGGCGGGTAGCTGGTGTCCCGGTCGTGGATGACCAGCGCGACCTGGTATCCGGCGGCGGAGTTCGACACGTCGGACCAGCTCAGCCCGTTGCACGGCTGCCCTGGTAGCGCTGGCAGCGCGGAGGTGTAGGGGTGCGCTGGGTCGATGGTGACGGAGTGGGCGACCTTGCCGTAGGGGTCGTTGACCCCACCGCGGTCATAGGCGTCGTCCTGGCCGGCGACCACGGCACCGTCGCGCAGGATCAGGACGCGGGGCCTGCCCGGCTCCCTGATCTCTGGAGACGTCATGGTCGACGTGACGCGGTAGGTGACCTGCGGCGGACCACCGGCGATACCCGGCATAGACGCCACCGCGAAGGTGAGGGCCCCGTAGTGGTCACCGGCGTCGACCGGCCCGTCGACCGGCCCGTCGACGTGGCTCCCGCACGCGTACGCCCGCTCCCCATTCGCCACTGCCGCGGCAGTGCTCGGCGCTGCTGCCCCCGTCGGGGTCGCCGTGGAGCCTGAGGACGGGGCCTGCCGAGGTGGTGGCCCGCTCGTGCCCGGGCTGGGATCGGGTGTCGCCGATGCTGTTGCGGGGGGAGGCCCGCTCTTGCCCGGGACCAGCGTCACCGCCGGAGGTGTGGCGCGCGCGACGTGGACCCCCACGAGCAGCGACGCCGTTGCCAGCAACGCCACACCGCCCTGCGTGGACCTGACGGCTCGTCGGTGCCTACGTGCCCGCAGCCGGACCTGACCCACATCGATGGGGCCGGGAGCGTGGCGGGCGGCGAGCGCGTCCAGGTCGGCATGCAGGTTGCTGTCGTTCACCGAGGGGGCCCTTCCGAGAAGTAGGGGTTCGTCATCGTCGCGGCCAAGCCGACGACAGCGTCACTGAGGTGCCTTTTCACGGTTCCGGGGCGGCAGCCGAGCCGATCGGCTACCTCGCCGACGGGCAGGTCCTCGTAGTAGTAGAGGACGACGCAGCTGCGCTGCCGGGGTGACAGTCGCTGCAGCGCAGTCATGAGGTCCACGTGCCGGTCCACCGCCGGCGCGTGGTCGGCGACGGGCCCGACCGGGACCAGCAGCGGTGCCAGCCGGGCGTACCGGGCGTTGCGTCGCCGCCCATCGAGGAACACGTTGGTCATGGCCTTGCGGACGTAACGCTCGGCCTCTGCCAGCCCATCGAGGCGACGGGTGCGCGCGAACACCCGCACGAGAGCTTCCTGGACCAGGTCGACCGCCTCCTGGTCGTCGCCGGTGAGCAGGTAGCCGAAGCGTGCGAGCGCAGCGCCACGCACCGACACCAAGTCGGTCAGCTGGTCCTCCCAAGCGCTCACGGACCTCCTTCCGACGCCGCTGCAGGCCCCGATTTCGGCCCCTACTCCTCCAACGAACGAGCCGGCCATCCGGTTGGGGCACCCCGGCGACCTGACGGCGCACCAGCACCACCGTCTCGTCGTCATCAGGCGCTAGTGTCCTGCGCCAGTAGAGTTTGCGCGCAACGTCGCAGCCGGGCGGCCAGGGCATCGGCCGAGTGCGCGACGGTGTCGGGGAAGTCGTCCTCGCCCAGGGACAGCGCGCGGGCGCAGTCACTGGTTGCCCTCGCGTCCCCGGCGTCGAGCCATCTCACGAGGCGTTCGAGGAGCGTCGCGGTGCCCGCGATGGTCGTGTCATCGACGAGGACCCACGGCGAGAGCGGTAGCGACCCTGGGCCCGGGACCTCGCCGGTGGTGTCGCTGTTGTGGGTCATCAGAACGCTCCGGTGGGGATGCGGTCGGGCCAGGCCATCGACAGGGCGTTGAGGCACTGCTTCCAGCCTTGGGTCCCGGCCCCGTCGATGAGCCGCCCTTCGGCCTTGCGCTTGCCGCCGCGCGGGGTCCCGGCTTCCTTGGCGCGGGCCCGGGCCCTCTTGTCCTTGATGTCACGGATCGCCGTGACTGTTCAGCAGCTTCTTGCCTGTGGCTGAGGGATCCAGGGCTGGTCGTCGGTGAGTTGGTGTAGGACGTCGAGGGCGTTGTGTCCTTGCTTGCGGGCGGTGGACAGGTAGCTGCGGAGGGCGCAGAACGCTTCGGCTCCGCTGGTGGTCCGCAGGCAGCCGCTGATCTTCTGGCGGATCTTGACCATGCGGATGTCGCGTTCGGCGAGGTTGTTGTCGAACGGGACGGTCCAGTCGGTGGCGAAGCGCAGGACGTCGGCGCGTTGGGTGTCCAGGCGGGCGAGCAGGTTCGCCGCCTTGCTCTGGCGCCGTCCGGCGGTGGGCGGGTTCTGGCTGTGGCCGGCGGTGATGATCGCGTCGTAGCGGGCCTGGTAGGTCGCGAGCAGTGAGGGGCTCAGCGCGACTGCCTGGTTGTCCTTGCCGGCCTGGATGGTGTGGTGGATCTCGACCAGGAGCCGGGCCAGCTCGCCGGCCCACTCCTGGCTGTCGGCCCTGCCGGTCGCTGTCGGTGGGCCGCTCTCGTCCGCGGTGGTGGCGGCTTGGAGTGACGGCGGTGAGCTCGCGCAGGTGGTGGGCGTTGCACAGCCCGTGCAGGACACCGCGGCCGGTCGTCGGATCCCGGTCGTAGTGCCGGTAGGGCTTCCAGCCGTCGTGGACCGCGACCCCGTGGAAGGCCGGGAGCACCCCGGCGCCCTGCATCGCCACGATCCCCCGGCGCGGGTGCACGGTGATCTGGGTGAGGGTGCTGGTGCTGGTGCTGGTGCTGGTGCTGGTGCTGGTGCTGGCCGAGTGCACCCACGCCAGGGCCCCGTCGACCCGTAGCCCGGTCTCGTCGACGTGCACCACCGGGGCGGCGGCGAGCTGGCCGCGGACCGCGGTGGTGAACGCCCCGAGCCCGGCGGCGGCCTGCTCGACGATGGCGGCGACGGTCCCGACCGACACCGGCGCGCCGAGCAGATCAGCCAGGGTGTCCGCGGTCCGGGCCAACGGCAGGTGCTGCGCGGCCGCCAGATAGGTCGCGACCGCCCGCACCCCCGGCCCGTACTGGGTCGGCGCGCCGATCCCGGCCGGCACCCCGTCGACCGGCCCGGCCATCGTCACGGTGCCGCAGCCGCACCGGCGGTGCGCCAAGCGGTGCTCGGTGACCTGCAGCGCGATCGGCGGCAGGTCGAACACCTGCCGGGCCTCACAGGAGACCACCGGCGCGGCGGCCAGCCCGGCGCCGCAGCCCCCGCACACCGCCGGGGCGTGCACGAGGACCCGGCACCCCAGAACCCCAGCGCCCCATCACCGACGGCCAGCACGGGGGCGCGCATCCCACGCCGTCGCGCGTCGCGGAGCAGGTCAGCCCAGGACTCGGTGGACTCCCGGTAGCCGTCCGCGAGGGTGATGAGCTCCTTGCGGCCGTCGGCGCGGACCCCGATCAGCACCAGCAGGCACAGCCTCGCCTCCTCCAACCGGATGGTGACGTGGATCCCGTCAGCCCACACGCGGTTTCGTCCGCCGCGTCTCCCGCAGATACACATGACCACTCAACCGGGCAAGCCGACCTCTGTCGAGCGACACGCCACAAGTCGTGTGCCTACACGAAATGGCGTTCGCAAGCCCCCACTATGCCCGTGACCTGCGCGGCTGCAGATGATCAAGCCCGCATGTGCCCATCATCTTCGAAGTCCGGTCCTAGGCCGACCAGTACGGCCCGAGGACGTGGTCGGCGTAGGCGGCGCGGGCCGCCGCGTCGATCTGCACCACCGCGGCGCGGACGTCTTCTACGGCCCAGCCCGGCTCCCCGAAGCGGGCCGAGTGCCGCTGCAAGGACGTCCAGCCGGTGATGCTCTCGCCGCCGCCGACCCACATGGCGTGGACCATCTGGTTCCGCGTGGCCGCTGCCTTCTTGGCCGCCCGCAGCCACTCCTGCAGCGCGGCCGCGTGAGTCTTGCCCTTGGCCTTCCCCGCCACCTGGGTCAGCCGGTCGATGGTGCTGAGCAGCGCTTCGAGGTTGCTGCGGTCGAAGACCGCCCGCGCGGCGGGCTCGCCCACGCCGCTGACGGAGCGGGCGACTAGGAAGGCCGTCACCTCGAGGTAAGAGCCGGACATGACCAGCTCGCCGAGCGCCGTTGCCAGTGCGGCGCGTCCGTCCGCAGACCACTCCACAGCGCTCGTCATGGCGCTAGCAGACCACACCGCACACGTCGATAACTGCCATCAGGGCTATTCAGCTGACCGGACTGTTGCAGGTCAGGAGGTTCGCCAGGGTCTGGCGGCTCGTGGACAGTCCAGGCTCGGCGGGTGGCCGCCTCCTGCCGGCGGTCTGGGCGGGACTCGCTTGGGCTGCGGGTTGGCGACCAGCTGGCGGTAGCGGACCGGCTCATGGGCGACGGCGAGTTCGAGGAGCCGGTAGAAGACCATGCCTCGGCTGCGGGAGCGGCGCCGGTTGAACCGGAAGACGAACTCGTCGAGGTAGCTCTGCAGATGCGCTTCCTCGACCGAACCTTGGTGGGTGCCCAGCAGCCATCGCTTGGCCAGCGACGCGATCCGGTGGACGCCCGGGAGCAGTCCGCCGGGGTCCTCGCCGCGGGCGCGGGCGGCCCCGCTGGCTGCGCGGTTCGTGGGTGTAGCCGAGCTTGTCGATGCCCTGGTAGCCGGTCCAGCCGTCGGTGATGACCCGGGCGCCGGGCTCGACGTGTGCGGTGATGAACGGGTGGAGCGTGGCGGCCGAGCCATCGGTCAAGATCTGCATCCGGGCACGCCCGAACCCGCGCGGCTCGGTGGTGAGGAGCCAGGACTGAGCCAGGACTGCGCGGTGGCGGGGTCCGGCGCGGTGTCGACGGTGACGCTGACCCACCGGACCGTGGGCTCAGCCCCTAGGGCTGACAGCCAGGCGCCCCAGCTGGCCACCCAGGCGTCACCGTCGCCGCTGTCGGCCAGCAGCACGCCGGTTGCCGCGACTCGCAGGGTTGCCGTGAGCAGGCCGCTGCGCCGGTCCCAGACCAACCCCGGGGTGCCGCCCTCGCCATCGTCGGCCTGCAGGCAGCGCGTCGGAGCGAGCAGCCCGGGCAGCTGCCACACACCTGCGGATGGTCGACCAGCCCGGCGCCACGCAGCGAAAGGTGGCCCCGTCGCAAGGCGACTGCCCACCGCACGCGAGCGGTCAGTGAGTCGACCAGCCACACCCCGTCCCAGTGCACGATGCCGACTCCGATGGCCAGAGCCGCAGGGACGAGCAGCAGGAGAGCCAGGCGCAGGGCGAAGACCCCCGCGATGAGGACGGTGAACACCGCCCCGAGCACGAGGACCGACTGACGCCCGTCCAGACCGGCCAGTCCGAGGCCGCGGCGCCTCCGCCAGCCGCCGTACGTCCGCACCGCCGGTCGGTCGTGCGTCGCGGTCACGCGGTGCTCCCCGCCTGCGCGCGGTCAGCGGTCGCCGGGTCGCTTCCTGATGGGCCGCCGGTCATGGCGCCGCTGACCGTCGACGTGGCGCTCTTCGCTGCCGAAGCGGCCATGCCGACCCCGGCGATCGCGGGCCCGCTGACCGCCGCCCCGGCCCCCATCGCCCCGTTGGCTCCGCCCATGCCTCCGCTGGGCACCCTGGCGGGCAGCGCCCGCTCGACGGACGCCGCTTGCTCGGCGGCACCACCACCACGCACGCCGGCGAGCGTCACCGCCGACGTCGCTGCGCCCAGCCCACCGGCAAGCGCGCCGGTCGCGGCGCTCCCCAGGTGTGCGGCGCCAGCGTCGACACCCCAGCTGAAGAAGCGCAGCAGAGCGGGAAGTGCGACGACAGACAGCACCAGCACAACGACGCCGAGGACGACGGTCGAGAGGTCCTTGCCCTGTCCGAAGAGCGTGAAACCGGCGGCGTAGATGAAGGCGACCATGGGCTTGTACGCGACGATCGAGAGCAACCACGCGAGCAGGCGGCGCAGCCACGGCCGGGTCCCCGGCGACATCGATCCGGCAGCGGCCAGCGGCAGCAGGCCGGCGAGGACGACCAGTGATCCCTGTCGGAAGAACAGCAGCACCCACTGCAACAAGGTGACGAAGAACGTCACCATCCCCAGCAGGATGACGGTCCCCGCGCCGCTGATCCCGGTCATCGACAGCACATCGACGAGCCGCTGGCTGAACTGCCCGCCCGTCGCCTGATCGAGCATCCAGGACGACAGCGCGTCACCGGCGCGGAGTGCGCCGGCCAGAGCGCTGACCCCGGCGCCGGTGACGACAGCGAGCACCGCGAGCCCACGGCCGGCGTCCCACAGCGGGTCGGGCTTGCGCGAGAGGGCCATCTTCACCCCTTGCCACATGAGGCTGCCGACGGCGACGAGCAGCGTCACCGGGAGGAGCAGGTGCTGGAGGCGGTCCACCGGGGTCGCGGCGATGTCCAGCGAGTCCTGCCGGACCCACCAGGTCAACGTTGCCTTGACGACGTCGGCGACGGCGCTCTTGATGGCGTCGGCGAAGGCGCCGAGGACTCCGCCAGCCGCAGCGTCGCCGACGCTGCCGATCACGGAACCGATGCAGTCGAGGGGATTGAGGGGACAGGACACGGGACTCCTCGGGTCAGGGATGGTGCGGTCAGGGAGAGAAGGACGCGTAGCCGATCGGTGAGGCCACGGGGGAACCGGTGAACCTGCCGCTGGGCGGTGGCAGCAGCTGCCAGTCACCGCCGACCAAGAGAAGGGACACCGGCACGTCCACGAGCAGCGGGCTGCCCGTGCTGCCGAGGAGCAGGTGGACCGTTGTGGGCTGGGTGGCGCTGAAGACGTCGACGCGCCAGCCGGCGGGCACCGCCGTGGACGGCAGGGGTTGGCCGGGCGCGACGCCCGCCTTGGCTGCGTCGGTGGCGTAGTCGGCTTCGACGACGGTGAGGTACGCAGTCGCGTCGCCAGCGACCTGGTGGGCGATCGTCGGGCGATAGACAGCTGGCCCGGCGTCCGGGCTCGCCCGCAGTGCGAGGTGCAGGGCGGCGAACGCAGCCCCTCGAGGAGTGGTGGCGAACCCGCTGGCCAGTCCGGCCTCGACGTGCAAGGGCCCGGCGGTGCGCGAGACGGGCAGCTGCGCTCCGTCGAACGAGTCGACGGTGACGTCCGGCGGTGGGGTCACGGGCGCCAGGGGGTCGGTCGGGGCACCGGGTTGTGAGGTGGACCTGGCTGGCGACGCAGCCATCACGGCTGGGTGTGGGCGGTCGTGCCGGCCATCTACAGCGGCGACGGTGGTGACTGCGGCGAGCAGCAGGCCCACTGTGAGGACAAGCCCGATCGCGCGGCGGCGCGCGTGGGGCGAGGCGGGGAACACCGGCTCTCGCTCAGTTCAGGACGGCGCTGGTGATGCCGGCGGCGAGGCTGACGACGGACAGTCCCCCGACCACCCAGGGGATGCCGGAGGCGCCTTCCGCCGCGAGCTGGGAGCGGTTGCGGCAACCTATCATCATCATGATGCCGCAGAACATGAGGCCGGCGACTCCGCTCGCCAGGCCGGCCCACTTCAACCAGCCGAGGAAGTCGTTGGCGAACTTCTCCAGGCCCGGAGGTGCGACGGGCGGCGGGTTGGGCGCGGCCGCGGCGAGAGCGGCGAGGTAGTGGGGGAAGGCAGTCACGAGCAGCACGGGACCTCCGAGGGCAGGGGGGACCCGTCCGACGTGCCACCATCAGGAACATGCCGGCACGAAGACAGGTACACCGTTGACAACTGAACGAGCGCCATCCATCCCAGTTGGTGGACAGGTGGGGCCGACCTTAGCGAGGCTGTGCATGCTGTCAACAGGCGTGCGGCTGCAACCTCGGCCGGCCGCGTCACAGTTGTCCAGCCCGGGCTGCAGGAGGAGGCGCACATGGCGGTGACGGACCAGCCGGTTGAGCCGGTGGCGGCGCCTGCGGAGCGCCGGCGGTCGCTCGCGGAGAAGGTCGACCAGCTCTTCCAGACCGTCCACCCCTCCGGGCGCGGGGAGTACACGTTCGAGGAGGTGGCCCGGGGGCTGGAGGACCGCGGCGGCCCGACCGTGTCGGCGACCTACATCTGGCAGCTGCGGCGGGGGATCCGCGACAACCCGACGAAGAAGCACCTGGAGGCGCTGGCCGGCTTCTTCGGGGTCCCCCCTGCCTACTTCTTCGATGAGCAGGCGAGCGAGCGCATCGAGGCGGAGCTGGAGTTCCTTGCCGCGCTGCGCGACCCGTCGGTGCGTCAGGTCGCGCTGAGGACGCGCGGCCTGTCGGCGGAGGCGATCGCCCCGCTGCAGCAGATCATCGACAACCTGCGTCGCATCGAGGGGCTGCCTGAGCAGCCCGCCGACGCCGACGGGGCATGGCCGGGTGAGCCGGTCGCAGAGGGCCAGCGCGCGACTGCGCGACGGGGCCGCCGGAGTGCACCCGACAGCTGACCAGCAGGCAGTGGTCGGTGATGTGTCCGGTATGAGCCACAATCAACGGGTACGTAGCGAGCGGCAACTGCCGCTGCACCCCGACTACCCGCCAGGAGTCTCCGTGCGCAACTCCGTCCTGCGCCGCCGGTGCGAGCGCCGGCTCCGTCACCTACCGATACCTGACCCGTTCGTGCTGGAGATCTTCTGCGAACGGCTCGCTCAGAGCAGGGGGCGGCCGCTGACTCTGCACGCCATGCCGCCGTTGGGGTTGCACAGTCCCAACGGCGTGTGGGTGGCGACCGCGTCGGCCGACCACATCTTCGTCGACGAGGGGGCGCGCGCGCTGCACCGGGAGCACATCGTGCTGCACGAGATAGGACACATGGTGGCCGAGCACAACAGCGGCTCGGTCCTGAGCCCGGCCGACACCGAGGCGCTGCTGCCAGACCTCGATCGGGCGATGGTCGCCCGGGTGCTGGGTCGCACGCGCTACTCACTCGAAGAGGAACGCGAGGCAGAGCTCATGGCCACGTTGATCGCCCAGCGCGCGGGTCGACCGACCATGCCTGACGCTGACCCCGAGCTCGAGGCGCTGCGCAGCCGCCTCCGCTCGGTGTTGGGCTGAGGAAGTCGTGCGTACCGTCGCCCTCGCCGCCGCCGCGCTGATCTGCTTCGTTGCCGCCGCATACAAGCTCCCGCGCAGGCGCGGCTCTGTCGACTCCGGCCTTGCGCTCGCAGGCACGCTGGCTGCGCTGGGCCTCGGGCTGACGCTGAAGCTGCCCGGTGTCTACCGCTCGTTCGACGCCCTGCTGGGAATGCACAACGTCGCTCAGCTCCCGAAGAACGCCTTCGTCCTGTTGAGCGCCTTCGGCACGCAGGTCATCCTCTTGCAGCTGGTGCACGGCGCCCGTGATGCTGGCCGCGGGCGCGGCGCCGCAGCGCGGTCGTAGTGGGTGCCGTCGTCGTCATGACCATCGCGTTCCTGCTGGCGCGGACGGGTCCTGAGGACCCGGAGTTCGCACGGCGCCACATCGACCAGGCCGGACTCGTCGAGTTCCGCCTCATCTACCTCGGCTACCTGGCCTTCGCGTTCCTGGACATCGTGCGGCTGTGCGTGCGCTTCGCGCGCCTGGCAGGCGAGCGCCTGCTGGGCACCGGACTGCGCCTCATCGCGGTCGGCGGCGGGGTTGGTCTCGGCTACGTGGCAGCGAGCCTGGTGAGCCTGCTCGCGGTCTTCGGTCACGACAGCCACCTCGACGACAGCGCAGACAGCCTCGCCGAGTCGCTGATCCTGGTGGCCACCTTGCTCGTCGTGGTCGGCAGCACGCTCCCGAGCTGGGGGCCGCGCGTGGGCCTTCGGTCGGGCTCACCAACCGGACTGCAGCGTCAGCGCCTCGACCGACTCGAACCGCTGTGGCGCGGGCTGACCGCCGCGGTGCCGGATGTGGTGTTGGAGGAGGCTGGCAACGCTCGCGGTGGCGCCGGCGTGCATGAGCGTCTCTACCGCCGCGTCATCGAGATCGAAGATGCCCGCCTCGCGCTCCGCCCGCTGCTCGACCCATCCGTGGTCACCGCCGCAGCGCGGATAGCCGCGGAGCGGGGCCTGGACGGTGCCACTGCGGACGCCGCTGTTGAGGGAGCATCGTTGGCGCTCGCCATCCGATCGGACCGTGCGGTGACACCGTCGGCGCGCTCCGCCGCCTCTCCGTCACGCCGACGGGAGGGCGTCCTCGAGCTCAACGCAGAGGCCGCCTGGCTCGGAGACGTCGCCTCCTCGTTCGTGGACGAGGGGTTCCTGGCTGAGGTGCGCCGCTCCGCCTGGCAGCGCATCGACCTGACGTACGGGAAGGACACCCATGTCCACACGCACTGACGTACGGACAGAGAACCGCCTGGCCCGCGGTGTGACCGAGGCCCTCGCACCCGCCAACCTGGTCATCGGGCTGCTGATCCTCGTCGCCTGGCACAGCGCCTCCAGCACCGCCGCCAAGGTCGGCTGGGGACTAGGAGCGGCGCTCTTCGCCGGGGTGCTGCCCCTCGCGTACCTCCTGCGCGGCGCCCGTCGGGGCCGGTGGAGGACCACCACGTCGGCGAGCGGGAGAAGCGCCCCAAGGTCATCCTCGCGATCCTCGGCTCGGTGCTGGCGGGCGTCGTCCTCATGGTCGTCCTGGGTGCCCCTCGCGAGCTGCTGGCGCTCATGGCGGCGATGGCCGCGGGGCTCGTGGTGACGCTGGCCATCACGCTCGTCTGGAAAGTGTCGATGCACGCGGCTGTGGCCGCAGGCACCGCGGTCATCCTCGTCCTCGTCTTCGGACCGGTGCTCAACGCGCTCTGGGGAGTCGTCGCTCTCATCGGCTGGTCTCGGGTCGCGCTTCGAGATCACACCTGCTCCAGGTGGTGGGTGGAACGACCGTCGGAGGCCTGATCGCCTTCCTGGCCTTCCAGTTCTTGCGCTGATCACCTGAGGCACAATCAAGTGAGAGGGCGCGGCGCCCGACGCCGCGGTGCACAGCGACTTGGCGCAACTTGGGCACGCCTTTCAGGGAGTCTTTTACGAGTTCGCGCGGGCGCTCGCAGCGGTCAATTATTTCGACCGCCGCGAGCATCTGATTCTCACGTTTGACGCTCACGGGCCTCCAGCCACGGGCTGAATTGTCCCTGTGCGTAGTTCGCATGTTGGCTGAACGGCATCTCGCCAGCTGGCCCTGGCGGTTGACGCAGTTCAACCTGCCCGCCGGTTAGGTTAGTGTTCCGTACCGAACCTACGCGACGGGACTCACCGGCTTCCTCTGCGCCGAGCCGGCAGAGCGACACGCGACCATTATTTCCGGCGCTCGTTCGGCGGACGAACCGCGACGCTGTGCCAGTCAAACGGTTCTGCGACTTCAAGTTGGTATCCGCAAGCTTCGAAAGCGCGCTTGATGTTCGTAGCTATGCGCTCCCTGTCAGTGACACTAACCGCGGCCGGATCTTCTCCCTCCCAGGAGCGAATCGAGCTCTTGGCTAGCACGATCGACACAGGCTCCGTGAGGACTTCAGAGTCGATCCATACCGATCGCCCCTTCTCCGAATAGCGCAACCCAGTTCGGCCGAGCACCCTGATCGAAAATCCCTGGCTGCTCTCGATCAAGTTGGGTTCAGCTTCAAAAAACTCATTGACCATGCCGCTAGCCCCTGATCAGATGGAAAATGACGTCAGACACGTTGGCATTCTTGACGAGGGCCGGCAACTCGGTAGTCGCCCAAACGCTCCCCTCGCGCGCCAACTCAAGGTTGATGAACGCATGTGCTTGACCCGATGCTCCCTCAGCGAAGGTCTTGGAAGCCCCCATCCAGACGGGCTCCACCTGCTCCCATGGCAGACCACGGGTCGCAGCTTGCGCCGCGCGTCCCACGGCGGTCTGGCCGATCGTCTCGCCACCGTTCTCTACTGCGTACTTGGTTGCCGCAGTCTCAGCCGCCTCACCGCCAGTCCAGAAGACGCGGGTCGCTCCGCTAGCGCCGGCTTCTGCGGCAACACAGTGACCCACCACGATCTGCAGCTGCGACGGGCCCCGAACCGGACGCTGACCTGCGGCGATGTGCTCTGCGACCCCGACGATGTGGGTGATGGCGGGGGTGATGGCCCCGACGCGAGTTTCAGCTGCAGGAAGGGCTGCTGCGGACGCTGTGCCGGCGCCGGACAGCAGCGCCGCCAAGGCGGCCAGAGCGGCTAAGAGAAGAGCCCGCAGACGCGCCCTGGACGGCTGCGTGGCGGTGGTCATGCCCTGGAGTCTGACAGCCGGCAGCGACGTTGTGCGGGAGGCGCGGAGGCGGCGCGCACTACCACTGGGACGTCCCGGATTGAGTCCCGGACCGCGTGGGAGGCCCGGGACGTCCCGGGTCCGCGCGAGCGTCGGGGCAGGCCGGGCGCGCGTTGGTAACCAGGTTGCCGACCGCGGGCGTGGCGAGGGCAAGCCGGCTGGCAACCACCTCCGTGCTACTCGCCCGTGCCTGGCCAGCGTGCTCGATGACCCTGCTGCTGTTCTTCTCAGCCGCTGCTGGTGGCCCGTGGCTCACCGCGTAGCGGTGAGGCCTTGGCGTGGGCGCGTGCGCCCGCCGGGTGGCCCGTCGTCGAGCTGCAGGACGGCACGGACCGCGACCACCGCCGTATCCCCGAAGGGGGATACACCTGTGTGATGTCTGCTCGGGGTTGACCGTGAGATTCGCTCACGGTGACGACCAGGGCGAGCGCGGCAACGCCGGTGCATCGGTGTGGAGCTTGCTGATCTGTCCGGCAGGCTCGCCGGGCCGGTCAGTGCAGGGTGCGGCTGGCGGCCCAGGTCAGGGTCGCGTGGGCCTGCTCCAGGGCGTGCCGGGCGCTGTCGGCCGCGTCGGCGGCGAGGGTGAGCCAGTGGGCGCAGGCGCTCACCGCGGCGACCGGGTCGCCGGCGAAATCCCCGTCGATCACCGCGACCCGGCCGGCCTCGCACTCGACGTCCAGGAAGCCCTGCAACTGGGCCAGGGCTTGCGGCAGCCGGCCGGCCAGCAGCACCAGTCCGCTGAGCACGGAGTAGGCGTCCGCCGGCCCCTGCATCCCGCCGGCAGCCGGGAGGGTGGCGTGGTTCAACGCGCGGACCGCCTCGGCCGCGGTGTCGCTCCAGTCGGCAGCAGACGCGGCGCAGCGGCCCTCCTCGCCGGTCACCGGGACCGCCGAGCAGGGCGGGGCGATCCGGGGTCCGCGCGGTTCTCTTGATCAATCTCTTCAGCCAGAGAAGCAAACAGCTCAGTCATGGCAGCACCGTCGACGGGCTGCTGTTCGTCGTCACCGTGATCCTCAGAATCTGTGGACCGAACGACGAGTCCGGGTCTGGTGACGAGGAACGGTGTCGGGTGTTGGTCGCTCCGGGATTGGTCGCGGCATGCACCGCCTGGAGGGTCCGGATCGAGACCTGGGTGTAGATCTGAGTCGTGGACAGCTCAGCGTGGCCAAGCATGGCTTGGATGTAGCGGATGTCGGCGCCGCCTTCGAGCATGAGGGTCGCCATCGTGTGCCTGAACAGGTGGCACGTCCCCTGCTTCGGAACACCGCTGGCCCTCACGTAGTTGCGGGCGATCTGCGTCAAGCGGTCGGGGCTGAAGCCGAGGCCGTCGGCGCTGACGAACAAGGCTTGGTCGTCGGGCTCAGCGACCATCCTGGGCCGGACTTCGGTGAGGTACTTGTTCACCAGGTGAGGGCTCGGTCACCGATCGGGACCATCCGATCCCGCCGTCCTTTGCCTTGCTGGACCAGCAGCGTGCCGCGGTCGTCGTCGATGTCGGTGACCGTCAGGTGCGCCAGCTCGGAGCGGCGGATCCCGGTCGAGTAGAGGACCTCCAGCATCGCCCGGTCCCGCACCCCGCTGGGCTCGGTCAGGTCGGGCTGGGCCAGGACCAGCTCGGCCTCCGCCAGGCTCAGGGCCGGCTTCGGAAGCCGCCGTTCGACCTTGGGCAGGTCGATCTCGCTCGCCGGGTTGTGGAGCAGGTGATGGGCACGGGTGGCCCACTTGAAGAACGCCCTCACCGCGAGCAGCCGCTGGGACTGGGACCGGAAGCTCAGCGGGTGCCCGTCGGTCTTGCGGTAGTGGAACAGCCACCGCTGGTAGCCCTCCAGCATCGGCCGGGTCACCTCGACCGGGCGGGTCACGCCGCGTTCGGCGAGCCAGTCCACCAGGTAGGACAGCATCGCGCGACGGTTCTCGATCGTGCGCGGTGAGTAGCCGTGGCTGCCCATCCACTCGCTGAACTCGTCCACCAGGCGGGGGAAGCCGGCCAGGTCCGCCGGATCCCCGCTGATCCGGTGCGGGGTCCGCCGGCCGCGGACCGGGCTCACCGCTGACCGCCTGCTGCGGCTATGACGACGTCATCGGCGGGGTCGCCGCGGTCCGGGTCAGCGCCTGGCGGTCCGTCAAGGTCCGTGGCGGGCTGGTTTCCCTTGTGGGGCAAGGGTTTCACCTCGCGCAGGCCACCCCGACCAGGGGCCGACCTGGGGCCGACCGGCCCCCGACCAGGCCCCGACCGGGAGCCCTCTGACCCCGACCGGTCCGCAGTCGTAGCCGCAACCTCGGCCGCATCTGCGGTCTGCTCGTCGAGGGTGGTCGGGTCGAGCTGAGCGGGGTCGAGCAGGCCGGGGAGCACTCGGCCGCCGGTGTCGGTGGGGTGCCAGGCCAGCTCGTAGGAGAACCCGCCGGTCTCGAGGCGGTGCGGGATGACCAGCTCGAGGTCGACCAGGCGGGCGAGGTGGACCTTGAGCTGGGTGTCACCGAAGCCGAGGGCCTCGCGCAGGCTGCGGCGGCTGAACCGGACCAGGTCCCGGTCGAGGCCCTCGCTCTCGCACCGCGCCGTGACGTGCGCGTGCAGGCGTCGAGCAGCCGGCGGGTGCCCGGTGGCAGCTCGTCCAGGCTGCGGCCGAGGACCTCGTGCGCCAACTGGTTGGCGAGGGTGATGTCGGCCGCGGTGGACTCGATGTAACGCACGACCCGACCCCCTGCGTGGGTCGCGGTCTTGGCCTGCCGCTGATGCTGGTGCAGCAGGGTCACCGCCGCGATGAGGGTCAGGTACTTCACGTGATCACGTCGGGTCCGGGTGGCGGTGTCAGCGAACGTCAGCCGGTCCGCGAACGGGTTCACCACCGCAAGCGGCTCCAGCAGCCGCTGGGCGTTGCGGTGCAACGTGGTGACGCTGTCCCGTTCGACCCCGGCCAGCAGGCCCGTCAAGGTCTGGGCGGCGCGCTGGCGGGTGTGGATGGCGCGGGTCTGCTCGCGGTCCTCATCGACGGTCAGCACGAGGCAGCGGTTGAGCAGCTCCTCGTCGATCTCGATCGAGGTGGTCGTCAGGATGATCGCGGTCGGGCCAGTGACCCGATAGGTGTGCGTCACCAGACGTCCGCTGGCGGTGTCCTTGCCGGTGGACGCGATGGAGATCTCCCCGTCGGACTGCAGCAGCTTCAACGCGTAGGCCGCGCGGGTGGCGCCCTCTTCTTCCGCGATCGCCAGGACCTTGTGGGCCAGGTCGCTCTCGCCGGCGTAGAACAGGCTCTGGCCGGTCATCGCCGAGTACCGGACCTGCTCCTCGGTCGGCACGAACGACAGCACCGCGTCCATCAGCGCGGACTTCCCGGCCGCGCTGGTGGACTGCACGATGATCGCCAACGGCCGCGAGAGCTTGCGGGACGTGGCGGCGAGGTAGCCGACCAGGCAGTTCGTCGCCTCACCGACGATCCCGGCGGCGGCGAAGTCCGCCACGATCCGCGCCACCAGCTCCGGGTCCCGCAACAGCGCGAGGGCCTCGGTGCGTTCGGCGTCGGTCATCCGGGGTGGCTCATCGACCGGGGTCTGGGCGTCGGTGACGACCTGGTCGGCGAGGGACTCACACGCCAGCAGCACCCGCCCCAGGTCGCGCTTCACCACATCCTCCCCAACCGCCAGCTCCGCGGCGGCCGCGACCAGGAACGACGCCCGTGCCCGGGCGGAGTAGAGGTCCAGGGTGTCGACGTGGAACCGGATCCCACCCCGGCCGTCCGGGACCGAGCACATCAGGTTCACCCGCAGCAGATCGAAGCTGCTGGCCTTGCCCAGGCCGCGGACCCGCCAGCGGCGCTCGGCGAAGCTCAGCAGCACCTCCCGCTCCGACACCAGCGGCGCGTCCTCGGCGGCCGCGGGAGCAGGCGAGACGACCGAGGGCGGGACCGGCTCCGCCGGCCCCAGCAGCTCAGCCGGCTCAGGTGCCGGTGCGGCAGGCTCGTCGACGTCGACGACCACAGCAGCGGCTGAGGGAACAGCCTCGGCCGACTCGGGGGTGTGGACCTGCCGGCGGGGTGTGGGTGCGGTGCCCTTGCCCATCCAGCTCGCCTGCCGGATCGCCCGGCCCAGGACATCGGTCGGGTTCTTCGCGCCGACCGCAACATCGTTGACGTCCTGCCCCACGGGCAGCCCGATCCGGAAGCACTCGATCCCCTCGGCCAGCAACGATGCGGCGAGGGTGCTGGCCGCCTTGTTGCCGGCGGGGTCGTTGTCGTAGCCGATCAGCACCCGCCGCACGTTGTGCTCCGCCAACGCCGCGGCGTGGTCCGGGGTGAACCCCTCGGTGCCGTAGGAGGCCGTGACGTGCCGGAACCCCGAGCACCAGAGTGTGAGTGCGTCGATCAGCGACTCGGTCAGGATGATCTCCTCGGACGCGGCGAGGGCCTGCAGGTTGAACACGCCGCGGTGCGGGCCGGGCAGGTAGAGCTGCGCCGGCGTCCCCGGACGCAGGTCGTCGCGGATCTTGCGGCCGTAGAGCTCCGACACCATCGCGTGCTCGTCGAGGACCGGGACCACCAGCGACCCCGTCAGGTGCTCGTGGCCGCTGGTGCGGAAGACCCCGAGCGAGGTGAGGCGGCCGCGCAGATCCGCCCCGGCCTTGCGGTTCTTCTCCGGCAACCGCAGGCCCAGGGTGCGGTTGGCGTAGCCGAGCTTGAAGGTGCTCAGCGCTTCGGGATGGTCGATCCGGCGACGCCGTAGGAACTCCAGCGCTTCCGGGGACTCCTTGAGCACCCGGTGGTAGTAGTCCACCACCTGCCCGAGCAGCTCGGAATCCGCGGCGGACTGCTGCACCGGCGTCGGCAGGCGACGCACCGAGGACCGCTTCGGTGAGGTCGACGTGCTCGCCGAGGCCGGTGGGCATGCCGTCGCGGAGCAGCTCCACCGCGTGCCGGAACGAGACGCCCTCGGTGCGCATCACCCAGTCGATGACGCTGCCGCCGGTCTGGCACTCACCCAGGCAGTGCCACAGGTTCTTGGCCGGCGACACCACCAGCGAGGGGCTGCGGTCGTCGTGGAAGGGACACCGCCCGGCCAGGTCCGCCCCGGCCTTGCGCAGCTCCACCCCGCGCGCTTGCACGAGGGAAACGAGCGACACCTCGGTCTTCAGCCGCTCGATCTCCGCCTCGGGGACTCTGGCCACGCTGCCTCCCGGAAAAACTTTACCTGACTGATGTGCACGGATCCTGTGTCAGTATTGCATGAGAGGCAAGGAGCGTGTCAGATCGTCTGTGTGTGAGTTCGGTGCCCGACTCTGAGGTTTCCGGTTCTTGCCGGGTCCTTGGGGAGGAGTACGCGCGATGAGCACAATGACTGCTATGGACGCCGTGAGTGACCCGG
>JAABUO010001580.1_pt1 | contig 29354 bp, 33 predicted proteins | sample 5559291 | NCBI WGS metagenome assembly JAABUO01 (sample SAMN10711878, study PRJNA513372) | rock metagenome | isolation source: Antarctica rocks | place: Antarctica: Victoria Land, Finger Mt sud | reverse complement strand
CTATTAACATGTCCTAAATGGAAGGCAGAACGAAAGGCGATGCAACACGGAGAGAACACCACGGACTTGAGAAAGCTCCTAGGAACCAGGAGCGCGGCGACAGCGGCCATCCGAATGGTACTCTCGATAAGCATACTGAACCAATTTCAGGCTGTGGCGTCACCGGAGAGCCAGATGGAAGAGAGGGGGAGTAGGGAAGGAACAAGCCCATAGAGTTCTCGCATTGGGAACAGTTACAGTATAGGGCGCAGGAAAAGCGGTAGTAGATACGGAAAGGGCGCTTCGCTAGCGCAGCGCCCGCTACAATATATAGAATCTCGCATAGGCCCATAATGGGTGTTGAATCGAGTAAGAATCAAAAAAAATCAAATTAATACTTAATTAATCAGATATTAATAAATGATTAATAAAGATTGAATTGAGTTTAAGAATTTTCTGTTCATCAATGCTGTTATTTATAATTTCAGATTACCAGTAGCTCAGGAACGCGGAATTATGCGCATGGTCGGGTGACATGATCGGACATTTTGCATCATTGCATGGTCGGCCGACCTCTAGCGTGGGTCAGCCGAGCTACATCCTCTTAATACAGTCACTACTTCTGGGTTTCAAAGCACGACGCCAAGGCAAATCAAAGCGAAGCACCTGTCGTGGACATGAGAATGATGAGAAAGTGTGTCGATGTTCCTTCAGTATATCTGGCAAGCCATACCGAAGAGCATGACCATCTAGGCTGGGTGATGACGCTAATAGGTGCATCATGTCAGCGCTCCCTACCTAGCTACGTAGTCCGAATATACATGCACAGAGCTGCTTGGCGTTATCGAGATAGTATCAATGTAGGTGCGCAAGCTTTGTTTTTTCTAAGTACGAACAGCAGCCATGGTAGGAGATGGTGGAGGTAAAGTGCTGCCTTGAGAATGCTGTTGTTAGGACTTTCATGCCAGCATATTGGATGACTGAAAAGAAGTATCACTTGCAGGTAAGGCATAAAGCTTTCGAGCAACTGCTATATCTGTTTCCCAACCTCTCGTTTCGCTCCATGAATCTCGTCGTAAAGGCCGAAGTACATATACTGGTGTGGGTCATGGTCGAACGAAGCTTTCGATTTAACTACCCATATTCACGCCTGCTCATGTCGATTCAGAAGGCATAGAAGCCTTCCTTAATGGAGTTGTCTCTAATCTTGTCCAGTTCTAGTGCATCTCGGAGCTCTAGTGAGGAACCCACGAACGAATTAGCGAGCCGTGTCAGCCAATGCTTGGGGCTTGCGTATGCGGCTGTCTCACTTCATGCCTTGCTACTCTCAAGGCAGTTTTTGGAACCTTGCACCGTCGTACTTCGTGCTTATCCACAGGCAGCGCAAGTCCAGGCCGAGGATTCTCGTTACTGCCACACGAGCTGCTGCAGCCTTCCCCTACCCCAAGAGCAGCCAGAAACTCCCAATAGCCCAGTCATATTAGCCCTTCGTCAGAGAGTAAGAGATACTAGGAAAATACAAAGGAGTAAATCTTTGAAAGGAAACCTAAGTGTTGAAGCGACAAACCTTAGACAATTGTGGAGGGCAGACAGTCACTGATCGGCGGTTTGCTGGGAAAGGCAGAGCCGGCGTCGGCAAACTCTCGGATTCAGCTGCAGCATTAAAAGCACCTAGACATTGTCAGTAATAAGCCGGAATGTTTTGATCAAACTGTCTACCAGGCGCAATGCAAAGCCCGTCACATCCCCCACACTATTACCCTCATCACTTACCCGAGTCCTCATCCTCACCACTTCCTCCAATCACCCTCCCCCGTCACTCCTTCCTAATCCCGTCCATTGCATCGCTCTAGCTTCGAAAAGTTCCAAGGCAAGAGCGAATGATCATATAGAAGTAAACTCAGAGGACGTTGTCATGACACCTGAGTCATTGATATCTCTGACAGATCTGCAGCCACCAGGACCTTGAAATATGGGGTCAAAATTCGTGCCATCTGTTATAAGCATGGTTAAGGTTAAGTGAAACGGCACAAGCACCATTCCTTATATGACGTGGAAAAGGTTGCCAAATCGGCAAGGGAACTAGGAATCAAATGAGAGGAACAGTAGTGTAGCGCCGTTGAATTTGACACCGGTCTTGGTTTTAGTCTTTTGGTGATGTGAACATGCTGGGTTAAGCAGCACCATAAGAATCTGGCGGCAGCGCGTTGAAATGGGGACCTCCCCTTACCATGTCTCTAGCGGGTTTGCCCTGGGCAAAGTACCAAAAGCTAGCAATACCTGTCAGTGATAATACTGAATTTTGACAAAGCAGATCGGCCAGACTGTTTTTCGGTGATGAAAGTCCACTGCACTTCCGTCGAATGCCGCCGTTAATATGACGATTTGTCTAAGCGGTGCCGTTGTCCTCCGCGATTGAATGCCACTGAGTACGTTGTAAATTTTTATACATGAAATGTCGACATCGCACGGTTTCAAGATCTCCTCTTCAACGACTGGCGTTCAATGCAGCGCAACCCGAACAGTAAGTCAAGTGGCATGATATCTCATTGTCTTTCGTAGGTCACTGCTGACCGCTAGATCAAATCTGTTAGCCACTATCATGACAGTCGTACTCGAAACGCTGGCCGTGGTGGTACGATAGATACGCAACCACCAATTCCTCGTTAAACATTACAAAAATTCCAAGCCAATGGCTCCTGGCATGCGATGGTATATTCTGGGTTTCTCAAGGCGGGACACCAGCTACCCAGCAGCGATCTTGTTCCTGCATCGATAGTGTGGTGATTTGTTGGTGGTAGCCTAGCGACCAATTGATGATATCAAGCTCAGTTATTTGTGCCCATTTGGTTCCTGATTCCTACTTCTAGGTCTCGTCCTCCTCAAATGCTCCCTAGTCTAACTATGTGTTGCACAAGCGGCGGGATAAGAGGGAAGATAGGATTATACAGATGGCTTATACTTGGGACTGGAGGGGCATGACTACGACATGCATACTAAGGTGGGTAATGCAATACTGATTCCCATGTCTACGATATCAATTAGCTGACGGAGATGACTCGACTGCCAGACAAGGATTGGAGATAAGAGTCCTTTATTCACCAACACTGGACGCGCAATCTAACCCCTCCAGATACATCTTCATGGCCAGCATGGCATCAAACCCATTCTCAGAGCATGATGCCAACGTCCTCGATAAGGTCAAGCGTCGTGCACATCGGCTGGATTATGCTTTTAATATTTGCGGTATAAGACTCGGCTGGGGCAGTATTATGGGGTTCATACCTGCGGTGGGCGATCTCTTGGACTTTTTCATGGCCGGGACGGTCATCCATCAGGCCGGGAAAGTTGATGGGGGCTTGACAATAAGCGTCCGCAGAAAAATGTGGTTGAACGCCCTCTTCGATTTCTTCATTGGTGTCGTACCCTTCATTGGAGATATTGCAGACGTCTTATTTCACAGCAATCGGAGAAATGCTGTCGCGCTCGAGCGAATGCTCCGGGAACGCTATCAAAAAGGCCTTCCATGATATTGAAGTATGTAATCGACATGACCTAAGCAGACCCAGATACCTATCGACCAAGCTCCCAAATTATGTCCTAGTGTATTCTCTAAGCATTTGCGGAAACTGGCTGGCGAAGAATATTAAAACATTACAGTCTATTCACGTTTGGCGGTCTTGGCTGAAAAGAACATATTGGATAAGAAACATCTATGAAAGGCACGCCGGAAGGAGGCCAATTTTTAAGGACAATGTTCTGGATCTAAGCCGCCTTCACCCCCATATGAACAGACCCTGTAATTGCTGTATCTGTGGATAGATTTATGTATCCGTTGCTGTTGTCATACTCTGAAGCAGATAAGAAATACCCCTACTCCCAGTTGTAATCCCAAGTCGACTTATTCCCTTCCGCTAGAAAGTCTGGTAGCTGATCCGACGCGGCGTAGTTGTAAGACTTTCCACCAGCACCTAGCGCAAGCGGTGAAGGGGAAAGGAACAACTCGGCACGTCCTCGGACCTGGGCACGGGGACGAATGTGCAATCTCTATGATGAATGTCGCAAACGACGCATTTCTTTGCATCGTATCTTCCGTTATTCGGTAATGGCCTCCAAAACCCAACATTAGCGGTGGATACAGCAAGTCCGCAAGTATACCTTATATATATCACAAGCTATTTTCGCTCTCTTTCGCTTCAAAGGTTTGGTGCTTGGCTGAGGGTTTTCGTTGTCGAGCGATGAGCTTTGCGTCGGCGCCATATTATCATATACAATGCCATCAAAAGCAGGCCTTCGAGCCTATACCATGTCAGAATCTTTCAAAATCAGCACCACACCAGCAAAGATGGCGTGAGTGAGAGTAATAGAAAGAAATTCTCCCGGTCCTTCAGCCTCGTGATACGCAACCCACTTAGGCTTCCTTGCTAAATAGTAATTGTGGGGCGAAACGCACAGCCCAGCACCAGAGGTAAGGAAGTGATGAGCTTTCCCTGAAGCCCCTGCGAGTGCACGTGCAACCGGCGACACATTCTTGGGCCGAATTTCCATTCCCTTTCAACCTCCTCACTTCTCATCCTTCTCGCCCTTGATGATCAGAATCTTGGTATACGAGGACACGAGGGTAGAAAGGCATATAGATATATTTGACTGAACTATCTAGTAGGTAGAGCATACGGATGAAGAAGGAAGGAAAGAAGTGGGCGAAGGGTAAATACCCATCCACTAGCGCCGGATCAATGCGGAAATTACTAACCACAGGGGTAACAGTACCGTTCCCTGTTTCCAACATTTCCAACACAGAACCGGTCGCTATCCGAATCTCAACCCCTCCAATTAGACAGCATCAAAGAAAATGAAGTTCCTCACCGCAACACTGTTCTTGCTTGTTTCCTCCACCACGTCCTCTCGGGTAGTTCATGATGTCTCACCATCTCCTCAAGCTAGTGGGAGTGTACAGGTTATATCTTATACGAAAACCGACACATGGAGTCTTGGCAGACCACTCATATATCCGAGCTCGATGGAAGTCTTAATCGTCGATTCAATTGATCAATATGCTGGCCGGCAAGAACAGAGAGAAGATATATCAGCAGCATGTGCAGTGGTTAGAGACAAATTTCTCGATTGTACAAGTCTTTATGGCTGGTCAAGCTCCGGCTGGCGACAGAGGGTATTGCGGACGAAAGTCTTAAACATGCCTGCAATCTATTTAACGGTAACCCATAGTTCGCAAAGTCGCAATTGTAGCTGAGCAAAGAGTCGTTGGGGTAGGTACCGTATGTAGCGCTAATCTAAAGCAGTTTAGGCGTATCTTTTTAGCATTGCTAAACTACTTTAGACATACTTGGGAGCCACTATTTGTACACCCCATTTTACTACATAATCGTGCCACGCTATCACCTACTAAAGTAGGTGCTGGACACCCAAATGACGTACACCCCCCAAATGACGTTTTTTTCCCTTTATGTATCCAACCCCCCCCCACCTCAACCACTCAACCACATCATGTCTGAATACTATATCAATTTGGAGTATCGTATAGAAGAGGCTACCGATGCATTTCATGACGGCGAATACAAGTTTGCAAGCACTGCAGCTCAGGCATTTGGAGTTCCTGTCCGAACGCTCCAAAGACGACTAGCCGGAACTCACACCTCATTATTTGAACGGGAACCACATGGATATGTTCTGAATACTGAGCAAAGGGAGGCTATATGTATATATTTGACACGCCTGGACAAGCTGTCGATTCCTGCTCGGCTGAGGCATCTTCGGGGAGCAGCAAATTTCCTACTGCAGCAGGCAAATCCCGTGGATCCTCCCCGAGTTGGACAGCACTGGCCAGTACGATTTCTACAGCAAAATCCTCAGTTTTTCAAGAGAAAACAAACTCCTCTTGCCGCTGATAGAAAGACTTCTCTGACTGTTGAGGTGGCAAAGCAACATTTCTATGATTTTCGAGATGTGCTGACCAAATATGCGATTCAACCGGATGACATATGGAACATGGACGAATCAGGCTTTCGTATCGGAGTTGGAAGAGATCATTTAGTGATTACATTGATCAAAAAGAGACCTCTTCGTGCAATTGATCCGGCGGTGAGGGATTTAGTGAGTGACGTGGAGGCGATTAGTGCTGGGTGAGGAAAGAATTCCCCCATGCTCATCATTCCCGGAATCAACATTTTGAACAAATGAGTGCAGGAAAACGACCTGGATGACGATTTATTGCTTGCTACTACTGAATCCGGATATTCGAACGATGAAAAGGCCTTTGACTGGCTGAAGCACTTCGATTTCCATAGTCGAAAGGCCCAGGTAGAAGCTCATAGACTCCTGATCATGGACAACTACGGGTCCCACCTTACCTACGAGTTCCTACAGTACGCCGATTTTCATAATATCGTGATATTCACCCTTCCCCCGCATTCTCCACATGTTACGCAGCCATTGGATGTGGGAATATTTCAGCCCATGAAGCATTATCATTCGGAGGTGATTGATGAGACAATTCGGCTCGGATCAACGAGTTTCAACAAACAGGACTTTCTTGCTTCCTTCACCAGCCTACGAGCCAAGGCCTTCACTGAATCGAATATACGGTCGGCTTTTAAACACACTGGGCTTGTTCCATATTCACCAAAAGTGGTGCTGGAAAAGGTGAGGGCCTGGCAACCCCCCGAGTCAACCCCTCCACGAGACCCTTTTCGATCCTTCTCCCCTATAGAGGCCACTCCGCATGGACCTAGAGAGATCCAGAAGCTTGGTACAGAGCTTCAAGACGATTTAGATGACTACGATATACCGGAGGAGCTACGCGAAAAATTTGGTCGATACATAAAGGGATCTTTAGTGGGGGCTAGCTCGCTTGCTTTGGCCGAACGCGACATTGAAGCGACTCACAACCACAGTAAAGCGAAGGCTAAAAGGGACAAACTCGGTGGATCTGTTGCTCAGAAGGGGGGGGTAATAACCGTTCGGCAGGCAAGGGGTAAAATCACTGCTGGGGTGGAGGAGGAGCGAAAAAAACGGGTCCGAGCATCGGAGCGAGAGGAGAAGCGGGATGCAAATGCTCGGATTAAATGGAACAAAGCTATTGCGAAAGGCTTCAAATTGACTGTCAAGCCAGCTCAGGAGTGGATCAACAATTGGGTCACTGTTTTAGATGTAGAATACGAGGATGGGGCTTCAGTAGAAGAGGTTGTAGACCTGTTGGGGTAAAAAACGTCATGTGGGGGGTGTACGTCATTTGGGTGGCCAGCACCTACTTTAGTAGGTGATTGCGTGGCACGATTACTAGTATACACCCATCAACTTACATTCCCCCCAAAAAGGTTTAGTTTCCGATAAAATAAACAGCCCTGTGATACCTTATTTCTTATCTAAGCTCCCTTCCGTTTTCTATAACAGCCTACGTGTGCCTACCACCCTACCTAGCATTTTAGAAATTATCAAGATGAATACAGAGACGGTCAAAGTCCTAAAATCAATTTCTGCGATGATCAAAATACAAGTGTATATCCGCGCAACTGAAACGACTTCATGTGAAGGGTCATATAGGATATCGTCCGTACACAATGGAACATACACCTCTGCAATGAGAATTGAAAAGATGGGAAAGCCTTTAAGAAAAAGGACTTAGACTCTATGTCTAGCTCACTATAAACTCATTCCACACTCGGCCGTATAATGAAGTTTTGAGTCGCCCAATCGTCTTCTACCATATCATTTTGACCTCGGTGACGTACTGTGAGTTCTGAGAGGAACTTCGATATGTTATCTGTGCCACGAGTAGATTTGCCTAAATGACTCCTATCGAGGTTTATCTTAGGCAAATCTATACTGGGAAACGAGGTTGGCACTTTCATTATGTCTTCGCACTGCGCTTTGCCGTGGCCTTTGAGGAAATCTGGAACTTCCATCCGCATTTCTGCTACCTTCTTGCCATTATTCTCTCCCCTTTTCGGTGGTATAACCTAATAGTTATCGCCACCTGAGACTGAAACTAGGTTGACAATCCTCCAAAACGGGCTCAAGTTGAATATAGCCATATACAATGGCTTATCACTGCTGTTCTCGATGATAAACCCCCAGTTGCGACCATGGTTGACTTCGAAAGTACCAGAAGCTTCTGTAGCAAAGTTAGAGGTAAGCGAGAAGAACCTATGAAAGAACGTTTTGGGTAGTCGATTTTCTAATCCCTCGAAGAACTTGAATGTTGCTAGGTGTTGTAACACATTCATCAACACCTTCATCGCTCTGATATAATCAAGCCGTATAGCTGGCAAGCCAGCAACCCCTTTATGTAATGCATCCGCTATTTCATACTCCTTACGCCTATTAATCACAACGTTAAAGACGCAAGGTTCCCCTTCTTCATCTCCTACACACAGTTGCAGAAACCGAAGTCGCTCAGCAGCCTTCTTCCATTGTGTTTGGGTATCGATATTCGCTGCGAGTCGTACTTGAATTCTCCGAGGAGCGACGAAAGTCATCAATCTCGCCTTCCAACCCGTTGTGATCTGTTTTATAGAGGTCGTCGGACTGACCTCTACTAGGTCAGATTCCAGACTTCGTACAGTCTCGACTCTTAGGATCACAGGTTCTTCCTTCATTTGGTTGAGGGTTCGTTCTGACACATCGAAGGGGCACAGAGCAAACTCATCGCCCGTATCGACGCCGTGTACCTTTCCTGCTCTTAATCGCAGGCGGCCGTTTTCCGTCCTGTAGACTGAGATGAAGAAGGTATCCGGAGCGGTGATCAATTTCCCAAAAAAGGAGAGGTTCTTGTTTCCATAGCGCATTGGCGTTTGCTGCGGCCAGGATGAATGAAATCTGGTACAAAGATGTTCGTGTAAAGACTGATGAGTAACTGCTATACCACTCTTCCCCAGTGCACTCAAAGTGCTATGAAGAAGGTAGGTCAAGGCCCCTCTTCGCCCTTCTCCTTCGATTTCGACCTCATAGGCTCTTTTGTATGGTCCGCACGCCGAGAGGATTATATAGCCATCGGGATTGACGAGCCAGTCCGTCTTCATTCGCGAATCACGTAGAGTGCTGGTCCAGTCGAGTAAGTTTGCTTTTGAGAAATGGCGGCATCTACAACGGTATCTGGGGTAATTATTGTTAATCGCAAAAGCCACAGTCAGGGATAATTTTCGCAGTGCTGACCAATCCATTCCCCTGTATCTATTTGAAGATCGCGTTAACAATATTTACCCCAGCAAGGTAGTATCTCCGGATTGTACTTTGTGCACCGGATGTCGAAACCATGCCGATCACCGCTGCGTATCACACTCTCTGAGAAACAACAATCAAGGACGAGCGTAACAAGGAGTCCCTTTTCAACCATCTTGCGCAGAGCGCCTGCGAGATGGGAACCTCGAAGATAGCTGCTTCCATTTTCATCATCGTCAAAAAGAATTAGAGTCAATTCCCCGGTGCTGTTGGGTCCCGGCGGCGCGTCACTCGGGGTTTGCATGCCGTGACCAGAGTAATGGAGATAGACGAAATCTCCAGGCTGTGCCTTATCGAGTATCCTTTTCAGGGCGGAAACAACGCTCACAGATGTGGGCCACAATTTTAGCTCTTCGATTGGGCGACCAGAGCTCGGACTCATGGGAGTCGTCGCGGTGAGCATGACGATGTCCACGGGCGTTGCTCCCTCCTCGAGATAGTGCTTGACCGTCTTCGCATCTTGTACGCTACCCTGAAGACATCGGTCCCTGGGGTAATAACTCACTCCAATGATCACTGCCCAGTGGGTCGTGGTCATAGTTGCTGCCGGGTCCGTGTCTGCCATCACGAGTTTCTACGTCGTCTGTAGAATGGCACGAATGTGACGTGAAGCGATCCATCATCGACGGTCTGGAGCCGTGTGGCTATGCTGACGCTGAGTTCGTAGCGTTGCAGGATCCAAGGCTGACCGAAGGCGCTGCGGGGCCTATTGTACAACACTTTATGCTTGAAAGTGAGGCGGACTAGGGATTGATGCGGCGCAAGAGGCGTTTTCGAGGCGTCAGGCGAACTCGTGATATGAATGTTGAGGCGCCTAGTGCTACTGTTGTTCCTCACAATCATATTAGCAACACCCTGAATCTGCTGACAGGGTAAGTCGGCCTTATGCACGGTGAAGCTGCTAGAGCGAGATTCCAAGCTAATCAACCAGAGCACATTACCAGACTTTCTTTTGTTCTTCACATCGTACTTGGATTCACTTTTTCGCATTACAATCATCAAGTAATCATGTCTTTGTCAACAAAGCAAACATCATCTTCTATCTTCTTCAACATCATTTCTCCTTCATCAAACAACAAGATGGGTCTTGAACATGTGTCGAGTTTCTTCAAGAGAAGCAAAAATCAAAGAAACTCAAAAATGTTCAACCCAAAGCCAAATTCACTTCCCGCCTTTACCAACCCCTCGCCCTCAACCCGCCGCCCCAACGGGCCAACCAACCCATCTTCCACCACCCCAGCAGAACCTCCTCCCTCATACTCACCGCCCGCGGTCGACACCCCCATAACCGGCGCCATGTCCACCACAGCCGACAACCCCTACGCCTTCCTCTCCACCTTCGACACCGTTTTCCTAATCGATGACTCGGGTTCCATGGCCGGCCGCTCCTGGAAAGAAACCGCGCAAGCGCTCAAAGCCATCACGCCCATCTGCACCGCCCACGACGCCGACGGCATCGACGTCTACTTCCTCAACGAAAAAGACAGCAGCGAGTACAAAAACATCACCCGCGCCGCCGATGTTGACGCCATCTTTCACTCCGTTCGCCCCCGTGGCGGCACTCCGACCGGCTCCCGCCTCAACGCCGTCCTGAAACCCTACCTCGCCGCCCTCGAGCGCAAAGGCGCCGACGACGTCAAGCCCCTCAACATCATCGTCATCACCGACGGCGTCGCGTCCGACGACGTTGAGAGCGTCATCATCGCCGCGGCCAAGAAGCTCGACCGCTGGGATGCGCCCGCGTGGCAAATTGGCGTTCAGTTCTTCCAGGTTGGGGAGGAACGGGGTGCGGCGGAAGCGTTGCGGGAATTGGACGATGGATTGGCGGAGATGAGCGCTGGGAGGGATATTGTGGATACGGTGCCATGGAAAGGGGAGAGTGGGAAGGGGTTGAGTGCGGATGTGGTGCTGAAGACCGTGTTGGGAGCGGTGAATCGGCGGTTGGATCGGAAAAGGGTTAGTCTTGATGGGCGGCATTGATTGGGGGTTGAAGCTGGAAAGGGGTGGTGGTTTTTAACTTTCTCCTTCTCGGCAAGCAAACGAGTTCCCTGATAGATACAGTTCTAGCCTGCCACCCAAGAGCAAAACACTGCATACTTACTTCTCCCAACCCACTCCAGCACATTTCTTTCCATCAACACACCACCTCCCTCCTTACCTTCTTACAAAACAGAAGTTAGGCACGATGATCAGCAATGAACAGAACATTTTCATTCTAACCCAACCTTAAAATCATATGAAAATAAAAACTCATTCAAAAACTCATCCAAAACCCTTACATCTCACCCTTCCCTCTCCTCAACACCCCACCCCCGTATCATACTCGCCCCCCCCTCCCCCCCCTTTCCAGCGACTCAACACAAACATGTTCCACCTATTGGTTCTGAAATCTATTATTTTGGAAGCATCGAACTCGTCTTGATCAGAGCTACAATTATGCCTCCCAAAGCTCTCAAAGTATGTTGAGTAGTCAATGGGCAGAAATTGATTCGGGCGGGGGAAGACTACTACATAGGTGAGCGGTCAACCAGCGCATTGAACATCCCCAACCCCGATTACTAGGTTCAACCTTCATATTTTTGGATTATGCTTGAAGATTTGAACTCGGCTGATTCAGAACCACGATCATGCCTCCCAAAGTAGACGGGGTAGTCGGTGCACATGAGTCGATCCCGGGCGGCGGAGGGTGGTGGGTCCCTCAACCCGTTTGCTGGACCAAACCTTCGTCTTTTCCCATCCTTTTGGAACCGTTGAAGTCGCCTCGATCGGCTCTACGGGTCATGTAATAGAAAGCCACTGCACACGGCCATGTGATTTCTGGATGCAGTCGGGTTTTTGATGTTTCTGTAGGGCGGAAGGTTCAGCATAGATTATATATTAATTCAAGGACGTTGATTCTAACGAGGTCATTTAGCTCAACGGCAGAGTGTGCGGTTTCGCTTAGAAACTTCAAGATGCAGGTTCGAGTCCTGTGATGGCTGTGAAGAGAGAACTTGAGGCGAGCGGTAGTATTACAGCTGGTGATTGCCTGCTCAGATATTTCACCCCACATCAGTCGATCTGCTGCACCCCTATACTTATCCGGTCTGGACGAGTATAGAGATGCAGCGGATCAACTGGTGGGGGATGAAATATCTGAGCAGGCAATCATCAGCTGCCAGACTATCCCCCATCCCAAGTTCTCTCTTTTTACTTTCGAGAACGAAGGTTCATTCAATATTTTTTGATTATTCTGAAGCGTCGACTTCAGCCGATGCAGGGCTACAATTATGCCATTCAAAGTATGTGAGATAGTCAGTGCGCAGAAGTTGATTCGGGCGGGAGACGATGCTGACAGCTGAAAGATCGATTCGCTCAAACCGGCGGATCTTCATATTTTCCGGTTACTTTGGAATCGTCGAATTCGTCTTGATCGACTCTACAGCTGTTGTCACGAAAAGTTCTTTGTCAGACAGTTTCTCTGCGAAGTTCAAGGCAGATGACCGAATGACTGCGACTCTTGCATACATCATAGCAACTGCAATCTCAAGCCCATACTCCTGTCTTTGAAAGAAAAATCAGAGAACTGAAAACGTTCTTCATGATATTTTGTACTCGATATTCTTGCATGAAGCTTACTGTAATGAAATGGAAGTGGGTTCAAATTCTTCATGCGAGGTCAATGATTTAAGCTTGAAACTATCAGCGCGGCTGAAGCTTTTAGAACTAGTGCGGCTGAAACTAGGATGGTTTGTAGAAAAGCTTAATTTATTCTAATGTCATGATGCCAGATCATCATAGATCTTGTCTAGATTCAACTCGAATCTTGTTGATTGTTCCAAGAGCATGCATGAACAGTTGAGTGGCATGTGAATGATGCATGTAGAAAGAACCCGATAGATTGAAGGAAACAACCGATGCAAAGTCTTATAATGCAATATTCTGAAAGCATGCGGTCGCAGTCAGACTTCTAGAGAATTTCCAGCCAGTATCTGAAACAGAGATCGACGTTGACTAGAAGGAAAGGTGAAGGTTTTACCTTTGTACAAGTCGCTCAGCATAGAGCTTTTTGTTATGTTAAAGGGTCATGAATTTCGGTCCACCAGACCTCGAAGAAGGAACTTATGACTTCATGTCATATGGTGTCAGTTGAAAAGCACAGCCAGACTAGCTTCAAGGCCAAAATCATGTCCCTGTCTTCTCTGCAACCCCTCTGAAACCTCATGTATAATGAAGATATCAGTGGAACCGCCCCGAATAACATATGGTCACTAGATCAAACGTTGAACGCCAAACGCCAAACACCAGGCAAAGGAAAGACAAAAGAGAGACAAAAGAAACAACACTATCGTACAACACAACCGCCATCTAACCCTCTCACCAAAACCATCGAAACCGCCGAAGTCTGCTCAATCCCGACGAAGGAGGATCAACAGCTCTGTTCTCTTCTTCTTCCCCCTCTAGGGGTGGTGGAACCCTTGTACTTGGGGCCCGGGAAGGGGAACGAGAGCGTCGACCAGCCGAAGATGGCTCGCGTGTTGCTCGACGTCTTGTACGACGAAGCCGAAGGCACTTGGCAGGCTCTAAGTCATCACCGTGCTGACGGGTAAAGGCACGGGTCCCACGACGATACCCAGCAGTGACCTCATGTGTATTCTCCACGAAGGGCATCAAGCCTTCGGAAGGTATCGGTTCGATGTGCAACGAATCTGAATAGCAAAGATCAGATGAGTCTCACCAAACGAATGAACTTCAGCGACGTACGGTACGAACATCCGATTGCATTATGCCTATACAGGCAGTCGCCACAGGCGCCACTACCTACTTCGCCCCGGGTCCGACACACCGCAAAAACAAGGTCAGGACCTTGATCTTGGTTGGTGCTTCGGGAGCAGGCCTGCGTGGGCGTCCGGCCGTACGCCTATATTCGAACGAATTAGTTTCACTTGATGGGCTGAACGCGACTCACTTGCCTGTACAAACAGGGCCTGGGCCTCTTGAGGATGGATGATGTTGAGATCACCCACGCTCAAACGCCTGTCTCAAGACAGGTGGATGGGCCTTGGTCGGGGAGGTTGAGCTCACCCCTGTCTGCCCTTGACAGACGCGCAAGAAGCTATCATCCATCAGCTCACTGCAGTTTCAACTCATGTACAATTGTTCACAAGGTCTGAATAGATCATCAAACGATCATGTCTTATGCCACTAACAGTGGCGGGAGCAACGGTATCATTAGCCATTACTGATGCGACGTTGTTCTCAGGAGGTGCTCAAGCAAGGAATCCAGCGAAGATGTACATACGGGCGCATATTCACTCTACAGGACTTACTATTGTTTCGGTGGTGCGTTATTTCCGAATATCTACAGTTCGATTCACCACAGAAAAGCACCTTGGAATACTACAATTACAGTCAGAATAACTTGGGGACTTCCCTACTATTTAGTGGGTGCTTCCCCATCGCATTCCCCGGCGAGCACATTGGGGAGACGCCTATTATTTAGTAGGTGTCTCCCCATGGTGTCCCCCCGCCAGCGCGTCGGGGAAACCCCTACTATTTGGTAGGTGCCTCCCCGTCACCTTCCCCCGCGAGCGCATTGGGATAACCCTACTATTCAATGGGTGCTTCCCCATCGTCTTCCCCAGCGAGCGCACGGGGGAATTTCCTACTATTCAATAGGTGCTTCCCCATCGCATATTTCGACGAGCGCATTGGGGAAAGGTCAGCCAGTTTGATAGAGGCTCGTCAGCTACACTGCCGCTAGGATCTACACCGTCGGTAGCGCTGAGCATAGGTGGGAACAGGGAAGTTGCTGGGGAATCCAGGCAGATTCGCCTGCGCGAGGCTCTGCCTAAGGTTCGGGCGGGACGGGCCACAAAGTCGCACTAGACCTACCCGAGCATCGTGCGGCTGAAAGTCCTGTGATCCCCGCCGAGTCCACCCTGATAGGGAACGCAATTCGAAGCATTGAATTCGACCGGTTCAGGGCTATGAGGACGCCTTCCAGAGTAGATCGAGCAGTCAACATGTTAAATAGATTCATGCCGAGAAAGGGCTACTACTAGGTGGGCGGTCAACCGGCGCATTGAACCTTTCCAACCCCATTTTCTCAACCAAGTTCACACACCTTTCGATTATTTTTGCATTGTTGAAGCCGTTGCATCATGCTCTGAAATTCGGCTCCTCCTGATGTTTCTCATATGCGGTTGCATGCAGTGTAGCCTTCTAAACAGATTGGGTGGTTTTGCATGATAAGAATCCAGCACTTGAGAATCTAATTAATTCGCTGAGTGGTTTCGCATGTCAAACCACAGCTTTTTAGTGATAGGGTCGGATTCCACTGTTCCGTCGATCTCTTTGATTTTCGCCTTCAAGTCATTAAACGACTCAATGAATTGATCATTCCGCTAATTATCTAATCATCTATTGTTGACTATGTAGGGTGCTTAGTAGAGGGTCATGGAGGGAGCCATGAGGGGTGCCATGAAGGGTGTTCGATAGAAAGTCACGGAGAAAGCCATGTAAATAGGCGAGTAGATAGGTGAGCATGCCCAATGACAGGTAGATATAAAGTCATGAAGCATACTATGAAGTAGAGCATGAAGCGAATGATGCATGTTTGAACGCGTTGCATGGAGCCTGCTTTCAAGCATCTTTGAAGCATGTTTTACAATATGTTTCAAAGCGGGTAGGCTGAGAAGTAGGTGAACAATTAGGTAGCTGAGTAGGTAGCTGAGCATGTAGGTGGGTTAGTAAGTAGGGTGGTGAGCAGGTAGGCGAGTAGGGTTACGGGTGAGTAGGGTGGTGAGCATGTAGAATGCAAAGGGCGGAGGTGAAAGCTCTGCAGGTCGGTTCGGCTCCATGAAGCGAAGATTTGAGCAGAACATGTAGTTTGACTGTATATAAAGGTGTTGATGTGACTTCTTACCGGCTTGAAGCCAGTTCGAAGCCACATTCGCAATATCAGCAATTCAACAATGACGAGTCGAATCTTGAAATTGCCGATGCACGAGGTTTCTTCAAATTCACTGTGAGCCGACAGTGAAGAAAGTCTGTGACTCTCCTTTCTTCCCGTTATTTCGTCGCAACAGCCTCTTGAGCCTGTGCAATTTCTCTACTCATCGACTCTCTTGATTTCTCGTCATTTGTCAACTCTTGATTCCGGTTGACATCTAACTCTATCGACTTTCTCTCCATCTTCTTCTTCTTCTTTGACTTCAGTTCTTTCTTCGTCAGCTTTTCTTCTTCGGTTCGTGATTTCTCGCTGTCATGGCTGTGCCTACCGCCGTCAGCTTCACTGCCCACTCAACTGTGGAAAGTATCGAGATGTTCCTGATCGACCTTCAGTCTCATGCCATTGATAATATTCGTGTTTACGAGCATCTGACCGCCTTCCAGAAGACGACGCAGAAAGAGAGCTACCTTCTGTCCATTATTGACGAGGGTACTGCCAAAGAGGACGGGCGACGCTGTACCACCGTCTTCGCCGCTGTCAAAGCCTTGCTGGTTTCAGGGGGGTTCGCGCTGATGGTCAGCGACACCCACGGAGCGGCGCGGTTCACTGGCGAGACCTATCCGTGGCATTGCGTCTGCGTGCTTCGCGTCGGCGCCATTCTATGGGTGTACGACCCGGCCTTTGATCCTGCTGCAATGCCGTTGAAACAACGCATTGGGCAAGTTTCGAGACTGTCGATGACAAAGGCTCTTTGAACCTATTTCGACAAGCATGGCATCACCATCAGGGGCATGCGCATCATCGGGGCCGCCGATGTTGAAGACCGATGCGTCTCTCTGTCCTGCCTGTGGATGGAACAGATGGTCATGGCAGAACGTGCGCAATGGCCGAGCCTGGGGGATTGCGCGGCATGGCGAGAGCTCACAAATGATGAATGGCGAGAGTTTCGCATCCGCTCACGATGAGATCAACATCCATCATGTATGACAGATCTCAGCTGGCACTTCAACATGCCTCTCATGCATTTTGCCGATTTTCATGACCGTACGACCGAGACAATATCATCGGTTGTGTCTTCGGCAATGCTCACTGGTTCAAGGTCGATTCCGGCGTCGAACAGACGTTCTCTCTTCGCGCATGTAAATTGCCGAAGCCTGTGTTGAAGTGAGTAGGCTGGTGAGTATGCGAACGAGTAGACAGCTGGGTTGATGGCTGATCATGTAGATAGGCGAGCATAGAGGGTGGCGAGTAGAATGATGAGCATGCAGGATGATGGGTCGGGTGATGAGTAGTACTGTATAAAGTCGGCTTAATAAAACACAATAACAGCTGGCTGGTAGCGGACATCTCTTCGGTAACTAGCTCATGTGCTTCGGGCGCATCATGGTTCGAGTGCTCTTGCTCACTAGCAGCACATCAGCCACCCAAGTCCTTGGTCAGAGTGCCGGTGTTGTGCAATCACATCGACAAAAACAACGATGAAGAGCCATGCTCAAGATTGCGAGCTGACCGTGCGAGTGACAGATCAGAAGCTTCACGTCGTTCTGAACTGTCTCTTGCGCCCTGACTTTTGCTTCTTTGGCATGTTCATTCCATCAAGTCTTTGATGACTGCCCTTCTTGCGACTTTGGGGCGGCCCGTCCCCCACTTGCGTAAAGCCAGTCGAGGGTCTTGAGAGTTGATCAAGGCTCAATGTTTGGGTGCCTTTGCGCCCGGGTTTTTGCCTCTTTGACGTGTCCATCCCGCTGAGCCTTTGACGGCTACGTTTCTTCGAGATTCTGGACGGCACGATGAATGTTCCCTCAATTTTTTTCCGGTATGCTTCAAGGGCTAGGCATGCACTCTCCAAGTTATCTTCTGTTTCCCACATATGATCTGCTTTTTCCGAGTATTTCTTTCATTGTTCATTCGTTCACTTCGTCGTCTCCTTTCTCTTTGTTCTCAAGTATCGCGTCTTTGAGCTCTTGATCAGCTTGAGCCAACAGAATGACTGGAACTTGCGGGTTTGCTTCAGTCATGAACTCAATGTCGCTCTTCAGAGAGTCGGCCAACCGAAGGTTTATAGAGGGTCGGCTAAAGGAGGGATCAAACTGACCGGAGGATTATGAAACTCGATGAGAGATGTATTCCACTTAAGAAACCGCTCGCTATGTAAATTTTTTGCTGGTTCCCAAGAGGGCTGATGCGGCTCTGCGGCTCGTCCCGCGCCGTGACCCCAACCAGAGCCTCAAATTCTTGGTAGCAAAGCATTCAACGGTCAGAGTTCATTCAGGCCAGGGTGCAAGAGCAAGTGCAAGTCTTGAAAGTAGTCTTCACTGATAGTCGATATCTTGAGAATATGCATTCGATCGAAAGCAGGGCTCTTTGAAAGTTGAAGGCTGAAAGAAGTAGACCATTGTGAACCGCTTGATTCTGCAAGCGCGACAATTAGCCCTTCTTGCACCCCTCATGTAACGACCTGGCTAGGCTTTTGAACCGCTCGGCCCGGGCACGCGGCGGTGAACCCTTTCTCCCAGTCCCGGGTAATGATCCGGAAGCCAGGCATTTGGACCGCTCGGCCCGGGCACGCGGCGATGAACCCTCCCTCCCACCCTCGGGTAACGACCCGAGGGACAGTCATTTGGACCGCCCGGCCAGTCTGGGTGTGCATGTGTCTGGGGTGGATCGAGTAATGGTGTAAGACCTGGCGCTGTGATGGAAATGAAGACTCTCGTTCGACTCCGAGGACTGTCAAAACTCCATGCATCAAGACAGAAGAATCGGTTGACGAGGCCACAGATCGTCTGCGCAAAGACATTCTCTTCCTTGCCATGAACATCACACTTCGCCATGTCAAGAACGTTCTTCGGAAAAGCATACCGAGGGCGATAAAAGTCGACATAAGAGAGTACAGACATGACCATGAACCTGTTCAGAAGGCGTTGGCTGCTGCCCTTCCTTTGGTTCGCTGTGGAAAAGCTCTGACACAGATCATCTGCAGAGACCACTTCAATTTCGCCCGCTTGTGCTACTAACGTCTCTCCTCGCCCTTTCATAGCTTGGCGAACGAAGTCATTGACTGACTCGTAGAACAATCTAGTATTACTCGATTCTTTCCAGTTGACTTCATGTATGTATATCACCTTCTTGAAATAGTCGACCGCCCGTGTAAACCAGCTCGTTGGATTCCATGTGAATATCTTCATCCACAACTTCAACCAATCGTTGTAGCAATCCGGCTCGTAACAAACCCGTCGATCCTTGAGAGACTTTCTCAAGTAGCACCACGGGCTTCATGATCCGTCCAGTTGAAGAAACAGCACGGGCGCTCGGCAGAATATCGCCGATTGTCTTCCCACGGCTTTGAGCTTTCACACTGCAGTTGCAACAAGAATTCATCGTCTTCAACGTATCTCTGACGTATCAAGAAAGCCGTCTGCATGCAGAATCTACATCACATCTGTCGGTCAATGATAAAGAATCATGGCAAAGACAATCTTACGACGGTGTGGAAACGCTTGCCCCTCGTGAATGGAACGACGCGAATATGTCGGAGTCGCGGTGTTGCTTGAGATCTGTGACTCCCGTGCGCAAGCTTCACATGAATGAGTCAACGTTGGGATCGGAGAACATAGGCAGTCAAGGCACCTACCAGGTGAGCCAGAAGATCGAATCGCGGCGTACGGTCGCGATCTGAGCGAGTCCTGCCTTTGCAATGCATGCCTTGGGTTGTCTCGATTCCGGCGACCCAGGTTCTGATGCCGACGTCGAAGCGTCTGACGGCAACGCTGTTCTCGGCTCTGCCCGTCTGTTGCTCGGACTGTCGACGCCAGGCCGAAGTCATCGCGTTCATCTTTCTGCATTCCTGCTCATGCGGTGCGGTGTCCCAGTGCCCATGGCGATAGACGCGGGTTCGTTTCGGTCGATTCCTCCGTCGAAACGCAAGCCAGGAGCCCCATCCAGGCCATAGTCGCCTCGGGAATCTTCGTCGCAAACGCGCCGGAACCACCAAGCTTGCAGGTTGTGTTCCGCACCGAAGTGCGGGCGACTCCCAGGGTGGCGGCAAGGGCGCGGGGGACGATGAAGAAGATAGCATGAGCGACGGCTTAAATGAATCAGCACCAGTGGGGATCGTCAATGAAAGTGTTGGAATACAAGGTCATATGAGGCATATAGTATATTGGGTTGAAGCTAAGGTATCTAGTAGGTAGAAACTCCGGCGGAAGGAAGAAGTATAAATACCCCTAGCGCCAAGCCGGCCGGAATAACTAAACCACCGGGGTATGCGTATGTACATACGTACCCTCTTTCCAACAGGAGGAATGCGGCGCCGGATGGATGCGGAGATTACCAACCAAATCACACCTGAAATTCCAACAGAAAGATGACTCGCTGCTGTTCAATCGAGCCTGTTTTCCTATGTTTATTCTTCAAGCGAGCGCGATCAAATTAAGGTTGCAGCCAATCATGCAGCACTTCTTCCGGCGGCGACCGACACAATGCCGTTGCCTCGAACACTCTAGTCCTGAATCAGCTAAGCAGCATCATGACGGACGATCATCAACCATTGAAGCAACATCCAAATCTGGCATATGCACAGGTGAACATGCCCAATACTGATGTCTCAAGCAATCGCAGACCAGGAAGTCATCAAAACCACAGCGACAGATGCAAGAACTTCAAGATGCACAAATGCTACTCTCATTGAGCGCTGCATGGACGAGGATTCTTCGTCGTCACATGATTCACTCTTTCCGTTTTCGTTTTCCTTTGCAACTGTGTCTCAGCTTGGAACGCTCCAATGTCTGGCAGGCATGACCCAACAGAAGAGAGCGACCCCCTTCGTGCTGAAACGCCTACTCAGCCCCGGCCAGCCCCATGGCGCAAGAGACCTGCCGCCGAAGGCTGCCTTGACAAAGATAATAGAAAGAGAGTGAACTGTTGCTCAGAGACATTGAAGGTCAACGGGCAACCTGGAACGTTCACGTCATCCGATCCTCCAGTGATTGACGATCGGGATCAGTCTTCTTCGTCGTCGGCGGCAAATGTAAATAATCAGCCCGAACCTGATATCAACACATTCCCTAAACTGAAGCCATGGGTTTTGCAGACCTGGATTCAACCTGACATCGGTGAAAAACTCGCGGTAAACGAAGAACCCTTCGACATTCACCTCAATCGCTTCCGTGCCGATTACCGAAGCATGGAGAGTAATGGACAGATCAGAGATGGGCAATTGAGCCCAAGCAGCAACTCTCCCCCCTTCATGAAAAACCCCATGTGAATTTCAGATGACACCAGAGGTAAGGTTCCCAATTGCTGTCAATTTTTCCTTTGAACCCCTCGTGCAGCGGTTGTGATTCACATCATCATGCTTTTGAATTTTGACAACCGGCATAGATTCTCGGCCTCGCCCTCCCTTCACCGATTCAGTCGGTTCCAATCGTCCGAAGCTCGATCGGATCGACGCCAGACCTGAGCCCGAGCCCGAGCGAAGACAGATCGGAATGGAAAATAGTCCTGATCGAAACATGGCTTCCCCAGCTGAAGGTCGTCGCAGTAGCACAACCAACCCAATGCTTGGTGAGCGTTCAGGTACCTCGACACCTAAGAGCCTTGCCACACCGATAACTCCTGTACCGCAATCGTCTGTTAGTTCAAGCCGCTCTAAGGCAATTGCCAAAAACTTTAGCCTATACACTCACGCTGTTGTGAAGAACGCGACTCGAACGGTTCATCATGATACAGTCAAGGCGAGACTCGAGAGGCAAACACTACCATGGCTTTGTGACTATAGCTGAAGAACAGTCCAGGCAGTTGAGAAAGTCTCAAGTCTCATCAGAAGAGATTCAAGAGAAAGCGGTTGAAGGAATGGCATCGTGTATGGTGACTGCTAGTCATGTCATAATGGTGGGAATAATGAGTGAGATGGACGAAGAAGATGCATGTTTGATTGTTGATCAGAGCAAGCCTCGGAAGAATGTTTTTGCGCCAGATGAGGGAATCTACCTATGATGTACCAGAATAGCCGCAGTACATGACAGCAGAGTCGACAGTGGCAAGGTCGCTAAAGCTTTTGTACGGCTCTGTCATGAGACTTACCGAAAGCTTTAGTGACCTTGCCACTGTCGACTCTGCTGTCATGTACTGCGATGATTGTATGGAACAGTTTTGCCTCTGCATCAACCTTTCTAACTGACTGTTGAGTATTGCCCTCCTTCCGACAGACCTCCCTCCCCCCTCCCCCCTTCAGACCTGACAGACCTCTCCCCTTCTTCTTTCGTCTGACAGACCTCCTCCTTCTTCCTTTCGACAGACCCCCCCTCTCTGACAGATCTCCCTTCTCTCCCTTCCATTCTTCCTTCCGACCGACTCTCCCCTCTCTCTGACAGAACCCCCCTGAGGGCTGGCGGGAGAAGCGGCCGAAGGGTTGACCGGTCGAAGGGGCAACCCGGTGCCGGGTCAATCCGAGGGCCAACCACCGAGGGGTTCAATGGACCTCGAGGCCACGTGGAGCTGTTCCGATATAAAGTCGCAAAGAGCTGAACCACAGATGTGAAGCCAAAGATTCCAGCCGAGACATAGAGACAGACCTGATTGACGAACGATTTAGAACTCAGATGACGTCAGAGCACATACCCAATCAGGAACATCAACGCTTGGTGGGTACGAAGGAAGAATTCGTACGTGTAATGAGAGTATCATAAGAAGCTGAGAAGATATACCCTGCCAGTCTGTGAGTGACGTGTCGGCGGAAGTGACCCCGTGAGAGCAGATAAAGGTTCCCGGACATGCGTAAAGAATACGTAAAGTCGTGATGAACAGCGGCAAATATGTGCAGCATGACGGGTGCGAAAGATGTTATCCCCGCGAAGCGACGATAGTTGACCCAACAAATCAAGCTCAGGTGGAGATCAAAGAAAAGCGGCACTGAAGCAGAACGTCGGCGGAACTCCACGGCCTCAAAGAACGGTGACGTCGCACGATCAATGAATAGGTGAAATATCTGATAATGTTGAGCGATTGAAGAACTTGCTAGTGGTATGATGTATCGTCCTGAGTGTCCGACGAGTCTTGGTTGTTTCTACTACGTAGTAGATGTTGGTAGAAGAAGGATAGTTCTAGGATAGTGTTTTCTCCAGAGAGATCATCCGGCTTTTTAGGCCGGAACATACGACGCGGCGATTATTGTGGTAGGTGCTTTATTCAATAGGGAATTTCGGTGACTGGATCAGATACAGAAGCGTCCTTTTCTACTACGATTTCTGTCCATGAACCTCTTCATTGGGTTGAGAGCTGAAAATAGAAGGAGAGATTATGGTAAAGTGGGCCAGTACTAGCACCATCAGTCAAGGACTCGGGTGAGGGGGCAAAGTACGCAGCCAAAGTAATTGAGCCATCATCCCCACTTGCTTTACTACGTGTGTCGTTCCACGATGCTTTGCGACATTGTATACAAACACGAGATCATCAATACTAACGAGATCATTCAGCTCAATGCAAGTTCGAGTCTTGTGACGGCCGTTCAAATTTTTGACATTCTATATGCATATCCGTACCTCTCTACCTTTTCCTTCCCTTCCCCTGACTCCCACTCTAGCTCTACCTCTGCGTTCATTTTTACCTCTACCGTCAACCCCTTCCTAGTCCCCTATTTCTACCCTTATCTCGCGCGCAGCCTGCCCAACGCCAGGCCTCGCCGAAGGGAGTGAATTGCGCAAGCGGCCTGGCGGAGTGAAAAGCCATTCTAGATGTCGCGCAACGGAGTGTCGTTAGTGATGTTCGAAAGACAAACCAAACGTACAAAAATATAAGAAAACAATATATGAAAAGATACAAAGCCTTTTATTATTTAAAGCGCAGCAGAGTATCAATTGATGCGCATTCACTTGTGTGTGATATCAAGTTTATTGTCCTTATGTGGGCCTATGCGGCTACGAAAGACCAAGATTTTTCGCTTAACAGAGGTGTTTTCTCTCGGTCGCATTCACCACTTCCAAGTCGGATTTGCACCGAATCGCCCTCCACCCCTGCCGCCTCTTCGGGAAACTTATCTCAAAACCCGAAGAAACCTGATACTTTCACAGCTAGAATCAAATTCTTAATTTGGTAGCACCGTTGAAGGCGGTGGCCCCTTAGCGTTCCTCAACGGGGGCCGCCTTCCCCTAGCGCTTGAGTAATTACCGTAGTGATAGTCTTCCAGCCTTACACCGCTCAACAAGTGTAGAACGCTATGGCAGACCGGTGAACAACGCTTCATAACAGTTGCTTGGTTGCCCCTTATTGCTCTGAAAATCGGCCAATCAAAAGCCGAGGTTCAAGTAAGAAACGAAGTGGAAAAGGTTGCGGACAGAGTGCGGACTAATTCTTAGGCAGAGAAAAGACCCAACAGCAACACCGTCAACGATTGCTGCATGCAAACCCATGCAACATTCTAACGGAAATTATAAAGGTCATAAGAGAAGATGTAAGCAAGTAACTGGTGAGCTGCGCCTATAAGAGACATTGTCAATTGCGAATCGTTATTGACAGATTAACCACATGACAGGCAGAGATGCTGATTGTCTTCTTCATGAGTCCAGATCCATTGATCGCTTCGCCGACCTCAAAACCGTCCTGTTCCCAAACAGTTCACTCCATTCCATCCCTCCAGCTATCAATGCCTGTGCTATTCGCTTCCCAGACGAAAACGTTGCCACTGATAGTTACTTCTCGGTCTCGAGGTCCTCGACATGAATGAACAAGTCTTCCACCAAAGCAGACTTGAAGGCGATGACTGCATCTCCTTTGCTTTGCAGGTGGCCTCGGTTTGTAAACACCAGTGGCCGGTCGGAGCTTTTGGGGCAATTGGATCCTGCAGCACCTTCGCGAAGTCCATCCATGACTCCCAGATGGTGAGCGTAATAAGCAGCAGCCGCAGGCCAAGCCGTGTTGATCATTCTGTTTGCTCTCTGGGAAAACCAATGTTCACGTAGCTTCTTTGCCGTATCATAATTCCAGAACTCCAAGTCGCTGGCTGCGGGTTCACCAGGATCGTAGTTCAGGTCGACATTCGAACCAGGGAATATCTTACCGAGCCTGTCCTGTAAGGCACTGCAATGCGACTGGAGAACAACCATCTCCCATGATCCATCGTCCAACTTCTCGATACTAGGCACCTCATGCGTTGTCCCGATCTCTGTATCAAAAATTTCCCATACTTTTCCGTCCTCGACCTCGGACAGTCGTACAAGTGTGTACTGATCTGCGTGTAAGCCTGACTGCGGCGCTGGGTGGCTTTTGTATCCCGGAGAAGATACTGCGAAGATACAAGAGGGTGTTATGTCTCCTTCAGCAGTTCTAGTAGCGGTGGATACTTCGATTGTTTGAGTGATATCAATTTTAAGGGGATTGTTGCCTTGAGGCTGTTCCATGAAACTTCTGTATAGGTCAGTACAAACAAGCAGAAAGATTCAATACGGCAGTCACGTACTCTGTCTTCAAAGCTGGCGATATACGGTCACTGCATGGCCTTGACGATTGATCCTGAATGTGGAGCTCCTGAAGTGACAACTCCTCTGAGTGCGTTACGGTGATCCAGTCCGGGTCGTCGTCTCCTCTAAGCTCTGGCGCCTTGAAATACGATAACTCCACTGTTGCGATCTCATGATTCTGACCGTTGATCATCCGACACAAATATTGATCGGAGAATCCGTCGAAGACATGTAATGAAGAAGGCTTTCGGTCAAGTACAGTCTCGAGGAACGTAACAAGATCCTCAAACTGGTGCATGAAGGAACGAAGTACCCGTACCAGCGCAAAGGCCATTTGTTCCCAGACTGTTCCACTGTTTCCAAGCGAATGACCATTTAGGAGAGCATCTAGGTCGGCTAGATAGCTACCTTTGATAGGCTGGTCGGAATCGTCCAAGAAGTCGGGAAGAAGTCGTCGGTAGTTCATCAAGGCCGCTATAGTCAAAGCGAGCTGTTCCACGCTTTGAAAACCTTGGACACCTCTAGCCAACAGCTTGTATAGATTCCAACCATTTTGTGAGCTCGCCCATCCGCGGAGAACTTCGAGTTGACGACCGGAAACCATTGTGCCCCAGGTAAGAAGTAATAGTTCGTTACTCCCTGGCCTTTGAAATTTCGGAATGGCATGGTATGTATGCGTACTGCTTTCCATTAGTGTCATTTCTCTACACGTGTGTAGCGGGAAGTTACAGGTAAGCTTGAAAGTTATCCACCTGGCCAAAGCCGAATCCACTTAACACCTGCGATGGAAGACCCTGATCATGTTAGCAACAAACTTTTTCGCCCCTTAGAATATCGTACCAGGTATCCTGTTCGAAAGCCAACACGAAGGGAGCCCATCATTTTCGTCGTCCATTCTTCCATATCTTGCAAACCAATTTCCATCCCAGAGAATACCGGAGACTTCAAGAGTTCATTGTACACTTTCTCTGAATTGAGGTCTCCGAACTGTCTCGTCCTTGGGATGCCGAGAAGCGAAGCGCATAGGTCAGCGTTATCACTGGCCATATACTCTTCGGCAAATCCATGTTGTCGACAGTCCACTCTGCCGCCGGATAATTCCAGTAGAGCCCGGAGAAGTGAAGTTGTTTGAGCCTCACGCCTCGTCCTCTTGGCTGGATTTGATTTTGATAAAGAAAGCTGAAGAGCGTCGAGCAGCTCATTCTGAGTGCTCTCAAGGAAGTCTTGGACTTCGGAGGAATTGTGATCTTTCTGTAGGTTCAGAAGCAGGAACACAAGGTTTTGTGCCAGCTTTGCTTGAACCAAAGCGGTGGATGTCTGTGAAATGCATTAGTAAGATAAAATAAGAGCTCAAGAGGGTATACAAACGGATATATCATGGCTCAAGATTGCTCGAGCAAGCTCTTCGTGCAAGTCATTTAATCGGGCATGATCGTGATAAGCTTGCTCGACCTCTGGCTGATGCCCAGAGCGGATCACATTTGCAGCGTGTTGAAGCCACTGATTGCGAGCTTTCCTGGTCGCGTTGTATGTGCCATAGATAGCTTTTCGTCTCTCTTCGGATTGTGTCGGATTGTATTCAAGATTCATTTGACATTGCCGGAATTTGAGCCCCAGAAGGTAAGATGGATCGATAACAACTTCGTAGTCATTCTCACCATATTTTCCTATAATGCGGATCTCCGGCTTTGATCTTTCCTGAGACCATTGAGAGGTATCAGATTCAATTTCGCTTGCTGGTACGCTGACAAGTTCCCACGACCTATTCCAATTATTATAAAGGATGGGTTCTGGGACCTAAGAAGTCATGAAGTGTAAGCTGTCATTCTTGAGAAGTATCAGAGCCTCATACTTTTGTAGGTCTTGAAGGCGGCGTTTTGGGCTCCATGGTTGCGGGATTCCGTAGCAAATGAAAAGTGAACTACAGCAAAGCAGGGAGAAAGAAGGCAACGAGCCCTATGTTGTTATATGAAGATAGGTTCATGCAAGATGCATGATCTTCCAAATTGGGAACATACATAACCCATACACACTAGATCAGGATCGATGTGATCTGGGTTTGTTTCAGCTTGGCGATTTTTAGTGCTGTTGACGTCTGCGCTGCTTTGTCCTCTCCCCCCCCAATAACTTCCCCGTCCTAACACTCGCTATCCTCCTGAATGTTGTACACTTCGTTTCTCATCCTCGCATGAAGATCCTGTGACTTTTAGTTCAATGTGGCGCCTTCCGTTGACAAGGGGCCGCAGATTCCGCCGAGTTTTAGTAAGGTATCTATGTGACGTTGACTACCTAGAGTCTTGCAGATTCTGCGAGTTTCAGCATGTGGCGTCTCGCGACTTTTGAGCTCAATCTGGCGCCTTCCGTTGACAAGGGCCTGCAGATTTCGCCGAGTTTTAGTATCTATCTTACCTATATGACGTTGACTAGAGCCTTGCAGATTCTGCGAGTTTTAGCATGTGGCGTCTCTGCGACTTTTGAGCTCAATCCGGCGCCTTCCGTTGACAAGGGACTGCAGATTCTGCCGAGTTTTAGTATGTGGGTTAGGGTAAATTAATCTTATTCATAGTACGATGCGCGACTGAGCCGTTTGCGCGACTGAGGGGTAAATACGAGTTAACCTTGTCGTCCTTTGCTGGACCGGAAGCGGGGCACGCTGCATTAGACGCGGATTTGCCGTCCCCAGCCTCGCTTGCTACAGCCCCCCTAAAACCGATCTAACAATGATGGCCTCAGGTCCTGTCTTTGCAGTTAACGATCGTACTGACTTACCTTTCCTGTTCATCTTTTTCAAGTGTTCAAATAACCCGATTGATAGTTCTTTTATTGACTCAAGTGCGAAGCTATAAAGCTACAATAGACACTCGCTAAATATGTAGGCCTGGTTACCCACAGATTATACAATCGCCACCGAACTGTACCATCCTCAAGACAGGTCCTCAATACACGAGATTCCTCCTATTCGTACCCCCTCCTTCAGTACTCCAGGATAGCTGGCCTTTGTAGAATAGCCCCACGGAAACGAAAAACCACCGGTTTTCTCCCGGTGGAAACTCTAAACCGTAGAAATGCATCGATGTCTCTAGGTATAGAGGCGTATGAGGGAGACTGACAATTGGATCCAGTCCTGCACAGTCCCTGGCTCTCAAACGACACATCGTTAAGTCTTGATTCCCCCTCTTCCTGAGCATTCCAACTTTCCAACCAACTTGTATACCTTCCATCGTAGTGGGCGCTGGATCCAAGAGCCAAACTCCTACCGAAGGCCACCCTATAGCTCATATAGTGTGTTTATTGGCAAAGTCTCTTTCCCAACAGAACAGTGATTTGAACGAAACGCAGTCGAATAAGCCTCGAGAGCTTAACCGTCGAAGCTCGCTGAGAGTCCCTATCGATAGAACTTCGGCATTGAGGTATATAAGCCGTGTGGTGAGGACGCAGTATCTTCCCCTTGTCCCGGTGGCCTACCGAAAATATGTTGCATACGTTGCATGCAACATATATAAGGCACGACCCCTATGCTGGTTTCCCCCTTAGCGAGGGGTAGTCCCTCGCAGCAGGTTCACAGTTCAAGGCGGACGAGACCTCTCACTGCCCAGATTCCGGCAGTTTACTCCTTAAGCATGGGTCGCAGTCGATTCCTTCTCTAACCACACCGGCACGCGCTACTGTCCTCTCGGGCTATACAGACGGTGTCTTCGGCTAGGGGTTGACCCTACCACCAAGGCATTCGAGAGTCAGAGCCCAGTGAAGGG
>JAABUO010001579.1_pt1 | contig 29356 bp, 25 predicted proteins | sample 5559291 | NCBI WGS metagenome assembly JAABUO01 (sample SAMN10711878, study PRJNA513372) | rock metagenome | isolation source: Antarctica rocks | place: Antarctica: Victoria Land, Finger Mt sud | reverse complement strand
TAGACGGATTTCCAGATTCGATCGAGGGAGAGATCGTCTTTTGCGACGCCGACAACGTGAATACAGATGGCATATACCCCGGAAAATATACTTACCAAGATGATATCCCCGTTTCGCAAATGGCACAAGTATGCATGGAGAACTATGATCCGTCCTTTGTCTCAAAGACCTTCCCAGGAGACATTTTGGTGTCTGGTTTCAATTTCGGCACAGGTTCGTCTCGCGAACAAGCTGCAACTGCAATCCTGGCACGAAAGATACCGCTTGTTGTATCCGGGTCTTTTGGCAATATCTTCTTTCGCAATTCCATAAACAACGCTCTCTTAACCCTTGAGATCCCCAAACTCATCCAGCGCCTTCGACATGAGTATTCCCGTGAGAATAAAGAACTCACTCGTCGTACTGGCTGGACTTTGAAGTGGGATGTGCGCCAGAGTATGGTGACTATTGTCGAAAAGGATGGCGCAGAGTGGAAGCAGAAGGTGGGTGACCTTGGAACCAATCTGCAGGAGATCATTGCAAAAGGCGGTCTTGAATCATGGGTGAAGTCGCAATTGTAAATATAATGCATCACGATAGAAATGCAGTGTGATTGGCATGTAGACGGTGAACTGTGTCTTCTATCGACCATCCCTTTGCCTGAGCCAAAAATTCAATGGCTTCCTGTATATGCTGGTCGATGAGCGATGCATCATGCAGGTCGCTCTCGACTAGCAGACGATTATCTGGAACTGCCTTCACCTTTTCTGCCCAGTCTGCGTATCGACTATTGATTACAATGGAGAAGGAGAAGAACACCTTGGAGGGCACTTTAAGTGAGATGTAGGGCTTGATATTGTCAGCTGCACCACTATAGCTATGCATGCAGATATTTGTCGGGAAGGGTTGCTTGCGCGCCATTTCTTCAGCGACATCCTCGGGATGACGGTGTTCTCGTAATTTTGCCTTGGAGAGCGGTTCAAACCCTGCCCATAAGCGTTGAAATAGGCCAAGAATAGCGCCGTGTGCATGTACGTCGTGAACGCTGATTGAACGCTTATACTCTGCTGCAATGCGCACTTGAGCTTCCAGAATGGCCACCTGGTGTTCAGGACAAACTTTGTATTTGGAAAGAGTACGCTTGCTCGTAGTTGCTTCGCGGAATGGATCTGGTATTCGAAAGGAGCGATCCACGCCAATCTCGCCAACAAGCGCCAAAGGAAATCGCTCAAGGCGCGCTCTCAATGCTTGTGCAAAAAGATTCCACGACACAGGCTCTGGCATTGCTTTGGTGAATTGGTCCGTGGGCTCAGGGGTGAGGACGCTGCGATAGTGGTCTTCTTTGCAAATGGGTGCTTCCTCCCCCAGCCACATCATGTGCGTAAACCAGGGATGGTAGCCGAAGCTTGGTCGAATCCTATTGCCGTAGTCCTGCGCAACTCGTTCGACAAGTTCTTGATCATTCAATCTCGTCGACATCAAAGTCAGCTGAGATGTCTTCATCGCGGCCAAGCCTACTTCAACCTTGTTCATACTGTCTGTTATATGGCAATGTGCATCTCTTATTTCCGACCAATACGAATCATTCCACAATTCCTCCGGCATCCCCATCATCGTCACGTGCTTTGAGATCGGTCATGAAGTCCGAGCCAATGTAGAGTCGACTGCAAGTTTTTGGATGGCTTTCAGAGAATCTTCTCCGCAACCTACAAGATCTAGGTTCTGGGTGTACACAGGATGCAACTTCACACAGAAAGCTTTTGGTGCAGGACGATGAGATGCATCGAGTCGGACGATATTTACGGTCAATAGAATACGAATTTTTTTTTTTCCGAAATCGTGGTGTTTACCTGCTCCTTCATTGAACCAATCAGAGGCCGTCGGATGTCGGCAATTTCCGGCATCTGCCAAAATGTAGGTCCACCAATCGGGAATAAGTCGCGTGCTGCATTGAAACAAAGCGTCCCTCTTTTAGCGACGCGTCTACTTGCACCGCCACACTCAATATTTTACACACTCACTACTTTACACACTCATTCTTTACGACTCGATGATTGTAGCTGCGTTGGTCGCGCTGCTCCTCCCTGCCGGTGCACTTGCAGACCTTGCCTTCTACTCTGTACGTACGGGGAGGATACCTACTGACGCAGCGACCGGATCTGACCCCTCTGGCCATGAATCCTGAGATCTTCAACAGCAGCCTAGTCACGCCTGGATACTTCTTTGTTGGGCCGTTTGGGAATAATCAGGCAGGGCCTGCCATATACGATAACCAAGGACATCTCGTGTGGACCGGGTATGGTTCCAGCGGCCCGCCGACGGCCAACAGCTTCATAGTCTGCGACTATGGTGACGTCGATCGTTTGTGCATGTTCCAAGGCAATCAAGTCGGTGGACATGGTTACGGTCATGGTGTGATTATGGATAATCAGTATAATATCGTGCACTCCGTACATGCTGGTGACCGAAGTGGTTCAATTGACTCGCATGAATTCAACATGGTTAAGAATGGCTCCAGTGTGCTTGTAACGCAGTACTTCCCCCAGCGATATGATCTGAGTGATAATGGAATTACCAATGGTCAGGGATGGGTCATTGACGGTCTTTTTCAGGAGTTGGATGTTGAGACTGGAAGTGTTATTTTTGAGTGGAGCGCGTTGGATCACGTAGCTCTCAATGAAACCTACGTGGTTATGAATCAAGGGAACAGTGGTGATGGGCTCAGTGCTGCAACTGCATATGATTGGTTCCACATTAATGCGGTAGACATAAATGCCGATGGTGACTACTACATGTCCGCTCGGCACACTTCGTGCATCTACAAGATCAACCATAATAACGGAGATATTATCTGGCGACTGGGAGGCAGTCAGTCGACCTTCGACATCCAGGGATTCAACTTCAGTTATCAGCACGATGTACGTGTCGTCTCCGACAATAGCAGCACAGTCGTTTTGACTCTCTTCGACAATGCCGCGAATGAACTCAACCAGTCGAGCTTGCAATCATCAGGTAAGATGGTTCAAATTGATCTCGACTCCAAGGTGGCAACGCAGATACAGGCGTTCTACGCACCAAACGGTGGTCTACTAAGTCAAAGTCAAGGCAATACGCAGATTCTTCCAAACGGCAATGTCGTCGTGGGGTGGGGAAACCACCCTTACCTTGGAGAATTCTCGTCGGACGGAAAGTGTCTGTGGTGGTCACAAATAGGAAATTTGGACGAAGCTTATGTCGTCCAGAATTACCGCGCCTATAAATTCAACTTTACCTCCAATCCATTGACTAGGCCGGCGGTATACTCCTACGCTCTCAACTCATCCGGCTCCGCTCCTACTAGCATCTACGTCAGCTGGAATGGCGCAACCGAAGTCGGCTCGTGGAACTTCTTCAGCGCCACTTCTCCTTTGGGCCCGTTCTCAAGCATTGGAAATACGATAAGGGACAACTTCGAGAGTATGATGACGTACTCGTCCTACGCGGCGTTTGTCATTGCGGAAGCAGTGGATGTAAATGGAGCACCATTGGCCAATTCCAGCGTGACGCCGACCTTTGTTCCGGGGGACTCGCTGGCGATTAGCTGCAACATGACCGGTTGCCCCACGGTCATGACCTACGGCGGTGCGCAGAACATCTTATCTGTAGGGGACCTCTAGATGTATGTATATATTGGTTTGTTTCAGACTGTAAGATTGCTATTCAACCATGCTCAAGGGTTCAATGCTGCATGTGCATTACGAATCGTCCTCACCTCCGCATCCTTCCCGCCCCCCATAAACTTTGCAAATCCAAACGCCCTCGCCAATTATATCCGCCAGCGATGCTCTTCCAACAATCTTACTATCGGCCATACCACCTGGTTAATGGAGGAGGAATTCTCTTGAGACGTCGAAGATAATCCGTATTTGTATTGCATAGCAAGCACGGATTGTAGAAGACAGAAGCATCCTCTTCTCCACCGTGGAAGGACTCCACAGCAGCTGGGACACCACATTGCCATAACACGTAGTTGCCTGGTTCTACCTTTGTATTGATACTGATGACGATGAGTCTGTGCGGCACAAAGATTTTCCCTCGAGTCCAGCCGTCCCATGAGTTTTATCTGAGCAAAATCGACTTCTCCAAATGCGCCCGGTTGCTTCTCCTTTAACCTCCTCCGTTCTGTCTTGGATTACAGAGAGAAGTCGGTGCCATGGGTTTGTCTTCATTCCCGGTCACGATGCTCTTCTTCAACTGGCTCATTCTCGGAGGCAGGGCTTCATTTCCACCCCCAGACAACGACGCAATTGCGCTGCAATGCTGCCCTCTTCCTCTCGTTCCGCAGCAGTCGCCTAACCACGCGCACACCCACTACGCCGTACGATCGCTCGGAGTTGGCTGCGAAGCACTGCTTCGATCACGTGTTGGCCTCGCGCCACTTAAGCAGCCACGTTTCACAAGCCAACGTGGGGTGTTATAAACACGACGCCACCGTGAAGAAATGAGCCACGCTGAAGGAGCGGGGTGCGACGAGGAGGAGGAGGAGGAGTTTACGCACATTCCTTCGCAAACGAATGACACTTCTCTGTGCGTGCTGCTGTTTAGCAAGAGCAAAGTCTACATCCATCCAACTCCACGGTCGAAAGATAACATCAGCGGGTACGTGGCGTTGGTGCGTACGCCGAGTCAGACAGTTCTTCTTTCTTGGATCCCTGATTCACTCCTCTCCTCAAGCCTACTCGCTTCGTTTAGTCGAGTCGACTTGGCGTCATCGGAAGGCAAACCTGTGGAGATACCTTCCCTCCCTCTGAATTCCAGTTATGCTTTCAGTATTCCTCTACCCAAAATATACTCTCTCCTCGTACGTCCCCCAAGCCTGGGCTGGTGGTGGGGGAGTATTGTCATCAACGCCAAAGACTCGACAACATCCTACCCTGCTCTATTCTTCCATGATTCCGAGTGTGAGTCGACTATTCTACAGTCAAAGTCGCGCTCTAGAGATTTCAACCCCTTTGGCGAAGGCGGTGATATGTTTTGGGGCGGAGACGAAGTACTTCGATGGATTACCAAATACACCATTGTCCAACGGTCATCCCTGGAAAAGATGGTATACCTTGTTGATCCTACTCCAGATGATGTTCTGGGCTTCAACCCAATTCTCGATGAACCGGGGCCAAAAATGGATACGGTGACGAAAACGATCAAGGAGGGCGGCTGGAATTTACTCGAGCAATTTGGGAAGATAACACGTTTCTCTAGAAAGACCGCGCAAGACTTGTTTGAGTCTCCAAACTTCCCGCCCCAATTGAAGAAGCTTATGAAGAATCCGGATGTTAGGAAAGTTGGCGAAGAGTACGATTCGGCACGACTCTACCTAGCTCGTTGGGCCATGGGCCTCGCAGAGGATAGCGAGCGGAGACGGAGATTGGAGCATATTCACGACGAGTGGGAGGAAGAGTCCGGGCTCGGTGGAGCCTTTGAGGTACTTTCGATTGCCACCAATGATCGCAAGGCGCTGTTGTCTCCAGAGCTGTGGGAATCATGGTTTGATAACAAGCGTCGCTTGATGATGTCGTCTTCCGAGATCAAGGAGCACATATTTCACGGTGGCGTCGACCCCAGCATTCGTGCTGATGTATGGAAGTACTTATTAGGCCTCTATCCTTGGGACAGTGACGGCTCGTCTCGGGCGGCCATTTTAGCATCTAAAAGAGACGAGTACTTCCGGCTTAAGAGGCAGTGGTGGGATGATGACGAACGCAGAGACTCTGAGTTTTGGCGCGATCAAAAATCCAGGATTGAGAAGGATGTACACCGGACGGATCGCAATATCCTCTTATTCGCCGGAGAAGACACGCCGCACCCGGATCCAGACTCGGCATTCAGCTCGATAGGGACCAACATGCATATGGAGATGATGAAAGATATGCTCTTGACCTACAATGAATACAATCGCGAGCTGGGATACGTGCAAGGGATGAGTGATTTACTTGCCCCGGTCTATGCAGTCATGCAAGACGATGCGGCAGCGTTTTGGTGCTTCTGTGGATTCATGGAACGCATGGAGCCCAATTTTAAGCGTGATCAGAGTGGCATGCGCAAACAGCTTGTTACATTGGACGGTTTGGTTCAATTGATGCTCCCAAAGCTGTACAAACATTTAGAGAAAGCTGATAGCACCAATTTCTTTTTCTTCTTCCGAATGCTGCTTGTCTGGTATAAGAGAGAGTTCGAATGGGATGATGTACAGATTCTCTGGGAAGCGCTTTGGACGGATTATCTCACAAGCCACTTCCATCTCTTTGTAGCACTTGCCATCCTTGACAAACACAAGGATGTCATTATGGGTATATTTACGTCGTCGTCTCCTGCTAATCTGCAGAACATCTGCGTCATTTTGATGAAGTGCTGAAGTACATGAACGAGCTATCCATGACAATAGACGTTACCTCGACGTTGCTGCGGGCGGAAAGCCTCTTTTACAGATTCCAACAAACGATTGAGAAAGTCGACCGCAGCACGGACGAACCCAAACCTGTCATCTCCACTGATCTTCGGGAGCTGCTCAGCAAAGAGTGGGCAAAGTGACTATAGTCGGAGGGCATGGAGTTTAGGCATCATAATTTGACGACAGTTTTGTATCCTTTCTGTCCGAGTAGGCCTGAAATCGTATCCACGGGCTTCATTGTCGGGCCAGCAAGGAATGAAACGTATCCCTCTGGCCCACACACAATCGACAGGCAGTCCTTTGCAGGAGGAGGAATGTCTGCTTTTGTAATGACCCTCCTTTCTGAATCCACAAAACACTTAACCTCGACATTCCTGTCCAGCACGCCAGTCAGCTGCTTCATGAAGAGGATCTCCTCTGGTGATCTTACAGAGTAGAACAACGAGAGCTTTGTCCTGCTCGGGATTTGCTCGAGGAGCTGCATGGCCACAGCGATCCCAGTTCCCCCTGCAAACAAACGAATCTCGTCCCATGATTGATTGCTTTCCATGTCTATGACTGGTCCGCGAATCTCTACTTCGGAAGCAATCGGAAGACGGTGTAGGTATCGGGAGACTTCTCCCTCTGGGTACCGTCTCACAATGAATTGGTGATTAGGTCCAATGACAGAGAGCGGCGTATAGTGCCTTTGAATCTGTAGTTCGGGTTGCTTTATCTGTAACGATTGCAGTCGAATGTGTAGTGGGAGTTGTGTCTCTTTACATGCATGCTGAGGTCGAATCTCAAATAAGCTGGTTGTTGGTGAGAGCACTTGTTTACTGCTCAAGATATACTTTGCAAACCGATGCTCATTCAACGTGTCAGGCTCTGGTGACACCTGTCTTGTATAGTATACGACTCCTCCTGCAGCAATGCCGCTTGCGATGTAGATGGCTTTGGAGGAGCGTGATATCATTCAACCATAGGGAATCTCAAAATGTTTCGCGTTACAAAACTACAACTATTTTTGGGCACGGTCTCCGTAGCTCTTTGTTCCATAGTCGCCGTTGATGCAAATAACATCCTCGGGCGTCTGCTGTTGATTGCTGAAGTATTTCTCCAAAATGTTCTTGGTGCCATTTGCGTACCTCACTTGAGCATCCAGGGAGGTTCCACTGATATGGGGCGTCATAGCGTTGCCAGCGCCATACTTGTTTCGCATTGACCGCCAGACATGATCTGGAGGCGCCGGCTGCACTGGCCACACGTCACCTCCATACCCACGCAATTGGCCAGAGGCAACAGCGTCGGCCACATCCTCAGCAACACAGATCGCTCCTCGAGCAGTGTTGACTAGCCATGCTCCTTTCTTCATCTTTGAAAGTAGCTGCTTGTTGAACATTCCCTTGGTCTTCTCGTGCAGAGGGCAGTTTATGGTGACCACATCGCATTGCGAAAGCATGTCCTCGAGCGACTCCACTCGTCGGCACCCAATTTCCTTTTCGGATTCCGGTTTGAGACCCTGGTAGTCAAAGTAAAGCAGCTCCTTACATCCAAAGGGCACGAGGCGACGAAGAACTCGCTCTCCAATTCTTCCAACGCCGACGGTCCCAACCACCTTTCCCTCCAAGTCAAAGGTGTCTTTAGCCACTCCGGCAACGTCCCATTTCCCATTAACGATCTGCTCATGCGCAGGCACGAAGTTTCGTACAAGATCGAGGATAACCATCATGACATGTTCAGCGACAGAGACAACATTCGATCCAGTGACTTCGGCGACAAGAATTTTCTTCTCATTGGCAGCAGTTAAATCAATGTGATCGGAACCCACTCCGGCAGTAATACACGCCTTGAGGTTCTTCGCCTTTCCGATTCGCTCCCTGGTCATGTACCCAGGATGGAAGGGAGTGGTGATAATGACATCTGCATCGACGAGCTCCTTATCGAAGACGGAATTGGGGCCCTCCTTGTGCGACGTCGTAACGAGCTTATGTCCTTGGCCCTCTAGCCACTTGCGTAATCCGAGCTCATTCTCCTCACATCCAAGCAGCTTGGCTTCATCTTTTGCATGACTCCCCGCTTTATACAGCACTGCCACAACTTTTTGTTCGGCGGCCGCGCTGCTGGAAAAGGTTCGTAGCACCCCCGCATTGAGGGCTTTGGAGCCGAACGTTGCTGGCAGCTGTCGAGCAAACATCATGGCAGACAAGTGGATTACTCGAACGGTTCTCGATATGTCGTCTACCGGGGCTGGTAAAGCGGGAGCCGTCCGCCGCAATTACAACCCGGACCAATCAGCATTCAGGGATTACGCCTACTGCAATGTATTCCAAGACTCCTCCTATAAACAGTAGAAATACACAATCACTGTACAGCGCAGCCTTCAGTCCTCCGTCGGAGTGTGACTCGCATCCTCGTCCGAATATCTTGAGTCGTCATCCTCGTCATCCTCGAGATACTTTGAAGAGTCATTCTCATAATCTTCAGGGTATATTGATGAGTCGTCCCTTGCCTCCTTGTTTGCCTCTTGGTTTCGCATCTGGTCGATTTGCTCTTCATCCTGCTCCTCGCTCACGCCATTGTCGAGCTCCTTAACCCTCCCGATTTGGATGTCGGGGGGCGAAGCGTTCCTTGTCCGCAACGTGTTGCGCTCCTCATTCCCGGTATGCAGGTCGGAGGGCAGAGCAATACTCGTGTATGACGTATCGCGTATCTTAAATTCATCAGTTTGCGTATCGGATGGCAATGCACTACTTGTCCGAGACGTACCACGCTCTTCAATTCTCTCGGTTTGCATGTCGGAGAGCAAATCATTACTCGTACGCGATGAGGAAGACCTGTGTTGTCGCCGCTCGCGAATAAGTCGAAGCGCACGGTCGCTGGATGGTCCTGGGCCGCCTTCCCCGCTGCGAAGCCCTCGAAGTAAGTTTTTTGCTCGGGCCGCAACGTCATCCGGATCTGTCGTTTGCACGTCTTCCTTGGTAATGCTGGCGTTGCTTTCAATACTGTTTGGCTCTTGAACTTCGAGAATGGAAGCATTCGTGCGGTAATTCATCCTAGCTGTTGCTCGTCGCCGGGCAGTACGCGCATCGCCCGTCGATGGTCCCGCTGCTCGAAGCTTCTCCAACAATTGGTCCATAACATCTGTGGTGCCATTTATTGCAACTCCCGGAGACGAAGGAGACGACGGGTCGCGAGGTTGTTGGCCTCCTAGAACGGCCCTTTTCTTCTTTTCATACACTCTTGCAGCTTGTTCACGGTCAAGATTTTCTCGCCTTGCTTTCTATAATGTCAGGAGGTTATGCGAAATGAGATTACCAGATAATCTTGAACAAAACTCGCAAAGTGCTTGAAGAAAGCGGATCTGGCCGAGGTGTCACTCACATCCTCGCCAAAATAGCGCAACAGCTTTTCATAAGAATTATTCATACTGTCCAATCGCTGGCCCAGGTATTCAGCTTTTCGGCGACCCTCGGGCATATCAGGTTGTACAACCAGCAGGATACGGTCTTCGGGGTGGATTTTCGTCTTGTCGCTCAAATTGCCAAAATCGATAGACATCTGCACATTTCGAACTCGGTCCATAAACTTTTGACAATCCGACTGGACAAACTCAACGGACAAACTGGCAGCTATCGTAGTATCTTTGAGCTCCTCGACGAAGCCTTCAAGCTCAGGAAAGCCTGTCCTCACAACCATTTCAACGTAGTGCAAAAAAGACATGATATTCTTGTCATCTTTCAAAAAAGCAAGTCGCTGTAGCGTACCTATTTTAAACCCCGAAGCCTGTTTGTGAGCGTCGTTCATGAAATTTCCCAAAGCAAGTATCAAGTCCAACAAATCTCGGAATTTTTTGGACCGGGCTACGGCTTCAGTCCCAGCATCGATTACACGCAGTTTGTTTGTCAAGTCCTCATACTCTTTGTCCATCGTCTTTACCAAAGTAAGTGCACGCATTCTGGACTTCCAATAGTCTCTAAGAGTGAAACAGGTTTCCAAATAGATTCTATCGGCACGCGATAATTCTTCTGGGTCGCGTTCAGGATTTGACTTCGTTCGAGGGCGGGTCCAGTCTGTTGCATAAGGAGCCATACTACGAATGATGTTTTCAGAAATATTGCAAACTTCGTCCCGAGAGAAAAAGTCGAGGACGTTTGGGTTGTCTATAAAAGATTTGTCACAATGTAGAATTCTTCTGACCGTTTCCTGAGTAGTAAATGAGGAAAAGACGTAGAGATTAATATTGAATTGTTGCGCAAGATTGTGTGGGATTACAGTTGTCTTTTCGTTGGTCTTATTCCTATTCATTGCAGGTCTCTTGGTTTCCTTTGCGGCAAATATTGTCTCGATTTCTTCAAGAATGCCTTTGCGATATAGAACGGAGTAAATTTCTTTCTGTTTCTTTTGCATCTGACGCCACATCGTATAATCGACGTTGTCGATCTTCTCCCAATGCATCTGCTTAAGTTTCTTCTTTGGCCGGATAGGAGAGTTATTAGGCGATGGATTTATGACTGTAACTAATGGTGTTGATTGAGATTGTGCTGACCCATGCGTATTCTCGGAGGCAAGGGAGGAAAAACCGAGCACCCCGTTAGTAGGAAGAGGGGGAGCGTTAGGTATAGATGAAGATTGGAAAGGTGGAGGTGGAGGGGGTGGTGGTGGAGAAGTAGAGGCTGCCCCGGATGATGATAGAAGGTTTGGTGGCAGTGGCGGGGCTGGAGGGGCTGAGGGTGGAGATTTCCCGAGTTGTATTTGGGAGGGCGGTGAGTTGGGCGTAGAATGTGGAGAGGAAAAGTGATATTGCTCAGAGGCACTTTTCCGTTTGGGAGTAGAGTGTGGCGAGGAAAAGTGATTTTGTTGAGAGGCACTAATTCGTTCCGGAGATTCACCACCAGCTGCTGAGACTTTCCCTCTAATTTCTGAGAGTAGATCTGGAGGAGGTCGTTGAGAAGCCATTCTGGTAGAGATCTCAGTCCTGCGACGTGAAGATCCAAACTGTCCATTTGCCTGCACATGGGAGCTTTCAAGGTCTTCTTCAAGTTGTTGAGCTTCGCTTTGGATTTTGTCCATCTGACCACGGATGGCGTGAAGACGCTGATTTGTATGGTGATCTGCTTGCTGGGATGGTCCCCATGCTAGTCCTTCAAGTCGATACTCGGCCTTTTTCCGCTCGAGCTGACGTTCGAGCTCACCGATGATTGACTCACGATTGGGATCGGTTTCACTTTGTTGGACTGCCATAAATATCTCTCGCGTTTCGAGCTCGGACTTTTCGAGAGTAGAAAGATGTATTTCACGCAACCTGTCGAGATCATTCCTGAGATTTTCTGCATACCTCCTCTGGTTTTCAATGACCTCTCGAGCTTCAGCAAGCTGATGCTCTAGCTTTGCCATCCTGCCACTGGTCCCGAGACTTAACTTTGCCTGTAAAGCATCCCGCTCTAGCGTTATCCGCTCAGCCTGCTCACTTGCATCACGAGCTTCAACGAGAGCTCTTCGAGCTTCATTATGGGTCATAAGCTGATCCACCATTGATTGCAGCGATACGTTCAGAGTACCAGCAAGGCCCATGTCTGGTAGCTTGCGATCCACAGTCACAAAGGAGACTAAACTCTCCACGATCTGAAAAAGAGTGTCCCGCTCTTCATCTCTTTCATCACGGAGAAGAAACAAGTGTTGCAAGGTCGACGTGAGATGGTCACGAGAGGGTCCACTTAAACGAGGGATGAGCTCAGCAATAATTTCGACAGGATCATTCAAATCGCAAGCAACCTCATCTTCATCATCCAAGTCCACAATCGATTGAAAGTCGAGGGATCGGTGATCTTCATAGATACGTACTTGAGCATCTATATTTTCTTGACGGAATTCAGCAAGTTTCTCAAAGATACGTGCGAGACCAGCAGAAGCTAGACATGATCGAATATGAATGCGAATTTTGAGGTCCTCAGTCTGGTCGGCTATTGCATTGATGAGTAGAAGATTTGCGACAGCATACTCGCTGAGAACACCTTCGACACTATGTCCTACGGAGCGGAGTTCTGCATTAGCTCCCACCATGGAGCCGAGCCGACCGCGTCCGTCTAATGACGATTCAAAGCTTCTCAACCATGCATCGAATTTTCCTTGTTCTCCTACATTGGTCTTTAGAACATCAAAAGCGTCCAGAATACGTGAATGTCCTGTTTTGTGCACTCGTTCTGGCAGACGATAATAGCAAAGAAATGTCAAAATCTCGATAACCATTCTCCGGGTCTGTAGACGTGTGGAAAGAATTGATCCCGTAATTGCGTTGATACATTTGTCTCCTTTTAGTGCATCCATAGCACCAACTTCCTGATTCAAGATTGTCTTTATGCATTTTACTGCTTCGTATTCTCGATCCGCGTCGCTGTCACGCTTAGTTGTGCTGGAGTTGATTGACGAGAGGGTTTTACATAATGCAACCGGACCTTGGAGCGAGACAAACCCTTCCAACCAGCCGACAGGCTGGGTCCGAAGGTTCACTCCAAGCGACTCTAGCTGCTTAAGAGATACGTTTCCTTGTATGATGCTTTTGACGTACCACTCAGGAGAAGCATTCTCTTTGCCGCTGCGGCTCAATCCACGTTGAAGGTGTTTATCCTGACTTATCATGATCCATTTCTTTTGTGGCGGGAAGTTCATCACCTGTTTCTTGGCTTGCTCCGGCATATTCTTCCAGTCCCTCCGGGACATGAGATCAGCAAATAACGCATCGAGCGTCTCACCGTCGACCGGCATATCATTTGAATCTAAGGAATAAACTGATGATCTGGCAGAAGCATCGGTCGACATTCGGAAGGCATTTGGTGCCGCGAGCTGCCACTGGGACCCATGCCACCGGTGAGCACTGTCGACAGTTTCTTGGGAGTTGCGGCTGCTGACGCTCTTTGCATCGACGGTGTCCCAGGGGGCGGAGTTCAATGAGGGAGAGACGGGGATGCTCCCGTTTGTAGAGGCTGTGCTCTTTTTCCTCTTGAAGAAGGTCGATGATTTGCTATTACGCTCCATTCCATACCATTCGCGGTCTATTAATCACCAGCCATGTTGACCTTCTTCGTGCTGCTGTTCATAAACTCTACGTGTACATCCGCAACCGGGAAATTGATCACATCTCCATCACCACCAACAGAAGCCCGCTGCCCACCACCATTACAACCGTCACGATCTTGGATCCGCGACAGTGGCAAGCGAGTCTACTCTACAGGAGATATCATCGCCATGGAGAACGTTACGCTTTGATACGCCGTAGTCTACCAAGCATCGTCACATGCACTGTCCCTTCTTTCACTGCCACGGCTGTCTGTATCGCGCTCTTGAGATGGCATCGTCTTTTAAAGGCTTCTTTTCCATTGCGTAGTCTGCTTTGAGTCGCAAGCCAAGCGCGAGCCGGAAAGACACGCAAGTGATGAGAATGGAAAGCAGCTCAACAAACTCCTTGGTGACTGTAGCATGTGTGCTGTTGTTTGGAGGCATTCTATACCTCGGCTGGAGAGAAGCGATGAGGCCTATTGGTCAGAGGCGCTTCCCACTACGATGGAATCGGGATGATGAAGGCGAAACACGGCCGCTGATGCAAGGATGATGGAAGCCTGACGATCTGATATGTACATTATCTCATTCTCCGGGCACCATCTAGCCTATTTACACTTGGTTGAGGAGGCCGTTCTTCATATCGCGAAATGGTCGGTGGCTCGTATTGAGCCGTATGCGCTGGTGATGACCCTTTCTGCCCACTTTGCTCCCCATATCCACGTACCCTAGGCCGCAAGCGATCTCTCTCATCGAGACCTTGTGGGGAAGCCGTCCTGCCTATCCCCTGGCTTATGGAGGGACGTGCTGATAGGCCAGATGGAGACGGCGGCGGCATCCGATCTGCAGCGCCATTCGGATCTTGGCGATGAAGAATGTCGCGAAGGTTTGCCTTGGGACGAGTTCCAGGTGCTGAAGCTGCTCGCGGAATTGAGTTGCCTACATTGGAAGCGAGAGTAGGCCGGTTAGATGCACCAGCTACGTTTGATATGCTGGTAGCAGCTGGCTGCATAAGAGGTTGAGTGATTTGCTTGCGAGTGTCCTGCAGCCAATCTGGGATGGAGTGATACTTTTCGAGGTAGTACTGGCGTAGTGTCCTGGAGACATACGAATCCTCGGGGTGGTCTCCATCTTTGCCGCTTTGAAGCTGCAGATGCGTGAAACGCGATCGCGTTGATTCAATGATGTTACTCCACATACATGCCTGACACTTTCCCCACACCCTGAGCCAACCAACCAAGGAACGTGACAAGGAGTACGATATCATCTATTTACAGAAACACTCGCAACCGTTGCAGTTTGCGCCATAAAGCAGTGCTCATATCGTGATGCAAACATTTACATTGACATCCTTTGAAACCTCATGGAGCGTGAGGAGATGTCTTTCAGTCTTAATCACAACTCACTACTGACTCTTGACACCCTTTCAAAGTATTACAGATTCCGAAGCTTGGTCTTCACCACCTTATTCGTACCATTTTTGGGGAGGTCATGAACGACTATAAAGTCTCTTGGGATTTTATACCCGGCAATCCTTGACTTTAGCCATGCCTTCAAATCAGTCATTTGTAACCCTTGCTGACTGAGTGTCAGGAATGCACGCCCAACTTCCCCCCATTTCTCATCCGGAACGCCAATAACAGCAGCTTCGAGTACAGCTGGGTGTGCCATGATTGCATTCTCCACATCAATAGACGACACATTCTCTCCGCCACTGATAAACATGTCTTTCTTCCTATCGAGAATCTGAATGGTATTGTCGGGGTGCAAGACTGCCAAATCGCCACTATGAAAGTAATTGCCTTCAAATGCAGCATCTGTTGCTTTCTTGGCATCGAGGTAACCACTCATATTACTGTTTCCTTGAAAGACAATTTCGCCGATATCTTTTCCGTCCTTGTTGACATCAATGAACTCGTCGCCAGCACCTCGAACAACGCGGACAGACTTCCCAACCAGCCATCCATGACCTTGTCTTGCCATTCTTTGATATCTTTCAGCGTCGGGCAGACTGTTCCACTGAGGATTGTAGTAAGATCTTACCGCAGGCCCATATGTCTCGGTGAGACCGTATACATGAATTGGTATTAGATTGAGACTGATCATTCGTTCAAAGAGTGTTGCACTAGGTGGACTTGCAGCTACAGTTACTCTGACCTCTTTCGGAAGCCGCTTGGCATCTGGATGGGCGCATAGATTGGTGTTTACCGTCGGCGCAGCATTGAAATGGGTAATACGGTATTCCCTTAATATTTGCCATATCTTTCCATACTCAACCTTTCGTACTGTAACATGGAGTCCTCGGACGGCGGTCACAGCCCAAGGAAATGTCCACCCTACAGCATGGAACATTGGAAGTGTCCAAAGATACTTGCAACCGTCTTCTCCAAAGGCATTTTCACAGTTGAGATTAGATTCTATGATATTTGCGAGAGCTGCAAGATACACACCACGGTGTGTAAGTTTTACACCCTTTGTATTAGTTCAAAATTAGGGCGCAGGTAGCAAACCTTCGGATTACTTGTAGTGCCACTCGTGTAGGATATGCTCATCGTTTCATGCTCTGGATGATCATGTATGCTGAGATCATCCCATTCGCCACTCATCTTTGAACCTTGGAGAATGGCTTCTTCATAAGGGCCACTTCTGCCATCGTGATCCGAGTCAACTAGAATTTGTCCCGTCCATCCATCGACTAAATGCACATATTCTTGATCAACAATACACAAAGTACATTGAGCGTGGGAGAGTATCCATAGAACCTCTTCTTTACTCAGACGATAATTCACAACCACAGAAATCCGATTAGCTGCAGATATTGCAAAGAACGCCTCCAAGACCATCGGCGTATTCGGCGCGAGAACCGCTACGCGTCCATTCTCTGCTTTCAGATAGAAGGCTAGATCTCTGGCCCGGCGACTGTATTCCGCATAATTTCTTGATATTGTTTTGTTGGTACGTGAGAAGTGAAGTATTGCTGGTGCTTGTGGTTGCACCGCGGCTGATCGGGGCAAAAAGTATGTTGGGTTCAGGTGGTGCAGGAAAGCTTTGTTATTGTCTATGATTGCAAATATATCCGCTGCCGGTTTAATGTGGCGCTGAATCTGCTTCAATCGGGCAGACGGCATAGCTCTGATCTTTGTGGAGATTGCGGGGTTGGACGAATGGGGAAAATATCGAGCATGTGTCAATCGACAACCTGCACATCTCACTTTAGGTGATGAAGTCTACACAATAGTGGTATATTTATACGGGGTTCATTTCCTTATTACAAGAGTGTCTTCATGCCAGGGATTCGCAGCTCATTCCGCATAAGCTGAGCAGTAGTATGTCAGCACAGCTTGGTTGACATCCTCCGGATCGGTTGCGTAGACGTATACAATCAGTGCAGTCTTTTGACAGATGCCTATGCATCAGTACAAGGAAAGACCTTCCCACAAACAGGCAATGGCACGCTTTGCTACAGTATAGACTTTCAGCATATTGGCCCAGTCGCGCGAATCCACTTTTATCCTAGCGAATTCCGCCTTATCTCGAAGCTGAGTAGCAGGCTGCTGCTCATCGGGCAGCTGTTCCGCATTAAGCTCTGGATTGACAAGGTTTTTCCACGACGATTCAACTCTGACGGCGTCTGTCTCAGCCTTGAGCGTCATTTCACCATTCATATTCGCGACAAGAATTAACTTGTCGGCAAGGACCTTGAAGCGATCCGTAACATACCGCAGGTTATTGAGTTCCGGGAGCACAATGTGTACATCCGGTTCCGGACATCTTGGTTCCTTGATTGTACTAACAAAGTCGGCAGAAAGAACACGTACATGTAAATCTTGCGTTATTACGCTACCATTGTACCTGTGTATTTCAAAGGTAAGAAGAGGGAATCCGTCTCGTTTTGTGAGTCGCATAGTAACATCGCTTGAGTTTACTGCGGATCGAAGAGCTCTCTGCAGGTGGTCGAGATTGACTTCTAGATTGATCGTGTCTTGAGCAGCAGAAGCAATGCGGTAATCGTCAAATATTGTTTTCTTTATCAAACTGAGATGCCTTCATACTTACAACTGCAATGGTGCTGTGTCAGCTTGCACGTCAAGCGTATCTTACGCCCATACTTGTGTCCCTGTATGATTTGGGATGATTACAAAGTGCACCTCATTTGGGGCCAATCGCATCCATACTAACTTTCCCAAAGGGTACAAGGAGGTTGCCAAGCCTTTAGTAAGTAAAACGGCCTTGACCTTTCATACGTAGAAATGTATCGACATTGTGGATGTTGGCTTTAAACTTCATGACTTCGCATCACGTGAATGAATATCTCTAAGTTACATTGGGGCGATCGTAAAACGTCTATATACATTGTCATAGCGGTGGTAGTGTATTGCGACACACTGGGCATTGGAGTTTGACCCTTATCCAAGATTCCAAGCATGCGGTGTGAAAGACGTGCATACATGGCGTCACCATGTAGTTCCGCCTCGATAGAGTTGAAGCATCCACAGCACTTTGCACATCGACGCTCGTCATACAAATCGCACAGTCGAACATTTTCTGACCTTGCCTGCCAGAGCTAATGGCTCCATCTGGTGAATGGGTCTCAATGTCCTCAATAGGAAGAACCCGGTGATAGTCGTAAGCAGGTGGGAGAATATTCGCCGGCACAAGATACCGAGGTCCCAGGATTTCCTGTGATACCAAGACACACACCTGTAGCCATATCCATCCAGTAACAATATACGCCAGTGTTGGATCAGGCTCCGACGAGAGAACGTTGACCGGGCACAGAAGAAAATATGATATGGTCAACACGCGTGTGATACTCAGTCCCGCAACATATTTCCAATTGAGAGCATGCCGGCAGCAACGCTTCATGTTGCGGTATATCTGCGGCACCCAGAAAGATGTGATTATCGTCAAGACTAGGCGGAGCGCGGCACGTCTGATTGACTCCGGCCAGGAAAGTGCATGAATCGAAATCAAAGTCATTCCCATCAATAAGAAGTAGAACCGAGTGTACAGCATACTCAAATCATACCTACCATCGTCATCATCACCTATATTTTGCTGGGATATAGCAGCAACTGCTGTTGCAGGTAAGGGAAGTTCTCCTGCTGGTTGGTTAAGCTGCTGGTGTTGCTCCTGTTGATGGTCTTGTTGTTGCTCACTCTCCGCAGCACGTTCCTCAGGGCGTTGCACCCTGCGAATGACGATTAGATAGCGCATGCCAAAAACAGAAACCAGCAGGAAATATAGAAATGCAGCCGAAAGGAATGCCAATGTGGTGACAGCTCCGTAAACTGAAGCTGAAAGATATGCCATGCACAAATACCCATCAAAGATTGCATGCATTGAAATCGTTAAAGAGGAGACCTTGGAAACAGTCGACGGGGTGTTACTCTCTTGCATTTGGTACAGCAGAAGCCACAGCTGTAAGACTGCCAAAGCAGTAGAAAAAAGGGCATACTGATTGAGCTTTTGGTAGTGATGCTCAATCTTCATTCCAGTCTGTCGAGTCCATTCCAAGACATGGCCACAGTTGGGTGAATAGAGCAAAGCCGAGTTGACAATGGGAGGTGGAGAGCTTAGAGGAATACCACTCGGGACCCTAAGCTCTCGTTCGATAAGTTGTAACTTTTCTTGAGACATTACGTCGACCGAATGGAACTGCAAGTAGGCCACGTACTCACAACGTTGAGTGTTCATATCCTCTCCCATTGATGCAAAATCCAGAGACGACGCAATTCGTGTGTGTAGAGCAATGCTTTGGTTGAGTCGATGCAAGACAACTTCCTTGGCATCAGTGAAAGTGTCATTATCCACCGCAAAATTTGGTAGACCTTCGACACCCAGAAACTGTTTGGAAGAGCTAGCAAGTAGGGCATGGCCATTCTCAGGTAGGTGCACGCCAAACATAGACACTTCGTCGGCTGGCCCACCAAATTCATCACGAATGGAAAAGCTGCCTTTGACAATCCTCTTGCCAAAGCTTGCGACCTCTTCAAGGCGAAAACTGACTTTCCCTTTGACTTTCGTCCCGAAAACATGTGCTGTTTCGTTGTCCTTGGGCCCAAAGGAAACGTCTGATGTCTTCCAGTGTCCATTGTATATACCACTGATGTTATCAAAGAGATTTGTCGTATCTAGTTTCCTCATTTCCCCAACTTTGTCCTGCAGCACCCTAGGGACATGGAATACGCCAGTGAGATTTGCGGCTGGGTGGTTAAAGGTCGAGTTGACAAGGAGGTCACGATGGATTGTGTCCTTATGGATGACATCTTGAATCAGACCAACCGGAGGCGGCGGTCGGTTCCCGTCTCCACTAAGAAAGAGAATGAAGAGGATCAAGAGCAGCACTCCGAATCGGTTGTCCTCCATTCCTACTCTTCATCATCGATTCCTCTGGATCGTCATGTCACTAGGCATCTTTAATTCTTGGTCCCCGTTCTCACCCACAACGCTATGGCCCATTTGGAGGGCCCTCAACGGCAAAGGGAAAGCGAGGGGAGCGAAGAGGCGCCTGCGCGTGGGTTTCAATGGACTTCAATAATACGAATGGTTCTGCTCTTCATGGCAGTACAGGCAGGAATAAAGTTCATTCTGCCAAAGCCGAGTGCAAAACATGTTCCGCCTCCAGATACTCTGCAATGGCCAAGTGCACAGGCTGCCACTGGGATCAATGAAGCCGTGCAGTATGCAAGAATACCAGAGAGTGTAAGTCCGCTGTGGGGCGAGGGGACACCATTTGATGTGCAAATATACACTGCAGATTCCTTGAACTTCTCCAACTTTGGTGATCGAAACTCGTTACTCTTTACAGAGAAGAATCTCGCGCTAGGAAAGTCGAAGGTCAAGATTGATAGAACTGTAAGGTTGCCATTGTCGCCTAAAGTGCAAAATAATGGAAGTCTATTTGCTCATATATATGTAACTCGGGATGGTCATTCACCAAATCCACGAGATCCAGAATACAATTCTCAGTATGCATACCATCAAATCGTACACCTGAATACCTATCTTCCAAAACGGAAAGAACACAAACAGCGAAAACTGTTGGAAAATGAAGTAGGCAGCACAATTGAAGAGACCGGACCCGCTACCGTTGTCAGTTATATCTACCCCAACCTGACATTATCTCTTGTCGAGGGAGCTGGAAACCTTGCATATGCTAAACTCCCACCGCCTATTACTCGCTTTATAACCCTCGAATCCTCAGGAGCACGCGATGAAACTGGTCGACGCGGCTGGTATTATCCAATCATTTTTGCAAATGACTTTTGGAATCTTCGAGACCATAATGTGGAGATCAATCAAACAGTGGAAGCCCTGCCGCTGACCATACATTTCGATACGACTCCATTTTGGATGTTCCAAATAACGGCTACTATGCACGAAGGATTTAAACAGCAATCACAGCAAATGGGCGGTAATGCTGGAGGTGAAATAGAAGAACTCAAGCGAGTCCTACTCGAGACTAATATTTGGCTCTTGGGAATCACAGGCATCGTGACGCTGCTCCATACAGTCTTAGAAATGCTTGCATTCAAGAGCGATATATCGCACTGGCGAAAAAAGAAAGACAATGTCGGTGTGAGCGTGCGTTCCATTCTAGGCAATGTCTTTATGCAGACTGTCATTTTTCTCTATCTCATGGATAACAATGACAACACCTCATGGATGATATTAGCGGGCCAAGGATTTGGCATCCTTCTCGAAGCCTGGAAGATCACGCAGGTGGTCAATGTAAGAATACTACCGACGCAAGGCATGATTCCATGGCGCATTGCAGTGGAAGACAAGCACATACTCAGTGACACGGAACAAAAGACAAAAGAATATGACGAGACTGCATTCAAGTATGTTTACATCATTGCTGTGCCACTGATAGTTGCTTATGCCATCTATTCTCTCATCTACGATACGCATAAATCTTGGTACTCTTTTGTGATTACGACGTTGGTGGGGAGTGTTTATGCGTAAGTACAGGCATTCATGTCACTGACGTTAGATACGGTTTCCTGATGATGGCACCTTCTCTCTACATCAACTATAAGTTGCGGTCTGTGGCTCATATGCCGGCAAGGGCGATGATGTACAAAACGGTGAATACATTTATTGATGACCTGTTTGCATTTGTCGTCAAAATGCCGACGCTGCACCGACTTGCCACACTGCGCGACGATGTCATCTTTGTCATCTACCTCTATCAGATGTGGATCTACAAAGTGGATCCCAATCGTGTGAATGAGTTTGGGCAGGTGGCCGTTGACGAGGCGGTGAAGGAGCAGGAGAAGGAGGATCAGGGTTTGGGAACGAAGAAGACGCAGTAGACTTGCATTGTAGATAACCACATATGTCCCCCATCCCCCCTTTTTTGTCCTTTGCGTTGCGAGATTTTCAAAACTCCACACTAAAATCCGCGGAAAAAAAAACTTTCTCATCCCACACCCTTCCACGAAAAAAAAAGAAGAAAATATAAAATCGAGATAAAGCGAATGTCTCGGACACATGTTGTGTACACACCACAAGAGCTTCTCCATATTCTTCACGCAGCAACCGCCAGCCGCGATCTGCTTGATGTGGAGAAGTATTCCACGCTGCAGCCCTTCTACAAGAACACGGCCCAGATTGCGTCCGGGATGATGGACAAGCCGGTTGATGCGCCTCGAATCAAGCGCAAAATCGAAGACCAGCTTCGTAAAGCCGCGGTGCGTTCCCCACCCTTGTTGTGTATGGAAAGACTAATTTTCAAAGATGGCTGCACGGAGAGCAAAGAGTGGAGAAGGGCATATTGAGTACCCTGAGCTCCACAAATGCGCCATCGAGTTGCAGGACCTCTTGGACGCTCGAGAGGTTCGTCAGACCGCTCGTCGAGATGAGAAGGCTGAACGTCACCGTGCGGCCATGCTGAATGTGTATGGGGATGAGGAAGAGGAGGATGACGGTCAAGTGGACGGAGATGCGGGTGAAGCAGACAGGCATCAGGCCGGCCCAGCAGCAGGCACACAGGACCAGCAGCCTTTGAAGCGGAAGCGGGGGCGTAAACCCAAGGCTCAGACTATGACCCCTGGCGGACTGGTGCCTCCGCCCGCAGTGCAGCAACCCGCGATGGACGCAGCCACAGCAGGCACACTTGTGAGGGACATGGGGGAACTGAAACAGCACGTGGCGGAAATGAAGATGTTGCTAGGGATGCTGGTAGACCGTTTGTAGACATCCCCTTATTTTCTTCCTTCCAATCCAGGGTCCTCGGTCATGGCACGCGCCTCCAAGAGACGACGAGTGAGTGAGGGGCATTCAACCACCTACCTCCTAAACAACCCCAAAAGCAAGCTGGCCACACGGCCGCTGGATGCCCTGTTTCGTGAAGAGGTGTGGGAACTGCTCTCTCCAGATAGACGCGAAGCCTGCCTCGCGCTCCTTCCAGCCATCGACAAGAACGAGGAGCAGGAGAGCGGGCTGTGTGAGGGGTTCTGGATGGGAAATGTCTGCCTCCAGGAGGCACTGCGTGACTTTCAAAGCGACCTGGCAGAAGGACGTTTCATGCCGCAGTATCGACGGCGCGTTGAACGTGCCTCAAAGCAGCGCTTGGAGGGGAAGGCGGATGCATGGAAGGAGGGACAGTTTGAGCTCTTTTGCCAGCACTCAGAGGAGGAGAGGAGATTTTGACGCCGTGGGAATGAGGTGTGGCTCTGCTTCTCCTTTGGGGACGGACAAGAGAAGCGGTTCTGTTGGACCCGAGATTCTATAGACTACGGCTTGGCAGCTATTCTGTGAAGCAATGGTTTTGATCTTGTCCTGCACGTTCCACACTAGCGCTCTACAAAGTGTCATTGGATATGAGGAATAGGAAGGTGGTAATCTATGCGATAGGATTGGTGCGAGAATTGCTGTGAAACGCATCATTCGTAGTACCCCAATACGCTCCTCGTCGGCTGTCCTCATGGACTTAAGTTCCATAGCCGGCGTTTAGGCTAAGCGAGTACGACGAAGCCAGCATTCTTGCCGATCTGCGGGTGCCGTGTGGCGCAGGTTCCACTATTCTAAATTTGGAATTGAGCGTTTGGCCAGCCACACCGTGGTCACGAAACTCTCCTCGCTTCCTCTCAGCAGTCCTGGGAGCATTCGTCTTGGCCCCTGTGAGTGTGCCTACCGTAGATGCCCCGAGCCTGCCATTCGTCCCATGGTCAATCGTAAACTCCGGCGGCCGGCATTGTTCAGAAAACAGTCCCACGCTAGGGCAGGGTTGGAGAAATTCCCGATCCCTTTCCCCACAGCCACTTCCGAATCCTGGTCTCGTGCGCATTCCTATTGGTGGCCCTGAATCAACGCATCAGAGACGGCGGCAGGGATCGTCGGAAAAGGTCTCGCTTTTCTTCTTCCTCTGCCTTCACGAAGTTTTTCAAGCTCAGCAAAGCAGCATCAATCACTCTTTTTATGCTGTCCCTTCTTTTCTTATCGCACCTGGTGTACGCCGCAGTCGAGGGCCCGGTCTTCCAGAGCAGATCTGACCTCAACCCGCCCATCTTCACCGTCCTCATCAACAACAAAAGCCTTGTCACTCCAGGCTACTTCTTTGTCGCTCCCTATAGTGTCGTTCAGAGCGGACCCTATATTTACGACAACTCGGGCCAGCTGGTATGGAGTGGATTTGGCGATTCCGGAGCCGCAAATTCCCACGACTTCAAGGTCATCACCTACATGGGCTCCGATCACCTCTCCTTTTTCAATGGAGACCAAGCAAGTGGGTTCGCACTGGGCCATGGTCTGATTCTGGACGATACCTACAATATCGTCCGATCCGTGCAGACCGGAAATGGGGTTGCCTCCTCTGACCAGCACGAATTTCGTGTCATTAACAACGGCACACAGGCTCTGATGACCATGTTTAGGCCAGTGCAGTTCGATTTATCGCAGGCTGGAATCACAGACGGCCAAGGATGGCTGCTGGACGGTGTGTTTCAGAATGTCAATGTCACGACCCGCGAAGTCTTGTTTGAGTGGCATGCTTCGGACCATGTCCCTTTAAATAACACTGAGGTCCTCCCTAACGGTTCAGACATCTCTGGAGATGGTTTGAGCGCAGCGACGGCGTGGGATTGGTTCCACATTAATTCTGTCGACAGGTTTGAGGACGGCGACTACCTTATATCCTCACGCCACACCTCGTGCATTTACAAAATCAATCAAACAAATGGTGACATTATATGGAAACTGGGTGGTCGGACATCCACGTTTGATATACAAGGCTTTAATTTCAGTTTTCAGCATGACGCGCGAGTCAGAGCGGAGTCCAATACTTCGGTCCTCATGTCCTTTTTTGACAACGCTTCAAATGGTTTCAACCAGAGTAGGTTGCAGTCGTCGGGTAAAATGGTCGAACTCGACCTTGTGAACAAGACTGCCACTCTCGTGAGAGACTATCAGGCACCTTTGGGAGGGCTGCTGTCTACCAGTCAGGGTAATCTGCAGCTCCTCGGCAACGGAAATCGAGTTGTTGGCTGGGGTAGCATACCCGCAATTTCAGAGTACTCGATGGAGGGAGACTGTGTTTTCTATGGAAACTTGTCGGGGGGAGAGAACTATCGGGCTTACAAATTCAACTTTACCTCGTCACCACTAAACAGTCCCTCTCTCTACACTTTTGCACAAAGCAATAATGCGACCGCAGAGACTTTCTTTGCAGTGTCGTGGAATGGCGCAACTGAGGTGGCTACGTGGCGCTTCTATGGGGCCGTCAATGAAGCCGGCCTCTACGAAGTGATTGGAAGTACAGACAGGAATGGGTTTGAAACCACCTACACGGACTCAACCTACCATCCCTTCTGCATTGCGGAAGCAATCAATGTAGACGGCAAGGGGTTGAAGAACTCCACAGTCACAGGGACCTTCGTGCCGAGCACCTCCCTAGCCCAGCACTGTGACACAAATGGGTGTCCGTTGGCGCAGCAGGCGAACGGCCCACAGCAGATCCTTGCACGAGACGGTCCGCGGATGGCGCTTCGCGTGTCCATTGCGACGAGCCTGCACGTGCACATGTGGAGTCTGGGTGCACTGATGCTTGCTTTTTGTATCTTATTCTAATGTGCATAGAGGGCCCAACAGGGTAATATATATATTGGAGTTGCCTAATTCGGCGCTCGAACCAACATGACCCGTACCATCAAACAGCTAGCCGTTCGCGTCTACACGCACAACATTCGCTATGCAACCGGGAGCCCCTTCGAGGGGGAACTCCCATGGGAGCAACGTCGCCATCTGGTCGTCTCCAGCATTCGTTTCCATGCCCAATACCATGCCTTTGTGGGGCTGCAGGAAGTGCTCCATCCGCAGCTGCAATACATTATGACAGAACTAGGAGACGAGTGGGCGTACATTGGGGTCGGGCGAAACGACGGCGCCGAGGCGGGCGAATTTGCGCCCATTCTCTACCGTCCCGCTGACTTTTCCCTGCAGCGCATCAAGACGTACCTCTCTTCATAGTCTTGAGCTAACGCTAGGATCTGGCTGAGTGAGGACCCGGCCCATCCTAGCAAAGGATGGGATGCCGACAGTCCTCGCATTCTGACGTGTGGGCGCTTCGAGCACGCCAGCGGGGTGCGCGTGGGTGTCTACAACACGCATCTGGACGACGGCGGCGTGCGGTCACGGGTGGAGGCATGCAAGCTCATTCTGCGCACCATGGGGGAATCCTCGCTTCCGGCCGTCCTAATGGGCGACTTTAACCTGACCCCCGACGAGGGGCCGCATCAGATTCTGAAGGCGGAGTTGACGGATCTGGCGCTGGCGCTGCCGCGTGAGAAGCGGTATGGGCATGACGCGACCTTTACAGGGTTCTCGCCCCCCTTCAAGGCCAATCGCATTGACTACATCTGGGGCCACGGCGTAAGCGTGTGCGGGTACGGGGTTGCGCACTCGCAGTTCGAAGATGTCTTTATGAGCGACCATCGCCCGGTCGTGGCGGATATCCTCGTCTAGTCTAATCTTGTCGTCGCACCGTGGCCAAGCGATCTCGTGGCGCTTGTGTGGCGGCCTCTATTAGTCAAGGACCACAGCGCCATTTGCCGGAGGGGGCTGCATTAGGTAGGGATCTGCAACCGGTTTATTTCCCCGCCAAAGAGGAGAACCTCATTGAGGCAAGAGCTACCTGGCAGCCATCTGCTTCATTGTGGGTTTGCTTGACCTGGCACCCTAGCCAAACGGCAAGGTGTAATGGGCGCAGGCCGCCTTTCTCTTGATTAACAGTTACGCATACAACGTGACGATAGGACGCATGCATTCACAGTCGCCAGTGAGACCTCTTCTACACGCTTACGTGCGAAAACATTTGCACTGGCTCGAAGCGCATTCTATGCGTCTAGAATTGTCACGAGCGTTATTTCGCCGTACATGATCTGTCCGACAGCCGGCAACTCGAAGGGAAAGCCGCCTTCCTCAGCGCAGGCGCTATCCTGAGCTTTCTCGTCTGCGTGTACTTTCGCTTGCCTGAGTGTCAGGACAGGACATTTAAAGAATTGGATATTCTTTTGAACGCCAAACTCCTGCTCGTCAGTTTCGCAAGTATGAGGTGATCTATCCAGCGAGGAAGTGGATCAGATGAAGACGTAATTTGCAGTACGTTCGATTACTTATTTCGAGATCCAGACGGTCTCTCGTCAGTTGGTCCTATTTGCATTCACAGGAATCCGTTGCCCTGATTCGGTCTCCATTGATTCCTCTGAAACAGTGTATCCACGGTTCGTTGTAAAAAGCGTCAGCAATAGGCAGAGCCACATATTCATAATATATCAATTGAATTACTGATTCAATTACAAGTTCAAAATGCGCTCATAGAACTCTCTTTCTCTGTCCATACTGTCCTTGACCGCAGCTGCTCCTCGCCATCCGTGACCCTCGCCTTCATACAGCTTATATTCCACGACACCATTTGTTTCTTTGATAGCATTCACTATTTTTTCGGCTTGATTAGCGGGAACAATTTTATCGTCTGCCCCTTGAAGGACTAAAAGCGGTCGCTTGATTTCCTTTGCATGGAACAGTGGGCTTCGTGAGCGGTATAGAGCTTCATCGCTGGCTGGTAAGCCACCGACCAATGCGTACGTGTAATGCGACTCAAATTTGTGCGTCTCGTTGGCAAACACGGCCAGGTCAGATATTCCAAAGGAACTTGTCCCAGCTGCAAACACGTCCCCTTTGAAGGCCATCACTGCAAGGGTGGTATATCCACCAGCCGATCCGCCAGCCACACACATCTTTTTGCTATCCACAATTCCTTGGTTGGCTAGGTACTGCGCGCACGCACAGCTGTCGTCCACATCAACGATACCCCAGTTGCCATCCAGTCGCAAACGAAACTCCTTGCCATATCCAGTAGACCCACCGTAGTTCACCGTGCATACCGCATACCCACGGCTCGTCCAATATGAAGTAGCTAGCGAGAGCATAGGAAGACTCTGGCCGGTGGGGCCCCCGTGAACGTTGACAATGAGTGGTGGCTTCGAGTCCTTAGGTGCTGCGTAGTCTTTATTCTTGGGTAGATAGAGAAACCCATACGACTTTCCCATGGGACATGGAAACTCAATGGCTTTTGCATTTGCGATATATCCAATATCAACGCCTACGCTGCTCGTCGCCTTTAAGAGCACGATTTCACCTGACACATAGTCAAACGAAAACAAGCCCATTTTTGCATCTTTGGTTTGTCCACTGAGATAGACTTTATTGGAGTCCATCTCGCCATTTAGACCGCTCATAAACACAAATGGGTGTTCAATAGCTTTCATTGACTTGTCTTTGAGCGAGACTATTGACAATTGTTGACCTTGGGCATTAGAGGTCAATGTAATTATAGAATCTTTCTTAAATGCATAATTGGAATTGCCAAATAACCAATCAGGTGGGGCGAATTCTGCGTCAACTGGTTTCGGGAGTACACTTTCAATGCCCATTGTCTTTACGTCGTAGATATAAAGGTTGTAGAAGCCTGTTTTGTCATTGCAAAAGTAGATCTTGCTTCCGTCCGATTTCCATTTAGGCTGCGTCGAGCTGCCCTTGTTCTCAATAATGCTATCTTTCCCTCCAAAGCTTTTCAAGTGAAGTACCGAGCCCATCCACGGCATATTAGGGTGCTCCCACGACGTGTAAAAAAACGACTTGCCATCTGGGCTAAATTTTGGGTAACTGTAGAAGTCGCTCCCCTCAGCAACCACGGTCGATTTTTTAGTTTTCATATCAATGAGCACGATGAGGTTGACTACATCTTTGGGGACGTCCACGGTATGGTCCTCGCGGATGCATAGCACTTGATCCTCACGAATATCATGATTGGCATACCTGTACACTTTATTGTTCTCCACAATCGCCTCTGCCTTACCGTTAATGAGCCTGTAAAGCCGGCCATCTTTCAGGTCGGAATAGACAATCACGTCGCCTTGGACTGCAAAGGCAGCACCTCCGTACTCATGCACCATGTTGCGCACATTGACATCCTTCCCGACTAGCTCGTTTCCTTCCAGGTCCACCAGTACAGACCTCCCCTTCTCCGACGGTCGCATCTCTGAGACAATAACTTTGCCATCGGAGGCTAACCCCATGCCATCGATGAAAATGTTGCCCTGGACCAGTAGATCCGAGGTAATGGGCGACTTCCAGGTCCCGTAGTTTGCAGCACTCATGCTTACTCTCTTGCTGAGGCGAAAGTTGCCGTAGCAACCCGGCCGGCGATAATTTCTCGGGTTCAATTGCAATACAGAGATTGAGATAAATACAACGCGTACAGTACTAAGTACTATAGATTCAAAATGCGCTCATAAAATTGTCGTTCTCGGTCGATACTGTCCTTGATGGCATACGCTCCTCGCCATCCGTGACCCTCGCCTTCATACAGCTTATATTCCACGATACCTCCTTTTTCTTTGATGGCAT
>JAABUO010001578.1_pt1 | contig 29360 bp, 30 predicted proteins | sample 5559291 | NCBI WGS metagenome assembly JAABUO01 (sample SAMN10711878, study PRJNA513372) | rock metagenome | isolation source: Antarctica rocks | place: Antarctica: Victoria Land, Finger Mt sud | reverse complement strand
TTGACTGCAGCTTTCGAAATGACTCCGGTGTCTACTGTCGTGCTGTGCATATTGATGAGCCATCCGACCCGTTTAGGGCCATGCTCATACCTCACAAAGCCGAACTTCTCATCAAGCGCCTCTTCGACCTTCCTGGTGTCCTCCAGACCGTCCGTGTTTGTAGACTCGCTGTACGACGTCTGCTTCCCCGTTGACTGCAATCTCTTCACATGGCTGAAGTTCTTCGAGGGCTGGTCTCTCCTGCGCCCATTCCCATACCTTCCTTTGAACGAAGGCATGGCTGGCGGCTACTCTGGCCGCGCTCGTCGGGCGCGTGTGGTGGAATTACGCGACGCGGCGTTGGAGACTCATCCAACCAACCAACCACACCATCTGTTGATATGCCGAGTGATGACTTCCTTACTGCTGCCAAATCCATCAAACTGGCAGACTTCAAGGAGATTCACAAAATGCCGTGCGTTGCTCCTGCCATCACCAATGCTACGGTGGCGGGCTTGAGTGTGGGCGGCCTGCAGCTCTTTCTACGGGCGCCTCCAATGAAGGCCAGTTCCTGGGCAGTGGGCGTGTTTGCAGGTGTCAGTGCCGTCATATGGGAGGCATGCCGGTACAAAAGGCTGCAAGAGCGTCGGCACATCAAGGAGGCTGTCATCAAGGTGGAAGCGACAAGAAGGGCCAGGAAGGAGGAGTAGCAGCTGCGGGTGGGGCTGCCAGGGAAACTCAGCCCATGCTGAAGAACAAGTCATGAAGGCAAAGTTCAAAGACGCAATAAGCGCGGAGAATATTGCAAAAGCAAGATACCATATTGTGCATCAAACACGATCCAGCAAAATCACCGTGTCTCGGGATATGTTTGTTCTTGGAGCATGGGTCTTGGTCGGTGGTGAACGGTATCATTGCACTTTGTTGCACAAAACGATAAGATCGATGCACCTTTCAATCAACAAGTAGAAGAGTCAAAACATGGGACTAATGGGATAGTTCGGCGGGCCTTGGTTGTCGATCCTTTTCGATCCAGTGTAAGAAAACAGAAGCTAGCTAAATTTTGCATTCCCTTTGTAACTTTGGATTAAACGGTTTCAAGATTGAGAATAGATTTGGACCGTACGAGACTGCAATATTTGGGGTTGAACTCGTACTCTTCACTCATCGAACGTAGCCAAGAAAGGTTGTCAGCAGCTATAGACCGGCGTTTTTCAAACCCCATGGCAAGTACTTGGCTCCTTGAGGCTATCACGTCAACATCAAAGCCCTTGTTGAGCAGCTGAGTTTAACAATTGCTGGCAGCGCAACATCGAAAGCAGGCATACTTCGGGTGGAGGTTTGCAGTCGTTGCTCAAGCCAGTGAAGGCGTCACAGAAAATGCAATTAACCTGCGGAGATACTTCTGTGCTCATCTAGTAAAGTAACTTGAGTCATGGAGTGTGCTATTACAGAGGCTCTTAGGGGCCAATGGGAAAGCGGAAGGTAATTTTGTGCTACGTTTGTGTGATCGGTGAGGCATAAGTGCAAATTCGAATTTACGTATCATTGACTTATTTCATTCATTCTACCGTTGTATGGTTGGTGGGGTGTGTTGAGGCACAAGGAGCGAGAAGCATTAATATCATCCCCTTCGATGGACAAGTAATGTATGGTTCCGATCTGCGTTCTTTTAGATATGAGATCATTTGCCCACAATTCGACCCAATTTGTCTCAGTGTCCAACAATTGGCGGTTCTAAACGCTGCAGCATGGTCAAATCAATTGGGTATCGAAGTATTCCTCATATAGGCCCTCGACTCCACCACATATGAAATTTGTTCGGCTTTGTTCCAATACATGATCAAAGTCGATCAGGACGGACCATACATGGTGTGTCTTCTTGAGACTTGAGTTGACGGGAGTGCAGTTCGGTTAGCTTGGGACGGCATGGATGCGGGTCACGTGCCTTCTTGAAACCCAATGACCCTCGCTACACTGAATGCTGCAGGTATGGAGACGTGGCATGTCTCGGGTGGTGAGGAGCGGGAAAAGGCTGACGCGGAGCCAGAAGCTGGCACAGGAGACCTCACAGCTCAACAGCACCATTGGCGTGCTGCGGAAGGAAATCGACAAGGCGGACCGAGAAGGAATGATCCCCCCCGTCGATGATGCAACGGCAGCAAAAGATTCGCAGATGCTGTACTGGTCGCTCTACCCACAAACTCAACCCCAGCTTTCTAACTCGGAACGACCACGCTTACCGGTCGGGGCTTGGTGTTTGAGACAATTCACACAAAAGCTTGGTGGTCTAAATATCAGCCAGGTGAACTACCGCCTGGCCGCCATACCTGCGCGACTTCGTGGTGAGAATACGGAGGACCTGGTCGCAACTATGCGAGGCACTGGGGTAACTCCCAATTGCCTCACCTACGACCTGCTGATTGCTGGTTGTGCAGAATATAAGGACATCGATCGTGCAGAGCGATTGTTTCAGCAGTGCATAGCTTCTCTCGAGCCAACCGTCTATACTTATGCCCATCTCTTGAACGCACATTCCCATGACAGGGAGCTGACTCGTCTTAAAGAGATTTACGCGGACATGAAGGAGCGTGAAATTACGCCAAATGTTGTGATTTACACCACCATCATGGCCGCATGCATCCGCACCCATGATCTCACCCAAGCCAGAGAAACCTTTGATGCCATGCGCTATCAGGGAATCGCACCAGATGTCGAAGCATACACACTCATGATTACAGCCTGTGCACATGGAGGAGAAGTCGAGCGCGCCATGCAGCTCTTCACAGAAATGCAGCAATCACGACGTACTCTGCCGCTTCTGCCAAACGCAAGCACCTACGATGCAATGATCCATGCATGTTCCACGCGCAAAGAGTACTATGCCCAGGCATGGCGCTATGCGGACGAGATGCGCAGAGCTGGGCATAGCATTTCGCGAACGACTCTGGAACTCCTACTGTCGGCATGTGGCCGTGCTGGCGATTTGTACCGCGCGCGAGAAATCATGCGAGCGCTGGGCGATCGCGCGAGCTTGCATGCCGTCCAACACCTCTTTCGCGCCTATACCAACTTCCGTCCTCGCATCGCCGTGCGCCAACCTATCTTCTCCATGCCCCTCTTCTCAGTGCCGCTTCACAACCTTGACATGACGCGCGAAGCGGAGGAGGTCTGGGCCACGTACCGCTCGCTAAGCGACACCCAGCTCTGCAACACATATCTCGCCATATTTGCGCGGTATCCATGGGAGGATCTCTTCAAATCGCTCTATGCCAGCATCTTCAACGACACGGGAAACCCGCGAAACATCCATACCTACATCACGGCGCTAGAATTTGCCTATAAAACGCGCGACTTGGCGCTTGCAGAAATGGTGTGGCAGGATTGGTGCCGGGACCCGGACGAGGGGGTGGAGAGAGAGGAAGTGAAGGGCCACAAGCAGATGGTGCAATGGATGGTGGCTGTCCTCTCCCGCTGCAACCAGCTCGATCAAGCAATGGATCTCTTAGGCATGTACAAAGCACACCCCTGGCACCCTCGTGATCTGGCTCCCCTCTTCACGAAATCCCGACAATCCAAGCGCGAGGATATCACGCGGAAGCTGCTCCGACTGCAGCAAGGGTGAAATGAGGGTATTAGCATTAATACGTCTACATGTACATCTAGAATACAATTAAACACCATGCACAGTATGTGAGTGTGAGTGCGCCGTAATTACACCTTTGTGTCCTCGTCTGCCAGCGTCTCGTCATCCCAGGCGGATGAGGCCCCAGACCAGGAAGAGGCGGGGGAAACATGCGTATGGCTGGAATCGTCGTGCGGTTCGTCGGCGAGAAATTCTCTCTCCATATCCGCCCGCTCCAGATCAAATTGCAGCCCCGGCAATTCCATCATCGGCGTAGCGTCGTGGGGCAGCAGCTCAAAGGAGGAATTGAAAGTCAGCGCAGACTGCAATGAAGGAGCTGGTTCGCCAAGCAAGACACGCCCGTACTCCCACCGATGTCGCTTGTCAATCTGTATCTGTGGTAGGAAGAATTGCTTGGCAACACAGAACACAAGTACAGCAAGCATGCTGCCGCCAATGAGGTCGATGAGGTAGTGGTGGGTGAGGTACATGGTGGCCCACCAGATCCAGAATATATACAGGTAGAATAGGGGTGCTGCACGGGGCAGCACGTGCGAGAGGAAGAGAGCCTCAATGGTAGCACAGCCAGCGTGCAGTGATGGAAAAGCGCCAAAGACCAGCGGTGCCTCTGTGAACCCAACCGTGTATGCAGATCCACCAAAGAGTGCGTCAATCCGTGCCAAACCGCCCGGTGAGCCCTTCATCGCATAGTTCGCGGGAGAGAGGCCGTGCAGTACTTCATACCATGGCGCCGCGCAGGGAAAGAGGAGCTGCATGGCCACACCGGCCAGATTCATGTAGCCAAAGGATCGCGCAAAGACTGGAAGCGTGCCCGGCGGCCCCCAGAGAAACATCACAATGGAGCATACAAACGGCTCGCCAAAGTGGATGATGCCGTATGGCAGCCAGGCCAGGATGTCGAGGGTTGTTCGGGTGTGGGTGGAGAGGAGACTGCTGAGATTGGCGCCATACAGAATGGTCTCCAGGGCGGGCAGCACGCGTACCGAGATTGGCGGCCGCCAGTCCGACGGGATGAACCTGCACGCCCAAAACAGCAGAAGCCATGAAGCGATGGGGAGGAAGGGGAAAAAAAACTGCCGTAGGGTGGGCACAAGTAGGGCGTAGGTCAACCCGAGCACCAGCAAGCCCTTGACCAGCCATCCGGGTTCCTGAGTAATTGCCAAGCAACACAGGGCCAGACCGAAGAGGAAGACGTACTGCAGATGCAGCGGCCGGAAATTGTAGTGCGCGGGGAGTGTCGGGTGGAAGGATATTCTGAGCTTGCCTACGGACAAAGCGTTTGACCACGACCACCTGCCCCCGTTGCGGTCGTGTTGCGTGGCCATGGAGCCGAGGTCGTCGTCACCATAGTCGCTGGAGAAGGAGGGCAGGCGCAGGTTGAACGGCGTGAGTCGTCTCCGCCTCTTGAGCGGGCGCAGTAACCGGGTGAGCCCAGCGAGGGTTGCTGCAACCAGTCTATTGGACATGGTTTGTTGTGCGTGGGTGGTTGGTGTGGTGAGGGGAAGGGCCGGAAGAAAAAAAGCCGTCCATTCCGAGTGTCGTCGGGGAGAGCGAGCAAAAGAGCAGGGAGTTCAGCCAATCAGCGCACGCTCAGGACGGGGTCGACACAGCCACACGAGCGCCACCACCTATTGCCCATGGCCCAGCAGCAGCAGCAGCAGCAGGCCATGGTGGTCAGCGTCAATGGCAGATGGGTGGCCTACGCGCACACATTCTTTGCTGGCAGCGCATTCCTGGGAGCCCTGGTGGTGGGGTGCTGGCTTCACTACATCAAGATCGTCACGAACGAGTTCTTCACATATCCGCAGGAATGGTGCGTGCGTGGGTGTGAGGACGGTTGCGCTGACCGTTTAGGTTTCCCAGCGTGTCGGCTGCCATTGGCGACCGGTATCCTGAACGGTCCGTGTTTCAAATCTTCATTGCAATAACCTCGGGTAGGTTGGTATTTTGACTGATCTCTAACAGGGGAAGGCCCGCGTTTCGCACTGGTGCTGCTGTGGTACATCCTTACTGCGCGGCCAAACTTCCGCCTGCCAAAGTTCGTTGCCGGCATTGGGTTGGCTCGGACGGTATTTTGCGGAGGATGGGTGTACATCACGTCCACCGACGATCACTCTGCTCACGATGTCTTTATGATCGCGTACCTCATCTTCACCCTCCCTTGGACCATCGGAGTACTTCTAACCTGTCCCGTAAGCTCGCGAGGCTTGAAATTGCGCAAGGTCTTTGCCGGCCTGTTCTTCGGAACACTTGTACCACTCATTTACTACTTCATACAGCACAAAGTACACCGGGTTCCAGGAGGCAATCTTTTTATTTTACCCAGCTGACATGAAGCCTATACAATCTACGCATTCTTTGAGTGGTCATTGATCTTTTACGATGTGGCTTTTGACGCAGTCACTGCGTATGATTTCGAAGCTTTTGAATTCCGAGTACTTGATGTAAAAGGCTCCACGAAAGGGTTTGGTAAGAGAGACTACTGCTGACTTGGAATGCCTCAGCATGAGATATCTGACAAGACTATGTCGAAGAACGCTCGCTACCTTGAAGACTCCTCTCATACTTTTACACGCTGCTCCGCTCTTTCGTTCCTCTCCGACGTCTTTCTTGGTGTAGGTGGTGCACGAGGGCGCTAATTATCAGTTTGTCCTCTGGTCCATGCTGACCTCGCTGGGTCTTGTGATATGGTACTTTCCCCTATGGAACATGGGCATCTCTGGATACGAAGCATCACTCTTATGCACTCTCTCTCCATTTTTCTTAGGCATCCCGATTATACGGAAGCTGGTCACGTGCAATATCGCGATAGTCCAGATGCTGTCACTCGTGGGAATCGCGTCGTATTGGCTGAAGGACCCGGCTAACCGGCTATTAGCTATTGCTTTTGGGAATGCAATGTCGTTGCTGTCATTTGCGGCATCCGTGTGTTCCGATCGCTTTGATAATGGCCAAATGAGTGCAGCTGCGTTTGGTCTGGGTCTCATTGCTTCGAGCGTTGCAAAAATGGCCTTCTGGACAAATAATCCCATATGGCCCATTATGCATGCGGAAAATGGCGGCTGGAACAACCCCGGCCTGTTGGTTGGGCTTTGTGCATGTATAATTAAGCTGCTTGTTCCAAACAGAGAACTGAGGGTGGAAGTCTCGGTAGGGAAGGATGCAACCTTTCTTGTAGCTTGTGGTCTTGCTGGTCTGTTTTTTGCCCAACATTCGCTTCTCTCGGACTCCAGCACACTGATACTATGGGTATGGGATGGGTACCCAGTAACTGGGCCCCAAGCTGTGCCTCACGGGGCTTGGACAATCTGTGTTATGGGAGCCGGTCTACTAGTGGGATTTTCATACAGGTCACTTGCGCGTGTATGGGCATGGTATGCTTCTGGGTTTGCAGGTGCGTTTCTTTTCACAGTCTGCAGTGGCTGGATTGGATATTATGGCGGCCTGTGTTTTGCATTTTATGTCATGTCGCTTGTCCCCTCGTTTTTGGAAGTAGCGTCCAGACTACCGCCCGGGCGGGTTTTTGGATTCGCATTCTTGATTTACAATTTAATGGTGTTGGCGCATGTGTGGGTTGTCGCCTACGCCTTTGTCCCTGGTGGCCCTCTTTTGCGCGAAAGATCCGAATTGCTGATGCTATTCACGATGCTACTACTTGGTGCTGGAGTAACGAACCTTTCACGGACTCCTACATACGAGAGATCAAAGCTGGGCATTTCGACTCACCGTGTATTGAAGAGGCCGCGCCAACGCTGGCTCTTTTCTGTGCTTACGGTTGCAGGGCTCTCAGGGCTTGCCATTGCCATCGCTTACGTCCGTTTTCCATCGTACGCCTATGAACCCTACCACCCTGAAATCAAGATGATGACTGCCGGAGTATGGACTGTACACTTTGGAATCGACAATGGGCTTTGGGCCAGTGAATATCGAATAAGTGATCTGCTTCGCGAGATGGAGTTGGACGTGGTTGGGTTGATTGAAACAGACCTGCAGCGAATCATCATGGGGAATCGTGACCTGACCCAATTTCTGGCCGAGGATTTGGGTATGCATTCTGATTATGGGCCGGGCCCTAATAAGCATACATGGGGCGTTGCGCTTCTTTCCAAGTTTCCCATACTCAATTCAACACATCACATGCTGCCATCACCAGTGGGTGAGCTTGCCCCAGCTATCCATGCGACGCTGGATGTCTACGGACAGGAGGTGGACGTCATCGTTTTCCACAGTGGGCAAGAGGAAGATCCCGAAGACCGACGTCTGCAGTCTTTGGAGATATCCCGCATGATGGAACAGTCGCCTCGTCCGCTAGTCTTGCTCTCCTACCTCGTCGTCAAGCCGCAGGAAGGGAATTACAACACGTATGTTTCCGCGAGCAATCGCATGCGCGACATTGATCCTTCGGACTGGGATCGATGGTGCGAATATATCCTGTATCGCGGTATGAGGAGAACGGGGTATGCACGTGTATCACGGGATACCATCACGGATACAGAGCTGCAGGTGGGCAAGTTCATCGTGCAGGAGGGTGGCGTCGAGGAGCATGACGAGCGAGTGGAGGAGGATCAGGTCCCGCAAGCTATGCAATTCCCTGCCCAATTCCGAGGGGAAGGTGTGCGTGGCCATCGATACCATGTCTTTGATGGGCCGCGCTATTTTGCCTAGATGTACTCCGAGAGCCGGCTCTAACGGGCTGTCGTAGCTATGATCATGATCTACTCCCTAATAAAACCTGAAGCTAGAGTAGGAGCTTATGAGCATTTCTTCGCTGAGCCCTCGTACCTGCGCATCGTGACGTCCTTGAGGGATAGAAAAACAAACAAGTAAAAATCGCTACCATGGCAGATCTGAGGTAGGGAGTGCCAGAGTATCCACTTACCAAAGGACTTATCCGCAGACGAACCCCGACGCCGAGCTGGGCCACTTGGGAAAGTTGAGCGACGAGCAGGTGGGCAAGCTGAACCAGTTCCGCAGGGAACTCGAGGCGGCGGGCTGCAAGGAGCGCCTGGACGACGCTACGCTCCTTCGCTTCCTACGCGCGCGCAAGTTCGACATCGCTGCGAGCAAGAAAATGTTTCTCGACTGCGAGAAATGGCGGAGGGACTTTGGAACGGATGAGCTTCCATCCACCTTTCGCTACGAGGAGAAGCCGCAAGTCTTCAAGTACTACCCGCAGTACTACCACAAGTACGACGTGGATGGACGGCCCGTGTACATTGAGCAGCTTGGGCATATCGACTTGGCTGCCATGTACAAAATCACGACGGAAGAGAGAATGATGCAGAACCTGGTGTATGAGTATGAAGTGTATGCGCAGACGCGCTTGGTACGTGCTTCTCTACCCACAGTGCGCTAATTACAGCCTGCATGTTCGCGGATGATGGGCCGACTGACCGAGACCTCGTGCACGATCATCGACCTGAAGGGCGTGGGGGTAAGCAAAGCCAAGTCCGCGTACGGATACATCCAGAAAACCTCCGTCATCTCTCAGAACTATTACCCGGAGCGTATGGGAAAGCTATATCTTATCAATGCGCCGTTTGGGTTCGCCACGGTGTGGCACTTCATCAAGGGATGGCTTGATCCCGTCACGCAAAAGAAAATCGAAGTTCTTGGCAGCGGGTACAAGGACCATCTACTGCGTCAAGTCCCGCCGCAGAACCTGCCCAAGCACCTCGGGGGCACGTGTGTATGCAAGGGCGGGTGCGAGTTGTCGGACGCAGGCCCATGGCAGGAGCCTGAGTGGACCAATGACACATGGACGCGGAAGGCCAACGAGCAGCCGCAGGAAGAGCTCGAGGCGGAGTGGAAGCAGATCCGCTCGAGCAGGAGATGAGCTGGAAAGATTACAATTAAAGTGCATGACATGCCCATTCCCATCCACCCTCCCTCCTATCCGTCCTGTCCACTACGAATCCACGGGAAAGATATGCTCGTCGTCCGCGAGGTGTATCTCATGCACCGGCTCCTGACGCTCCATCATTTGCTGCTGCTGCTGCGGCGGCGGGACATGCGAGAGGGCGTCGTGCCTGCCAAGGAAGATATCCGCATTGAACTCGAATCCCTGTGCTGAGCGCACGTACGACACCAGGCGGGGAGATCCGTCCAGGGAGTGTGTCTCGATGACGGTGTGTGTCTGCGAGCGAAAAGACTCGCTGAGCAGTGACGGCCTGCGCTGGCGCTGAAGTTCGCGTTGGCGGGGTTCTTGCGGTATGTTCATGACTGATCAGGTCTCCTCGAACGCAACACCATCGTGCAAGGCGGTGGATTAGATATGTACAAAAGCTCTCAAATGAACTCCGCCAGCCAACTTGCTCCTCCAGGGCCCCCCAAGTGTACTTGTTGTCGTTACAGCCGCGTCTACTCCAGGGTCTTCAAGGTGCTCTCGAGGCTTGATATGGTCTGTGGAATGGACTAACGGAGTTAGTTGTACGGTCCAAAGCATGCGACTACCTTGTTGAGCGCAGTCAGCGACGTTAGAGCCTGCTCAAACGTGTCTTGCACCTGCTCCCCTCTAACAAGCTCCGGGAGCTCTACCCGTGTCTCCATAGGGTCCGCCTCCAAAGCAGCTTCCATAGGCGCGGCATTCAAGCTGGCCTGATACCCTGCGGCCACATCAAAAGGGACCCGTCGCCGTAGACTTGCAAGGGAGACGTGCGCCTCTTCAATCTGTGTTTGCAGGCGTTGGACAGTCTGCAGGAGCTGCGGATCGTAGGGCTGCGCCGTGTCCTCGTTCTGCTCATCGCCCACGGCTCCTCCATTGACCAAGATACCCGGCTGCGCGAGCTCAAATGTGCGTGACGAGAACTGTGTCAGCTGTGGGATCGAAGGACTCGCACCTCCTTCATCAACGCGTCCACATTGGCGCGCAGGTCGTCGTGCTGTGGAAGGTCGCGCTCGACGCGCTTGTAGATTGCCTCGGCTACATTGTTGTGAAGGAAGCGCAGGTCCTGCTGGGAGTCCAGCGGGATCTGTCGCATCCTCAATGAAAACAAACCCACCAATCAAGGCTTACGGATCGATATATGTTACTATGAAATGGGGTAAAATAACGGGCTAGATTCCTGCTCAAACTTGCACTGCAGCTCTTCAAATTCATGGAAGTCCATCAGGCCGATGGACCCTGGGGGCCGCTCTGTCTCGGACGGCGGCGTTTGTGGTGCTTGCGGATCCGGTCGCGTCCTCTTCCTCGGCCGGCCCCGCTTCCCGCACTTGCGCACGAATCCTGGCAGCGCACCTGAGCAGATGGCGCGCATTCTGTGTCGTGTGAGAGCGTCCATTCGTGTGAAGGCCTTGCCGCAGGCACACGTGTGCGGCTTGATCATGTCGTGGATCTTGACGTGTCGGCGGAGGTCATGGGCGCGGACAAAGCATGCTTGGCAGAATTCACACTGAAAGGGCCGGTCGGAGAGATGCGTCTGGATGTGGGATTGAATGTTGTACTTTCTGCCAAACCGCTTCCCGCACTGAGCATACCCACACACGAACTTGCCCTCTTCGTCAGGTCCTAGCATGAGGGCTGCCACATTCTGTTGTATTTCAAGAGACCCCGCAGTCGGGACGACATGTTGGCGCGGAATGAAGGTGCTGCCGCTGGCTGAGGTGCCGGGCGTGTGCAAAAGAGGAGATCGGGAGAAGGTTGATGTAGAGATTGCGGGCGAGCTGGAGATGGTGGAGAAGGCCGGGGAGAGGGTGAGGCTGGGCGAGTAGAATCTGTCAAAGTCTGAGTAGACATCCGAAGAATCGTACCGCATCCCGTCGTAATCCAGGCCGCTCGACATGTTGGCTGATATCGGCCAATCGAAGTTTGTCATGTCTGGCGACGGCATGGCCAGTGACTGCACCATAGCCGAGCTGTCCATGGGGAAAGAGAAGATGGGCGGGTCCTTATGGCCATCATTGAGCTCGTTGAATTGAATATCGCAATCTTCGCCACCAGGGCCGATAAAAGGGGATTGACTCGGGTAAAAAGGGCTGACCGGCAGCTGAGTATAAAAAGAAGTCATCTGTTTGAAGAAAATAAGAAGAAAAAGAGTAAAAGAATGTGAAGAGAGTTTCGTCCACCAGGGACTTGATGGGGGTGAAGAAGATATCACACGCTTTAATTCACATTTTGCCAACTGGAAAACAAAAGCTGTTGCCACGACAACGGCATGATCTCGGAGAATAAATGGATTTGGTAGGGTGCCTACGGGGATGGCCTGAGTGATCGGACGGTCGATGAGGATGATAGGGATGTAAATCTGGTGAGACTGCTACAGTACCCACAATGCAGCAGCACGGTGCCACTAGTCTCTGGCATAGATCAGGTTAGCTGCTCCAGTCCAAGATCCGCCTGTACATCACCATCACTAGTGCTCTGCAGCGATGCATCACGGCCAGTAGGCAGGACAGCAGTACTGGTGAGCCATATAGAGGTTGTACCTAGGGCGTGCGCGTACTTAAAGAAAGCCAACTTATCGTTTTTTTGGGCCAGGTTTGGCTTTTCTTTGTTGGTTTTTGTCCTTACTCTCCTCCCTTGCTTTCTCGCGATTTCGACTCCTTCTCTCTCTCTTCCCTTCTATCCCTCTTCACTACCATGCCCCTTCTTTTCATGCACGCCGCAAAGTCTGGCTACGTGGAGCAATCAGCGGGTGTAGCTGGGCCAGGTACGTGATAGCCCACATCAGCCAGCAGGCTGCAAGTGTCAGCAATAAGCTACTCCGCCACACCGTCCTGTTTCTCTTTGGCGCAGCGACAAACGCGACCCCGCCCAGGGCTGCGCAGATGGTGAAGGCCAGCAGTATCGTCCATCCGCTCATGTATACAACTACGCGTCAACCAAGCCACAGAAACAGAGATGTAACTTCCGTTTGCATTTGCGATTAATATTAAGACACGAGGCCCGTAGACTCAAGGCATCACAAAAGACAAAATGGAAAGATAATGCAAGTCTATACGGTCAATAGCTGTTGGACTGATACACGTGTTCTTTGGACGTGTTGCGTACTCCACAGATATCTTTTGGCGGGGTGGACAACGGAGGTACGAATCGACCACTAATCCGGAAGAAATTGTGCGACTCCCACGCCATGCTGTCTTTCGTCCCCAAGCTAAGCCTTCCTGGGTCCTTCCATCTCCCAGTCATTTCGAGCAAGTCAAAGCTGGCCGCCGCAAAATATCTGCAACTGAATCATCAGCGACATCACTGTTTCTTTGACGACCGTGGCCTGCATAACCACTGTGCGCACCATGTATTGGCTGCTTTGGCACTCGGAGCGAGTGCCGAGAGAATCGAAGAGATCTATCGCCATCATGCATCGTATCAAAGGCTATTGCAAGCGCCACTTTTGAAGCCGGGAGATCTATTCAAACCAGACGTGTGGCAGAACTGTCTTGGGAAGGAGCAATATTACCATGATTTCATGCAATTCTTTGAAAAAGAGCTTGAAGAAAATGGATTGGAGGAGACGTGCCGCAAACATCTTTTCGGGGAGACATCACAAGCGAAGGACCTACTTGATCGTTTTTATGCCGGGCTATATCACCCATTTATCCATGTTGGGTATGGCGTAGAGTTCGGTCTCCTTGGAATAGTCGCAGAGGGTTTGGCGGAGACAGCCGTGCAAAGCAATCAGTCCAATGAGTTCTTCGTGAAATGCGAGGCTGTGGAAGGCAAAGAAGGTCTCAAACTTGAAGAAGTTTTTCAACAGGTCATCCAAGATAAGCGATGTAAAGACTCAACCAAATGGGAAGACTCCCAAAAGCTTACTGACGGGGTTTTTGCGAGAGCCATGGGCCCCCTTACTAATATTGTCGGGCAGTATAAGGTGAAGGACTCGGAAATCCGTACGAAAGCAGCTGAAATCTTAAATCTCGCCACCATGATCTACGCCGCTTCACATCGGCCAGAAAAGATTATGAAGTTCGACTTTTTCATAATGCATACTCTGACGAGTTCGGTGTTCCTTCAAGTATTTATCGAAGCGCCGTGGATTTCAGCTTCTCATAAAGCTCGCCTTCTCGAGAGAGCCGCATGGATGGATATTGCTGTGTATCTCTCCCAAGGGAGCCCGGCACTGCATGTACAAGCTGTCGAGAATTTTGCCGAATTGCCAATGGAAGCCGGATGGCTCGATATTTGGAAACGTGCTGTTCACTACGACGATGATGGGCACGCTATGAAGACTGTTCGAGCACTGGCAAATGCGCAGAAATATTGCGAAGACAAGGACTGCGGTGCTATGAAAGACGAGATGTTCTTGAAAGCTGGTGCGATGACCATGGCGTCGGTCGAGAATTTTCTCGATGTTGTTTGGGTACGATCCACAGGATTTGATGAGGCATGGGCCGACATTCCGGCACGGCAAGCTATAGTATCCCAAAAAACTTGAAAGAGCTCTTACTGATTAATGATTAAATGACTTTTCACTATTTCCCACCTTCGTGTTGACTCGCTATCTTTAGCGGTGACAAATAACCTCGAGTAGCTGAACACACAATTTGCCCGGTACCCTCCAATTCGTGTTCGCATTTTGTGCGGAGACCTAGGTATTTCCGAGCTTTCTCGAAGTTTAAATGCCTCTCGTATTGCTTTAAAATTACTGTATTTAAGGTTCGTTGAAACGGGAGTCGCCTCACGTCATTAATAGTCAGACCAGTATTATTATTATTACCAATCAATACACCTACCTGCTAATTGAAGCTTCGTATTCTTAACATCTACTTTTACATCAAGGCGTCCAGTAACCATCTGGCGCTTCGCCATGGCAGCGACTGCAACTGTATCTATAGGTGGGAATGAAATGATTTCAAATGCAATGCCAAGTACGAGCATTGTGGGCAGATCAGCGAGAAACGTGAAGGCTTATTCAATCACAGCAATGTATCTGTCCATGTCTGCAGATGCAAAAAAAGACATTGAAGTCGAAGATGAGCTTGCATTGGCGCAGCGGCAGCTCCAATCGCTCAAAACCCAAATATCTACAGAATCGAAGAAAAACTTTATTCTCGAGCGCGATGTTCGATACTTGGATTCAAGAATTGCACTGCTTATTCAAAATCGAATGGCCCTCGACGAGCAGAATGCTCTTGCTAGTCAACTTGCAGATGCGCAAGACTTGCAAGAGAGATCGTTTCCGGATAACAGGATGCTGCAATGCTACGGGAATTTATTTTTCCTCTTGCAAGCAGAGCCTCGTCACATCGCAACTTTATGCAGGCTTGTGAGCTTAGCAGAAATTGACTCCTTACTGCAAACTGTAATGTTCACTATTTACGGGAATCAATATGAGTCTAGAGAAGAGCATCTTTTACTCACAATGTTTCAATCGGTTTTATCTGCACAAGTCGACAATACTCTACAGTTTTCTTCACTCCTTCGTGCAAATACCCCAGTGTCGCGTATGATGACAACTTATACACGTCGAGGACCCGGCCAAACGTATTTGAAATTAGTGTTATCGGATGTTATCAACTCAGTGTTAGAAGATGTGGACACTAATCTCGAAGTGAATCCATTAAAAGTTTACGAAGAGGTCATTGAAGCAAGCGAAAAAGCATCCAAATCCTCAACATGTCTACCGAGAAGTGTTTCTATGGAAATAGCAGCGGAAACATATGAAGTTCAAAATATCATTCACCCACGTCTTGTACAACTCCAAAGCATCACCAGTACCATTCTTAATACTATTCTCGAGAGAGTTGATCAAGTACCCTACGGCATTCGCTGGATCTGCAAGCAGATACGTAATCTTACCAGGAGGAAATACCCTGATGCTGGTGAAGAAGCTCATTGCATCCTTATCGGCGGTTTTTTTTTCCTAAGATACATTAATCCCGCCATTATAACCCCACAGGCCTACATGCTCGTGGATCACGCTCCTGTGGATAATCCAAGAAGGACGTTGACTTTGGTACAGACTCTTGAAGGCCAATACTAATATACAGATTGCAAAAATCTTGCAAAATTTGGCCAATAAACCAACATATTCAAAGGAAACATACATGGTCTCCTTATCTTCATTTGTGAAAGAAAATCAAGAAAAGATAAATCACTTCCTGAATAGGTTATGCGAAGTAGGGGACTTCTACGAAAGCCTCGAGATGGATCGATACATCGCCTTGTCGCGCAAGGATCTAGTTTTAAATATTACCATCAATGAGCTTTACGGAACACATTTTCTCCTAGAAAAGTATCTGGATGTACTAGCGCCTTCTCTGGATTCCCAACTGCGGCAAATTTTAAGTGATACCGGTGCGGCACCTTCACTACTTTCCCGATCGGAAAATGGAAGCATCAAATTGCCGCTGTACAGCAAATTTGAAAAGGAGATCCCGAACATCGGAGACTCGTTAGATATAACTTCGGGCGACGTGACTTACCTGGAAGCAAAAGCGGTTTTTGTTCAGCTTGTACGCCGCTTGCCATCGGATTCGAGTATAACAAAACCGCCATTAGACCTGGAAAGAATAGTAGCGAGTGCTGCTGAGATAAAAGACGCAGTGCTCGTTACCAATGCAATACACGCATTGGAGATGTTGAAAGAGCTTGCAGAACATGGTGCAGTGAACGAAAACGACCGCTACAATCCACTCACCTCGGAAGTAGAGGTCGAACTAGCCCATTTGGGATCCCTTCGCGAAGACTGCGAGGCCGAGCAAAAGGCGCTTCTCGATATCTTGAAGACTGTAAAAGATCACAATGAGTATCTGCATGGTCAGCTTGCCACGTACAAGTCCTACCTTCAAAATGCTCGTAGCCAGTCTGGTATTGCTGGAGACCGAGTGGGCCTGATTTCAATTGGTGGTCAGCAAAAGAAGCAGTCAAAGCCCCAATCTATAGGACCGGTAAAATTTTCACACCAGCAACTGGAAAGAGAAGGTGTTATGGCTCAAAGTAACATACCAGAAGATCGTCGCTCGAGTGTCTATTTCTACATCCTGTCTCAAGCACCTGGGACATTTGTCATTTCGCTGCATTATAAAGGGAAGAATCGAGGCCTTCTAGAGTTGGAGCTGAAAATAGATGATCTTTTGGAAATGCAGCAAAAGCATATAGAGTACTTGGATCTGGAATACGTACAATTCAAAACTGGCAAATTGTTGTTTCTTTTGAATAAGCAGTTCTCGAGAAAAAGATGACAAGCTGGGATGCGTGTTGAAGCATTGCAGAGTGGAGGAAATGGAGTTCATACGGTTGGCATGTTCATAGATTAATCACTTTTCGAAAAACGGCCTTGGGCAAAAAATGTACTCCAAAGCAGCATCACGTGACTATAATGTATTTATAATATAAATTATCAACAACTTGCACATCAGGCAAGATGGCCGAGTTGGTCTAAGGCGTCAGGTTAAGGTCCTGATCAGGGTTTCCTGGCGTGGGTTCAAATCCCACTCTTGTCAATTCTTTTATCTTTGCTACTTTTTCTTGCACCATACTTGTACAGGCACAGTTTTGATTTGCTACCGTTTGAAAAGGCTGCCAACCCTACAGTAACATCTCGACGAATCGTGCCTGAGTACGAAGAGTACATCTCAGAGTGAATTACTCAACAACTCGACCAACTCAGCATGGAGAAGGCTAGATACTATTTGGAACAATGTGTTCCCGAACTTAAGGATTTGCAAGAAAAAAGTATATTTGATAGAAATGAAATTGGCAAGATTATGCACAGGCGAACGGAATTTGAGCATCGAATTTGTGCTCGTGGGCCCCAGAAGGTCGATTTCATCCGGTATGCTGAATATGAGATGAGAGTGGAGGAGCTTAGAAAGAGAAGAGCCAAGAGGTTGCGTATCACTGGACGTCCTACTATAAGCGACTGGGCCGGCTTACGGAGGATTTTCTTCATTTTTGATCGCGCTACGAGAAGGTTTCAAGGCGAAAGAGGCCTGTGGATTAAATACATTAATTATGCGAAGAGCGAACACGCTCCCAAAGTTTTAGCAAGGGTTTTTGCCGACGTTTTGCAGATGCATCCTTCCGACCCATCATTTTGGATAATGGCGGCCCAGCATGAATTTGATGTCAATGCGAACATGGATGCTGCACGAAAGTTAATGCAGCGTGGTCTCCGATTCAATAAAGACAGCTCCAAATTCTGGTTAGAATATGCTCGATTGGAACTGAAGTATGTGCATAAAATGACTGCTCGAAGGGAAGTACTTGGCATCAATGGCAATGAACAGGACGATGGAGTCTTAGATGAGCACATGAATCCTGACTTAAGTGGGACTATACATCTTCCAGTAGAAAAGGATGAGATTGCAGTTGAGAAAAGAGGTGTTTTGAGCAACCTTAGTGCTAACCCTGCCCTCTCCGGTCGCATCGCGCTAGCAATTTACAATGCAGCTATGGAGGAAATACCAACAATCGAGCTGGCTTCATCTTTTTACAAAATAATTATCGAATTCGAGAACATCCCAGCGCATGAAAAATTACTTGAACACATTCGAGGGGATGTGGCTACACGCTTCCCCGAGTCTGTCAGCGGAGAGTATTTGGTGGTTTCAAGTGGTTAAGAGATTATTTCAAAGATTCTCAATTGCGGGTCGAGTATTCAATGAGAAGGAAGATCTAACAATGCTGATATGCCAATACTTTCCGACGCAAACTGAAAAGGCCAAACTCGTAAGCGAAAGTGTGAAGTGCTATAATGTAACCATCATTTAGTGCGAAGTGTCCGACAATCAGAAATCCTTGCGAACGGATCGCCTCGATGCCTTCTTTGCGCTTTGGTGTCTTTTAACGTCTTTCCGTTTCAGGTCATTCATCTTCATGAGCCCTTGCACTCGTTCTTTTTGCTCGGGTGTGGTTGTACCGGGAACTTCATCGAGCTTGCGAAGAAGGGAATACACCTTTTGGTAGCATTCTTCGAGATTTTCATGTTGTCGACGCGACGAGTCGCTGTGCACGAGGATATCTTTTGACTTGGTATAATATGGCGAGCCAGAGAGTTCTTCTCGCACATGAGACGGCAGGAAGTGTGCCTTTCCTACGGGCATCCGTAGCATTGCCTTAGTATTAACCTTGTTCACATTTTGTCCCCCGGGGCCAGACGAGCGACTGAACGTCACTGAGCATATGTCTTTGAGCAGTGCCACTACTGCTGCTCGTCCGGGCAGTCTTGACGCCGGAGACGGCTTGTGATGGTCAATTGTGCGTTTTGGTGTCGATGATGTACTCGTAATTAATTGATTATTTGTGTGCCTTTTTTCACGCCTAACGCCACTGCTCACCATCACCATCGAACCCCATCACATCTCCAGGAAAGCCACAAGTGCGCTTGTGCGCAACAACCGCTACGAGCCTGCAGCAGCGCACGTACAATTACTCAGCATTAGTCTTGTTCTACGCCTTGATTTAGCTTGTGGCCTTCGGTATGTCTGAGCCAGCTGAAGCATCAGCCGACAAATATCAGTCTGTCGATGCCGATGAAACCATTTCATCTCCGCAGCCACTTCAAATTGACTCCAACAACATTCCATTACTCCAGACCCAGCATGATCTTCCCGGCGAAATCCCGGAAGCAGACATGATTGATAATGCCCATGCCACCGCAGCATTACCTCAGGCGAGTGATATCTTGCCAGCCCCAGCCGATGATGCTACCACACTCTCTCAAGACGATTCGATAGGGCCAAAAGACGGGGAGGATTCGTCTCAAGAAGATGGTGAGTACGATCCCTCCTCGTATGAGGTTAATCCGCTTGCGCCGACAATGAACTTTCAGGAATCGTCTGTTGCACCGCAAAACACGGACCAGACTTCCATTCAAGGTGGTCCGCCGGGGCCTTCCGGCGATGCTGATGCTTTTCCAACTGCTAGTAGAAATTCTGAACCCCAAAATGCTTCTGACGACTCTGAGAAACCCAAGGAATCGTCTTCAATTCCCAGTAAAGTGGACTTACAAAAATTACTGGCTTCCTTAACGCCAGCACCAGGTACCACGCCTACGATCGACCCGTCTGAAGCTGTGAGTGACGTCCCAGCTCCTTTGCCACAACTTGGAGAAGCGCCCGCTGAACAGGTAGACTCTTCCACTAAAGTTGATCTTTTACAAGAATCTGTCGAGCTCTCTCCTGAAGAAGAAGCGGCTTTCGAGCAATTCGTTCTCGATGAACGGGAATACGTGAGCCGTGGTCAGTGGGACCGATTTCCATATGGGTCCCGTTTATTCATAGGCAACCTACCCAGTGAAAAAGTCGGCAAGCGCGGTGTTTTTAAAATATTCAACAAACATGGCCGACTTGCCCAGATCTCCATTAAACAAGCCTATGGATTTGTCCAATACTACTCTGCTGAGGATGCATCGCGAGCTATAGCTAAAGATCAAGGTTACCCTATTGGGGGCCGGGGAATGCACCTTGAAGTCTCGAAGCCACAAAAGTCTCGAAATCAAGGTTCGAAAAACAATGCTCGCTCACCTGATAGGCGAGAGCGTTCCCCGCGAAGACGGTCGCGTGGGTATAACCACAACAACAATAATTATGACGATCGCCGACGTGGTGATGAGAGGCACCGCAGAAGTCCTCAAAGGTATAGAGAAGAATTTTATCGGGAGCCAGTTGGACGATTTCGTAGTCCGAGTCCACCCGGCGGAGACATGCCACTGCCTCGAAGGACAGGAATGAATGTGCCAGAAGCCCAGCTAATAGTGTTGGACGATTGTGATCGCGGCTTCATCTATTACGTGGAAACAGCTTTCCGAGACAAAAGTGTGCGAATCGACACACTCTTCCTTTCCCCTAGACTACCTGTTCCCGAAGTTGTCAAACAAATGATTTTTGAAGGAGTCTTGGCCATTGTGTTTTTGAACAGAGCTTTGCAAGGACAAACCAAGGTATCGTTGCAAGTGTTTGATCGCAGAGGCGGCGATACAAACGTTCGATTTGACGAATATCAAAATGTCGATATTGGACCGGCAGTCGAGCTCATTCTACGCAAGAGAATGAACGCACCCACAAGTGAAGCACCAAACTTTCAGCGAGTGCCTCAACAAGGATATGGTGCACCACTTCAAGGTAATGTTGCGGGAATATCTCCACAAATTGCGAACCTCATCTCGACGCTGGATCCAGGAACCGTACAAAAGGTTCTTGGATCATTACAACAACAACAGCACCCAGCAGCACCGAATCCTTACGCAGCCCAGACCTACGATGCTTACAATGGAGGCGGGAATGCTGCTGCTCTTCATCAATTGCTCGGTCAAGGCTCCTCAGGACAGCAACAGCAGCAGAGTGTACAAAATTTGATGCAGCAACTATCTAGATTTCAAGGCCAAGGAGGGATGCGTTAGATAGGTTCCAATTCTACTCACTCTCCTATTCACTTCTGACCATTGAAAATCGTTTTCCATTGAGCTGGTCTCCACAAGAGGATTTCACTATGTACATCTGGCCGTTGGTGAAGGCGGAGCCATAAGTTCAGATCGCTTCTCATCTGGCTTTGGGTCTTGTTTAGAGTATTTAACCCGCGTTCACTGAGTGATACTTCCAATTCCGTCTTATCCATGGCGCTTGGTCCACCGTGCTTTAGGATAAGACGATCATCTGTACTGACGTAGCCTGTCACGTAAGTGTCGACGCGATGCTTCAGCCACTCCACCGGCAAGAAAAACTCGGGTATAAACCTACTATGCAGGCCCAACGAGTTTGAACAATGGAGTATATATTTCCGAGGCATAGACGCAATGTTGAGTCCCAGCCTCTTCCCAGCGAAGTCTTGAATAGTCTCAAATGAGTTATCACGCCGTTCTTGGGACTTTCGGCGCATACTATTGACCTGTCGTGGCAAGTAGCACGCAGAAGGCGTCAAGACAGGAAACAAAAGCACAATCAGAGGTGTAAATTCGCCGAAAACAGCAAGGACTAAGCCAAACACAGGAAGTTTGCGGAAGTCCTTTTTAGTTCTTCGGATTAATTGGAACTCTGCGCGTGAATATTGACTTGCATTCTTAATTTGCTGGACTTTTGCTGCTTCTTTACGATTCCTCCATATATTCGTTACGCCATCCTTATAAAACATCCAGTAGCCGCGTCCGATATGAAACAAGCGTTTAAAGGTACCTTCGTTTTCATTTCTGGGTGGAATCTCCAGCTTTGGGGGTAGTGTCGTGGGCGCGTTCATTCACACATGAGCATCGTCAACCTCGTCAATGTGCAGGTTCTTAATAACCCGGCGAAGTTTACAGATCCATATTCTTTGGAGATAACCTTCGAATGTCTAGAAGCATTAAAGGAGGACTTGGAGTGGAAGTTGGTCTACGTCGGATCGGCAAGGTCGACTCAGCACGACCAAGAGCTCGACTCGCTGCTTGTTGGACCAGTACCAGTTGGCGTCAACAAATTTGTGTTCAATGCTGATCCCCCGAGCATTGAGAAGATTCCCCATGAGGATATTCTTGGACCAACGGTAATGCTCTTGACGTGTGCATACGACGAACGCGAGTTTGTACGCGTGGGCTACTACGTGAACAATGAGTACGACGAACCTGAATTGCGAGAACGAGCGCCTGTCTTCTCCGAAAGTGTCCAAATAGAGCATGTAATGCGCAACATACTTGCAGACAAGCCTAGAATTACGCGATTTAACATCAAATGGGACAACCCTGACTCTGCACCTTCGGAATTCCCACCACCGCAGCCTGGTGTTGACAATGAGCCAGATGAGGTATATGGCGAGAATGAAGAGGACGATGAAGATGATGTGGGGGACGAAGAAATTTCAGCAGAAGAGGAAAAGCCCGTTCCGAAAGAAGATCTGCAAAGCAGTTCCAATGGCGAGCTGAAAAGCAATATTGAGGACAAGGAAAGCATCTCTATTATTTAATAGATGCGTATATGGCAAAACTTTGTACATTACGGCAGGAAGACACTATGCACTGATTGAACTCAAATGCGCTTTGTAGAACGGGTGCAATTTGCTTGATTAGTTGGATACAGCTGTTGACCTACTATGGTATGGGCGCCCATGACTGTTAGCCTCGTACATTAGGGAGTAGCAGAGATATTCGAGACGCACATGGAGCTGTTTCACACGAGTATGGGACTGAAAAGATCATCGGCGCGGGACCGTATCCGTCAGCGTTGCCAGAGGGGACACACATGAAATTTCAAGTGGTCAATAGGCAAAGCGTTCTTCTGCAAGGGAACCAACCCAGTGGCGCTCGTGACCAATCACGATTCTTCACGAAAAGGTTTGGCGAGGTGAAGACATAATTGAGGCAGGTGCATCTCAACGGGCTGCCTTGGCGGCCCTTGGATATTAATACCTCATCGCGAAGTATGTGTGGCAATCTGTCTGTCTGCTCAGTCTCTCCAAAGTGTCTAGTCAGTCCGTCTGCGCCCGTCTCGCATTTATTTCACGCGTAGATCATTGGGTGGAGCAGACCCATCGAGGCTAGTGTTTGCTTATCGCCACTGCTGGTGAATCTGTAAAATCTCTTCTGCCACATTCGAGTCGCGTGTCACGCGCGTCATAGTGTAACGGGCGAGGTAACAACCAATAGGTCAGTAGGACAGGTGAAGAAGGTGCCAACTAGTGGGCTCCACAATTCTATACATAGTCTAATACACGAGACGGTGCAGAGTGAGACGGTGCAGAGATTCTCTGCACCAGCTACGTCGGCGAAGGCAAGCGCGAGGCGCGAGTCGTCAATAAATCATCTGATGGATCTCGGCATTCGTACGGGGCATTCTTCCAGGGCATTCTTACAGACGCTTCCATTGTCCATTTCTATCTGAGCCCTCGTATCCTTCGGTCTGAATGCCGTATATTTCGGCTTCAGGTTTAATGTATGTAAGTTACTCTCCAACTATATTCTGTGTAGCGGTATCCGGGGTACTTGTAGGTATGGAAGGATGAGTGAGCATGTTTCGCAGGTTCGACCATGACTACTCTAAAGGGATTGGTCCAGCGTTCTTCCAGGTAGACGAGGCTGCCAAGTACGGTATCAGTGGCACAGTTGAGTGTCTTGCCCATGATGCTATTCACAGTCTATTGGCAGCAGCTACGTCGAGCAAAATAGTCTACATATTTGGCCAAACTGGGGTACAGACTGAGATACAGCTGGAATGCCGTACAATCAAAGCTATGAGGTTCTGGAGTGATTCACTGGTTGTTCTGGATGCAGATGGCTTACTGACCCAGCTTTCAATAGTGACTAGAGCGGTTGTCGCAAGACATTCGTTCCCAGGAAGACTTCTGGCTATGGAACTTGATCCGTCTCTGGATTGGCTTTTTCTTGGAATGACGAATGGCGAAGTAGTTATATGGGACCTTCAAAGACGATGTGTAGCTCCTTTTCGCATACCCTGTCTTCTTCCTGCCGAGTTAATGCGTGGCAGGGGCAGGCGTATATCACCGGTTTTATCACTGCAGTTACATCCACGAGATATTGGAGTAATACTGGTAGGTTACGCTGAGGCAGCAGCAGTGTACTCGTTCAAATCGAACGATCTGACGGCAATACTTGCTTTGGAGATTCCTCCAGGGGCGCCAGGATCAACCCCTGCCCCGGATCTTGTAAACACTGTACGTCGACCTGCGTTGATAACTGCGATCTGGCATCCAGGCGGTTATCATGTGCTGACAGCACATGACGACGGCTACCTTGGCTTTTGGGCACCGGCCGATTCAAAACTTCTTCAAGTAAGAACCGTGGAAGAAGCAAATGTCCATATTCCGATACGCTCTCGCCCTGCTGGATCACATACGTCCTCCGTTAGAGACCCTTTTCGTTGTGTTGCTTGGAACTCAACCAAAAATCCTGATGATACTTCGATATTCATTGCTGGCGGTTTAGAAATGCAAAGTGGTGCCAAAATCAATATGTTTCTCTCCTGGACTACGGATCGACACCGTCAGCTACCATTACTTCTTATGAGAACATGAGCACGTTTTATGAAAATCCCCGAAAGCAAAGATTTCTGCCTTTGTCTCCACGAAATGGTGAAATCAAAGACTTCTTAATGGTTGGAAGGTCGCCGTACGCATGTGGGATCAACCCATTAGCTGTCATTTGTCTCACATACTCTGGACTAATTCAAATGTTTTCATATCCTGGCGCTGTCGAATTGGCATGCTCGATGCTGCCCCCTGCTCTCTCCTGGAAGAGTCCGTTGACATCAATGGCCGTCTTAGGTCCAGTATCTAGGTCAAAATGGCTCGGCTATAAACAAAAGTATAGAGCGAATACGTCAACAGGAACTTTGAAACAGCAGACGCTATTTAACGGTGGTGCTCCGGCAAAACGCCATTTGCGCTCTTTTGAATCCCGCAACAGTTTATTAACAGCTCACGTTGGGGGCATTTTGAGGATATGGGATGCTTCACATGGGGAAATTGAAAATATGCACGCTATGGAAATCGATCTGGCTTTGGCGTTGAATGTTGAGTCGAAAAGCTGTCCAGATGTGGCAGACATGCAATTGCAAGGAGAAACTGGAGAGATAGCTATAGGCTTTGAAAGTGGCGACGTACTGATCTGTCGTTACGGTCGTGCGGGCGCACAAGATCGTAGAGCTCCGAAAGGTGGGCCAGGGCCAATTGACGTGTCAGAAAGAGTTGATTCCTCAATAGTAGAGGGATTTCTACCTCACACATTATTACCCCGTGGTTGTCTTGGACGAGGATCTGTCATGCGCGTGAAATGCAGTGAAATCGGATTGTAAGCATCTATGTTATATGTTGCTGAATTTTAGTGTCGCATTTGCATTTGAAGATGGAAACTTAGGTATACTTGACATGAGGGTAAGCTTCAATCGAATTTCACTCATGGTATAGGGCCCTGCAGTAATATATCTGGAAAAACTACCATCTGGAAAAAGAGCCAAGAGTTTCTCGACTCGATCAAGGCGTGACTCTTCAAGTTCAGTAACGGTTGACAATATCACGGATATGGAGTTCTCGATCTTCGTCATGGATGGCGACAGCTATGCAAGTATAGTACTCCTAGTTGGCACTTCATCAGGGTCTGTGAGCCTCTTCAAAATTGTGCCAAATGGGAAAGGCGGCTTTCGAGTGGGCAATTCTAATCACGACAACAGCATCAATTGCTCTATTGTACGGCTTGTCGCTCTTGATGTTCAACTCGGTAGAGAAGCCCGAGCCACAGGACAAGCCATGGCTGGTCTCCGTGATGGCAGCACTAGAACAGAAGCTTTGATACTCGTAGTTGGTACTCAGGAAACGCGCACATTGAAGCCATCCTTGCAAAAGCTTTCGTCAAGAGACCTCAATGGTATTTGTGTCGCTGCCAATACGATCCACAGAACAGAAGGATCGGCATTAATCACAGTGATAAATGACCAATTCATGAGTTACTCTTTACCTTCTTTAAAGGAAATTGGCCGCATCAGATTACCACAGTCTATTTCAATAAGGACGGATCGTGCTAAGGAGGTGTGCATAATCGAGGGAGGGGATGTCCTGATTTGGACACAGCAAAATCAGTGTTGCCTTTTAAATCTATGGGGAAGGGGGGTATTGCAGGATGAGATTGCTGTCGATGACTTGTATAATCCGGATCTTCGCACACCTGCCCGGCCACAAATAAGCACGCTGCAGTGGGTTTCAGGTACTCAATATATGAAGCCTTCAGAATTAGACTTGCTAATTGGTGGTCCCAATCGACCGACGACGAAACGCGTTATTGAGCAACCAACAGAGCATCCTCGCGTTACTGAAGCTGTGCCGACAAGCATAGCTGGGACAAGATCCGACTCTTATTTCTCGCAGATGACGCGAAGCTTGAATGAAAGAACGCAAAGACTCAACATTCTTGAGGACACTTTTGGTCAGATGGAGGAATCCAGCAGTCAATGGCTGAGTAGCGTGAGTGACTTCACAAAGCAGCAACAGAAGAAAGCAGTTATAGGAGCGATTACTAGCAAGTTTTTTTAGCCTTTGATCGGAAGCGGCTGTCACACCAAACCTTCACGTAATATCAATTGGAAATAGCGTGACGGGAAACAATCGTGTCAATCGGAGTAGTCTAAAGTTGATAAAATTCATACCGGATCTTCAACGACCCGCAGCTCCACGTGACTCGTATTGTATGTGGCTAAGATCTCCACAAAGTCCTCGTGTATGAGACTGGCATGAGCGACTACAGAGAGCGGTTTGGGAGGGTTGGGGTGGAGACAGAAGTACGGCACACCGACGAGCATCCGGATCCCACCGCCCAGCTGCAGCGATATATCGACAGGGCGTGCGATCCATCGAACTACGAACCAAACCTGGCTTTAGATCTTGAAATTGCTGACCTGATCAACCAGAAAAAAGGAAGTGCTCCGAGACAGGCCGCTGTTGCAATTGTGAAAAATGTTAATAGCCGAAATCCCAATGTTGCTTTGTTGGCCCTTGCGGTGAGGAGAATTATCGAATGCATTTGCTTACTCTATAGCTGCTAGATATATGTGTCAAAAACTGCGGGTATCCTTTTCACTTGCAAATTTCTACGAAAGATTTTTTGAACGAGCTCGTTAGAAGATTTCCCGACCGGCCTCCGCCGCGTCCTACCAGGGTTCACATCAGGATACTCGAAGCGTTGGAAGAGTGGAGACAGACTATCTGCTCTACGAGCCGTTACAAAGATGACTTTGGGTTTATCAGGGATATGCATCGACTCTTAAGCTACAAGGGGTACGTGTTCCCTGAGATCAGGAATGATACAGCTGCAGTCTTGAATCCCAGTGAGAACATAAGAACCGCAGAAGAACTTGAAGAAGAGGAAAAATCTGCCAGATCGGCAAAATTACAAGAACTGATCAGACGGGGTGGCCCATCTGATCTACTTGAAGCTAACCATCTCATGAAGGTTATGGCAGGTTATGATATTGAAAGTAGGACTGACTACCGCGCAAAGGCGGCTGAAGATGTTGACAAAGTAAGAAGAAAGACTCTCTTGTTGGATGAAATGCTATCGCGGGTCAGCCCGGGAGATACTATTGGTCAGTTGGATGTTCTAGATGATCTGTCAACATCTATGCGCAATGCGCAACCAAAGTTACAAAAGCTCGTCGAGGAGGAGCGAGACGACGGAGCTGCAATCACAAAGATTCTTGAGGTAAATGACATGATCAACGGAGTTTTAGAGCGGTACCATAAAATTAAGCATGGCGACTATGGAGCGAAGAGTACTCTTTCAGCGGGGGCCAGATCCGATCCAAACACAACTAGAGCGGCAAACCTGATAGATTTTACAGGTGAGATAAAGGATGTGGAATCAGACAGGCGTGCGACACCCACTGAATCATCCGGAGATCTCTTGGGTGATCTAGAGGGTCTCTCGTTCCAATCCAATTCTTCTTCGTTCGGTCAAGGAGGTTCTATCGCTTTGGGATTTGGAAGTAACACTGGTATGCCCGGGCCTCCGTTATTGTCATCCATACAGAAAGCAAACGTCGCCTCACAATCTGAACTCACTGCATCACCATTACATGAACCTCAGTCGTCACCATTGCGCCAATCCTCTCGAGATCAGCCATTAACCGTACTTTCATCGGATGCTATGCGCGTCACGCTGAATACTGATCGAAAACCAGGCGAATTGGACATCAATACAATATTTGAAAACGGGGCAAACCATGCAATTTCGGATCTCAAATTTCAACTTGCCGTCCCAAAGGTAAACTTAGGAAAGTTGACCAAGTCACTAATTATAGAACGTACAGCTGAAGATGCATCCGCAAAGTAGCCGTCATCTGCTCCCTGTTGCCGGGCAATCGGTCACACAGCAAATCCAAATTTTCGGTCCACAACACGCAACAGTGAAGATAAAATGGAAGGTCACCTTCTTTGTGCACGTCAGTGGGGATGAAGACCGTCAAGTTGAAGAGAGTGGAGAGGCTATCTTGTAATAATGTAGCAAATTGGAAAGCGTATGTGAAAAGCACCGTAGTCTTCCCCGCAAGACCTTCCCGTATCTCGTAGTAAGTTATGGTATGGCATTGTTGAGATGTGCTGGCAAAGATGACGCTCCGCCATGTCTCAAAATAAATACTTTTCCTCGAGCTTCGGAATTGGAGGTTCATGAACAGTAGTTAACATCACTCTTTGCAGTCTGCACACTGACTGAAATACCTGCATGAGGTTGCGCCTCCGGTCAAAAGCTTAGAAAGTAAGTCAGTCCGGTGCATGTTCGCAAGCCCCAGGTTTCTCGGGCTTCGGTTAGCCTGTCAGACTGCAATGCTGCTGTCAAATGTCAACTGTCTCCTTTGTTTGGGGGATGGGGCGATTCAAAGAATTTTCGGCTGCCGGACGGGTGCAGACGGCTGTAGGGCAGTTTAGAGCTTGGCTCTCTCGACTTGATGACAAGATAACAATTAGTGCCGCAGATGGAGATAACCACTGGGTGATCGCTGGAATGGCAAGGAGTAAGAGATCGGAGCCTCTGAGGGGTTGATGGGTCTGCAGCAGATCTGGTGCACTAACGCACTGTCTCAGAGGAGAGTGCTGTGGCAATCTTGAACCTTCATGGCCCAAAGATCAGCTAAGATATTGGGTCTTGAATCAAATTGGACGCTAACTATGCATTCGCTCACCACAACAATCAGTACAAGCCACGTAATTTTGGCATACAAGTAACTGTATGCCACAAACTCCGCCCCTCTTCTGGCTAATAGAGACTTCCGGAAATTTTCTCACAAACAGCTTGAAGTTCGTACATGTGCCCGGCGGATGGAGAATGATCGGCACATAGCTACCGTCCTTCATTCGCTAGGTTCATCGGTTCATCCCGGCGTGCAA
>JAABUO010001577.1_pt1 | contig 29393 bp, 35 predicted proteins | sample 5559291 | NCBI WGS metagenome assembly JAABUO01 (sample SAMN10711878, study PRJNA513372) | rock metagenome | isolation source: Antarctica rocks | place: Antarctica: Victoria Land, Finger Mt sud | reverse complement strand
GGTGTCCGGGCAGGCATCCAGGACGTCCCACAGGTCCGGCGGCATCAGTGGGGTGGCCTGGGCCGGGGGAGCGGAGTGGGTGCGGCGGATCCCCTCCCAGACGGTGATGACGCGGGCGTTGTCGGTGGGGTCGGGCAGATCTGCGGTTCGGTGCGCGAATTTGATCGCCGATAGCCGCCGGCTCATGGTGCCGACCTTGGCGCCAGCATTTGCGAGCATCGTCAGGTACCCGGCGACGGACGCGGCCGCGGCGGGGAGCGGGTCGATGCCATTGGTGGTGCACCAGGTGCTGAACTCGGTCCAGTCGGACCGGTAGCCGCGGAGGGTGTTCGGGGCACGCGCCGCAGTGATGTATCGCTGCTCATCGACCGATAGTTCTCCCCCGGCGGGGGAGAGGGCATCGTTGTCGCCGTCCGGCGCCGTGGCTAGTTCCGCGGCCGCCGGCGCCGGCGGTTCGGTCTCATCAGAATTGATGAGGTCGGTCATGCCGGATCCGGATTAGGGACGAGCAGGACAAGCCGGAAACCCGCGGTGGCGGTGATGCCGCCGCCGGTCGTGATGGCCCGGGCCCACGGCGGCTTGACCGAGCGGGCCTTCAAGCCGACGGGCCAGTGAGTCCACCAGCCGGCGACTCGCGTTGGTGGGAGCCGCGGCGAGGTGCGGTCAGTTGTTGCACTCGGTGCAGAGCCTCGATGCAGGCTGTGACGTTGCGGTGCAGTTGGGCTGTGGTCCGGGACTCGTGATAGGCGGCGTTGAACGCGTCGCTCGCTTTGGTCATGACCTGATTGATCTCATCTCCCCGTGGTCTGGGGCCGTCGAACCAGTTGCTGCGCTGTGCGGCGCGGGCCATCGGCGGCGCAGGTGTGGCCGGGTCATTCGTCATGGCGCCAGACTATCGCCATTACATGCGATTCAGTTCATTATCATCGGTAATACGACGCTTCCGCGCGCCTCCATCAATCAGGTCCACATCGCCATCCGGGTTTCCGGCGCCGAGTAGGCTTCACGGTAGGTCAAACCATCATTTCCTTTGCTACGCAGTGCCTTTACACGTGGCGGCGGGTGACTACCCAAGTCCCACCGCGACGGCGTTTCTCGATTGCGGTCGTGAGGACGTACATGGTGTGACACTGTCAATTGACATTGTCAAGTAAAGGATGCAAACTCCGTTCATGACCACTGGACACGCCGCCGAGATCGGCGGCAAGGCAGTTTTGCTGCAAGCCGCCCGGGCGGAGTTGATCGAGCACGGCCATGCGGCGATCAGCCTGCGGGCGGTGGCCCGCAGGGGCGGCGTGTCCCATGCCGCGCCGAAATATCACTTCCAGGATCGGGCTGGACTGTTGACGGCGGTGGCCGCCGACGGGTTCCGCGACCTGACCGCGGCGCTGCGTCGCCGGAAGGACTCGTTGGAGCAGCTCGGTCGGGCCTACATCGATTACGGGTTGGCCCACCCGGCGCTGTTTGACTTGATGTTCCGCCCCAGCGAGCTGCATACCGACGATCCCGACCTGCAGCGCGCGCAGGGTGAGGCCATCGGCGTATTGAGTTCCGTGGCCGCCCGGATTGCGCCCAGTGAGCCACTCCCCGGCACCGTCCCCGACGCCGCCCCGTCGCTGGCCCTGATGAGCTGGGCCTTTGTGCACGGCCTAGTCGTTCTGGCCCGCAATGGAGCTTTGAACGCCAGCACCGGCAGCGTCGACTCGCAGGACGCCGCCAAGCTGGCCCACGCCCTGAACGACGTCTTCACCCACAGCATCGCCCGCCCTTAGGCGAGTGACTACCTACTTGACACTGTCAATCTCGGGGTGCACACTCGGCCACGTGCCCATTGACACTGTCAATCCAAGGAGGAAGTCATGAGCTGTCACACCGCCATCGCGGTCCGGGAGACCGCCTACCCCACCACCACCACCACCACAGGAGTGGACGCCGGTCCGGCGTCCACGGTCCGGATCGGCGACCGCCAACGCCGAGATGTCGAGGAAGCCCTCGGTCAGGCCATGGCCCAGGGTTATCTGGATGTCACCGAATTCCAGACCCGGCTGGACCAGGTCGCTGCCGCGACCAGCAGCACTCACCTCGATCGGCTCGTTGCAGACCTACCCGTCGACCAGCTCCGCCGCAACGACCCGACCAGGGTGGCAGCTCGGGCCACGGCGTCCCGCCGCGGAGTCATCGCCCACACCGCTGCCTACCTGCTCGGGGCGGTCCTGGTGGTCGCCCTCTGGGTGGCCATCGCCATCCCCACCGGAAACTGGTACCCGTGGCCGATCTGGCCGATTGTCGGCGGGGCCATCGGTGTCCTGGCTCACGCCCTTCCTGTCCGCGCCGCCATCCGCCGGTAAACCGGCCCCGACCGGGCCAAATCAAACTCCGTCGCCCATCACTTGACAGTGTCAAGCGGTGGATGCATACTTCATGTATCAATTTGACACTGTCAACTCAAATGCCGGAGGCGGTCATGACCGCAGGTCTCACCCCCCAGCCCGTTCCCACCGATACGGCGCCCGGGCATCCCGATCGCCGGCGGGTGCTGGTCGCACTCCACACCATCTGAACCGACCTCGCCCACGCCCTGAAACCGACCATCCCCAAAGGACCTCACCATGAATCTGTCCGACACCACCGCCCTGGTCACCGGCGCCAGCGGCGGCATCGGCGAGGAATTCGCCGCACAACTCGCCGACCGCAAGGCCAACCTCGTGCTGGTCGCCCGCCGCGCCGACAAACTCAACGCCGTCCGCACCGCCCTGCTCGTCCGCCACCCCGACCTGCGAATCGACGTCATCACCGCCGACCTCGCCCAGCCCGGCGCCGCCGCGGAACTCCAACAGCAGGTGCAGGACCTGGGACTGAGCATCGATGTCCTGATCAACAACGCCGGAGTCGGCTCCCACACCGACTTCATTCAACAGGCACCCGAGCAGGTCGCCGCCCAGATACAACTCAACTGCGGCTCCCTGGCCGAACTCACCGCGCGGTTCCTGCCGCCGATGACCCAGGCCGGGCACGGACTGATCGTCAACGTCGCCTCCACCGCGGCGTTCCAGCCGATCCCGACCATGGCCGTCTACGGCGCCACCAAAGCGTTCGTGCTGTCCTTCACCGAAGCGCTCTGGTGGGAAACCCGCAACTCCGGGGTGCGGGTCCTCGCGCTGTGCCCGGGCGCCACCGAGACCGAATTCTTCGCCGCCGCCGGCGAACAGTTCATGACCCGCGGCCGGACCACACCCCCGCAGGTTGTTACCGCCGCGCTCGCCGCCCTGGACGGCGCAAATCCCACCGTCATCCCCGGCGCCACCAATAAGATCAGTACGTTTGCGCACCGCGTCATGCCGCGCCGACTGATGGTGCGCATGGCGCAACGCTCCGTGAAACCGGCCGCCAGGACCTAACCTGCAGTCACGCGAGTGGAATGTCTGACCGTCATTCACCCTGGAGAAGCGGTGCCCGAAGCGCCGGACCCAGGCGCTTGGGTGCGGGGTTTGTAGCCAAGGTATTTGTCCTGTCGGATGCTGCCGGGGGCGATGCCGAATTCTCTTAGCAGGGATGCCGTTGAGGACACGAACGAGGAAGCGCCGGCGATGTAGAAGGTTGCGTCGGGATAGGCGCGGGTCGCTGCCACTGCACCGGCGCGGAACTGCTCAGCCTGCGTCGGATAGTCAGCCGAGGGCGCCCATCGCTCGGTGTCCTGCCGGTAGGCGTGCCCGGCACGAGCGACATGTATCAGCGAGGAGTGAATGGCCGTACTGGTCAGAGCGATGTGAGCCTGCATCGACCGAAAGGGCGTGATACCGACGCCCTGGGCCAACATGACGATCTGATCGTGGGCTCCATCAAGGGTGAATTTGCTGACGGGCCCGTGCAGCGTCGCGGTATCGCCAGGCTCCAGCGCGGCGAGACGCTGCTTGAAAGCACTGCCGGAGGCGAGCGAGGTTCCGACGAGAACGGTGCCCTCCTCCGGGGCCGACGCCAGCGAGAAAGGTTTGATGGCAGCCGCACCGATCCGGAAGATGCCGTGCTGGCCGGCCTGCGCACCCAGGGGCTTCGCGGGGCGGAACGCGAACGAGGTAACACCGCCGCCCACGTCCCGAACATCCTGAAAGATCAGGCGATGGGTCCTGAGCAAACCGAACATAAGCACTCCTTCGCGAGGGTATTACCGAACGTGCATGGACAAGACGTGATCAACGTACTTGACGATCGCCGAGCAGATTGCGCTACTGCAACGGCGTGGGCGAACGACCAGAACCGGCTCCTTCGTCGGATCGCCGACAGGACCTCCTCTCCAGTAAGCGATCGACTTTCGTGCCGGCCAGATTTGAGTGTTGCTATGTTCGCGCAAACCGGACAACACACGACGCATGAATCGAAACCTTCGCTGTCCGCATCATGTCCCGAGTGCCGACGTTTAAATCGCGGTTCGGCTTGTCATGAGTTCTTTGGCCGCGGTAGCTCTGATGCGACTTTCCGGCCTACCCTTCTTCCTATGCGAACGCTTCAGCGTTGCGAACGCATCAGTCAGCGGAACGTATTAGCAGCGATATCAGTAATGTTATAGACGTCATCGGTAATCATACTGGCCCGTCCGCCGCGGAACATCTGTTGGAGATTCAGCAGGGCATCCACGGCCTCTCGCGGCATGTCATTCGCAGCTCCGCCTGTTACGGCTGCAAACGTCGTCCACACCGGTGCTCCTTTCCTCAGAAATTTTAAGCGGGTGTCGAGCGGGGACGCAGACAACGACTGATGTGACAACTGGGGATTTTCCGGCGCGTGGCCACCGCCCGCGCAGCCATCACCACCGCCTACCAGGCCCGCGGAATGCGGGCCTTAGGACGCAACAACATTGCCGCCGTGTTCCACCGCCTCCAGCTCACACTGTTCCACGCGGGTGGCCAGCGTGTGGCTACCTGCCAGCCGCCAGCTCGACCCGCGCCGGCGACGCCGCGCTTTCATGGCCGGTCGGCGTGTTGCGCAACGGTTTTCGGGCGAACGTGCCTTCGGATTTGGCGATGACCACGCAGACCAAGCCGTTGCCGGCGATGTTGATCGCGGTGCGGGCCATGTCGACGACGAAGTCGACGGCGAGCAGGATCGCTACTCCCTCAACTGGTAGCCCGATCGCGGCCGAGGCTGAGAACAAGATGACGATCGAGCTCGAGGGTACACCAGCAAAGCCTTTGGTGAGGAGCATGAGGACCAGCATCGTGGTGATGAGGCGGGGGATAGTTAACTCGATACCGTAGGCGTTGGCGATGAACACCACAGCGAAGCCTTCATACATGGTCGCCCCGTCGGCGTTGAACGTGTAGCCCAGCGGCAGGGTGAAGGACGCGACTTGAGATCCCACCCCGAATTGCTCAAGCCGTTTCACCAGGGGCGCGAGTACAACTTCCGAGCTGCGGGTGACGAAACCCAGCAGGAGCAGGTCACCGATCGCCTGCAACATTGGGAAGTAGGGCACCCGGAAGAAGAGCGCGACGAGCGGGAAGATGACGAACATAACGACGAAGGCACCGGCGTAGAAGACCACCACGAAGATCGCCAACTTCACCAGTAGCTGCCAGCCGTAGTGCGCGGCGTTGTAGGCGACGAAGGACATGACGGCCAGGGGTGCGAACTTCACCACCCAGGAGGTGACCTGGAACATGGCGCCGGCGACCCCGTCGAGAAAGTTGATCACGGGTCGGGCCTGCGCGCCGATTCGGGACAGCGCCAGGCCGAAGAAGGTGGCGAAGAACAGCATCGCGAGCAAGTTGCCTGTGCTCAGGGCGCTGACGATGTTGCTTGGAATGATGTCCAAGAAGATGTTTTGCAGCGGCAAAGATTTCTGGATGGTTCCGGTGTTCCCGGTGGCGGCGGAGTGGATGTCGGCGCCTTTGCCCAGTTTGGTGAGGACGGCCAGGCTCGCGGTGATCACGAGGATCATGGTGGTCACTACCTCGAAGTAGAGCAGGCTCTTGGCGGCCAGTCGTGCCATGGCTTTCGCGGAGTCCATCTGGGCGATGGACAGCACGATGAGCGGAAACAGCAAGGGGATGATGATCATCTGGACGAGTCGGATGAACGCGTCCCCGATCACCTTGGTGTGTTCGCTGATCGCGGGGGCCGCGAGGCCGAGGACGACGCCGAGGACTAAGCCGATGATCACCTGCGCAAACAGCGGGGGCACCAGGCGGTGGTGGGTGAGCCAGCCACGTACTCCGCGCGGTGAAGAGGCGGACTCCTCAGTCGGTGAAACCATGCGATGACACCCTTTCGTGAGACGGCTCAGGACATGAGGAAGCCACGATGGGTTCCCTTGACCGCTGGTTGCTGAGTTTTTCGGGACGGCGGTGCGCCGGTTGGGGTGATGGGGCGGCTATCCGCCGTTGGTGTTGCCACGGCCGGGCGCGGCGATGATTTCGATCTCCACACGGGCGCCGAAGGGCAACGCCGCCACCGCGACGCACGAGCGCGTCGGTCGAGGCTCGGGGACCGCAGCCATGTAGGCGTGGTTGAACAGCTGCAGGTCGTTGATGTCGGCCAAGAAGATCGTGGCCTTCACCGCGTGGTGCAGGTCCAGCCCGTAGGCGGCGAGTTCGGCTTCGGCGTTTCGCAGGGCCTGGGTCGTCTCGGCCTGCACACCCCCGGTTACGAGTGCACCGTCATGAACGCCGAGGCGACCGGAGACGAACACGAGTTCGCCTACCGCCACCGCCGGCGAGTAGGGATGCGGGGCCTGGGCGTAGGTCAGGGTTGAAGTCATGATGGTCCTTTCAGAAAAAGTTGCGGCGCACCCAGGTGCGCCGCCCGGGTTGGTTAGTTGGCGGGCTGTGCCTGATCAGCGAGGAACCCCAGCAGCGGGGATAGTGAGCTGTGTTCGGCCACCGGGGCCGCGGCGTGCTCACGGGGCATCCCGATGCGGTTGTGCCACCACACCGGCATCCCCACATTCCCGGCGCCGGGAATGTCGTGGCGGGAACCGGCCACGAACAGCACCCGCGCGGCGGGGAGCCCGAGCGCGTTCAGCGCATGTTGGTAGGGCTCGGGGCGGGGTTTGTAGGCGCCGGCGGCTTCGGCGGTGGTGATCACCTCGAAGGGCACCCCAACTTGGGCGGCGGCGAGGTGCCCGAGGTGCTCCGAGCAGTTCGTGACGACACCGATACGGGTGCTCGCGGCCAGCTCACCCAGCACAGCGGCTGCTTCCGGCCAGGGCTGCAGCTCCCCCCAGTGCTCGGCGAGGGTGGTGGCCAACGCGGGGTCCAGTCCCTGGCGGGTGGCGGCCTCGGCGACGAGCGACTCGTAGGGACGGTAGGCACCGGCGGCGTAGGTCAGCCGCAGATACTCCTCGCGCCACCGGTGGCCGGTGGCAACGTCACCGGCCACGGTGTTCCACAGCGTCCACGAGTCCAGGACAGCGGTGAGCAGGTCGAACAGGACCGCCTCGAACCGGACCGGGTGGGTGGCTTGGGTGTGCTTCATGATTGTTCCTGTTCAGGGGGGCTCATCAGGGCCGTGAAGCGGTCGACTCCTACGTTGCCGCCGGAGAGCACCACGCCGACGCGGCGGCCGGTGAAGCGGGTGGGATTGGTCAGCACCGCTGCGAGCGCGGTGGCGCCGGAGGGTTCGACGACGAGCTTGAGTCGCTCGAACAGCAACCGCATCGCGGTAAGGATCGCCTCGTCGCTGACCAGGAGGACGTCCGTGATCTGGTGTTGGTTGATCGCGAAGGTCAGCGCCCCGGGGATCTCGACCTGTTGGCCGTCGGCGATGGTGTGCGGAACGGGGATCCGGATTCGGTGCCCGGCGGTCAGGGAGCGGTGGGTGTCGTCCCCAGCGGCGGGCTCGACGCCGATCAGCTCGACGTCGGGAAGAAGCCCGCGGGCGGCGGTGCCGCACCCGGCCATCAGGCCGCCTCCGCTGACCGGCACCACCAGCGTGTCCAGCGGGCCGGCGTCTTCGATCAATTCCAGCGCCGTGGTGCCTTGCCCGGCCATCACCTGCCAGTCGTCGAAGGCCGGTATTGGGGCCAGCCCGCGCGTCTCGGCGAGGTCGCGGGCGAGCGCCTCACGGTCCTCGAGGTAGCGGTCATAGCTCACCACGGTGGCCCCGTACCCCTCGGTGGCGGCTCGCTTGGCGGCCGGGGCATCTCGGGGCATCAACACGGTGGCGTGGGTGCCGACCAGGTTGGCGGCCAGAGCCACGGCCTGGGCGTGATTGCCCGAGGACCAGGTGCACACCCCGCGGGCCCGCTCGGCCGCCGTCAGGGTGGAGATCTTGGTGTAGGCGCCGCGGAACTTGAAGGCGCCGGCGCGTTGCAGATTCTCCGCCTTGAACACGACTTGCGCACCGGTCATCGCGTCCACGGTGGCGGAGGTAACCACCGGGGTGTGGTGGGCCACGCCGGCGATCTGCCGCGCCGCGGCCCGCACGCTATCCAGGGACAGAGCTTCGCCGGCCACCGCCGATTCCGCCACCTCTGGCCCCGTCATGCGTCCTCGCCTGGCATCCGGGTAGCCAGCTCAGTCCGAGTGCGGCGAATATGGGCGCGCATCGCGGTCTCCGCACCGTCGGGATCTGCCTGGCGGATGGCCTGCAACACGTGGCGCAGTTCGTCGTGACCGTGCTGGCGGTGCTCGGGCGCTTCGGCCACCCGAACCAATGCAATCTGCATCTGGGTGTGCAGCCGCTCGATCAGCGTCGCCAGCGTCGGGTTACCGCAGGCCCGCGCCAGCAACGAGTGGAACCGGGCGTCGGTGTCGGCATAGCCCTGTCCATCAGCCCTCCGGATCGCAGCATCCTGAACCTCGAGAGCGGCAACCAGGTCCTCGGCCAGCCCCGCGGGTGACGCCTCGGCGCACAACCGAGCGGCGAAGCCCTCCAGCGCCTCACGGACTTGATGGATGTGGCGGGTTTCGGCTGATCCGAGCGTCACCACCACAACCCCCTTACGAGGACGTTCCTCGGCTAACCCATCCGCCACCAGTTGCAGCACCGCCTCTCGTACAGACCCCCGGGACACGTCCAACTCGCGGGCCAGGCGCGGGACCGACAATTGATGCCCCGGCGCCGGATCACCGGCCAGGATCGCCGCCCGCAGCTGACGATGGACCACATCGGTCAACCGCCCCGGCGGATCCGTGATGGCCGTCAACGCCATGGTGTTCTCCTTCTCTGCTCGACTACACGCTTCGACAGAGATTACCGGTTACCGGTAATCTGTCAAGGGCGTACGAGTGTCGAGTTGGATGTGCACGCGCGGTCGGTGGTGGGGTTGGACAGTGAGACTGGGGTTGTTCGAGCGGCGGTCGACGCCGGCGCACGGTGATGCGTTGTCGTGGGTGCAGTCGTTGCCGGGTCCGGTGGCGGTGACGTATGAGGCCGGTCCGACGGGTTCCGGGTTGTCCCGGTTCTTGGTGGCTGCCGGGGTGATTGTCGGGTGGCGGCGCCGTCGAAGTTGCAAGGTACGGCAGCGAGAAGAGGCCAACCCTCCCGGTCACCAACACATCAAACATTCACCGGCGCATGGGGTGCCCCGATGGATGTCCGATGGAACTGAATGCCAGCGTGTAGTGGTTTACCCCTCAGTATCAGATTTGACCCGGGGTCAGCCTTGATCCGGCGTTCAGGCGTCGACCCGGCGCAGACGCCAAGCCGCCAAGCCGATCAGAATCACGGCGTAGCCGCACAGCACACCAAAGCCGGTCCACGGCGCCAAGGCATTGCTCAGATTTCGCGTCCCGCCGTACAGCACCCGTCGCACAAAGTACGCGATTTGGTGGCAGTTGGTCCGGCAGGAGGTGACGATGGCCGAGGCAGCGGCCAGTCAGGAGGTCGACCCCAGCACCATCTTGCGGATACGCACGGTAGCCAAGGCGGGTGAAGAAGGCGGCGTCCAAGCCCGGCGCTGCAACCTCGAAAAGGCTGTCGAGTTGGAGGCAGCGAACGCGGAGGTCGTCAGGTTTGCCCATAACCTCCGCCCAGCGCCAAACCGGCCTCGGTCCCGCGGTGACGAACGTGGGTATCTATGTGACGGTCGACCTGACCCTGTTCCGGCCGGTCCAGACCCGGTCTGACCCGCCACCACCCCCTATACGCGCAGAACGATCACTTCGCTCGCGGCGCAGCTCCACAGTCGCCAGCGGTGCAGGTGACCACGTTGCTGCTATCTCCAATCAGCGACCTCCTCCTTCGCCCGCGATTTAAGTTCAGCTGTAGGTGGGGAGTTGTGCGCGCGCTAAACGCCGTTTCGCCTGTTGGCGCGCGACCTGCAACGGCGCCTGGTCCTTCCGATGCGCTTCCTGAAGGATGTCACCGAGACGGTCACCGATACCGGCCAGCAGGCCTTGGATCTCGTGGTCGGGGAGGTGCTGTAGTTCGTGTCCGGTGGCTGCCACGATTCCGCCGGCGCTGACAAGGGTGTCGGGCGCCCAGGTGATGCCGCGGGCGTGAAGCAAATCGGCGGTGCTGTCGGCGTCGAGCTGATTGTTGGCCGGGCCAACGACAGCGCGGCAGCGCAGCGCCGCGACTGTCGGGGGTGTGAGGACGCCACCGACTGCGGCCGGTACCAGCACATCGACCTCGGCAAGCAGCGCCTCGTCCGGTTCGAGCCACCCGGCGTGCCAGTGTTGGGCCAGCTCACGTCGACGCGGGTCGATGTCGGAGACGATCAGCCGCGCGCCGGAAGAGGCGAGATGTTCAGCGACCAGTTGACCGACATGACCAAGACCCACGATGGAGAATGAGGTCTGCGTCAGCGGCTGCCCTGCCAGCACATGCTCGCGAACAGCTTGAATGCAGGCAAGGACGCCGGCCGCGGTCGGCCCCGAGGAGTCGCCGCTACCACCGAGCCGTTGCGGCCTGCAGAAGACGTGTTCGGTTCGCTCGCTGATCACGGCCATGTCTTCAGGGGACGAGCCGACATCTGGGCCTGTCCAGTACTGACCGTCCAGCGACTCCACCACATCACCGATATCGTGCAGGAGCTCGCGGCGAGACGCACCGGTCAGCGGTGCATCGTGGGGGTCCAGAGCCACCACGGTCTTCCCGCCACCGTGGGCCAGACCCGCCAACGCGGCCTTCTCCGTCATCGCCGCGGCCAGCCGCACAGCATCCCGAACGCCGTCCTGCCAGGAGGTATAACTCCTGATCCGGCAACCGCCCAGCGCCGATCCGAGCGTTGTCGAATCAATGCAGACAATAATCGTTCGCCCCGTTCGGCGTCCTTTCTCTACCCGGAGATTCTGCGGGGAGCTCACCGAGCACCGGCCAGGGCCTCGGCGGGTACCGCGCCGAACAAAGTCAGCCGCTTCGTCGCTGCAGTGACCCGGTGACGCGGACCCAGAATCAGCAGCCCGACGTATGAATTGTCCTCCGCCGAAGTCTGAGCAAGAGCGGCGAGATACACCTCGTAGTCGCGAGAGCGACGGGCCACCTCGGTGAATGCCACAACATGTACACCTTCGACCGACGTGAAGCGCTCATGCAGATCACGCAGCTGACCCTGGCCCGCGACCAAGACAGGAACAGGGTGCCGATCCAAACTGCCATGGCTCAGTCCCGCCGCGTCTACACCTTCGTCCCCCAAGTCGGCGGTCCTGGCGCTCGCCGACAGACCGAGTACGGCGGCGGCGTTGACAGCTTCCGCGGCTGGTAGGCCCTCGCTGAGCACGATCACCATTTTGGTTTTCAACGACACCGCATCCTCCAAGGGCTTAAATTCGACAACTTCCAGAGGAAGCCAACCATCCGGAGGCCAACTAGGATGGCTTTGACGAATTAAATTCGGAAAAGCCACAGGAGACAGATCGTGGACGAACTTGATGCAGCGATCGTGCGGGAATTGCAACAGAACGCTCGGCTGAGCAACCGGGAGCTTGCCAGCCGGCTAGGACTTGCCCCATCGACGTGCCTGGTTCGCACACGAGCGCTGATAGACCGAGGCGTCTTCACCGGTTTCCACGCCGGAATCGACCTCCCCCGGGTTGGCCTCGGCGTCCAGGCCTTGGTTGCGGTGCAAGTGCGCCCACTGAGTAGGAACGTGATCGAAGCGTTTCGTAGCTTCGCGATGGGGCTACCGGAGGTGCTGGCCGTCTTCGTCCTGACCGGCGGTGACGACTTCCTCGTTCACGTGGCCGTTCGGGACCTCGCGGCCATGCATGCCCTGGTCATGGACAAGTTCAGTTCACGCAAAGAAATCATCGGCTTTCGTACCTCTGTGGTCTACGACCACGTGCGACGACCCGTCCTGACCATCCCGACCGAGATCATCGCCAAGTAGGCGCCAACCCACCACTGCTCATAGCCACAGCCTGATCTCGTGCGTTGCGCAGCGCCGCCGACTATCGTGCTCTGACGATCCATCCGGATTGTCGGGCGATCAGAGCCCGCGGGAGGAACCGGTAGCCCAGCGCCGATATTTTATTCAAAAGGCCTGGTACCTCTACTGCTTTGCGGCGCCGGAGCGCGGCCAGCGCGGCCTCCACGACCTGACCGGGAGTTGAACGGCGCCCGGTCATGAACTGCGCACCGGCGGCGGCGAAAAATCCGGTGTCGGTACCGCCGGGGCAGACAGCAAGCATCCTCACCCCGGTGTCGCGGAGTTCGACGTGCAACGCCTCGCTGAGTGAAAGCACGAAGGCCTTGGCGGCGCCGTAGACAGCCATGGTCGCGACCGGCTGGAACGCGGCGGTCGAGGCGATGTTGATGACGCTGCCGTGCCCAGCGGCGACCATGCTCGGCAGGACCGCCCGGGTCAGCAGGGCGACCGCGACGCAATCGAGTGCGATTTCGGCGGCGATGCGTTCGCTCGGCTCGTCGAGGAAAACACCGTGGTAGCCCTCGCCGGCATTGTTGACCAGCAGGTCGACCCCGCCTTGGGCGAGCCTTTCGACGATGGCGCCCTGTCCGTCGGCGGTGGACAGGTCGGCCACGATGGTGTCGAAGTGCCCGCCGGGGTGTTCGCGGGCGAGTTCGTCGCGGACGCCCGCGAGGCGCTCGCGGTTCCGGGCGACCAGGATGACGTCGTGGTCGGCCGCGACGCGTCGGGCGAAGGCGGCACCGATTCCGCTCGAGCCGCCGGTGATCACCGCCAGGGGGCGAGTCGAGTGAGGGGGGTTCGAAGACGTCATCCGGGTCTTTCCTGTGTGTCGGGTAGTCCAATGGGTGTGCCTACGGCGACGGGGCCGGGACGAGGTCGCGGCGGCGTAAGAGTCGTACGGGCCCCGAATGGTCGGGTGGCACCCCACTGTATGTGGAGACTGTTGCACTGTCGGCTATCGGCGGATGAAGGTGCCGTGAAATCCGAACGGGATGTGCTGGGGCACTGTGGCGCGGGCGATCTCGGAGAGGTCGTGCGCGTCGAGCAGCAGCAGGTAGGAGGTGTTTTGGTCGGCGTCGAGCACGACGGTGAGCAGCACGCCGTCGTCCTCGACTGTCGCATCTGGTCGAGGGATGAACACGGGTTCGCCGGGAAAGTGGTTGTCATAGTGCCACTGCTGGACTTGGCCGGTGGTGATGTCGGCCTTGACGATCGTGTCGAGGAACACCGACTCGCCTTGGGCGGCGATGCCGTTGGCGTACATGTACCGGTAGGGCTTGGTGTTGAACTTGGCGTAGTTGATGCGCGGCAGTTCGGCCGAGTGATCGATGAGCGTGCGGGAGGCTACGGTGCCGGTCTGCGCGTTGATGGTGAACCGGCGCAGTTCGCTGGGCGGGTAGACGTTGTGGTTGGGCCTGTCGAGTAGGGAGGACAGAAAGTAGTGTTGGACGACATCTGCGCTTGGGTAGACGACGATGTCGAGATCCACCACACCGTCCTGGCCGTCGCGGTCCACAGCATTGACGTGATGGAAGCCGAACCACGCCTCGTTGGTGTGGGCGCGACTGACTTCACCGGTCCGCCGATCTACCAGAGTGAAGTGGGTGCCACGCTCGGGTTCCCACCGGTAATTGGCGATGAACGGTTTGCCACTGAGCAGCAGTCGTAGCGGGTTGACCACCAGCGGGAATTCCATCAGGATCGCGTACTGCCCGCTGAGGGCGAAGCTGTGCATGTACGAGGGTCGTTTGGTGGCGGAGTGACCGAAAATTTCCCGTGTCTTACTGCCATCGGGCAACCGGTAGAAGTCGTAGGCGGTCGCGGTCCCGAAATTGAGGAGATAGTTGTAGGCGGCCCCCTCGTCCGGGTCGTGGTGGGGATGGGCGGTTGTGATCGCGCCTTTGAGTTGGTCGTCGAAGCCGACGACGCCAATCGTGTCCAGGGTCCGCGGGTCGAAGGCGACGCGCATCGGAGATTCGGTCTGTGCCACGAACTGATCGGCGATCTGGCCGATGGTCACGTTGGCGTTCGCGCCGACGCCTGATCCGGTGAAAATCTGGGTGATCCGCTTGAACAGGGAACGGCACGGATCGGTGGCGAACTCCGAGTAGGCCATCTTGCCGTCTTCGTCCGCCCGCCGGGCGGGGCTATCGAGAAAGCGGTTCGCATAGCCGACCCGGCCAGCAGTGATGTCGAACTTGTGCAGCATCGCCAGCCCGTCGAACCAGTGATTCAGCGTCTTGTCGTCGAGCCGGAACCGGGCCGGCCCATTCCTGATCAGCGTCCCAGACAGCCACTGAGGTATCGTGCCCTGGACCTCAAGGGACTCGATCGTAATTTCTTTTCGCTGATCGGCGAAGCCTCTCTCGAAGCCCACCGATGTTCTGCTGGCTACGTTCGTCATGGCCGAGTCCTCTCCTGACAGAATTCATGGATGTACACCGACCCGCGAGGCGCGGGAGACCGTTGGCGTTCAGAATCCAGGCGTACATAGGAGTAATCGATCTCATCCTCAGCCCTCGACTGGGTGAAGGGCTGAGGATCAGACTTGTGCTTCTGGGTCCCGTGAAGGATCTCTATGCAGCGAATTGATCAATTCGCCCGTTCTCGTTCCTGATCGAGACGTGTCGGTCCTGGCCGCTCGTCTCTTATCTGCCCACGTAGCGGTCTGCGCTCCGCATTGCTCACTTGACCTCGGCTGCCTTTTCCAGCCCTGCTCGAGTCAAGAAGATCCACGCTCCGTTGACCCCGCCGATAAGACCGATGACGGCGCTCGCAACGTAGAAGTACGTTCCCCAGCGGGCGCCGAGCAGCAAGAGCAAACCGCCCACGACCGCGCAGCCGATGAACACCGTCAGCGCCCACTGCAACCGGGCGTTCGGCCGGGTGGTCTGCGCGCGCAGAGCCGCGGAGTCCAGGACCTTGAGCATGATCGCGCTGAGAAACGCCACCAGCACAAGCTCGATGCCGAATGCGCGCGGGGGCTGCGGCACCGTGATGAGGGCCGCAACTACGGTCACGGTGAGGAAAAGTGTCAGGCTCTGCGCGGCGCGGTTACGGAACTCCTGCGATACGGCGATCGTGTCGAACCGCAAACCGACCACGATAAAAATGAGTCCGGTCAAACCTGCACCGGCACCCCCGGTGATACCGGCGAAGCTAAGCCAGTCGGTCATGAAACTCTTCCCTGGTGCCGGGTCCGGTCACATAGCTCAAGTGAGGGAGTCAGTTGGTGCTGCTTGGGTTCTGCCTGGTCTCGAGCTTTGCGATGGGTTCCGGGCTGCTCTCCAAGGCGGCTACCGCGTCGGGCCAGGCGGTATCACCGACGTAGAGGATCGACCGGAGATAGGCCCAGACAAGAGCTCGCAGGGTGGCCACCCGCTCGGGGTTCTCGTCGCTGCACTCGGCAGCGTCGTATCCTGAGACCCCGCCGAACATGTGCTCGGCGCCGAAGAAGGTCAGCAGCGTCTTGTTGGCGCCCGGGCTGTAGGTGTAGGCGTCCCAACGGTAGCTCAGCCGATCGGAGAAGTTCAGGTTCAGGTCTTTGTCGCCGCAGATGACCAGGGCCGTACCCGTCATCTTCGAGAAGTCGATGTACTGCGTCGAGGGATAGTTCTGTCTCGACCAGGCCGACAGGTGCTCATCTCCGATGCCGGGTGCGGCGATGATCACGCCCGCCTTGATACGCGGATCGGTCAGATCCTTCTCCCGATCATCGTCAGGGTCCAGGATCTGCTGTCCCATCAGTAGCGCGGCTGTACCGGCGCCCAGGGAATGCCCGACCACTGCGATCCGGTCCCGATCGAGTCGACCGCCCAGGCCTGGCACCGTCGCCTCCACCTCGTCGAGGTGGTCGAGGATGAAATGCATGTCGGTGGCTCGGTCGCGCCAGAACAGGGACGCGTCGGGGAGATCCTTTTCGCGAAGTCCGAGGGCAAGTGAATCCAGATGGGTGGGCTGGAGGACGACGAATCCGTGCGCAGCGAAGAAGTTGACGAGCGGTCCGTATCCGTTGAAGGAGGACAGGAAGTTGGACGTGCCGTGGCCGTGGGAGAGCAGTATGACGGGTAGATCGCTGCCGCTCTCCGGCATGGTCACTTTGATCTGGAGATCCACGGGACGGCCGGGAACCTTGAGAACCACCGGACTGTAGGAGATGACCGCTGTGGCGTCGTTGACGGGGATGTTGCCTGCTTCGGTGAATGGTGCACTCATTGAACAGAACTCCTGGTGTCGGGGTCCGCACTCGCCGATTGGCGTCGCGGGCGGGGATCAGGTCGGTCGGTGCGACCGTCTTCTTGGCGACGATGCCGGGCCAGACCACGGCCCCGTGACGCGGTTCAACCGCGAAACGGATTGCCTGTCCGGTAACCTACGGACTGCGGATGGGTTTGGCAATGACCGTGGTCATGAAAGTCGCGCAGCACCTTGCTGCCGGTTCGGAACGCACCTGCGAGTGTCCGGCCGACACGCTGTGGCCGGTCGGTGGAAGGACGTGGCGAGATGACCAGAATTCATGTCCGTATGCGTGGCCGCGATACGAGCGAGGAGCATCGTGGCGCCAGCCCGCTTGATCTGCTGTTCGATCTGACCTTCGTTGTTGCCATCGCGCAGTTGGCGTTGCAGTTTTCGCACGATGGTGACCAGGTAACCGGCCCCGAGAAGATCGGTCCGTACCTGGTGGTGTTCTTCGCCATCTGGTGGGCGTGGATCAGCTTCACGTGGTTCGCGTCGGCGTACGACACCGATGATGTGCCCTACCGAGTCTTCGCGGTGGTGCAGATGGCGGGGGTGCTCGTCTTGGCTGCCGGGGTCCCAGCGGCGTTCCAGAGCGGGGACTTCAGAGCAATCGCAGCGGGGTACCTCGTGATGCGCGTCGGTCTGGTCGCGCAATGGGTGCGCGTCGCCGTCGAGCACGCCGCAGGGCGTGCCACCGCCCGCCGCTACATCCTCGGAATCTCCATCGCGCAGCTCGGCTGGATCCTGTGGCTCCTACTGCCGCAGAACCACCTCCTGATCTCATTCCCGGTGCTCGTTGCGATCGAATTGTCGGTGCCGATCTGGGCTGAACGTCCGGCAAAGCTGCCCTGGCACCCCGGACACATCGCTGAACGATACGGCCAGTTCGTCATCTTGCTGCTGGGGGAAAGTGTGCTCGCCGCCGCCAACGGCATGCGCGCAGCGCTGAGCAATGGGGGTGTCACGTTCGATCTGATCGTTGTCAGTGTCGCCGGCCTGGTGCTTCTGGTTGGGCTGTGGTGGACGTACTTCCTCGAGCCCACCTCGGCGGGACTCGTCGCCCACCGCAGCGGGGCCTTCTTCTGGGGGTGGGGACATTTCCTGCTCTTCGCAGCACTTGCGGCGGTCGGTGCATGGCTTCAGGTGGCGGTCACGGCCATATTGCACCACCTCGACAACAGTCATCTGCAGATCGCCTACGGGCTGGCGAGCCCGGTGGCCATCGTGCTGGTGACGATCTGGGCGGTCAACCTGCCGTTTTCGGGACTGGGCACTATTCGGGCAGCGGTACTACTTCCCGCGGCTGCGATCGTGTTGGCGCTCCCCCTGACGGTGGATGTGATCGGTTTACCCTCGCTCGTTGCGGGTCTCGCGTTCGTCGGCGCTGCCAGCGCCGCGGTCGCCACCGCAAACGATCGGGCTGATGAGATCGACGGTGAGAGCGAACCAACCGTCACGAACTGATCAGGGCCGAGGACGCTGAGACGACTCTGCCTCGTCATCCGCCCTTATCTGCCGCCCAGGCTCTTGTGGTCGGTGGACTGGACGGCCCATTGTGCCTGCTGTCGCACCTGCTTACGCTGTACTGTTTCCGTTGGTCGCATATTTTCTCCGACACAGCCCGAGCCGGGCGCCTCGCGCATGGGACAACGACAAGGATTGCGAGGACAGACGTGCGACCTTCCCCCCGTGTTGACGCGTCACGCAATCGAACTCGGATCCTGGACGTTGCCCGCGCGGCGTTCGCCGAGAACGGCGCCTCGACGTCGATGGCGGAAATCGCGCGCCGTGCCAATGTCGGAATGGCGACGCTCTACCGAAACTTTTCCGGGAAACGGGAGCTTCTCGAAGCCCTCTACGTGGACGAAGTCGACGCGATCTGCGACGCGGCCGGTGCCGTGGCCGACCAGACCTCGACCGAAGCACTCGAGACCTGGCTCGAGTGCTTCGTCAGCTTCGCGTACAGCAAGAGGCCGCTCTTCCTGCTGCTGATGGTCGATTCCGACCTGTCCAACCCGGTGTTCGACAGCAGTCGCGACCGGGTCCTGGCCGCCGGGCGCCCGCTCTTCGAGGCGGTGCAAGCGGACGGGCCCTTCCACCCCGCCCTGACGCTCCAGCAAATGCTCGATCTGCTGGTAGCCATCGCCACGATCAGCGACGATCCCGAGTACCTCGAGCCCATCTGGCGTGCAGCTCTGCGCGGCTTCCGAAAAAACAACTAGCAGTAGGTGATCCGCGCATGTCCACCTTGCAAGTGCCACGTGCAGACGTCTTGGACGTGGATGCCGATGCGCCTCCGGCCGGTTTCGGGCTACCCACCGGAGACGTCGGTGCGGTCCTGTTGCAACTGCAGACCCGATCGGATACGTTCAAAATACGGACAGGATGTCCGTGGTTTGGATGGGTGGCGAACCGATCATGACCAGCCCGAGGCAACAAGGGCATCGGACTGGAAACGGTTCGGCGTCTTATCGCGGCGGGGCCACCAGGTGTACCTGGGCAGTCGTGACCTCGGACGGGGGATCGCCGCAGCCGAGGCTGTCGGGGCACACTCGGTGCAGTTGGGACGTCACGTCCGATGAATCGGTTCGAGCAGCTGCCGAACTGGTCGGACGGATTTGGACGCTTGGTCGTCCTGATTAACAATCTCGGTATCACCGGTCCCGTGCGTGAGATCCAGGAGTATGACGCCACCGATGCGGCGGCGGTGCTGATGACGAACGTTGTCGGTTACGTCCGAATGATCCACGCTTCCTGCCTTGGCTGGAGTTGGCTCGCGATCCCCGCATCGTCTTTTTCACCAGCGGCCTCGGCTCGTTCACCCTCGCGTACGACTCAAGCGGAATCGAGTCGCCCGCGGGCTTGCCAGAACTGCCCGATCCCGGCCCACAACAATATTGCTTGTTACGAAGGGGTACTCCGTCGTGTCGAATGACTACACCACGATCAAGGTCGTATACAAAAAAGCTGTCGCCCGTGTAACGATCGACCATCCGCCGCTCAACGTGCTTGATGCCGCATTGATGACCGATCTCGACCGGATCTGCGGTGCACTGGCCCAGGACTTGCAAACCAGGGTCGTGATATTTGATAGTGCAGACGCAGACTTCTTCGTGCCGCACGGAGACATGTCGATCGTCAGCGACCCGGATAGCTTCGCAAGTCTGCCCATTGCTCAAGACCAACCCACCCAGTGGAATCCGATGATGCGGCTACACGAGCGGATCCGGAAGCTGCCGCAGGTCACTATCGGCGTCCTTCACGGTTTGGCTCGAGGTGGCGGCAGCGAGCTATTGACCGCGATGGACATGCGTTTTGCTTCACTTGAACATGCAGGTCTCGCACAAATGGAAGCACCCACCGGCATCATTCCGGGTGCCGGTGGGACGGCTTACCTGCCGCGGCTGGTTGGCCGAGCGCGGACGCTGGAGATCGTGCTGGGAGCTCGACTCATCGACGCAACGACAGCGGAGCGTTGGGGCTGGATCAATCGGGCTCTGCCCGACGCCGAGCTGGACAGTTTCGTCGACGCGCTCGCGGCCGATATCGCCGCTCTCCCGAATGGCGTTGTCGCTGCCGCGAAGGTCGCCGTCGATGCTGCAGCTGACTCGATCGAGCATGGCCTCACGGTGGAGAATGAGAAGCTAGGCGAGCTGTTCGCGAATCCCATCGCGGCTCGGCTCACCCAGGCCGCATTGGACGCCGGCGCCCAAACACGAAAAGCTGAATTAGACCTGGAGTCGATTCTAACTCATCTACGACGATTGACTTCGCTGAGCGACTGAGCAGGTCCGCCGTCTCCGGGGCTGCATTGACCGATTCGCGCAGCGCTCTCTCGACGCGCCACAGGTCCACTGCATCCGACGCGAGGTGCAACGCGTACCCGTCGCCGACGGTGATCAGCACAGCTGGTGGAGCATGCTGACGGCCGCACTTCACGAGTGGACAGGGCCCCTGTTCGAGGAATTCAACGAGCGGACCTGGGCTCAGCCGGTCATTGAAAGGCTTGTGGCACAGCGTGTCGAGGCCGTGGAGCGGCTGGCCGACGCCCGGCTGGCGTCAGGCAATGCAGGTGCCGTCATTGCCCTGCTCGACCCGCATGTCGTCGAATATCCCTGGCGCGAGGCGGGCTGGCGGCTGCTGGCCCTGGCCCTGTACCGCAGCGATCGACAAGGCGAAGCGCTCGCAGTCCTCCGACGAGGGCGAACTCACCTGGCGAACGACTTCGGGCTCGATCCGGGGCGGCAACTCGCCGATCTGGAACGCGACATTCTGCACCACGATCCTGCCCTTGAGCTGCCGGACCGGAGCGGATCGATCCTGCTGCAAACAGCGTCGGCCCATGCCCGAACCGGCCCACGCGCCCAACTCGAGGGCGCCAGTGCACTTTTACCCGGACTTGCTGTCTCTGGCGGTGTGGCGTTCGCCCAGGACCAGCGACTTGCTGCGATCACCGCGGCGGAAGAACTCGGCGACCCGAAACTGACCGCCCGGGTCATCGGCGGGTTCGACGTCCCGGGAATCTGGACCCGATCCGACGACCCGGCGCAGTCCGCCACCGTCGTCGGTGCGGCACTGCGAGCACTTGCCACTCTGCCATCGGATGGAACCGGCCGATTGCGTGCACAACTGCTCGCCACCGTCGCGATGGAATCACGCGGAACGGCGACCAGAGGCGGCGAGGCCCGCGAAGCGGAACAGATCGCGCGGACCGGTGCCGGCCAACTGCAGCAGATGCCGGAGCAGTTCCTTCGCCTGCCAACACTTTTGCAGGCCGCTGGTCGGGTCGGCGGTCTTCATCGCCTGGTGCATCTTCACCCACTCCGCCTTGGTCAAGTGCTCGCCGGCGCGCAGCAGCCGATTGCGTTGCGCCCATGCGTCCGCTTCGGCCGCGGTTGGTTCAGGCCAGCTCCCGCCGGTAGTCGGTGACGGCCCGGTTCGCCAACGCCACGAGGTGGAACCGGTCCAAAATGACGATCGCGTGTGGCAACGCTTCCCGGACGACCTTGGCGTAGGTGGAGGATATGTCGATCGCGACGTGCGTGATCCCGGCCCGCCACGAATCGCTCTGCTGCTCGATCCACTCGATCACCGACTTGGAGTTGCGGCCGTTGATCTGCGCGAACAGGCCACCGGAGCCGCTGATGTCGACCAGGTCGGTGTCGACCAGTCGATCTACACCAGGTGCGCGATCGGCCACGTCATGCCGTACTCGCCGGCAACATCGGACACCAACCTGATGTGGTCACCGATCGCTTCGGCGGCTCGCCTGCGCAGCCGGGCGGTCAACCGCGATCGGGCGGGGATGCCCGGCAGCGATTCGGTGAACGACTTGCATTCGCACCAGGCGACTTTGCAGCGCCACTTCTGTTTGCGCCACAACAGGATCGGCACATCCGGCCCAATCACCACGTCCCGCCGCGGATCGTTACCCACCCCTTCGGCGAGGGCGACTGCTCCCCGCGCTGCGGGCACTACCCCGGCCAACTCCGGATCCGTCGCGACCTGCGCGACCCGACGACCGTCGGAGTCCACCTCGACGTCGACAACGCGGATTCCTTCGATTCCTAACAGCAGTGAACTACCCTGATCCATGCTGGTGGTCCTTCGGCTGGATGCGTGAGAACAACCAGTCTGCAAGGACTACCAGTCCTCAACCCCGCCGACGCGCCGCTGCCCGTCAGGCCACCCCAGCCCTGTTAAGTTCGAAGAGCCACCATGCGGCAGTATTCAGACTCCCTATATCGGTTTTTTCGCGACGTTCAGTTGTTGGTGTGCATATTTGCGGATCGTCGTCAAGACTTGAACTCGTAGCCCTCACGTGACTTTCCGACGACCCGTTCCTTATGCGAACGCTCCAGCATTGCGGATGCACCAGTCGCGGAAAGTATTGGCGGCAATGCCAGTGACGTTGTAAACATCGTCGGTAATCATGCTGGCCCGGCCGGCGCGAAACATCTCCTGAAGATTTAGCAGGGCATCCACGCTCTCTCGTGGCACACCGTTCGCCGCGTTTTGCACGGCAATTTGCTCGGGGGTAACGTCTTCGAACTCAATAGTGGATCCGAGGACCTCGGCGAGTATCGCCACCTGTTCGCGTGATGTGAGTGACTCCGGCCCGGTGAGAAGGTAGCCGTGGCCGACGTGTCCCGGCTCGGTCAGGGCGACCGCGGCGACGCGGGCGACGTCGTCGGTGTCGACCGAAGCCAAGCGGCCTTCACCAACAGGGTCAACGACCCGACCGTTGGAGCGAATACCGTTGGCCCAGCCGAGCGCGTTCGACATGAGGTTGCCGGGGCGGACGTAGGTGACGTCCAGCCCGGAATGGCGCAGCAGTTCTTCACGGGCGACGAAGTCAGCCCCTATGATCGGCGCGGGCTTGAGGATTGCGCCCATCGAGGTGAGCGCGACAATCTTGCGGACGTCTGCGGAGCGGGCCGCGTCGATGACCACTTGGGTCTGGCTGACGCCAGGAGTGGCCTGAAGGTGGAACACTCCTTCGACGCCTCGGCTGGCGACGGCGACGCTTTGGCCGTCGTTGAGGTCCCCGACGGCAATTTCGGCCTCGGCCGGAAGCTGATCGCGAGCGCGGGTGGCGTCTCGGACGAGGGCGCGCACCTGGTGTCCTTGCTCCAGGAGAACGCTCACGAGTGCTCTGCCGATGTTGCCGGTTGATCCAGTGACGAGATACATGTCGGTCCTTTCAGGCGATTAGTCATAGTGGCGGGGGTAGGTGATTACCAGGGCAGATCGCCGTTGCGGTCACGGTAGGCGCCTGTCGGGCCGTTGGGTCCGCTGGTCGCGAACTCGATGATTGCGTCGGTACCGTCTTGGACGGAATGACCATTCCCACTGCTGAGGTCTGTCGCAGTCATGCCGGGATCAGCGACGTTGATACGAATGGCAGGCAACAGGCTTGCGTAGCGTGCCGTGAGCATGTTGATCGCGGCCTTGGACGCTCCGTATAGCGGTGTGCCGGCTCGCGATTCGATCCGGTCGTTGTCATGGAACAGACCAAAGGACCCCAGGCCGCTGCTGACGTTGACGATGCGCGGGTCTGCGGATTTCTCCAGCAGCGGCAGAAATGCGTGAATGACGCGGACGTAGCCCACCACGTTGGTCAGGAGAACCTGAGCTGCGTCGTCGGCGTCATAGTCGTGAACGTCGCGCACCGGCCCGCTCAGCCCGGCATTGTTGACAAGTACGTCGAGGTGTCCTTCAGCGGCCTGAACGAGGTCGTGTGCTTGCTGCACCGACTCGTCCGAGGTCACGTCCAGTTGGATGAACCGAGCGCCCACGGTGTCGGCGGCCGCCCGGCCGCGGTCGGGGTCGCGAGCAGCGAGGAAGACGCGATGGCCCGCATCGATGAGGCGGCGGACCGTTTCAAGGCCGATGCCCTTGTTGGCGCCGGTGACCAGGGCGATCGTCATGTTCTGCTCCAGTTCGTTCATTGGTCCGCTGGGGCGGCTAGAGTCGAGATTGTCATCTGCGGAATCGTCACAACAATTAGGTTCCAGACGTGTCCGCGGCAGTCTGTGACCGGTTGACGCCGGCCTTGGTCAAAAATGTCCATCCTGCGAGCGCGCCCAGTAGCAGTGCCAACAGAGCGCTGGGCACGTAAAGGTACATGCCCCAGAGGAAACCAAGAAGGAGCAGCAGACCGCTCGTCCCCAGAGTGGCGGCAAACGCCACCAGTCCGATCATCAGCGTGAGACTCGGAAGAGTCTTCTGCATTTGCTTGGCCTCAGAGTCGAGTGCTTTGAGAACTGTGGAACTAAGCAGGAAGGCCATTAACATCTCACCGCCCAGCGCTCTCATTGGCTGAGGTATGGCGATGAGGATTGCGATCACGGTGGAGGTCATGAACAAGATCAACGCTTGCGCCGCCCTGCTGCGGTGCTCTTGGCTCACGGCAATAGTGTCGAACCTCAACCCGACGACAATGAAAATAAGCCCGGTAAGGCCAGCCGAAGCTCCACCTGATATTGCAGCAAATGTTGTCCACAAACCGGTGCACCTTTTCCTGGGTTATTTAAGTCGCCGCCGAGCGGGGCTATCAGTCACGAAGGCCATGCGACTGCCTACCGTACTATCTCCGGATGTGCGGGAATTCTGCCGAGTAGTCGGTTGACCGACAATGCTGATGTTGGAAACACTCTCGTTCCTGGCCGTGTGCTGGACATCAAGATGCGCCTGGTCTGCGGCCTTTTCGAGCCACCTCGGTTTCCGCGTGCCGAAGCGGTCTGCCCGCAGATCCTCATCGGCCGGTGGCAGCATGCGACGTGTCTTGGCACCCCACTGGCCATGATGAGTGGATCGCCGATGCGCGACAGGAGCGCTAGCTCGGACAAGAAATCCGATGACTGAACCAATCTTGAAAAGATTTGACGTTGATCGTCGTGGTTGCCTTCCTGCCGCTGGGGATCGAGGTGGCTGTCGAGCAGCGCGAGTCGGCCGCCGGATGCGACACCACGGTGGATCTTCGGACCCCCGGCCGTCGCGACTGGCAACGCAGCGTTGAGAACCATCGATCTGGGTTACGCAGTCATGTCGCTGCCTCCGTTCCTGGACTGGCCGGTGCGATCGCCGTTCGGTGAGTGGACAACTCGACCCTAGCTGCGCAGCACCGGAGTCCGCTTCCCCGTTCTTGCGGCATGTTCCCCCCGTCTTGCGGTTTCGGATTTCCGGGGATGAGGTTCTCGGGCCGCCCGTATCTGAAGGTCGGCGGTGGTGGTCGTGGTTCACCCGCATCATTCGGGCTGTGCCCGGTGGCAGGGCCGGGTGGCAGGGCCGGGTGGCCGGGATGGACGTCTTCTCGTCCGCCGCGAACTCGTCGCCGCCCAACGGTCGGCCTTCCCATTGGTGGGCGTCAAGGTCGAGCACCCGTGGCGCTTGGCTGGCAAAATGCGGGTCGGTGACGAGAATCCACGACTGGTACTGCCCCGGCTTGCGCGCCTCCTGCGACAGCCACCGCCGCACCGTCGGAGCCGAAGCTTTTTCGAGCAGATCCCATCGGGATGACCTGGCGCGCTGACTCCGGAGCCGGCCACCGGGACAACGGCGCACCACTGTCAACGGCCGGTCGGCAAGCCAGTGCCTTCACCTGCACCGGCGTGAACGTCGGTGGCCGGCCGGACCGTTTCCCATCGACCAAACTCGGCAGTCCCGGTGCGGCCCGCCACCTCGCGGCGGTGTCAACACAGATCGACAAGCGCGCGGTATTGGGTCGGCCCCGCGCGGCCAGCAGGACGATGGATATCCGCAACGCCAGCCGCTGCGTCATCGTCCTAGCCCGCGCCGCCAACCGAGAAAGCTCCGCGCCCCGGGTAGGGATCAATTCGATCTGATCGGCGCTGACCGGCGCCATCGGATCCCCCGAAGTCACCATCCAACCCAACCGGGCAACCGCCTGCACAGCGGACCGCAACGCCGAGCATCGAGGGTCTGGGTCACCTTTTGTCATGTCAGAGATCCGCATTATCGCAGGTAGATGTACTTTTAAACACAGTTCAGGACCCGCGTGTAAGCGTGAGGTCAGTGTCCGGCTTCACGCCGATACTGTGTCGGGCTAGCACCGTGGTGCCGTCGGAAGGCGTTCGCAAACTGCCCGGCACTGGCATATCCGCAAGCCGCCGAGATCTGTTGCACGGTGTCCCGGCTAGTGCGCAGGAGCTTTGCTGCCAACTGCATCCGCAAGCGGGTGAGATGGCGGTGTGGCGGTTCCCCCGTCGCCAGCTTGAACCCCCGCACGAAATGAAACTTGCTGATCGATGCGACAGCTGCGAGGTCCTCGAGCAGCAAGGGCATACCGAGATTAGAATGCATGTAGTCCTCGACGCGTTCGAGGGCGACCGAGGAGAGCGCTCCCGGCATCTGCCAGGGGCGCGGCGCCTCGCTTGCGAGCGAGCGTCCATAGACCATGTGCAGTGCGAGCGACTGCGCGAGTGAGTCGGCGTGCAGCGGTTCGGCCCGCCGCACCACCGCGGACAGCAGCGCTCGTCCGATCACGGCGAGCAACGGGTCCTCGACGTGGAGCGCGTCCGGCACACGGGAACTCAGCCCAGGCCTGCCCAAGCCCGCTGCCGTCTCGTGCAGCATGTCCGCGCTAACAAACATGTGGAGCAACTTCATCGGTGTACACGAATCACTGTGCCAACGCAAAGTTTCATACCGTCCGGGTGCTTTGATCCCTATTGACGCGGGCGGCGGACGTGCACGGGTCCACCCTCCGAGGCGTCGGGACTCGACGGTGAAGACCCCGCCGATGTTCAGCGAGACGAGCAGGTCGGGTATCGGCCCGGTGGTGAAGCCGTCGCGTTCATCTGGAAGGGAGTAGGCGCGGACGACAATCGACCGCCACCCTAGATCATCGCTAGATGCGAGCATCTCCGACGAAGGGCTTACCTGCGCCGCACGTTCTGGCCCAAATTTAGTGAAGATGATCGGCGGTGGCAGTGTGACCGGTGTTGCAGATGCGCCGCGCGCCGCGTTCGAGCCGAACTCCGGGCCGCAAAGGGGGGCGTTGGGCACGCCTAGACCTTCCGGGTGGGCGGTGTCGCAGCTGCCATCATCGGGAGACCTCGACCCCCTTCATTGGCGGCGGCCGCGCTCGCCAGCTGTGAGGTGCTGGTTTCGGTTCCGAGGACGGATAGGAGACGAAGGGATTCACTTGCCGATGATCGGGGTGCAGCGGTGAATACAACGATTCTCAGGTCCGACCCGTGGACGGAGAGCACGTCGCATTCCAGTTCGATGGGACCGAGCATCGGGTGGTCGATGATTTTGCTTTCTCCGCCGTGGTGGCCAACGCCCGCGTGGCCCCAGATCTGGTTGAACTCTGCGTTGGCCGAACGTAGGTCTTGAACCATCGCAGTCAGGTCGTCATCGTGGGGGTAGCGGGCGGTGACCTCGCGAAGGTCCGCGACGAGGGAATGTTTGTACTGTTCGGGTTTGGGGTGACGCACGGGGCCGGACTCGCCGAGGAAGGTCCGCCACACGATGTTGGTGCCTCGGTGGGGCCGCTGGCGTTCGTCTCCGGTCACTGCGGACCAGAGCGCGTTTTGTTCGACGCGGGTCCAGGCGGCGTCGAAGACGGCGATCGGGACGTCGGGGAGTCGGTCCAGGAGTCGTTGCGTGCTGGGGGTGATGTGCTGCGGGACTTCGGCTCGCAGGTGGCTGGCGTGTCCGGCCAGGCGACAGGCCAGTTCGTACTCGGCGTCCGAGAGGCGCAGGGCACGAGACAGTGCGCGGATGACGCTGCGGCTGGGATGGGACCGTCCCTGCTCCAGCCGTTTGACGTAGTCCGCCGATACCCCGGCCAGCCATGCCACTTCTTCACGTCGCAGTCCGGGTGTCTTGTCCGACCCGCGCCCAAAGGGGGAGCCGACATCGTGGGGTTGGATGCGCCCCCGCCATGCTCGCAGCATCACGCCCAGTTCCGAAGATCCGCCCATGCCGTCATTGTTGCCGGTTTTGGCGCGGTCACGGTGGGACAGATTGGGCCACGCTGATCCCTTCCCAGTGGGCGAACCTGGTTGTGAATCGCCCCACATTATTTGGCAGCTGCTTATCGCCACGCCCAAATGGCGCGATCCTCGACGTTTGAACCACCCCGAGGGGGCGCCACGGACCCATCTATGCACGTCAGGTGGCTCCGAGACGCTGACTACTTCGCGGTCGTGCGACAGACAATTTGGCGACCGATAGGTCTGGCGATTCAGGAAGTCTTCGTCCATCCGCTTGCGACATCGTCTGAATCCAGATCGGGGTCTTGCCTTCCATCCATGCGATCACGTCGAACACCCGCAAAGCTGGGACTTCGTACATTATCGCGGGTAATGAAGGGCCATGATCGTGGGTAATAGGTATGAATTTTCGTTGTCCGATCTCGCGGAAGTTGAGGCAGATTCCAGGTACGTGAGACAGACGTCGAGTTGTCTCACCTACTTGAGGCACTTCGTCGATGTCCGTGCAGAGCGGGCTATCAACGGTCGCGCCGCTTACTCGGGTAGTCGGTTCGCCTCGTCAAAGCCGCGAGGAACGGCGGCCGCGAAACGGCTCGCTCCGCCGACATTCGTCGAGATGTCTCACGCAGTTGAAGCACCCGGACCGCAAATCTGCCTCAACTACGTGAGACGGCACGGTCAGAATGTCTCAACTTCGATGAGACAGGACATTCGTCTCGGCTTCGGTCGTCATAGCGGGTGTCGCCGACCTCCCTCGACGGCCAGGTGGTGACGCCTGCTATGGACAACGGCTGGTGATTGCGGCTTTGGTGAGCAATCCAGCTGGCAGCGTGATGTCCTGACTCAGGACCGCGACGTGGGCGATGCAGAGCGCGGGTCTGCGGTGGTAGTCAGGTTTCGTTCACTGCACGTTCGTGTGGCTGCTCTATCGTGTCCAGCATGTTGATGGGAGGGACTGATGCATCGATGGCCCAGCCCGAGCCGGTACCACCAAAGACGACCGCAGCTGATTCGCCGGCCGCAGCCTTTGATGAGGCCTACATCAAGTTGCGCGGTACCTATGTGAAGGCGCTGTCGGGCGCGACTTCCGAGGAGGAGCAACAGATCCTGCACGATCAGGTCATCCGGATCATCCGGTTTCGGGCCCTGGTGAACCTGGAGGACAGCGGTGAAGTGCTCGACGCGACCGCGGCGGTCCCCCTACCTGCCAGGCTTGAGTGAGACATCCGCAAGGCCCGGGTGCAACGCTGTAGGGCGTGACAGGAGACGAGCCAGTGAGCAGCATCCAGCAAGAGTCCGAGGTGGTCAGCGGTGCGGTGGAAGCAGTGAATCCGGCGCCGAACCCGATCCGGCGGTCGTTCACCGCCGAGTACCGAGCGCGG
>JAABUO010001574.1_pt1 | contig 29401 bp, 37 predicted proteins | sample 5559291 | NCBI WGS metagenome assembly JAABUO01 (sample SAMN10711878, study PRJNA513372) | rock metagenome | isolation source: Antarctica rocks | place: Antarctica: Victoria Land, Finger Mt sud | reverse complement strand
CTACTAGGTACCTCTCAGGGGAGATTAATGCTTTTGAAACTTGTCCAAAGCGGATCAAACTTGTAAATATTGTAACTGTCAACGACAACATCATGAAAGATTGAGCTATAGGGTTCGACCGGTCTATTGACATACTATAGAGAGTAACAAGAAGCCCAGTAAAGTTCCAAGGAAGACAGCCATAGAAAATACCAGCTGCGCTGCAGCATAAGTTGCCCATCAATTCCATCGCTTTGGTGGGGGTTCTGAGCCAAGTCTAATCGCCAATTGAAAAAAGTCGTGACGTACACTTTTGTACATGATCTCGTGAAGTTCGTGATCCTTTGGGTATCGGGTATACGCATGGTTGGGAATCATCATCTCCATAGTCGTCCTCGGCGCGTGACAGACCACCCTCAATTCTCACGCCCTCACTTACCCACTCGGTCTTCTCTACCTTCTCTAACGTCGATCGGCTCCTCGCTCTCGTCAAGAGGCCTTCAACGGCTTTTCTCCCTCCTTCAAGAGCCTCTCCTTTCTTGGAGTCCCACTCACCATCGTCATCTGCCCACCTGACCCAACTCCACTCGCACCTTGCAATTCGATGGCTAGTGGGGCTCTTCTTCTTGCTTCCAGGTACCGGATCAAAAGGTAGCCTCCCTTCCATAAGAGCATAGAGGACTACTCCAAGCGCCCAAGCATCGGTAGCGCGACCATCGTATTCTTGACCCATGAGAAGCTCGGGAGCAGCATAATCCTCGCTTCCGCAGCGAGTGTCGAGAAGTGGTGACTTTGGGGGTTTAGGAATCCATCGTCCGAGACCAAGGTCTGTCAGCGTTACAATGGGGGTTAGGTAAGTTTGCCAATTGCCGACAGTGCATAATTTGGATGTCTGGATATTGACCAAAACGTCTAAGTGATAATGTTAGCAGCCTAGTAATGACAGCAGGTGACACAATGTGAAGCATACTTTCAAGCTTGATATCTCGGTGTACAATGTACTGCATGTGCAGATAGTGCACGGCCGCGACAAGTTCAGCAAAGATGCGACATATCAGACTGGGTACGAGAAGTTCCAACTTTAAGCTGGCTAGTTCGAAGAGATCTCCCCCAGCGCAGTAGTTGAGTACTAGCAAAGCGCGTCGATCAATGACGCTGAATGCTTTCAGATGCACCAATGACGGATGATGGATGGATTTCAGGATTTCCACTTCACGCTTCAAAGATGTTTCTACTTTTGCTTCGTCCACGCCCCCTGCTGGTCCCTGCTCACAGATCTTCACTGCAACCAGTGCATGACGGTCGATATGATCTTCATCGATCGATTCCCCAAAGGTAACGCCTGAAAGGCTTGGTAAAACTGTACTACCTACATCCTCATCGATGGCAAGCATCACAGTGCTGAAAGTACCCTTACCAAGTTGCCGAATAGCTCTCCATCGTTTAAGCTTACCTCCTCGAAGGGTTCGTGTTTCGTAGCGCAAGGGCAACTGTCCTTTGGGAGTGCTAGGGCTCAAGGTTGGGCTGTCCGGATCACTACTATCCGTTCCACGGTTACTTGCTGGGGGTGTCGGCGGTTTCGAGGTAGGTAATTTCAATCCACGCTGAACAGCTAGATATTCTTCTCGATGCATATGCAAGTCTGGTGGCGAGAGAGGTTGCAGAACCAGAGGGACCCCAGAGCCAGACACGACAATGTTGCGTGTTCGTGGGATATGCACAGGTTTTGGGACATACTCGCTGAGGCTTCGATTCCTTGCATGGCTTGCCGCATTGGCCTCTTTGATCTGCTGGATTTCGGGTCCATCAACGCCCTGCGCTGTCGACAAAATGCCAGTTGGTATGCCGCAGTTTTTGGGAGATGTTCGCGCAAACACTATAGGTTCTAGGTGTAAGCCCATCGGTGTCGAGACTGTATTCACCTCCGAAGTATCTTCGTTGCGGTCTCCGCCGTCGATTGATCTTCTCCAAGACACAGGAGATCCTATCGTGGTAATGGGTGAAGGCAGTGGAGTGAGATCCATTAGTGGGCCTACGCCGGGCGAAGATAAGGCAGAAGCTGGAGATAGAGAGCCTTCGCTGAGACGGGCTGCCGCGAGGGTGCTTCGCACACTGGAGCTACGAACAGGCAGCCTTGGGGCGATATAGTTCTCTTGCAGCTCTGCTTGGTTGTGTTTGAGCTTAGAATCAGCGTTGGATGAGTCTCCGCGGTGCTCTTCAAGTAATAAATTCGTTCGTACTCGGAGACCTGCGCTATGCGGAGTCGGACTATTGGGCGATACTATCGTCGGATGCGCTTGTGGAGAAGCGGTGTCAAGAGCGTGGAGCGATGCATTGTATTGGAATGGTGGCTGGAAGGTACTTTGGGGTACTTCAGAGGCTTGACCGGCAGTGACTCTGCTTGAATCGATGGGATCACAGTCAGTGTCACTCGAGCCGCGAGCGCAAGAGTCATGTGACGTAAAAGGTTGGTGGGGCTGTCCAGTTTTTGTCGCAGACATTTGGTCGTAGCCCTCAAAAGATTGCTCTCACAGTCTCACATATCTTCACATCAGTTGATGGGATTCACTCCGAATACTTTGAAGAGGCATATTGTGCAAGTTTACGGAGTGAATGGGAGCAAAAAGAAACTACTTGTAGAGTAGTGGCGGATAAAGGTAAAGGTACGGTAGCATGAGATCTTAATCTTAGATATGATAACCCTAAGGTACCTTGTAAAGTACGGTACGTGGGTACCTACCTCTACAAGTAGCTAGATAGTTTGCCTGCTCTTGTTACTCTAATGCCTATCCGGGTTAGAGCCTATCTAGAACATTCTGTAAAGAAAATTGTGTACTAACAACCGATACCCCAGTACTTGTATGAACGATAAGGGGATCTTCAACACTAACAATTGATACACGTATTTACCCCTCATCGAGCCAAGCTCCTCAACGGGCCACGCTAAGCCCTAGGGTTAGGATTCTTGAGAATTACATAGCGCTCGAACGAGAATTCAACTCATTTTCAATTATTTACTCATTTTCTTAAAAGTAGTCATGAAAGTGATTGACTAGGAAAATACTTTTTTAATAACCCTAATCCTAGGGCTTAGCGTGGCCCGTTGAGGAGTTTGGCTCGATGAGGGGTAAATACGTGTACCCCGGAGAGGATGTACCTTAGCTTCTATGCCTAGACCGCCGAGCCTGTCAATCCTGCAGACAGCTGAGCTTGGCCTCTTAAGTACCTTAGTATAACTACCTAATCTTGATGCTTTAAAAGGGAAACTACTGAGCGAGTTTTGGAGAATTACTTTGTCCAAGATAGGATTGCACAGAACGCAATTGTCGGAAATCCTCTGTGCCCTTCAAATAAAGTGTTCCCGGAGAAGGATCAGATTCCATGTGGGCAATTCGTCAATCATAGTAATAAAAATTGGAATAGTAGAGACATACGTGCTCGAGTAGGTAAGGTTTATAGAAGGAATTTCAATCACTCCATCATATATGTTGTATTCTATGCATCTCCAATCAATCCTGCATTGTTCGCACTAAGATTTTTGCAAAGAATTGCTCCCCCTCTTTCTTCTCTTGGTGCCCATGTGCGCTAGGAACGTTGCGGACTTGAACATGGACCTGTTCATGTCCATGCCTAAGGTACTTAATGAGCAGATCTCTTATGTTTTTAATCTCGCTTTGGTATATTTATATTGCAGCTCACCTCGTAGGTACCAAGAAGTCAGCTGGGTATTTCTCATTCCACTCTATTGCATCAATTCTTATGTTGTCTTACTGATACACTGTTCCTGCGGGCTGTATGGCAAGATGCGTTGGCAATACCTGGTCTTCTGATATGCCTTCAAAAAGCCATATTTATGGGGTATAGATATATGTAACAACAATCAAAGGTTACTGTCTCCATCAGGCGAGAACCACCGACTTCTGATTTATCTCTCATAGCATAGGTCATTTCGAAGGATTTGATGTCAGTGAGCTCAGTGCGAAAGTGGTTCCCAACGCATTATGATTTCAAAAAGAATCTCAGCCCTGTTCAATGTCACGTCAAGAGTAAAGGACATTAATGTTGTGGAATCAATCTACGGGGATAGCACCGATTGTCCGCCCTCTGCATCTATTCTGAGTCTGCAAGTGAAGCATACTTATCTATAAACCCTCGTCGACTTCTACCAATGGCGCGAGGATCCAGGCAACTTGCATTTTTGAAGGCGTCTAATAGCGACAGGTGAGTCGTCGGAACACCAACCCCTCATGTCCTTGCAGTAATACATCCGTACAGTGGGAAGCTCCCCAATGTCTAGATACCTTACTCTTTAAAACAAGTGTAGCCGCTTAAATGCACTTTTAAAAGGAGATGGATCAAGCAGAGTTCAGATTTACGAGTACAGCATGATCCTCTTCAACCCCAAGCGAAAGAGGCCCGCGCCTTGCCGGGCCGCTAGGAGTGGCTCACACAATCCTTCCCGGCAATCAGCACCTCATCTTCCACTACGTCCAGTTCCTCCAGATCCTCCACCATACACCTTACATCCACCCGAAAGAACTTCACCTCCAGTAGTAGCGCATAAATCAAACACGCAATCAAGACAGGACGCCAATGCATCTCGAGTTGCTGCCGACTCGTTGCCAGCAACTCGAGATGGTCCAAAGCAGTGGCGACCGAAACTACCGGATAGTCTGCATCATAGAATATCTCTCTGCGATCTGATATCCTCCAAACTGGATGCCGTCATCACCTCAATTGATGGAGAAGTCTTTAGCGGAGACGAGAGGGAACTCGGTGCGTAGTATGTGGGCAATACGTTCTATAATGAGGGTGTTGACTGGATGATAGCCATCTATGAGGAGCCGTCGCCAGGAATTCGCGGCGGGGGTAATACGAGCAGAGAGGTTTCCAACAGGGCCATTACTTCAGCTGTTATCAGCACCAATTATTTTCTGAAGGTCAACCTATACGCCAACTCTAAACTTCCACCTCAACTTCCCGAACTGAAGCTGTGAGCTCCTTACAATCTGCCACAGCCTCTTGTCTTTGACACCCCACACAGTTTTATGCCCTCTTTCCCCATCGTATGCCTTGCAGCACAATACTCTCAGCGAGTATACGCCAAATCCACCGGCAAAGAAAGAGAAGCCCATGTTGAAGCGGACTGGCGTCACGGAACAAAAGCAATGGTCATCAAATCCGTTCCCATTGACGACATGAATACCGTCGTCTTTGCCATCAGAGGCAGCCAAACATTCATGGACTGGGCCGTCAACCTGAACTCTTCCCCCGCATCTCCAGAAAACTTTTTGGTAAGCCACTCCCTTTCCCAACCTTACCCCTGTCCAAGCTCACAGAACACCCAAGGACGACCCCGGTAATCTGTGCCACTCCGGTTTCCTCTCCGTGGCCCGCAAAATGATCAAACCCGTCGCCCATCGCCTCCGCTCCCTGCTTGAAGAAGACCCCGCCCGCAGCGCCTGCTCCCTCCTGATAACCGGCCACTCCGCCGGGGGCGCGGTCGCCTCCCTTCTCTACGCACACATGCTCGCCGAAAAAGTAAAATCAGAGCTCAACATCCTGACCAACTGTTTCAAACGCATCCACTGCCTCACTTTCGGCACGCCCCCCATTTCGCTCCTACCAATCACCAAACCCCCAACCCTACGCCATAAAAAGAGCCTCTTTCTTTCTTTCATCAATGAAGGCGATCCAGTGCCCAGAGCAGACAAAGCCTACGTCCGCTCCCTTCTCGACCTCTACGCCTCCCCAGCCCCCGGCACCTCCTGCGCCGTCACCAGACTCCTCTCCGCCGCGCCCCCTGCCGCCTGCCCCCTCGGCCTCAAGCGTCCCAAAGCGAAACGCGCGAACAGCGCCCCGGAACCCCCACCCCGAAACCAGCAAAAATGGATTTGGAAAGTGCCGCCCGCTGCGCTATCGAATGCAGGACGTCTTGTCGTGTTGAGATCTGCGGATGATGGGAGGGGAGGGGATACGGCGGGGGATGATGTCAGGGCGGAGATTACATACGATCAAGAACTGAGGGAGGTGGTGTTTGGGGATCCGGTGATGCATATGATGAGGGTTTATGCGAGGAGGGTGGAGGTGTTGGCGACGAAGGCGGTGACGGCGAAGGTGTGGGGTTAGGGGGTAGGGGTCTGGGGTTGAATGGTGTGGAGTTCACTGGGGTGGATACAATTGACATGAATGAAGACACGGCAGGAGGGAAGAGATCGAATTTTCGGGATTTTGGCACACGGATGGGATACGCATGATACCAAACTCGCGCGGACTTTTGCCTTGACTAAGCTGACTGGCTGGCTGGCCGGCATCTAGGTTGGGAAGATTATTTAATCTGGTAGATGTGCTGATATATGTTACTTTAGCAAGATCAACGAGCGGTATTCTTGACGGCCTAGGATATTCTTTTCTCTCAATCCATTTTTACGGTGAGATTGATGAAGAATGATAGCATCATTCATCTTCACTTAATTCATCATGCAAGTTTTTAAAACAAATGCTGAAACAGTATTTTAAATTAGATGCTCATTAATTCTTGTGATACTTTGTTCATTCGAAGAGATTTCAGCACGATTCTCATCTAAATATAAGATAACGTCGTCATTGATTCTCACTCTCACATTTTAACAGTAATAAATTCTTATCTTAAAGCAAACGCTATCTCCTGAAGAAACCATCTCAAGAACAATAAGAACAACAACAACAACAATATATTTCCAACAAGCAGACACCGTCCCCCTCCGACCATCTCGAAGCATCTCACTCCCGCATCATCAGCAATACATCTCCGATCTTCCAAGCGACTCCGCAATGCACCCCCCAACCACCGCCCCCCTACTCCTTGCTCTAAGCGCCGGCGCTCTCGCGCTCTGGAAATCACCACCTCTCAAAACCCTTCCCGATCCCGTCGACCCAGCCTCCATCTCCACCTACGCCGACGCCGGCTGCAAAACCGTGCCCCTTAACCCCGCCCTCCAGATCCCCTCGCTGGACCCGGACAACTCAACCTGCCTCTTGTTCGGCGCGAATCCCAAGGCGTGCGTCGGGGTGCATTGGGGGAATATGCCGGATATGTTCGGCGTCATATACTACGCCGACAAGGACTGTGCGACGTCCTTTGACCGGTCGATCATACACCGGAAACGAGGACAGGCGGATGGATGTTACGTTTTCGAGGACGCGACGTTTCCGAAGAGCCCGGTGGTTGCGGTTCAGTATCTGACCTGGGGGAGTTGGGAAACTTATAGGCAGTGAGTGCACGAATTCATTTCGGGAAAGCGCGGGAGATGTTTCTTGGTTCTTTACGAAAGCGTTTCTTTTTGATGAGTATACTACATTTCGGATGTTCAATGTATAATAGCTGTCATGAAATGTTCATGCCCTTTTTTCACACCTTACTCACTCCTCTCATCTTTCTGTTTCCGTAGGTCCATTGTCTTTACTTAAAACCCCAATCCTCACTTTCAACATCTTCCACATTTAAATTTTCAACGGTCTCTAGTCTATACTCCTCACCGCTGTCTGTTACTTAAGGAGATAGCGTTTGCTTTAGACTAAGAAGGTATTGCTATTAAAACGTCACAGAGAAAAATCAGCGAAGACGCTGTCTTATACATAACTGAAAATTTTACTGAAATCTCTTCGAATGAGTGAAGTATTGCAAGAATTAATGACATTTAGTTTAAAATTGCTGTGAAGCACTTTCAGCATTTGTTTTAAATTGAAACTTGCATAATGAATCGTGTGGAGATGGATGATGCTACCACTCCTCATTAATCTCACCATAGAAATGAAATGAAAGAAAACAATACCCTAGGCCGTTAAATAAAGGGTGAGATTTTTGGCGATGAAGGCTCTAGTCCAGATGAATTAGCCGATGAACACGAGTAAATATGAAATTGGAAGAGAGAGCAGGAGGAAAATTTATATGGTTTATAAGCTGATATACTATACATGATTTAACGAGCAAACCCAACCCTACAGGACCCCTCGTTCTTCAACAGAACCCTTCTCAAAAAACCTACTCCGCCTGAAACCCATACGCAACTATCCCCCCTTTATCATCAACTCTCAGCACAACACAAGCATCATTCTGCCCCTTCGGCCGTGCCGTGTACATCTCGTCCACCAACTGGCTGCACGTATCGTCATAGAAGTACACCAGACCCCGCGTGCCTTGGCCCCAGTGGATGCCGATATGGTCGCCATTATGCGCGTTGAACTTTACGCAGTTTTTCGGGGCGTGTTTGGCGTGCTGTTTGGGAGTGGGGAACTGGCCGCCGGAGGCGATGGGGGTGCCCTTGCAGTCGGGGTGGGAGAAGACGGTAAAGGATGCTAGGTCGTCGCGCTTTGAGATGTATTCGGTGGAGTTGGTCTGTCTGGCGGGGAAGGCTAGAGCGCCGGCGCTCAGCGCGAGTAGGGTGTTGATGGTGGTTGAGAGGTGCATTGTGTCGTCGCTGTGGAATTGGAGACGATGTTTTGCTGATGGTCGAGGATTGAGGTGCCTTTAGATATTTGGAGGAGATGTTGTTCGCTTTAGGGTAAGAATTTATCGATGTTGGCGAGATATTTGAAGAAGACGGAGTTCGCTTTATAGGAAGAAGCATTGATGTTGAAAGGTTGAGAAGACATGCCGAGAAGAATAGTCTTTGTTTTGCAGAAAGAACTTAATGCTGTTGGGATGATAAAGAGAAAAACTAGCGAATACAATGTATTCTTTGCATAAAGAGAAGTCTCATTTGAAAAAACATGACGAAAGGTGAAAGAGCTTGAAACACTATTGAGATATTGGATGATTGTTAAGAATGCCTTCAACTAGTTTAACCGATTGTTTGGTAAGGTTTGTGCATACGTGAAGTTGAACAATAGTTATGAATGAAGAGACGAGTTTCTTGAACCACCCGAGGACTCTGGACTGGCTAGGTTAGCTGGCTGAGTTCCGGGGAATCCAGAGTCAAAAGTGTAGAAGACCTTCTATTCGACTTACTCACCTCTATGTGTATGGAAGACTCAGAAACTTTTTAACCAGAAGTTACTCTTTTCGGTTCGAATGCTGAAGAAGCGAGGAGGGGCAGGGGTGAAATAGAACTTGTCAACGGAAAGGACGTGCAGCTCGGTTTCATAGGGTTCCTATACCTCAATCTCTAGCAATCTTTCTTTTCGATCATCTCTTTTAACGTATCGCTTGATGTACGAAAAGAGTGTAAATATGTGGTTGAAACAATTTCGTAAACTTTAACAGATACAAATTTGAATGTTAATAGACTAAAAAGACTAAAAAGGTTAAGCTGCTATAGGAAAAAAGATCGAGATACTCGAAACGAGTTTTGCACCTCAAAAGATGATTCCGAAATAGAAGTAAGAGATCCAAACAGACGACACGATAAACAGCCAAGTTGCCCTTGAAAGCGAAAAGAGGTTCCGGTATCACCAAAATCCCCCCTGCTCCTGAGACTCCTAACACCTTTGTCAACAATGCGGCACCTTACCAGCATCGCAGTCCTTCTTATGCACGAATATAACCGATACCACAGCTTTTGGTTTCGCAACAACCTTATTTTGGCTAAGACAATTATCCGTCTCTTTCGGCTCCATGTTCGTCTCGAACCAGTGTACATTCGGAGGTACAATAACCGCATCACCCTTGCAATCGGGTTCTGTGAACGCCATCAATTCGGTGACCTCATTGTCTTGGGTAGCTCCCCAGACGATGCCGATGTTGTCCTCCTCGGTTCCGAATGGGATGCAGGTGGAGTCGCCAGGGTCGGCTCTGATGGTAGTGGCGTCGGCCGGGTTGATGTCGGTGCACTCAGTGTTGTTGAAGGCGCCGATGGAGCCGAGAAATTGCCTATCCCGGGGTTGAAAGGCTCGCTCCTCATGGACAGATGTTGAGGTGAGGCTGGTAGGGTTGTCTTGGATGGCAGGTAGGGCGACGGCGAAAGCGCCGGTGCCCAGAGTAAGGAGGACGAAGTTGGCTAAGAATAGCATTCTGTAGATTGAACGCTGCCAATTTTATGTTCGGATAAAGTATATGCGGGTTGTATAAAGGGACAAGGATGCTGAAACTGTTGCGTTCGAAGAAGGTATTTGTTGGTTGTAAAACGAGATGAGGATACTTGAAGGATGTTTAAAGAAGAAGCTGCTATATCGGAGTAATTGTGGAGCCGATATGATAGCAGAAGAACGGGTGGATACGATGCTGTCTTATACATTGAGGGTAAAAATTTGAAACAAAATGAAACCTGGTCGAAGTGTTGCAAAGATAATTTCTTGATCAGTTGAAGGCCAGAGGATTGCTTGATGAAGTGGAATAGCATCATTGGTGATTTCTCCATGAAAGCAGCACAAACTTCCGCAGTCTACTATCTTGATACGAAATCCCTCTCGTCACCTTCATGTGAACATGTCCATACAAGCTTCCATGGATACTGTAGGAAAGTTGCTGGAACCCTGACACAAGATTGTCAGCTTTGTGTGTAGACACTAAAGGGATACAGACCTTGAACTAAGAAAAGTCCGGCATGCAGCCAGAGATTGGGGAGCTGCGATTGAGGAAACCTGGCGAGCAATCCACGTTCCCGATGTCCTCATAGGTATTGATTTGAGTGAATGTACAATGTGTGTAATAATTCACACAGCTCCAAGGCAATATCCTCCTCTTCTTCAATATTAGCCTTCTGGAGGTCCATATGTACATTAGGTGAAGCAGTGCACACATCCTGAACTTCATCTTCCTTTTGCAATGCCCGTTCACAAATCATTATTTTCTCCCCTTACGCATTTTTACACTCGCTCATCGTCCCCTCATATCATCGCCCTTCACTCCAATAAACCAACTCATCTCGCCTCCAGTCTGCGTATGGTTCTCTCCTCCCCACTTGAAGCCCCAACCCTCCCTCCTTGCCCTTCCCTCTTCCTCCCCGGTCAGTAGTCCCAACACTTCTTCCGGCGTCCTTGTTCTCAGTGAACTAACGATACCATCAGATACCACCACCGCTGGCACTATTGGGATGACATATGTGAAGAACAAGTGTGACCACTGCCCCCAGAACCAATACCAGCTTCCTAGCCAAAGGAGTGGTCCTATAAGGAGGACGGTCAAGAGAGAACCGAGCGTGCGGGATTGGAGTTCGAGGATTGCGAAGCCGGATGAGGTCGAGAGGGTGTTGCGAAGGATTTTTGCCGCCAGTGGGTCATCGAAGTGGTGGAATGCCAAACTAAACAGTCTAAAGATTTTCTTCTTGTCTTGTTCCGGGGCATTTCCCAACGCGAGCAGATTTTGTGGGGAATCACTCGCATCAACAGGCGCTGATACGTAGTGGAGGTTCTCGCTCCGCTTCGCCGCGGCCTGCCACGCCTCCAAGTGTGGGAAGATGTCGGTCATGACGAAATCCACACCTCTTGCGTCAGTTACATGATCATTCCGTTGGTTAACCCCAACGCGTAAGTCGGCATTTACAGCATTTTCAATCGCAGGCGTAGGACCACCAGCGCCTGAACAGAAGTCCACAAAGGTATAGGAATGTATGTTTTTGCCAAGAATGCGGCGTAAGGTGCGCGCGACGAGGGTTGATGGAGAGGCAGGTTGGATGATGGGCAAGTGGAGGGTCCAGAGGAGGGTGAGGACGGCTTGGACTTTAGTACGAAAAAACGGGGGAAACCTGGAACAAGCATTAGAAAATGAGGTTCCGAGTGAAGGTAGGGTTAGAGATACCAGGGCTGATCGTTGATTTCGAAGAGGTGGTAGCGAGGGATTGGGAGCACCATAATCAGGTGAGTGGGATGAGGGGAAGAGAGACCAAGAGGAAGAAATGTGGTCGGAAAAAGAACGACCAGGAAGTGGTGTTAGATATCAAAGATCTGGAAGTTAGGGTTGATCCTAAAAAACACTCCAAAAAGGGAAGTCACTAGTGCCGTTGTTGATGTCATGTTTAGACCTCAACCATTCAGACTAATCAAGTGAAATCTTCTATCCATTAATTCCAAGTTCCTCTCCTCTAGCTATCATGATCTATGTAATCTATCTTTACCAGGTTGACCACCCTGCTATGTACGTCCGGCCAGAAGGGGAGAATAGCCCCCTTGACCAGCCATGACAGCCAGTCATGGCCAAGGTATGCAACTGTACATGTTGCTCAAATCCCAAAATTCGATTGCCATATCTTCATTTCAGTCCACCTCTTCTGTTGGCAGACCTTCCAGCTGGTTGTATCTCCTCAAAATCATCATCTCTAATGAAATACCAGGACCGAATGCGCAAGCCACGACCTTTTCTCTCCCTTCACCCATTTTCCGAAGCTTATCCATAACACTCATAATAGTAGCGCTGGAACTGTTGCCGTAATTGACGTATATCTCATAGCTCGCTCGGAGGTGCTCAGGGGTGAGGTTCATAGCTTGCTCAACGCCGGTAATGATGGTTGAACCTCCAGGATGAAGAGCCCAGTCAAAGTCGGCAGCGGTCGGATGGCTACCATGGTTAAGTTCTGGAAGCGATTTGACCAGATCCTGGAATGCAGGTAGAACTGCGGCAGACGCTACTCCTGGAACTCTTGGCGTTAGGACCACCTTCCAGCCTATGAGCCATTAGTAGGAATTTCAATGTCATGTAGCTTGTAGAAACTATTGCGAAACTACGAAAGCAGGACGCCCATACCTAATGGATCAACATCAAAGCCGAGGTCATTCTCCGTGTCGTCTAATATCTCGTGTTTCCAGCCCAGGAGCTCGTATATTGGACTAGATGCCTCGTCCTCTCCAATGCCATTACTGAGAATGCAACTTGACGCGCAATCGCTGAAGAGACAAACTCCAATCCTCGTGGTCTGGTCCTTGTCGATAGACTCGAGCTCCGATCTCACAAGCAGACTAGAAACCTCACATGCAAGCACCAAAATTCTTGCGGGTTTGTTTCGAAAGGATGACCCTAGAGCCATGTGTGCAGCTGTGCGTATAGCCGCCAAGCCTCCGGAGCATCCAACGCCATGAAGGAGGACCTTCTCGACATTGGTGTTTATGCCTAGATGCTTGATGACAAAGTGATCGAAGCCTGGATTGGCGGAATTGGTGCATGTTGTTGATACCACATGAGTGATGTCATCAAGACTTCCTCCCCATTCCTTGATTGCTTTCCTACATGCGTTGACTGCTAATTTTACTCCTTCTTCGCGAAACACCTCGTTGAGCTCGAAAATACTTGGTGGGCTTCGTTGATTGACGAGGGGATGGTCGACATCGCCAATGGCGGCACGAGAGTCGATACCGGTAAAACGATTGATAGTCAGGACCTTCTTGAGTCTACACGGAGCATAAGCATTGGACTGTTACGATCAGATGTTGATTCAAGACAGTACAAAATACAGGCAGTATGAAAGTGAGATCGTACTGGAAAGTCTTACGCTGTTGATGGAGGGTAAAAGCGATTGGCAAGTGTTTCTAAGGCATCTGTACCGAGCGAAAAGGGCGGATAGTCGACGCCGAGACCGACAATGGATAAGTTGAGATCATCTACGAAACGATCGTGACCGGTGCTGTTATGCACCGCAGATGGCGACATGATCGAAAATGTGGTGTCTGCAACTGAATGCAGGAACAAAATCTGCCCAGAATTGTTGGGCAGCCTAGTCGTGTGCGCAATCAACAAGATTCATGGTTAGCGTAACGGCGGCATTGTGACATCAGGGACATTAAGGTAAGGGACGGTGAAGTGGCCATTGGGTGGCGGCATGCATGATTATAACTGAGTGATTAACCACGTTTAATGGTAGCAACTCCGGTAGGAATGAAGTGAGACACACGAACGGCTTGATGGGCCCATGGGATGAAGGGCATTTACTATGCATGTTAGATGTCACTAAAAATTAACTAATGGCAGTAATCCCATTGGTCACTAACCATAGCCCTGATCTATAGATCTTTGGAGTAACCTCGGTACCTCGAAAAGCTATCCGGACTTGGATGAAAATGAAGCTATCCAACATATTTCCATTTCAGGACTAAAATACTTAGTCAGTAGTGTCCGAGTGTTGGCAGAGAGTGAAGATGACCCGCATGTGAGTATTCATCTGAACAATGTATACGATTCTGTGATAATTCTGTGTTGACAATATCGATACACCACATATACACCACAATTGATTCATTACGCATTTCTTCATCTGTGTAGTTCTTAAAGCACCGCGTGGTAGATGTTGAGTGAAGATGTCAATATTTTCTTGGTGTCCTAGGTACTGAAAAAGTGCCTCTCTATACTTTACTAAGTCCATCCAATAAGTGGAAGAAATCTTTCCGGATCTTGAATTCCTTTCGATGTCCTCAAGTCTGAAGACGAGTTAGTGGTGGTAGGCTGAATACTCGTTCATCAAAGCGTCGATGTTAGAACTGAGTGTGCTAATTCGTTCAAGATAGAATCGATACTCGACGCGATATCATAATTGATCTCCGATGTACACTCTTGTACTTTGTGTTGTGATTGTTGCAGCCTTGTGGTTTTTTCACTTGCATATAGGCCAACAGTCCGATATAAGACGCGATGGAGGAAGATTACCGTATGTTGTCTGGCCCGTTGTCTCAGGATCTGCTAAAGAAGCTTTTCAGGCCGCCTCCCGGCACTATCGCTATGGCTGGCAATGGCTTGTGGTTCCTCAAACCTAAGCACATGATGCTGGAATGGTTCGGCCGGTGCGAGCGAGTAATGGGGATCCAAACCGTTGAGTTGTTCATTCCTACAATGCCTCCAACAATCTTGATCAGTGATCCAAGGAACGTTGAACATGTTTTGAAATATAATGAGATCTTTGTTAAAGGGCAGTTCTTTCAGACAAGGTCGTGGGATTTGTTTGGTAAGTGAGTGAAAGTGTACGGTAGCTCACCTATGTGACGCCAGATTTAGAGAGAGTAATAGACTGACAAGGTGATGATGAAGGTAATGGTATTATCAATGCTGATGGAGAGTTGTGGAAGACCCAGCGTAAAGCTGGTCTGCGTTTCTTCAGCAATGCCAATCTCAAAATATTCATCAACGAGGCACTTCCCCCCTTGATCTCTGATACAGAACAGAGTCTCAGTGTGGCGGCCAAGAAATCTGACCCAATTGATCTGCAGGAGGTCCTCTTAGAGCTGACCACGAGGTTAATGGGTAGAATGGCCTATGATGTATGTGCTCTCCCACCAAGATAGCCTGAGCATATTTCAATATACTATCTTCCTTGAAATTCCACGAAAAAAATACCTAATACCTTACAGATGGATATGCCCGGCTCTTTGCCATTTTCGAAAGCCTTCGATTTCGCGTCTGGCGTGACGGCACAACGCTTTCAGAACCCATTCTATAAGTTCAAAGAACTCTTCTTCGGGGCTCCTTTACGCCGAGCTGTGCTTGAGGTGAAAACGTTTGGCCGAGCAATCGTCTCAGCAGCTGTGCAGAAAAGGGAAGACGAGAAGAGGCCCAGAAATCCATCAGCCGTTGAGAGCATTGACCCACTCAGAAACAACCTGATCAACTCCCTGCTTGACCACATTGAAGATCAACAAGTAGTCGCTGACGCAGCAATGAATTATCTCTCTGCTGGTCGAGACACAACAGCTCAATCTCTGACGTGGACCCTCTACCTTCTGATGCGACACCCCGCAGCCCAACAAAAGGTCCTCGAGGAATTGCAGACAACGTTTCCCAAGGCCGGTCACCATCTACCTGTATCCTTTGACTCCGTACAACCAGTCTCCCTCCCATACACTATGGCGGTCTTCAACGAGAGCTTGCGTCTATATCCACCTGTTCCTATAGAAATAAAGGAATGCACCGAAACCTCTCTTTTTCCTGATGGGACAAGACTGCCTAAAGGTTCAATAGTGATGTGGGTACCCTGGGCTATGGGCCGATCTCATCAGATCTGGGGTGAAGATGCTGATGATTTTCGGCCGGAGCGATGGCTGCTGTCAGATGGTGAACTTGAGAAATTGGAGCACCAAATCACCATTGACACTGAGAGCAAAGCGAAACCATCACGGCTAGTTTCGAGAAATGCTTTTGAGTTCCCAGTCTTCAATGGGGGTCCACGATCATGTCTTGGGAAGAAACTGGCTGAGCTACTGGCAGTCTACGTCGTAGCCAGTCTGGTATGGTGTTACGAATTCGAAGAAATCATGGATGAAAAGCTCGGGGGTTGCGGACGTGGAAACGCAAGACTGAGCCAGGATAGTCTGACTTTACCTATGGAAGGTGGGCTGCCCTGCTTTGTACGCAAGAGGAACTTCGAGAAAGCATAGGAGAATATCAAGGCTAGGTAATTTTTGGGTTAAAGGGGTTGGATCGAAGAGAAAGAGATTCTAATATACATTGAAGTACAAATGCTAGGCCGCCCTTCATACCCAGATTCTCCTCGTATTCTGCCGCTTGTTCATATGGTGAAAATCAAACTCCTAAGCTCCTAACATGACTCAGAATATGCACTTTTTAGCGGAATAGCTCGCATCTATATACTACCCCCTGGCCAACTAATGCCTCATGCAGCAGTCCAATAATTGTCTGCCTCTTTGACATCGTTCGAGACTCGTCCAAGCTGTGACTTCCGCTTTCCGTACCTAGTATTCTTGATCTGTTCGACCATCAGTAGGATCGTCACTTATCTGACCCACAACAATACTCACAACCTTCCTGATTTCTGGCCTTGATAACCAACAATGCCGACCAGAAAAATAAGGCTCTGTTATCTCAATGATTAGCTCCACTATACTCTATTGCTCAGGTAGCTACTCACATCTGCACACATGAGACTGCCGCTGCCCCATCCCATGTCCCATACGGTGGTTTTACAAACGCGAACCTAAAATCCTTTCCCTTTGGCAATAACATGCAAATAAAAGCTGTCGTCCACAGCCCCATCATCACAACCTCGAGCAATATCTTGAACCATTTGGCCGCCATGACTGCCACCCTGTTTGCCCGTGAGGATGCATTGACATGGTAGCGTAGGATGTTGCCGAACGAGAGGACTATCGTCATGATACTAGCGGTGCAGCCGAAGCCGGCAGGAAAGGAGAGATTCATCCACCACCCACGGTGGATGAGCGAATAAATGAGAAGGCATAGAAAAGCCGTAGAGAGGAAGAGCTGCGCGAAGCGAATGCAAAGGAAGGTTGAAGGAGGAGCAGGAGTAATAGTCCAGTGCGCCATTGCGATGAACGAGGTTATGTAGTAATGCGGAGGGTGTTTGGAAAGCTGAACCTGGACGTAAGCGTAGATTGAACGGTTGATCGTGATGAGGTTGTGCGGTGTTGATGTTGGCGTCTAATTGTCTTTTCGGAAGGACGAGCCCATAGCTATCTAGCGTTCGGCATGTGAATCAATGAACGATTTGCAAAGATGGAGGGTTTTTTCAGGTCTATGACCTTGTGATTGGGCCTTTTCCTTTCTGTATGTGACAGAACGGTGCGGGACATTCTAGCACTGGCCCAAGAGGAAACCCTCCTTTTCTTAAGTATGATCTGCCCGCCTTGTGCTTGTTGAAGGTAGGGCCTCGTCGCCCACCAAACATATATTGAGGAAAACGGCAATCAAAGATATGTGACCTAGAAGAATGGCTAGGAGCAGAGTACTACCAGCTGAAGCTCCTACTTCTCTACAGATGAAACCCGAGCCAAACACCCGGGTTATTATATGAAAGTGTTTGAAGCTACATTGGACATGTTCTGAAGCAACGGATCAAGGTAGGAGATACAAAGAAGACACTGCCTTCGAAGCCCAGTATTGACTTCTTCTTTCTTGGCTTCATCCTTACGGTACGATATTCAATTTCTAATACAATGCTTCCTGGCAACTAGAGCTTTACATATTCGATGAAACACCGTATACAGGGCAATGCAGTCAAGCAATGCAGTCAACCGTCAGAGCATTGCTGGCGTTCACTATGCCAGTAAGACTTTCGTGGAAGGGTATTCGCGTTTCGGAGGCGGAGATGAAGCGGGCAAGCGTATTCTATCGGGGGAAGTGAACGTTTTCAGACCACGGAGAAAGGAAATATGGGAACAGCATCCCAAGCTTCTTTATCAATCAGCACCGAGATTTGAATGAGAATATTGACAATAGAAATATACGAAGTAAGGAGAAATCTGAAGGATCTATAGGTAGTTTCAATTTTTAGACTCCGAACAGCCTAGGGAAGACCCTGAGCCACAGCCGCCGGACCCCTGTTTTGATTGGATATGCGTGTTGCTGACCGTCTCGATAGAAGATCTCTTGCATTCGCCGACATTCAGTCTCTGATCCTGCCGAGTACTGCCGTCTGCGTTATGGTTCATTAAATCATAGAAGAAGAGTGTCGCACTCCCAGTCTTTCAAAATCAACGGAAAGACACTGCATTTTTAGACTCGCGCCTGTTGGGCTATCAGTCGGTTGAGAAAGTCCTTGCTCAGGGCGATAACATACCCTACCTCCAACTTGGAGCAGAAACCGGCCTTGATCCCAATCCGCTCACTAGACAAACCAGGGCACTGAGCAAGGCTATGGTCACGAGCTTCCGCAATCTGAGACATTTGCGGCGACTACACTGTCAGAAGATCTGACCATTGTCACGGGTTTCGGAGGCTTGACAACGACGACACAACGGCAAAGTTAAAGAGTTATTATCGAGTCACAGCTAGCTTCTTTAAAAGGCGCCTGAACGAGCCATGCGGCATTCGAATAGTAAAGGTCACTCACGGAACATGTCGTTCAACTCGGACAACGAAATGTCGGCTCACGCCAGACCTCCACCGGCGCCAGTAAACGTTCTACATGGGAAACCATCACGACGGAAAGATGCTATGCAACACCCCCACCCTAATCCACCTTTGACACCTAATACTGTACCTGCGCCGATGCCTATACCGAACCTTCAAGCCTCCGCACCCGCCTCTCCACCTACGCCTGCACCCAGTCCTACCCCACATCAGAGAGCGCCTCCCTGGAGTACTACCCATGGTGCCCTGCCTGAAATTGAAGATTCATCACTGCGAGACGCCGCGCTACATTTCAACAGACTGAGCATTGCCGCAAGAGAAGCTTGGTTGACCATAATAGTGGATTCATGCGATAACCATTCTTTAAGCTTCCTACATCAACTAGTCAGCCCCAGACTGAAAAAGGATCCATTTCGCACATTACCAAACGAGCTGTGCTTCAGAGTAAGCGCTTTCTTTAAAGGCCCCAAAATCCAGGCTAACATGCGGCCCAGATTTTAGAGTTTGTGGACGACCCGAAGACCTTTGTGCGAGCATCGCAAGTCTCAAGACGATGGCGCGAGATTGTCAGCGATGATCAGGCTTGGAAAACACTATGCGAAAAACATGCTTATCGAAGAATGTCGAGTGACTCCATCGGGTCAAGCATGAATGCGGGATATCCTTCGGCAAGCCAGATGCTCGCCTTGAGCCACCAACGCTCCGCATCACCGAATCGAGCTCTAGAGAGCATGTCTGCGATAGATGAGGATAGGATGACTGACCTTCTTCATTCTGACTCGTCCGTGCGGTCGGATTTGCCTCGCAAGGCAAAGAGGTCGAGACCGAAATCCTCACATAGATCACATTTCAAGCATCGATACTTAGTTGAGTCAGCATGGAGAAAAGGCGGGCATATGACAGCAAGGCACATCACACCCGATCAAGGTGTGGTGACAAGTTTGCACTTGACGAAAAAATACATTGTGGTAGCTCTCGACAATGCAAAGATCCACGTCTTCAATACACAAGGGGACCACCAGAGAACGCTCCAAGGGCATGTAATGGGTGTCTGGGCAATGGTACCATGGGATGATATACTGGTCAGTGGAGGTTGTGATCGAGATGTTAGGGTATGGAACATGGCCTCTGGCGCGAGCATGCACACCCTGCGCGGCCACACCTCCACAGTCCGCTGCCTCAAAATGTCCGACGCCAACACCGCTATTTCCGGCTCCCGAGATACCACCCTCCGCGTCTGGGACATACCATCTGGAACATGTACCAACGTGCTCATGGGCCACCAAGCCAGTGTTCGCTGCCTCGAGATCCACGGCGATTTAGTCGTATCCGGAAGCTACGACACCACTGCCAAAATATGGAGTATTTCTACGGGACAATGTCTGCGGACCTTACAAGGACATTTCAGCCAGATCTACGCTATTGCGTTTGATGGGCAGCGGATAGCGACAGGCAGTCTAGACACCAGTGTCAGGATATGGAATCCACATGATGGGTAAGCTCTCCTCCCTTTTCTCAAATTCCTCCCGACTAGACAGAACCCCAGGGCTAATCAATCTCCCCTCAATCTAGAACCTGCCAAGCCATTCTCCAAGGCCATACTTCGCTCGTCGGCCAACTACAAATGCGCGCCTCTACCCTCGTCACTGGCGGCTCCGACGGCTCTGTCCGTGTCTGGTCGCTTGACACCTACAGCCCAATTCACCGACTTGCTGCCCACGACAACAGCGTCACCAGCCTCCAATTCGACGACGCGCGCATTGTGTCGGGAGGTTCGGATGGCAGAGTCAAGATCTGGGACCTGGCGGCTGGGACGTTGATAAGAGAGTTGAGTCAACCAGCTGAGGCGGTCTGGAGGGTCGCATTTGAGAGCGAGAGGTGTGTTGTCATGGCATCTAGGGGGGGTCGGACCATCATGGAGGTTTGGGGGTTTGCGCCGCCAAGGGAGAACGCCGGAGATGGTGCTATCGGAGGAGGGAGCAACAGCAACATTGAAGGCTTCGGGAGCGGAGACGAGAGTGTGGAGATGGTGGATGCGTACGCTAGTGGTGGGGACGAGGGTCTCGTCATGGACGACTGAACCAGTTCTGCTGGGACTTTCAGAAAAAAACCCGGTGACTGTTCTCGGATGAACTTAGATGGGGAATCAAGGAGGATATTTTTTTGTTTTTGGATTCTCATTATAAGGAGCGCTGAAAGATGCTCGGAGTATGCGATTTGGACAGTTACGAACGCCAGCATCGGTGATTGGTGTTTTCGGTTTTCCGGCGTGATAGAACACTTTGCTATATAACGTGGAGGAGGAACTTTTTTTCGGGGTTGCGTTTAGCATTGGCTGCCATGTTCGAGGGGGAAAATAGTTGAAGACGGAGCTATTCTTCGCCCACTCTTATGCTCCGATCTAGCTCTTTTTGCTCTTGATTTCGACGATAGGTGTGTTCGGTGGGAATTTGTTAGGGTGAGCTTTCTACCCTCTTCTTCCTTTCTTCTTCTCTCGGATTCGTCTCCTTTAAGCGTCTGAATGATCTCATACTCCCAATATGCTGGCTATACTCTCTTTTATCCCTTCAGCTGGCTTTACAGCAGCCATCCTTATTTCCATTGGCCATACAAGCGAGGAAGCGCTCAACAAGCCCAACCCCATAAGGTTAGTTGCCGTAGACCCCTAATGGCTGCTGTAAAGCCAGCTGAAGGGATAATGAGCGTCGTCACTTCTCCTCTTCCTTTGCTATTTAGCATTCAATTGCATCTTCGTCATGTCTTCAGCAATCTATTTTCACGATCACTGTTACAAGCTTGCTTTCTACACCTTCGCGTAATAACAGTCATTGTCTTCTCACATCTACGGTGGCGGTGTTCTAGGCACCAGGTGCGACAACGCAAGCCGGCTTGGATCCTTTGTTCTTGAATGGCCGAGACGTGAATCACGGCGGCGCAATCAGAATGGATTGCAGAACAAGGAGATCACCATCTCTGATCTGAAGGCGCCTGTTTTCAAATATGAGATATTTGTTGTACAGACGCGATCCAAATGGATCAGCATTCGCAGCTTAAGAGAAGCTGAGCGAAGCTCGAGATCGACCGATTCGAACGCCTGGGACGCACCTCCAGAAGGCGATAATCCTCCCGATAAAGCATGGGCATACGCTGACGGGGCAGATACTGTTGCATCGGAATGGGGCTCGATTGGGCATGAAGACGGTGATCACAAGGGAGGCGTCGATCTCGACACATGACGCGTACTCTCATTGCAGACGCAAAAAATCACACAAGGCCCTCATTACAGCCTTATCGCAAATTCAGAGGAATAGCAGCTTATTTTTTCAAGAGTACACCCAAACGACCATTCCGACTCTCAATCCATTCAACCCACCCTCTACTGCATCATCAAAAACAGGTCTCTCGCAAGCGGTCCACCTTCTTCAACCAAAGATAAACATTGCTCTGAAGTAGTTACCTGCTTCCCTTCGCACGATATGTATTGCGAAACTAGCTCCCGCAGTCCATCCAGTGGGCTCCGGGATGGGGTGTTGTCATATGTGTATTTAAGCAGCTCCAATATATCCTTGTACCGCTCTTGATAGAGAGAGAAGACGCAAAGGCTCGAGTGAAGCTTGTGGAGTGTAAGCGCCTTAAGCTCTTCTATACCATATTTCTCAGCGAATACGTAGAGCCGGGCATGGCCGAGGAAGACGGGTGTGTAGTTTTCATTTGCAGACTCGTTGGGGCGTGGCTTGCACAAGTCGGTCATATTTTTCGAGAAGTTGGGCAGAGGGTAGACGCGTTGGTGAAAGGTTGATCGGGGTTCATATACTCTTTTCCCTTTCTTCCACTTTGTGGATACTTTGTGAGATATTTCGAAGCCCCAGGGCATTTCGACAGGATCAGCCGGCCAATTCGGTGGTTCAGCACTAGATGCGAACTCATTCTCTTCGTCGCGAACCGGTGGTTCAGGTTCAGGTGGCTCAACCACTACAACTTCCCAGGGCGCTGGAGGATAATCGCCTGTATATACGAACTGTGCGAATCGCGCGAATGTTCCCTCGTCCAAATCCTCCCAGGTAGTCTTCCCAGCTTGAGCCTCCTTCATCGGTCCAGTAACCAGATTTCGTAGCACTCGAGATTGTTCGGCTACTAGAGCAGTATGGATTGTCATGGGCTTCTGGTGCTCGCCCACGAGAAAGCGGAAGACAGGACTGCTGACGATCCTGTTGTTGTGGCAAACAGTAAGTCAATTGGCCTCGAACGATTAGGATTGTAGCGTACTTGTCATATGATATTGACATTGTGACTTGATCTTCGGGTTAACAGACCTTGGGTCTGATAGAGCGTCAATACAAACTCAGGCTGCTGAGGCAAGTCTCCAACGTTGATTGTCGTAACAGAGAATCTAAATCCAATGACACGTGGGAAAAGTGTCTGATCAATGTATAAGATAGACAATATTAAGAAGGACGGCTACGCGTAAATATGATGACAAAAGAGAAAGCAATAGCTCAGTGGTGCGGTGCCTTACAGCCTTACTCGTCGGCGTCCAATGGCCACCAAACACGGTTGATTCGCCAACTTGGTAGAGCAACGAACCACTCAATTTTCCATGACTTACCATAGTATAAGATCAATATCACGATGCTCGACGGTTCGCACTGTACTTACAAACTGCCATATGCGAGTAGCCCATGCATCGTGTTTACTATTCCACAGCTTTGGTTGGTCTCTTAGCACTGCTACTAGTACTGTGGTACTTGGAGTATTAATTGTTAGTACACAACATTCTCGATAGACTCTTACCTAGAAAGTTGGTACAGTGACTGTATGAGGTAGTTGTTTAGCTATTAATAGTAATTAGCCGTACAGTGATCTTTAGTACTAGAGCTAGTTTATTACTACAGTACACATAAATGTGAGCCCTACTTTAATTAAACTGCTATATCCCATATTTATTTCAGGGGTAAAAAAAACAACATACTTCTACCATAGTGAAAGAATCAAATATATACTGATCAGGTTTTACGAAGTCTCCGAGGCTCGCAATGTAATCTTCCTAAACTTATTTGGAATACTGTATCGTGCTGTGCAATTCTTTGAGCGATGTGCAAACGCACACTTGCAAATTAGCGAAAAACTCACCATAGAAATCATAACAATCGGTTAGTTATAAGGCTTATATGATGCTATGTACAAAGCTATGTAAGGAGCTGATATGAAGCTTTGTAAGGACCTAGTAGGGAGCTTTGTAGGAAGTCAATACGGAGCTTTGTAAGGACCCAGTAGAAGACTTTTTAGAGAGCTGATAGGGAGCTTTGTAGGGAGCTGATAGGAAGCTTTATAAAAACCTAGTAGAGAACTTTGTAAAGACCTGATAAAAAGCTTTATAAGGGGGGACCTTGTAGGAAGCTTTACAGAGATTTAGTATGAAGCCTCGTAATGCTTTAATAAATTATTCATTCAAAGCTTTTTACACGCTTCGTACTTCATATCAGCTCCCTATAAAGCTTCCTATCAGCTCCCTATAAAGTCCCCTACTGGGTCCCTATAAAGTTCCATATCAGCTCCCTACGTTTCAACTTATGGATGAAGGAAGACCTTTAAATCGTCACAGTCGTTTGTATTGGTACCGTGAAGCTTTACTTAACTTATCTAACTCGCTTCACTCTCGACCTGGGTTGCGTTCGCACGAGCTTCGTCGAAAGTATGCATACCAGTGTTCAACTACACAGGCAAGCACCAGGGGTCGTCAAGCATAAGCGATACCGTGGCTTCCCCACCATATCAAAGTCAACAAAACTGGCTCTACAATGCTATAAAGGTGTGATTAGCTATTTAACTGTGATCGAGGACTTATCCAGCCTGACTTATGATCATGAGTAAGTGTTTATAAGCATATCTGATGTTTACAAAATGGTGGGAAGCCGCGGTACCGCTTATGCTTGTAGTTCTACTGCCAACGACTGCGCCAGGGGTAGTTTTTTTAGTCAGCAACCACCCCCCAAAACATTGTCTCCTAGGCAGACGATCCCTGGCTAGTGGGGTTTTTGATGCCCTCCGGGCAACCCCGCCATTGGCGATCTAGCTACTTTTGTATTAATTTTGCGCTAGCGGAACATCAGGACGCCGATTGGAGGCAACCAAAACATGCGTAAACCCGCCTACCTCCACCCAATTAATTACGGGTAAAAAAAGCTCTTATATCACGAAATATCATAAAGCTGAAGTCCTAGCTCTCACCAAAAATTCAGGCAATTCAAATTTCAGGCACCTCCTCTGCCGGTACATCTTTCTAGCCCATGATCGTATGGAAATGGGGGAAGAGTCGAAAATGAATGTGGTGGGGAGTATGGTGGAGAGGGTGAAGAGGGTAATGGAGGGAGTGATGAAGAGGATGGTAGTAATCTTCCGGCTATAAGAGCCAGAATTGGTGATACACCGCTTCCCTTTATACACCATCTTGTAGCCTGTTTCGGAGGTCACTTGAACTGGGCTGTGGGAGAGAGCGCGGGAGAGTGTTCGAACGTTAGGGGTCGGTAAGGAAAGGATGAGCGTAAGCTCTCAAACGGAGTGCGGCATCACCCCCGGTCACCCAGCTCTCTCGCTAAAGCGGCAGCCTCTGGGTGAGCTCCGACTGAGCTGGAGGCAGATTTCTGCCCTCTTCTCGTCCCAAGAAGATCAGCCTTATGAGCACCAGGATGGTTGTACAGCTCGGCGACTTGGTTATACATCGAGAGCGGTCCATAACGATGTTCCCTTTTCAATGAAGAGACTTCTCGAACCAGCCGGGATTCTTTTGGCTGAATACCACTTTCATTATAATGATATCCGCTCTGTAACCAAGGGGTGACCGCGATTTATCCCTTCATTATTGACCGGTTTTAATGTATCACCTACATCACCAACTATTCTCTACCACTGTCCCCTTGTTTTCCAAAGCCACGCAGTCAATTCATCGGCGTCTACACCGAAAAGCTCCAGGCATGAGAATGGGACTCCTGCAGCGCTCACGCGGACTGTGAACTTCTAGCCAAGCTGTGATGATAAAAGTCTCCTTCATTGTTAGAATGATATCTGTGAGCGAGTTGAACTACTTTGTGGTGAACAGCCTCGGAATCGCAGACTTCACATTTAATTTTCTATTCATTTTCAACCACTTGTTGATCTCGAAAACACCGTTTTGAATCTATCACGCATCATACTGTTTCAACGTCATGCCTATCGTGTATAAGAAGACCTCGTCTTCGCCAACTATCTACATCTTTTCAATATCAAAAGCTTCTTCTACAAAGCACATCATCTTCTCAAAATCTCCTGAGAATTCTCAATATCTGTCAGTAACAATCTACCATCTACGAATCACCAGCGAATACCACAAAATTCATTTCTCTACCATCAGCAACCTCCTTGCTCTGAGCGCCGGCGCTCTGGCTTTTCCTTCTAGCTCAAATATCCCAAACGACCAAACCTCGACATCCGTCCCTGAGGAGCGAACCCTTGAGAAGCGTTTCGGCACAGGTTCCATTGCCGCCTTCGCCACAAAGAAGTGCACCGACAAGCCCATCGGCGCCCGCCCAAAAGACGAACACCACACCGTCACCAGTACCAAAATGGACCCTAAAGACTGCATCGTCTTTTGCTCCGACCAGGAGTGGATTGGCATCAACTGGGGAGACGATCTACCCAATTCACCAGCAGTAGTAATACATGCCTTCACGGATACAGCATGCCAGACACCTATGGGTAACGTTTCCACCACTGGATATAACAATCCGGGCAATACAGAAATGAATACTTGTGTTAGTCAGAGTAAGAGAGGAGGTCCTTGGGGATCGGTTCACTTTGAACACGAATATGTACCCTACGATTGCACCGAAGGAAATATTGCATGTTGAGAACGTTCTGGCCAGATCTAATGGAAAGATTTTTCGGGCAAGAGACTATTTCGGAAGATTTTCTTGTAAAATTTTCATCAAAGTCATGCCTGCTAGTTTGTAATACCGTCTACTTTCATATTTCGATCTCTCGCTTTTTTCTTTTCAGAAGATCTTCCTGATTTTGCAATCTTGTATCTATTGATATCTGTACCAGTATTCGATCTTATGCCTTATGCCTACTTCTCTTCCCCAACAGACACGCAAAGCAAATACAACGATTATATCACGCTTTTCCATCTCAACCACCCCTTCCCCCTTCTCTCATATCTTTCAATCACGAGCATTTATACGAAATCTGTCATCTCCTCCTCCAAAATACCTTCTCAATCTTTCAAACCTATGTCTCTAAAGAAATCATCCTTGTATTTAATACTATTTTCAACACACACACGGAACGAAACTTTTTCGTTGATCATTTCAGCTCTTTTTACTGAAAATCTTCTTTATTGATTTTTTGTTACGGGTTATTCTTGAACGTCGTTGCGAAAACTCTAGCTTTTTCGGTTTGAAAAGGGGTTGGTCTAGTGAAGTTGTGTTATAAAATTCTCGCACACGCAGAAACACATTTTTTGCTCACAAAAAAATATTATTAATATTATTTCTTTTTCATCCTTCCTTCTCATCATAATCGTTCTTCTCTCACATTTAATCTTTATAATTTGATCTTGAACCTTCATCCCTCTCTGCCCCTTCTTTCATCTCAGAATCCTCCCTTCTTCAAATCGCACTTATCAAAATCCATAACAACAATTCAATAAAATTGTATTTATCTTGTAACCTTCCCCCACAGCCCAGAACTCTTTCCATCACAGCACCCAGAGAAAAATCCTGAGAACACTCCATTCTACCCTACCCAATTTCCAGAAATCATTGAATTGAGACGGGTCGCCTCACATCAGCTTCCTTCAAACCTTGCAAGTCTTACAGAATATTCCCGGCGTCGTCGTCTTACTACTGCTTCGTGGCGCTTCGCAGAAGCAGCATACCTTTTCATCGTTGCGAAAAAAATGTAAGTTTTCTTCTTTCTTTCCCTTTTCTCGTATATTTGTCACGGCCTCTTATCTCCTTTCTTGACGCTGCTCCATACAATCCCATGCTTGGGTTCATTCATTGCTTTTTCCTTATCTTGCTTTTTCACAAGTTTCTTCTTCTTCGACGAATTTGTATTGTCGTTGAATGGTTCAACAAGTAACGTCCCTCGAACAGGGAGTTCACCCGCTGCGGAGACGGACGAGGGAAAAGGAAAACGAGGGAGTGATGAAAAGAGAAGCAAACAAGAAAACCGACGGCAAAAACAGGCCAAAGAGAAACCAAAAAAAAAAAACCCCCTCCTCCCTATCACCCCATCCTACACCAAGCATACCTTCGTAACATAGGGGTTGTAACTTCCACATACCAGAAAAGATCGGTGCCAAACCCCACGCACCAGAAAACCCCTACCTCATCTCCCCAACCTCAAACACAGCATCCCCATTCCATTCCAGCTTCCCACCACCCCAGAACTCCCCCGCCTCCACAAACGCTCCGGAAATCAATACGATGATACAGTCAAGTCGCCTTGGCGAGTCCGGAGAAAGAGCAGCATGGGGAAGAGGTTTTAGCACAACTTATGATAATTGTTGTATTCATATTTATGTTCAGGTAAGTTTTGGAAGATAAGATTATACATTGCCATCAAGCCCCCATTACGGTAAAAAGCCCGTCTTTCACGATCGATCAGAACGATGATGTGAGTGAATTCATATCCTGTGAGAGAGAGTGAGGTTTTAGATCAAGAAGAAAAGAAAAGAAAAAGCAAGGCAGAAAAAAGTGCGAGAAAGCAAAAGAAAAAAATTGGACGGAGAAGAAGTGGAAGAAGAGACGAGTGGAATGTTTTTTTTTTTGCAGGATCTTTTTGAGTTTTTGCACAAATCTTTCAGATGATTTGCAGATATGCTTGTGACAAAAATGGGAAATAGAACGTTTAAATGCCTTTGCTGTGATCAAGGTAGATCTGCATCTTTCTCTTTCTCTTCTCCTCGCCTTCTTTCCTCTCCTCCTTGCTTTATCTTCTTTCCGACACAAAGAGAGACATAAAGCCCCGAACTTCCCCCTTCCATCCTACCTTCCCCCTTCCCCCTTCCCCTCCCCCTTACCTCCTCCACCATCCTTCCTCCCCACAACCCCCCCATTTTTCCAAACCCCACCACCACACCTCCAACCCTTTCAAAACACTTATGAATACAGATCAAACTTCTGAAAAAAAATCTTAGCAAGTTCGTACCCTCCTTTTGCTAAAGCATTTGAACAGGGTGGTTGAACAAGATGATGGGGGATTGAGATTTGATTGTTGGGGCAGGGGACGGGGTAGGGGAAAGGGTGGAAGGATTGTGGATGGGGGTTTGGATGGGAATGTAAGACGGGAGAAGGGGTTTGGTGAGAGAAATTATAAAAGCTAGGTTATAAGCTCTGATGCCAACAACGTGCCGCCTTGGCCTGACAAAAGCGCTACCTCGAGGAACGATTCTAGTCCTCCCTTGGGATTTCTATGTCCTTGTTCCTCACATACCCCGCATCAAATGATCAGCAAAGCATGAGAAAAGCGTTGGAAAGGTTGGAGTGATCTATGCCAATATCCCGAGATTCTCGCAAGCCGTGAGAGATCCAACAGCGACACCCCCGATTCTATCCCACCATCCGCGGTTCTGTTTCTCTATCAAAGAGATCGGACAGGGGGTCCAAACGCGACACCGTTCATACGTGAATAACCAGATCGCTCTCGCTTCTCTATGGGTGT
>JAABUO010001573.1_pt1 | contig 29401 bp, 26 predicted proteins | sample 5559291 | NCBI WGS metagenome assembly JAABUO01 (sample SAMN10711878, study PRJNA513372) | rock metagenome | isolation source: Antarctica rocks | place: Antarctica: Victoria Land, Finger Mt sud | reverse complement strand
AAGGCGATGATGATGAGCAAGAACGTGAGAGTTCCACTGCTTGGACTCGTGACGACGTGCATGAGGGGGTGGATGGTGAACGGGGCGTTCGGCAAACTTGAGGTCCTCGCTTCTCTTCAGATAAACATATGATATACAGAGAGACTGCAAGCTTCTCTTTATCCTTCCAATGTTCGTTGGAAGGATAAAGAGAAGCTTGCAGTCTCTCTGTTTGTAATGATAATAATAAAGATATGATTATTGACGTTCATACACATATATTTCCTCCTGACATATGCACACACCGCGAACGTTACTGCAATCGTGATGCATGGTTCGATGCGCTTTATCGTAACCCCCATGCCCGGCTTGCGACCGCTGAAGACCTGATCGCAGAGATGGATACAGCAGGCGTTGCAACCGCACTAACCTGTTCTTTTGGCTGGACCGATACAGGCTTGATAGAGGAAACGAATAGCTACGTCCTCGATGCGATGCGCCGTTACCCTGAACGTCTACGTGGGATGGCGGTAGTGCAACCTGTGGCGGCTAATCATGCTGTCCGAGAGTTAGAACGTTGCGCTCACGCGGGTATGATTGGTCTCGGTGAGTTGATGCCACATGGACAGGGATATAGATTGAGCGATATTGCTCTTCTGACATCCCTTATGGACATTGTACGCCAGTATCGTTTGCTGGTCCTTTCCCACTGTAGCGAGCCTGTTGGTCATATATATCCTGGTAAAGGGAATGTCTCGCTGCAAGATACCATAGCGTTTCTAACGGCGTTTCCTGATGTGCTTTTTATCGCGGCACATTGGGGAGGCGGTCTCCCTTTTTATCACCTGATGCCAGAGGTACAGCGTATTACGACGAACGTATGGTATGATACAGCAGCAACCATCTATCTGTACCGAAATACCATTTTCCCTATTGCTGTACAACTGGTCGGCGCAGAGCGTATCTTATTCGCCAGCGACTATGGCCTGTTATCGCAACTGCGGGTTATCAATCATATCAAACAATCCGGTCTTGACACTGAAACGGTGGCGATGGTGTTAGGTAACAATGCACAAACCTTATTAGAATTACGGGAAAAACATATATGAGAGTCGTATCACTGGGGAGTGGTAGTAGCGGCAACGCGTTATTCGTAGAGGCGGGACCGCAGGGGCGCACAAAGCTTCTCGTGGACGCAGGCTTGACTGGTCGCGTGCTTATCGAGCGTCTGAACCGAATCGGAGTCTCACCCACGCAACTGCACGGTGTACTTGTTACGCACGAGCATAGCGATCATACTATTGGATTGAACAGCTTGACCAAACGCTATCATGTCCCCATCGTTGCCGATCCGCGCACAACCACCGCTATACAAGCGAGCATCTTTTCAGGTATATGGCATACTGACTCTGGCAACCTGGCTCTAAACACGTTAGTATCAGGCGAACAAGCATTGCCCTCTTCTTCGGATGCCCTCGATACTCTAGCTTTTCCCATTGGCACACAAAAGAGCATTGGCGATATCGAAGTTACCTCGTTTCCGATCTCGCATGATGCCGTTGCCCCTTGTGGCTATCTGCTCGAAGCAGGAGGCTGTCGCGTGTGTATTGTTACCGATAGCGGTGAGGTAACGCCAGCGATGCTGGAAGTGATGCAGCACGCCGACCTGCTCATCCTCGAATCCAATCATGAGCGCGAGCGTTTAATTCGCGGCCCCTATCCGCAGCATCTCAAAAAGCGTATTCTCAGTCCCACTGGACACCTCTCCAATGAACAGGCCGCCGAAGCAGTGCTACGTACATGGCGGCCCGATAGCGTGCGCTGGCTCTGGCTCGCCCACATCAGCAAGACGAATAACACACCAACCCTGGCCCTCAACAGTATGCGTACACACTTACAGACCGCCAATGTCAACCTTTCGCATATTCACATCACCGCCTCACCCCCCAACATGGGCCACGTATGGGACTCTACTCAATTATGGCAGGCATCTTCATTGTGGGAGATGAGCCACTAAAAAATAGCCGAAAAGAGTAACATCACTATGAATAGGAAAAAGAGGATTTCATGGTAGATAATAGGAGCGATAAGGAGGTATCAGCACTTCTTCATGCACCACTTGGAACTCTAGTCGTAATTAGGTGCATTGAGGAGATAAATGAGAAACGTCCCCGTGCAATAGTAGCTGAAGATTTCTCTACGTTTGCTCTTGAAGAGAGTGATGATCTACGCTTCTCCACTCTTTCCGCAGAACGCCTAATCGAACTCGTTGTTGAATCTGTGGTCGATCCCTCCCCCTATGCCTCTGATTATCAGCAACGTGTGAATGCATTGCTTACGCGTGGTCCTTTCCTGAGACTTGCCGCTGAGCAGTTACTGAGTACTCCAGGAACTGCTAACTGGTTCGCTGATTTGGATAAGAAGCAACAGATTTGGATATCTCCCGATGGTCGCTCTCCTACGCAGGTTTCCTTTCAATTGGACTTACATCCCTTTAGACAAGACGTGACGAAGCCCACTTCGGCCCTCTGGACCTCGACGCGGGTTGGAAACAGTCCTGGTTCTTGGATTCCTTATCTGCGTTGGGGTGAGGATCGCCGACGACCGCCCTATCATCCCTGGAGGCTAGAAATTTGTCCTACATCTCGCGTGTACGAAGTTCACGGGCCGGAAGCGTGGCATTCACTTTGTTTGGCATTTCCGCTCCACAAGGATAACAACTATATCATACCAAACTGGGAGAAGGTAGTGCATGTATGGGATGGTGTTCACGTTTCGGTCGGTGGGTTGCTTGCCACCGAACAAGTTTGTTGGAATACGGCGCAAGGATGGACACAACTCTCCGGTTGGGGGGTAGAGAGTACCGTTTGGCTACGATGGATATTTACTCTGATGGAGTCTCTGCCAGATGTTAGCTAACTCAGAGCGTATCTTATAAGGATGTTGATTACTTGTGAGCTGTGCAAGACATTCTCCCACCAGCTTCAGCTATTCAAGGGGTTGGTATTGACTTCAACGCTTCTACTTTCCGTACTACTATGCTTCGTGCGGCTGAAAGGCTTACAGCAGCAAGTGTTGCTCGATGACCTGTCGAGTCGAAACCCTACGCACGTGCCTTGTCAGCCTGCCCCATCTCCTGCCTTACATGCTCTATGCTCTGTTCGGCATGTATCGACTCGAAGAAGCCGAGGGCTTGCTCGAAGTGGTAACGCGCACGCTCCAGATCGGTACTCCGTCTATTTGGTGTATCTTTATCAAATGTCGTTGCACGTCGCTTGTAGAGCATGCCAATGTAGTAAAGCGTCAAGCCACGTTCCCACGGAATGTCCAGTGCTTCACAGCGTTGTAATGCCTGACAGAGGTCGTCTTTTGCCAGAGACCACTTTTGCTGCTCTATGTACATACGACCTCGTGCGCGAAAGGCGAGGGCGAGGCTTTTACATGCGCCCGACTCCTCTGCCAACGTAAGCGCACGAGTACACATCTCCTCTTGCACTTGTGCGTCCTCGTTCGTCGTAACCATAAGCTCTGCCAGAGTAGTAAGTACCTCTGGTGAGGGTAGCGGTTCGCTCTCCTTGAGCTTTTCTTTGTATTCGAGAGTGGCATTCGTCCAATCTTCGCGAGCAAGATAGATGTCACGCATACTTGTTGATGGACTCAGAAATATTTCTGTTGTGCTGTTCGCGCGTTCCGCCTGCCTGTCGATAAGTCGTTTATACTGCCTTGCGTAGTATTCGCCTTGCTCTTGATTACCCTGGCGGTATTCAAGCATTGCCAGCGTTTCCAATGCCCACAATTGCCGCTTTTCATCTTGCTGATATTGTTCAATCAGGTGGAGTATGTCGTGGGCTACCTGATGCGCCTCTTGCCAGCGATCCCACTGTAACCATGTCCACATGCGCCATGCTATGCTAGTGAGCAACAGCGATGGGCTTTCCATCGTTTGCGCGTTATTCCATGCTCGTCCAAACCACATCAGCGCGGTGGCATAGTCGGCGACCTCCGCGTGAATTTTGCCAAGTGAGATGTAGAGGTCATATAGTTCTTCGCGGTCGGTCAGCTTCTCCTCTAATTGTTGGCGGCGATGCTGTATCTGGTGTGCATCATTGTAGCGATGATATTCCGTGTAAATAAAGCCAACTGCATCGAACGCGAGCGAGAGGGCACTGGGATTGTTCAGTTGTTCCGCGAGGCGTAAGGCTTCATGTCCACTTGCTAGTGCCTGCTCCGCCATTTCCGCTTTTTGAGCATAGGTAGTAGCCTCTAGTTGGCGAATATACCAGAAGGCTTGATAGGTGAGAAAGGCCACGCGCTCCGTATTTAACGCTTTGCCATCCAGTAGTCGCAGACCCGCATCAATGTACGTGCGTGCCTCCTGTGCATCCGGCGGCGTATCAAAACCTCCTAGCCAGCGCGTCGCAAGGTCTGCAAGGCGTTCGTAGAGATAGAGTAAGTCAACACTGTCAGGGGATACATCTTCTCCAGTAGCGAGTCGTAGTGCTTTGCGATATGCCTGCCATGCCTCGTCCATAGTGCCGCGCTGTGAATAAGCCTCCCCAAGTTTTTCATGCATCGCTACCAGTGTCGCAGTATCGCTATGATCGTCGAGCAGTAGCTCGAAGGCATCGTTGTATGCCTGCAATGCACGTAGTGTATAGTAGCTGTTCAATGCTTGATCGCCCGCCAATGTAAGATACTTAATCGCTCGATGCCGCAATTCCGAACGCGTCAATTGCACCGTTATTACATCTTTACCCGCAAGAGCCTCTTGCACACTATTGACATCCACAGTCGTTACCGCCGACGACCATGTAATGAGTGCTTGCTGATAGTGATAGGCGAGGAGTTCGATAAATGCTCCTTGATTGTTGATTGTGTGCTCCTCTAGCCAGAAAGCCAGACGTGCGTGTTCTTGTGATCGTCGCACGCGCGGAATATTGTTATACACCACATCGCGGATCAAGATGTGCTTAAAGCTGAATACGCGATCATCTTCGATGGGGCTACGTACCTGTGCATCGACATCCTCGATAATAAAATCGCGCTGTATGAGCGACTCAAGGGCTTGCAGAGCAGTTGTTGCCGATAAGTTGTATGCAAGCTCTAGCAGTGAAGAGAGCCAAAAGGTGCGTCCTATAATCGCCGCGTGCTGTAATATAAGTTTCTCAAGCGGATGCAGCAGATCGACACGTGCCGCTAACACTCCCTGTACTGTATCGGGCACACGTGGTAATGGCAGTACATAGTGCATGTTGAGCAGTGTATCGTCGGGCGGTTCAGCGAGCGTCGTGCGCTCACTCACCAGCGTTTCATTCTGATGACTGAGCCGCCAACAGGTTGTGCCATTTCCCTCAATCTCACGCACAAGCAAGCCCTGGTCGATAAACATACGGATAATCTCTTCGACAAAAAAGGGATTGCCCTCAGCTCGCGTCAAGATGGTATGGCGTATTATCTCTGGCAAGTCGTTGGTGTTGAGGATGGTATCGACGAGTTCGCTGCTCTCCTCGCGTGAAAGGGCATCGAGTTCAACGGTCGTGAAATTACGCTGTCCGCCACCCCAATCGCGCCTGCGGTCAAAGAAATCAGGGCGTGCAGGACAGAGAAAGAGAATTGGTACCGTTGTGATGCGGTCGGTGAGATATTCGAGCAGGTCGAGCAGTGCTTCGTCGGCCCATTGCAGGTCATCAACCACAATAATAAGCGGCTGCACCTGCGCCAATGCTTCGAGTAGCACGCGCCACGCTCGTAGTAATGGTGCTTGTGTTGTTGGCTGTTTGGTCCTAACCGCGTAAGTACTGCGCTGATATTCGCGTTTGGGATGTTCACGTGTGCTCTGCCCATCAATATTCGCGCTCAGACTCCGCCCAATGCTGCGAAGTATGGTGGTTGTAATCTCTTCGCTCGACTCGGTACGCTTTGCCGTTGCCAATGTTTCGTTCACAAACTCCGTGAAACGCAGTTGTAGTGCTTCATTACTCTCATCCTCTTGTACCTGTAGCAGCGAACGCAGAATCTCAATAAGCGGCCAGAAGGTGATACTGTCGCCGTAGGGTGGGCAGCGTCCCTGTAATACTCTAGGAACGGCATCATGTGGAGCCTTGTTCTTTGCATCCTCTTGTTCGCGCTGCACAAATTCACGAACGAGCCGCGATTTGCCGATACCGGGTACACCAATAATAGTGATGAGGAATGGGCTACGTTCGGCGGTCACACGTGCATAGTTGGTGTGCAAGAGCGTTAGTTCAAGTGAGCGGCCAACCAGTGGAACTTGTAGCCCATCGACTCCGCGTGGATGTTGTGCGTTAGTTTGTGTTGGGCCAGGTAAGCCCTGTACGACAAAGGCGGTAAGTGGCTCGCTCTTCCCCTTGAGCTGCATAGCTTCGATGGGGCGAAAATCAAAGACCTCGCGTGTCGCAAGATAGGTGCGCTCTCCTACCAGAATCGTATCGGGTGCCGCGACCTGTTGTAAACGCGCTGCCACGTTTACGGCGTCACCAGTAATCAAAAAATCCTGGCGTTGTTGCTCGTTACTGGGTGCCGCAACCTCTCCTGTATTGATGCCGATACGCATCTGTAAGCGTATGGCATCTCCATCGAACGCTTGTCGTTGCTCATTGAAGGTCGTCAGGGCTGTTTGCATATCGAGGGCAGCTCTAATTGCACGGTCGGGGTCGTCCTCATGGGTGATAGGTGCTCCGAAGACCGCCATTACTGCATCACCAATATACTTTTCGACGGTACCGCCATGCTTGCGTATTTGCTGCGTCATCAAATTGAAATAGCCCATGAGAATCGCCCGCATATCTTCTGGGTCCATACGTGCCGCCATCGGTGTCGAGCCGATGATGTCCGCGAACATGACGGTGACGATACGCCGCTCTTCTGGTGGCAGCAAAACTTCTGGCGTGGGTGGAATATACGTGGTACGAGGCGTAGAGCTATTTGAAACTGCTGGTAGCGATGCGTTGGTATCACCACGAAGCTGAAGGGCAGTGCCACATTCGATACAGAATTTCGCGACGGGCAAATTAATAGTACCGCAATTTGGGCACACAACGAGCCGATTGCCACATTCCAGGCAGAACTTTGCGTTGATTGGATTAAGGGTTTGGCAGTTGGGACAACGCATAGATGTATGTCTTACCTTGTTTCTTGTGTGTGAAAGTCATATATACGAGCGTATACTAATTGTACAACACAGACAACCACAATTGCTGGAACGCCTTTTCATCCCTCGGCTCCACAGGTGGATGGGACTATTTTCAGAGAAGCTTGACGACATCGCAATGTTCTCGTAGTATGGTTTGGCAATGAAAGGGAGAGCAATCATGCAACAACAGCAATTTTTGGTGGAGAGCCGTAGTTATGATCAGATGGTGCGCGGTTCGTGGCAGGCGTATAAACTTGATGCACACACTCAACTTGAAGATAGACCGTATGGTGGCGAAGAAGAAAACAGTCATGCCAATGCTACACGCCTCTGGCTTCCTGCAGGAACGCCAATGCGTTGGGCCTCTGGTACACGCCCTTTGCGCTCGAATTGCCTGCAATTCTTCTGGCCCGAACGCTGGTATATGTTAAGTGCTTTTTATAATGGACGGAACCTTATTCATACCTATGCCAATATTATCCAGCCTCCTACGCTGCTCATCGACCGTGTACTCTATGTCGATCTTGATCTGAGCGTTCTCGTCAAGCCCGACACATCCTACGAGGTGTTGACACAGGCCGAGTTTGACCAGACGGCGGACATGTTGCACTACGATGAAGAGACGCGTATCAGCGCGTTGATGGCAGCACGTACCGTCACAAGTTCTATTCAGCGTAGCGTCGGCCTGTTTACCGTTGTGCCACACCACCTGCGGCAGATAGATTTTCACCTGGCCCATTGTTCATAGAGGAGACACAGTTATGCCCAAACGTATCGACCACGTAGCTATTATTGTACGCAACATCGAACAGGCTCTTGTGTTTTATCGCGATACGTTGGGCATAGAGCCAAGTCTCATTAAAGAGGTACCAACCGAGCAGGTACGTATTGCCTTCTTACCAATGGGTGGACCGGAGGGTAGCGAGATCGAGCTGCTTGAGCCGACAACTCCTGATTCTAGCCTCACAAAGTTTCTCGAAAAGCGCGGCGAGGGCATGCATCACATTTGCCTCGAAGTTGACAACATTGATGCTGCCCTGCAAGAGATGCAAGAGAAAGGTGCCGCCGTCCTCGATCAGCAGCCGCGTATCGCCGCCGAGGGACGTGCTATCTTTCTGCATCCAAAGGGTACCAATGGTGTTCTGCTAGAACTGCTTGAAAAGAGTTCGTAGTAGTCTGTTATAAGATTTCACAGAAACTTTAAGCTTTCCTCACACATTTTGCTTCGCTTTGAGGTATGCTATACTTGTCGAAAGTTTATGCGACATCAAAAAAAGGTTCCACGTGCGACGAAGTAAGAGCAAATCTGGTATCATCGGTGATGCCACTGCGAAACTTCTAGTGATGAGGAGATATACATAGGTGAAACGATTTCTTATTATTGGCGGTGCTAGCCTGTTATTGCTGCTGGGTATCCTGGTAGGTGCCGTGTATGGTAGTGCGCGTGCGGCGAATGCGAATGCAAAAACCACAACTACAGCGTCAACGCTTAGTGCAAATAGCACGACGAACAACTATTGTACGCAATTTCAGCAGAACCTCGCCAAACGTCTAGGCGTTGCCGCAGACAAGCTCCAGAGCGCGGAGAGCGGCGCGGCAAAAGACACGATTGACCAGATGGTCAAGGATGGCAAGATCACCCAGGCGCAGGCAACGCAGATTGAATCACATCTTGGTGATGCTACCAACTGCAAGCTTCAAGGTACAAGCGAGGGTAACAACGTTGGTCATGGTAACATGATGAAGCTTCAGCAGTACCTCAGCGTAGCCGAGGCACAGGTTGCAAAGGGACTCGGCATTAGCTCTGCCGACCTGACCAGTCAGTTGCAGTCCGGCAAGAGTCTACATGATGTCGCAACGGCCCACAAGGTCTCTGATACACAACTCAAGACCTTGCTCAACAATGCCATTCAGAACGAACTCAAGCAGGCAGTGAGTGCTGGTGATGTTACTCAGGCTCAGGCCGATATGGTGACAAAACAGATCACTAATAACCCCATGTTCCTTGATCGTCTCATCAATGGGCACAAAGGACAACAGGGACAGCAAAGCGGACCTAGCGGTAGCTTTGGCTTCTAATCAGAATCTGGTAACGGGCGACCACAAGGGTCGCACCCTGCTATATGACACGTTGTATAGCAGGGTGCGACCCTTGTGGTCGCCCGTTGGGTTCTGTTACCACAATATTTTCTTAAACAGCACCATTAGGCTCCTACATCGTTCCGTCGTCATGTATGATGATATTGCCTGTGTGTTCGACACGCACCTCTTCACGTTTGAGCGTATCGGATAGCTCCCTGTTCTCCTGTATTTGCTGTTTGCGTACAATAATCTCTTCGATAACAACTGGCTGTTTATTAAATGTTACCTGTTCTTCACGCACAAGTATACGGATTGTGCCACCATTGCTAAGCATCTCGCTACCCTCAACAATCGGGGAATCGACTCGATTGAGGCTTGGTCTACGCTCAGTTGCTGTTTCGTCATGCGTTGCTGATGTGTTAGGGTCAATATTTGTGTTCCCGCTAGTAGGCAAACGTTCGATAGTCACCTCTTCGCGTGTAACAGGGATGGTAAAGGTCTTATTCTCGGTAATAACACGCTTATGGATGACGACCTCACCTGTCTGCACAACCTGTTTATTCACATGTAGCTGTTCTTCACGTATCGGAATGGTGCGCCCACCGCCACCCATACGGTTCACGTCTGTCGAGTCGTCGTAGGCACCGTGTTGGTAAAGAATGTCTCTTGCCTCTCTCTGCTGTCCGTAAGATTGGACAACGACAACGAAGTTACCCGACTCAATCTCTTGTTGGTAAAAGGCGAGATTTCCCTGTGCTACACCCGCATTCGCGAGTTCGCTTGCAGTATCTGTCGCATCATTTGCTGTGGTATGCTTTGAGGAGAAAAGGCTTCTGAGACCGCCAACAGCATTGCCTCTAGTGTGTTCGAGTAGGTGTATCTGATCGTCTCTAAAGCCAGCATGGTGTAACTCATGTATTGCTGCTTCTACCAGAGCGTGATCTCGGAAGACACCGATCACCGTTGATTGTTCTGTCATTGACATTAGGTACGCTCCCCTTTTATGGTTTTTATACATACTATAGAAAGATTTTATATTGTTCTCTTAATACACGGGTAGCACGCATGAAAAGTTGCGTTTTGTAATAGGAATACCTCTCCTATGTTGTGAAAGGTTCAGTAGCTCTATGACGGATATTGTTGGTATAGTGCGTCTCCTGGTCGTCCTCCTTCTGATTGCGTTGTTAGTAATTCTTGTGACACGCCGTTTAGCTGTACCATATACACTCGGTCTTGTTATCGTGGGCTTTCTCATTGGCGTCATTGGTCGGTTTTCAGCGATTCGTTTTGATCCTGCTCTCGTGCTTTTTGTCTTCTTGCCAGCACTTCTTTTTGAAGGTTCCTGGTCTGTTTCAATCCAATTCCTGCGAAAAAACTGGCTTATGATTTTCTTACTTGCAGTGCCAGGAGTATTACTGGAACTGGTCTTGATTGCGATTCCACTACACTTCTTTACCCAACTGGATTGGGGTGGTGCATTTTTATTGAGTGCAATTCTTTCACCAACTGACCCCGTTGCTGTCCTGGGGTTATTTCGGCAGATGAATGTTGATAAAGATATTTCTACGCTTATCGAAGGCGAGAGTCTTTTTAATGATGGTATTGCGGGTGCTCTCTATCAGGTTTTTCTTGCACTTGTGCTGCTTTCAGTACACAATCAAACGATTGGTGGGAGTCAGGCATGGCTGAATGGACTGGGTACCTTTGCTCTGGAAGCTGGTGGGGGTATCTTGATTGGCGGTACATGCGGTCTCCTCGTTAGTCGTTTCGTCCGTCTCATTGATGAACCTTTGATCGAGACAACGATTACGCTTGTAACCGCTTATGGCGTCTATCTCTTTGCTGATGCACTGCATACATCTGGCATTCTCGCGGTAATCCTTGCCGGGCTTATTCTAGGAAGTTATGGGCGTAACAATATGATGTCGGAGAAGACACGCGACACGATTGATAACTTTTGGAGCATGGTAGCGTTCATAGCTAACGCACTTATTTTCTTACTTGTTGGCGTACAATTAAATCCAGTAGCGTATCTTTCGTCACCAAAAGCACTCTCGTTCTTGTTCATTGCTGGCCTGGCAATTGTCGCTGTCCTGTTGGCGCGTTTTATCCTGGTTGCGCTCTTGCCACGTAATATTCCCCCTGCCCCCGGCAAACGGCTACACTCGTGGCGTTTCCTCATCTTTTGGAGTGGATTGCGCGGAGCGTTGTCAATGGCACTTGTGTTGGCTTTACCATTAGAGGTGCCAGACCGTGCTACCCTCATCTTTGCCACCTACGCGGTGGTTTTGTTTACCTTAATGGTGCAAGGATTTAGCCTGCGTTTGATTCTTCAACACTTGCCACTGCTGCCCAAAGTACCTTTACCACCGACATCTTAGCATACTAGCGCGTAAAAGCGTATAAGTTGCCATCACGCGCTCCGACAAACAGCCACGCGGCAAGTAAAGCAGGAGAGGAGGAGGCAGGACTATGCAGGTCAATAGCTTGTATTTGTTCTCCATTGGCAGCATTGAGTATGATTATGCCGCCATCTCCTGGCTCGAAACCATCGCCCGTTGCAAGATATAGTGTCTGGCCCGCGATGGCAGGTGAGGCGTAGACAATCGTGGGAATGTCGTGGTGCCAGCGTACCTTGCCTGTCTGAGCATCGAGTGCCCTTGCCGTCGCTCTTTGCTCGATGACTCCTACTGTATACAGGATACCGTTGGCATAGGTAGGCGAACTAAAGACGTGTTGACCTACCGAGGTATGCCATAAGGGGTTTCCCGTTTTGCCATCAAGCGTATAGACATTACCATTCTTGCCACCAACCACGACACGGAGTTGTTTCTTGCTATCGTGATAGAGCAGTGGACCGGCTCCCACATCGGTATCGCCCACATCCTGCACCACAGAGCGCCAGTGCCAGAGTACACGACCTGTACGTAGATTGAATGCCTCTACTCCATCGTCGGGGTCGCCAGTGCCCACATAGACTGTGTTGCTTGCCGTGTCAATCGCGGGCGAACTCCACACGCCACCGCCAGGTTTGCCACCCGACTCGATATAGTCTCGCCAACGTTGTTTGCCTGTTGCTGCGTCAAATGCCAGGATTTGCCCTGCTCGCTTAGGATTTTCGCTCAAGGTAGAGGCGGCTCCGATAACCACTAGCCCGTTTGCTACTGCGGGTGAGGACCAGATTTTCGCGCCAGGAGTGTCAAGCTGTGTGTGCCAGCGTACAAAGCCATCTTCCGCGTTGATGGCGTAGACGACACCGCTAAGCGATGCGACATAAAGTACACCATCAACGAGGGCAGGTGTGCCATAAAAGGCATCGTCGGCCTGTATCTGCCATAGCATCTTTGCGCTCTGAATATCAATCGCGGTCAGCGTCATATTGGTTGAAGCGATGTACACTACCCCATTCTGTACAATGGGCGAGGAGAAGACAGAGCCACCCGTACAATAGGTCCACGCGAGATGCAACATACTTCCATGTCCGCCCATTGAAGCTGCTCCATCGCGGTTCATATTCCCATGAAACGTCGTCCAGCTTCCCTCAGCAGAAGGCACGTTACCATTATTACTGGCGATTTGCGCCGCGCCAGTCGCTCTACATACAGTTGGCGTAGGCGTCTTCTGCATTTTCGGTTGTGGTGTATTTGTTGTTGCACACGCACTCAAAAGCGTTATGCATAGCAAGAGCGCAAGGCTCAGTAGTCGTATCTTCATACGTATATGGTAACATATGTAACCCATCTTATGAGGGTGAGGTGATAAATACTTATCCGTGTATAGCTCGACAATAAGGTGCTTCCATGTTATACTTGCGAAAGAAGAACTTGTGAGGGGAAGTATATTGTGGCAAAGAAGAAATCATGGGACTCGACCTTAAAGCGGCTTATCCATGTTAATCCACCTGCATTTGTGCAATGGCTCATTCCAAACGCAGTTTTTCTTGGCGAACAACCTTCTGAATTGGAAAGTTTGAAACGAGAGGTTGATGTACTGCTGGAGGTGATGATAGACAGGCAACGTATGTTGCTTCATATCGAGTTCCAGACATACAATGATACAACTATGGCAGAACGACTTTTGCTGTATAATGTATTAGCAAGAAATGTACATAAGCTACCTGTTTTCTCTTGCGTGATTTATCTCTTGAAAGATGGTCCTGTACAACAATCACCATTACGTATCGCTTTTCCTGATGGAACGACGATTCACGAGTTTCATTTTGAGAGTATCGAGATAGGACAACTAGCACCCGACAATATTTTGAATACAGGTTTTGTAGCTCTGATTCCGCTTTTGCCATTGACACAAGGTGGTGCAAGCCGTGAAGTTATAGAGCGCATGTTTGTAGAACTCAAAAAACAGAGAGAGGCTGAAACACAGATAACCGAATTAGAGGTAATTGGCTATACCTTAGCCTCGTTTGTCCTGCAAAAGAAGAATCTAGTAGACCAAGAATGGCTTATCAGGAGGTTTCAAGAGATGCATGATATATTACGCGATACACCAATTTTCCAAGAAATATTACGTGAGGGGAGGGAAGAAGGAATAGAACAAGGAATAGAACAAGGAATAGAACAGGGACGCTTAGAAGCAGCACGTCATATTCTTCTCATTCTTACAGAGAAACGTTTTCCCGATTTGGCCCCTTTAGCCCAAGAGCAAGCTGCCAAGATTCAGGATGTGTCTGTTATAGACAATGTTATAATAGCCATCAGTTCAGTCCAAAATGAATTGGAAGGATATCATGCTTTACGAGGGTGGACAAGAAAAAACAATCGTAACTTTGCTATGAGACTCTTAGCAACGGAAGGACGGATCAGCGCATGACGACAAACAGTGGAGCCGACACGTCAGCAAGTTCAAACGCAACGAAGGCGTATCGTAGTCGCATCGGTTTTGTGGCGGACTCACCCAATTTCCCCGGCGAGTGGGACGCGGTTGTCGAGAAGGTGAAGCTTGCGGATCAGTTGGGCTTCGACTCGGTATGGCTCGGTGAGTCATGGGGGTACGAGCTTTTCACGTCGATGAGCGATCTTGTACGTGAAACAAAGCGTATCAAGATCGGGGCAGGCATCGCCAATATTTTTTCGCGTACCCCTGCCCTCATTGCCAGTACAGTTGCAACCCTCGATGAGCGTTCTGGTGGACGTATTCTGCTTGGTCTCGGTCCATCAGGTGCGAATGTGATTGAGCATTGGCATGGCGTCAAGTTCGAGAAGCCTGTGAAGCGGACACGCGAGTACGTCGAGATCATCAGAATGATTTTGCGTGGCGAAAAATTGGTCTACAACGGTGAGTTTTTCCACCTTGAGCGCGGTTTCACTCTCCGTTTCAAGCCTTTACGTGCCGATCTACCTATCTATATTGCTGCGATGGGTCCCAAAAATGTCGAGCAGTCAGGCGAAATTGCCGATGGTATTCTGCCAGTGTATTGGCCCGGCAACAGGTGGGGCGAGTTACGGGCACAACTCGATGCTGGTTCGCTGAAAGCGGGAAGGCCCGCGCACAGTGCGGCGATTGCTCCCTATATCACAAGCATATTGCTGCCCGAAAATGCAGACGAGCGGACACGTCAAACAGCAATGATGAATGCCGCCCAACCGCTGGCCTACTATATCGCTCGCATGGGGGTGTACTACGCCGATATGTTAACACGCCAGGGATTTGGTGAGGATGTGCAGGCAGTGATCGAGGCCAACAAAAAAGGCTTGAAAAGTGCGGTAGCTGCTGTGAGTCCGCGTATGCTCGATGCAACCGCGATTATCGGTACTCCTGAAGAGGTCGTGGCAAAGCTCGATACATGGGCTGAAGGTGGCGTCGATGAGCCGCTCATGGGCATGCCTGGTGGTAGCATTGACGAGGCAGGCGCACAACTCTCGGCCTTCATGCAGGCACTCAAAGCAAATTAAGACAACAAATAAAAACAGGGTGCTGTTTGTTTAGCGAACAAACAGCACCCTGTTTTTATTTGTTTGCGATTTGCTCGGCATGTGTCAGGCGTTTCCCGATGGAGGGGTGGTCGTAGAACAGGAACTCGACGATGGGTGATGGCTTGATCTCGGCGAGGTTCTGGTTGGCGAGCCGCGTCATGGCACTTTTGAATGGCTCGATCATGTGCGTTGCCTGTAGCGCATACTCGTCGGCCTGATACTCGATTGCACGGCTGTAACCATTGGTTAGGGGCGCGATAATGAAACCAAATACTCCTGTCAATACGAGAAGCAGAGGCAGGGTGGCGGGGTCGGCGATACCATGATAGCGGTCAAGGTGCGCCGTTGCCCACGATAAGCACACATTAAACAGGTAGAGTCCTACAAGTGTGAAAAGTGACTGACTGACAATTAGTTTCCAGATATCGTGATGCACATGATGACCTAGTTCGTGCGCCAGGGCAACCTCGATTTCATCTGGCGTGTAACGGTCTATCATCGTGTCGCCCAGCACAATGCGGCGCGTGTTACCGAGTCCCATCAGTGCCGCATTCGCTGCCGTTGTCTTGCTACTCATGTGCATGGTGAAGACGCCTTGAATACGTGTATTGGCGCGGTCTGCTAACGCCACAAGACGTTGTTTCAAGTCGCTATCGGGCAGTGGACTAAATTTGTAGAACAGTGGGAGCAGCAGCACTGGCGCGAGATTTGCCATAACGACGGAGAAGAAAAGCAGAATGAGCGCGACCCAGAGCCACCATAGTTGCGGTTGCGTTGCCAGCAGAAGATAGATTAGCTCGACCACGACAATCTCGAATACGAGACCCAACGCGAACCCTTTCAGTTGGTCGATTACCCAACCACCCAATGTCATTGTTGAAAGACCATAACGGCGTGAGAGTACAAAGCCATAATATGAGAGTGGTGCCGTGATAATGGTATATCCGACGGTGAGGATCAGGAGATAGCACGCGACAATGAGCGGAAACCAACCCATGAGCGGTTGCCAGTGTAACGCTGATAGGATATTACGGAGCCATACGTCAAAGCCAATCAGGAAAATAACGATAATACCAACCACCGAGATACCAATGTTGATAAACGAGAGGCGACGACGAATACGTGCGTATTTCCGCGCCTTGCCTTGTCGCTCCATGTCAACCTCGGTGTGCTGGAATGGCTCTGTCTGCTTAACGGGTAGGTCCATACGCGTTTGCTCCCTGTCCATGATCTTCAAATATTGTTCGTGACATATAATAACATAAAAAGGGAAATAAGATGCTGTGTGTCCTCACAGTGGCTACATGTAGCCACTGTGAGGACACACAGCATACAACTACATGTTGCGTAAATTTTCTAGCGAACGTTTTGCGCTCTCTAAAGAGGGGATAGTTGGCGCGTCGTTTTCAACGGCGAATTCCCGTGTTCCGCTGACACGTGCAGCCTCGATGATTGCGGCCATTGGGAGCGTTCCAGCACCAACCTCGGTGAAGGTGCGTTCGGGCGTCATATCTTTAAGGTGAATAATTGGAATACGTCCAGAATGCTGACGTAAGAAGGCTACAGGGTCAACTCCGGCATATGCAGCCCAGTACACGTCGAGTTCAATTTTGACTAGCGATGGCTCGGTGTGCGCGAGAAAAATGTCCATCAGCGTCTCACCATTCTGTTGCGCGAACTCGAAGTCGTGATTGTGATAGCCGAATGTAATGCCTTGCTTTTGACACTGCTGACCAAATACGTTGAGGCGTGGTGCAAGTCGATGAAATGCATCTGGCGTGCGTAGTTCTGGTGCAAGCCAGGGCAACACTAATAACGTACACCCTATCTCCTGACAATAGGCGATCTCCTTTGCTAAATCCTGCTCAATCGCCTGCAATCCGATGTGTGTTGCCGCAACACGTAATCCTGTCTCCGCCAGCAACGCTTTCATTTCTTGTGCAGTAAGACCTCCGTAGCCCGCGAACTCAACACCGAGGTATCCTAGTGCCGCAACTTTGCGGAGCGTACCCGCAAAGTCTCGCGCTGTCTCATCGCGTACCGTGTATAACTCGAGTGCTATCGACGCAATATCCATAAATCAAGAACTCCTCTCACGAATTGTGTATGTATCACAATGTTTCTACACCCTAAAAGTACCGTCTACCATAATAAACCTGCTTATTTCCTAATGATTAAGCGGGTTTATTGCTACTTTCTTAGAGGTTTTGTCTGTTATCGTCCGTGATTGTTCATTGCTATCTGTTGTCTCTGCTGTCAATTCTGCTGTCATATTTGGTTTTCTGTCCATCTCGGCAAGTAATCCGTTGATAAGCTTTACAGGTTGTTTTATGTCCTCTATTTTGTAGCCTTTTCTTTCTCCGTCGTATAGAGACGTTATCTCTTCAAAACCTAAGCTATTGAATAGGTGTTGTCCTTCTTTTGTCGCTCCTATCCCGTACCAATTCTTTATATTGAATTGCCTGTTAAGTGATAATGCCCATTTGACGGTTTGTCTTATTAGGAACCTGCCTCGCTCTTTATCTTGTGATTTCTTTCCAGAGGGCCTTATGGTGACTGTTGCTATATAAACTGATATTTGTGGGTCTATCCATTGCTTTATTGCTTTTAGAGGGATATCCTGTTCCCTTATTTTGTCTTGCAGCAACGGTATTAAGGTCTTTTCGTCTAATGGCATTAGGGACGAATAGCCAACTACTTGTCCCTGGTCTTTAAGGTTCATAAACATTTCATCATTTATATCTCTCCATTCTAACAGTGTGTCGAATGATACTATATCGTCTGCTCCGTATAGTTCTGTACCTATTTGAACCTCTGTCCATAAATCAGCAACATTTGATGGTGAGAATATAAGATGTGTGGGTTTTTTATCTTTGCTTTTTGGTGCATATAGTCTTTTTGCCAGTACATCTATAGCTGATTTTGGATAGCGTCTGCCTCTTTGTCTGCCTTCTTCGAGTTCTGAGGGAATAAGTCCATTTTCAACTTCTTTGAAGAATGTTGACCTCGGTTTTTTGAGTTCTTTCATTGCTTCTTCTGCTGTGTAATATTCGGCGTTCATTGAAGGCTCCTTTCTCTAAGTGTTTATATCGTAGTGGATGTGTTAGTAACATCATAACACATTTTTATAGATTTGTGTACTTAAATCTAAGACTTATAGATATGGGGATAAATAAATAAATCGGCCTGTTTTAGACTTGACTTAATAGACTTATGTACTTATACTTAGATTAGTAGATTTGTTGAAGTTGCTGACTAGGTGCTGGAACATCTAGCCAGCGAGAGTTACTAGTAGATTGCTGTCGAGCGTTGCTAGTCCTCGATGTAAGTAAGGAACATCAGGACTAGCATGTCAATGACACAAGAGAGGATTGTATCATGACCTTTACTGATGATCGAGATCGAGCGTTATCGGGTGCTGATCGTGATGTTTCTTTATTGGCGAAGGATCAGTATTTCCGTGAATTGGCTTGGTCTGAACCGATCTCTCACGAGGAACAAGACACGTTGCTCCGGCGCATTCGTCGCGGCAATACTGAGCGGTCTCAATCGTGCCCAAATCAATGGGTGCTGTCCCTGGCGAAACATGCGCGTGATCGTTTCGTCGAGGTCTATCAACCATTGGTGATTACGTTGGCTCGTCGTCGTCTCTTTCTCTTTAAGTCGATGGAATTGTTAGATGTCATCCAAGAGGGCAATATTGGACTGCTGGATGCTCTGGATAGTTATGATGATCGCGTTGCTGATCTCTGTTCGTTCCGTGTCCTGGCGATTGCACGAATTAAGTATGCTCTTTCGCATGCGTTGACGAACCGTGATGCCTTTATTCGTCTGCCCGAACGCAAGTATGGGATGGTGCGTCAAAAATCTGTCGTTGCGTCTGCCTTACGCAAATATCTCGGGCGTCAACCTCTGCTGTCTGAGATTGCAGAGATGATGGAGGTGTCCGAAGGGGTGTTACAGCGTGTGCTTGACTCTGCCAAACGGCAAGAGGTAGCAAGCATTCAGGGGATTGTAGAGCGTCGTGAACTCCCCGAAGATAAAACATCTTTTGCAAGTCTGTATGCGGTTGCGGTGGTTGCTGAGGACGAACGACAAGCGGAATTAGCGGCGACGTTCCAACATGTTTTTGAGGTAGCGATGCCACCAGTGCAACGGGAGGTGTTGGAACTGCGTTTTTGTGTGGGCGATACTCCTAGTGCGATGCGTTCTCAGGACTTGGTAGCCGACATGCTCAATGTTGCGCCTGGGCAAGTGTCGGCAAATGAAGGGAAGGCGAAAAAGCGGCTTGGGGAACTCTTGGAACCTGTGGTCTTGGAAGATGGGCGTTTGTCGTGTGCATTCAAAGACCTGTACAACGATGACTACTGTACGAGTCGGGAAGCTGCTGTCCTTTTGGGTGTGACAGGAGCGTGTGTTAATGGGTATGCTCGTCAAGGACTCCTGCCGTTTGAGATGCGCCCGCGTCGTCGGAGTCGTGGGACAAAAGAACGGGTGTTCAGAAAAGCGGATATCCTGTCGTTTCGTCGTGGGTGTGGGTCTGTGCTGCTTCCGTCGGTGGTGGCCTAGATGAACACACGTCACGCTACCATGTGTAGCTGCACCTCTGCGCCACACGCCGTATATTGTTTCCGTGACAGACAAAACGCCTGTCACGGAAACCACATAAACCGTCACACGCCTACCACTCTTTGCGGGTGTCGGGTGGTTGGCGTTCCTGCACACCTGCACCTAGTCGGCACACGCCGATATGCTGATCTCACGTTCTCATCTTCTCGTCTTCTCTGTTCTCCATGCACGCCACACGCCCAACGCCGGACGCCTGGCGGGTATAGTTGCGGTTCGTCCTTGCTGCAAGTTCGGCGGCTCGTCCAGCACTTACAACCCATCGAAAACAGAAATCAGAACTCTTTCCGCGCCACGCGCCACGCGCCAAACGCCAAGTATGTTGTGATGCAATGCAAGAGGTGCAGCTCCAAGCGGGTAGCGTCGAACAAAAAAGGACAGCAGAGCGAGCGGGTTGTGAGTGAGGCAAGAACGTTACCAGTCGAGAAGGTAGTGAAGCTGTCGAGCGAAGCGATGCCTTTACATGGAGCAGTACGCTCGAAGCAGAGGAACGAAACGCTTGGAAGGATATATCAGCATCGCGTCGCTGGGCGTTTCGTTTCGGCGCGTAGTGCTTACTGTGGAGTGTCAAGGCCGACAAGCGGAACGGGCTATCTATGTCCCCTTGTTCCAACCCTCTGTACTCTGCTGATCTCGTCGCTAGCATCATCAGTGCGAACCGATCAAGCATTACAAAAAATATCCTTCAAAAAAGCGGGACTGAATGAGCCATTTTTAAGTGTTCTGAGAAGTGCCGCAAGTAAACCGCACTTCTCAAAATACATTGCTCATTGTTTGACTCTTCCTGATCGCGTTGGTGTCGAATTTCGTAACGCCTTCATCCTTTCGTTTCGTCACGTTTTGATGCAACGAAACTACTCTGCATCTTGGGTGCTGAACAAGTATACCGCACCCATTAAAATACACTGCGTTCTCCTCGCCCTGGCTCCGTTTGTCGCTGTCGTCGTCCAACCGCACACCACGAAATCACTAACAGGTGGTGTGCTACGTACCTTACTGCTGTGTTTGTATGCTTGTCGTTCTTTAGTGGTTTCTATAAAGGGGTTGGTCATGTCTGTAGCTGCACCGAAGCTTTCCAGTATTGCCGTTCCTGCGGATGACGAGACATCCGTAAAAGTGGTGTTGGTGATGCAACCATTGCTCTTGACGGTTCCACAAGTCGCGCAAGTGCTGAACTTTAGTCGCTCGAAGGTGTACGAACTCATCAACGCTGATAATCTGCCTGTGCTGCGCTTTGGTCGCTCGGTACGGGTGCGGGTGTCTGCCCTGGAACGATGGTTAGACCTACAGGAAGAACAATCAACCTCTAGTCAAATAAGAAGGGTGGCATAGTATGCGTAGTCATGGTGAAGGTACGATATCACAACGAAAAGACGGACGTTGGCAAGCTCAGATTTCACTCGGTGGCGGCAAGCGTAGGACGTACTACGGCAAGACGAAAGCAGAAGTGCGGGAAAAGCTGCGGGTTGCCGTCAATGAGCAAAAACAGGGTAAGTTAGCTTTAAGTTCAAATCAGACGGTTAAGCAGTTTCTTGAGGATTGGTTAGAAAACTTTCATAAAAGTGGTATTGGATATAATAGTTACGATATTTACCAAAGCATAATCAAAAATCATGTCATTCCTGCATTTGGTTATACTAAATTAGAAAAGTTGACTTCTCGCCAAATAGATATGTTCTATAGCGAGAAGTTAAGAAATGGTTATGCTGCTGAAACGGTGCGGGCAATGCACCGTATGTTACATAAGGCTTTTGGTGATGCGGTTCGCTGGAAGGTAGTTTCACATAATGTATTTGATGATGTGAAGGCACCGAAGGCGGAAGAGTCTGAAAAGCAGATTTTGACTGAGCAACAAGCAAAGAAATTGCTGGAAGTAGCGCGAGGTCATAAGTTAGAAGCGATGTTGACACTAGCTGTTGCTACTGGTATGCGTCAAGGTGAATTGCTCGGTTTGAAGTGGGATGATATTGATTTTGAAAAACGTATTATCTCTATTCGTCGGACTGCTTATAGAGTTACGGGTAAAGGTATTGTGGTTGATGACCCTAAAACTGCTGTGAGTAAGGCGAAAATTATGATACCTCAGTTTGTTGTTGATGCTCTCGTTTTGCATAAGGCTCGTCAAGAAGATATTAAGTTAGGGTCTGGTGATAAGTGGCATGAGAACGGGCTTGTTTTTTGTAACCACTTTGGCAAGTTTTGGGCTGCTCAACATGTTGGTAAGTTGTTTAAGGATTTGTTACGTGAAGCTAAGTTACCTGACATGCGTTTTCATGATTTGCGTCATAGTGCTGCAACAATTTTACTTGGTATGGGTATTCATCCGAAGTTGGTTCAGAGTCTTCTACGGCATAGTAACATTGCTCAGACGATGAAATATTCGCATATCATTCCGTCGATGCAGCAAGATATGATGAATGACCTTGATAAGCATTTTAGTGAGTAGCTTTTTGCCTTCTGCTGTCAGTTCTGCTGTCAAAAGTGGTAGGGGATGTGTTGGAACTGTACGGGGCGTATGCTCTTGCTATAGAAGTAGTGGTATCCTAAAAGTACCACATATCTTTGTGTAGTGCTGCTACAATTTTAATTTTTAGGTGCGAGTGCTTCTTATTGTAAAGAAGCCTCTCGATAGGCTCTACGGGAGCGTTGGTTTATCGAGGCATATGAATAACATTGTGGTAACAGTGTGAACGTTGTGTGAAAAAAAGTGCGATTGTGTAAAATTGGTCAATAAATCACTAGACAAGAAGATATCTTTTCGTGCATACTATGAACGTGTGTTGTAGACGTGTTACTACAAACAGCATACATTGTATTTACAAACTTGTATGTATGACGATACATATAAAGGTAAGAAGAATATTTATGCAGCAGGAAGGAAAAGAGGCCATGCTTGGTGCAAATGGGCAACAGAGTGAGGTTGCACGCTTATTATCACAAATTAGCTCGGAGTATGAAGCCGCACAGCGGGGGATGTCGGGTCTCGCCTATGGCAACGCACGACACGATTTTATCACTGCTCGCATGGAGACTATGGGACAAATTCACACACAATTACAGGCGCTCGTTGGCGATGGTGCCATTGCCATGATTGCAGAGCAACTGAATAATACGCACTAATCGACAGAGCGTATAAACAGGAGATAGTGAACGTTCCCTGTTTATACGCTCTTTTCGTTAAAACGTCGGACACAAGACTAGTGGCTCCTGCTCTTCAATGCTTTCAGTGTGAGGAAGCTCAATATACATATCGACAGAGTGAAGTGATCTGGATGAAGGTTTATTCCAGGTGCCTATAACAATATACTCGATCTCTTCGCTCTGAAAATCTGCTTTGTCGAGAGCGTTCTCTGGCCCATCGCGGAAACTGCGTAGCCAATCTCGTACATCGTTATCACAGAGGAAAGGGGCATCTTCACTGACAAACCATTCAGCAATACCTTGTAGGTAGAAGCGGAAATTAGTGGGCAGTGGAGCACTGCGTCGAATGGGATACGCTATTTCGCGCACATCCTCATAGCCGGCTTTACGGAGATAACCAGCAAGTTTAGAACCAACCCAGCTATCTTCATAGGTATAACCCCTGTCAACGCGCTGAAATTCCCAGTCTTCTCGTGCTTGTAAGACGCGAGCTTGCAGACCAGCGTCGATGGAGTGGAAACGCATTGTGCCAAAGTCGATATCTTTGATTGCGAGCCTTCCCCCCTGCATGAGATAGGGACCCATAGCAGCAAAGGTAGATACGGGGTCAGGAAGATACTGGCTCACATTTGCGCTAAAGATCAAATCCGCCCTGCCCTGTGGGATTGGCAATTCTTCAAGCAGGGCACGTTTGTACTCTACTTGATGCCGGTACCAATGGTTGGCACTGCGGCCTTGTGCTGTCACCAAAGCCTCTGGCGAAATATCCACGCCTACAATATGCCCTCGTGGTCCAATGGCCCTTGCAAGCAATGGCGTCCATAAACCGGGACCGCAACCAGCATCGACAACAAAACATTCTTTTCTAATTGCAAGATCGCGAATCATTTGTTCGCGTTCGTATGCTTTACTTTGATGGTGTGTTTCCAACCATTCAATCGCATTAAGTGGAAGCCCACATTCGTTCATATGCACGACATCGTTTACTGCCATGACTATTTTCATCCCTATCATTTCCCTTGTAGTTGCGAAAAGCAGTTAATGTACTCTTCAGCACATGTGAATATTACCCGAAAATTTGCACTGTTACAACAATGTAGTACTTATAGACAACATTGTAAAGGACAAAAAATACAAACATGTTTAAGGGAACGTATTTTGTGTTTCAAAAGTTACATATGAAGGGAGCAAAGGAATATGTACATGCCCCATTAGCATCTGTTCATGCGTCTCTACCAGAGATTTTTGCTTTTGAGAGATTGCGCGTACTGGAGAAAATAGGTATACGAATGTTACAAATACGAAATGTTTGTTACGTGGTTTCTGTAAATTTGCTTCAAAAAGGTGTAACTAGTGTGTTATACTGTGCTACATAGCGATTTTGTAGAAACACGAATGTTTAAACTGCAAACGGAAGGAACATGTTCAGTGTCTATGGATAAGAACATACCGAAGCAGCCCAAGAAGAGAGGGCGTCCACTCAGCTCTAGAAAAAAGAAACTCGTTGAGGAATCGGATGAAGAGCTACAACAATCAATGAAAGACACAACCTTTGACGATGAACAAATAGCATATACACTCGTGGATGAAAAGCTTTCACATTTTAGCAGTTTGCTACGAAATATTCTTCATAGTGACCGTGCCGAGATTGCACGTGTGGCACGCGATTTGGACGTTGCCGAGATTACTATCTACCGTTGGATGAGTGGAAGCTCGGAGCCACGTGCAGTGCATCTAAAACGCTTGCCAGAGGTATTGGGAGAGCATCGTGGCAACATTACCTACGCCATCAACAAGACATTCCCCGGTGTACTCGATCCCCCCTCTCTTGGGATACGTGAGGTGAAGAAGGACATCTATCGACGCGTGCTTGATCTTGTGACTACCATACAAGAGGATGATGCACGCTCCTGGCAGGTGACGCAGGACATCTTTGAATATGCCCTCTTACATCTCGATTCTGACCGACGCGGCCTTGCCATCACCTATGCTAACCTCATGCCGCCCTATGAGGATGGTATTCACTCGCTACGTGAAGCCGCCATGCGTGGCAACTATCCCTGGCCGTTCAGCCTTGAAAGCCGGGCATACCTGGGGAGTACAACTCTTGCTGGTACCGCCGCAGCTCGACAACGCCTGCAAACGTGGGGCAATCTGAATAATGAGGAGCGTTTACAGGTTGATATCGACACGTTTGAACGTAGTGCCGCCGCCTGTCCTGTAATGTACGCCGGACGCATCTCCGGCGTGCTGATTGTTTCTAGCACACAAACGGGCTTCTTCGCAGACCCTATCGCACGGCAGGCGGTGAGTGAGTACGCTCAGTTACTCGCCCTCGCCCTTCCTGAGAAGGCTTTTTACCCTCACTCTCTTTTGCATTTACGACCAATGCCGGACGTGAAGTGGCAACGTGAGGAGATCGGGCGTGTTTACGTGAACCGCATTATTATATATGCACGCAAACATATGATTGCACGTCAGGAAGCAGAACAGCACGTCCTCAGGGAGATGGAACGTGAATTTGAGGAAAAAGGACGCAGCTTTAATGCTCGACAACAAACAGCGCTATTGCCCACAAACCAGGAAATTTACTAATATGATCCTCTACGGAATACCGCGCCAACGACGAAGATAAGTGCAATAAAACATATCCCCTGCGCTTATCTTCGCTTTCCGCGTACCCAATATACATATATACCGCTTTATTGCATTTCAGAAAGAATAAGGATAGTATACATAACATCTACTACGCCGCGCGGAAAGGACACTCTTCACTATGCCTGGTCTTTTTGTACGTTGTCTACTCTTCATCAGTTCCTACTTTCCGCTCTCAGTGATTTTCTCTATTCTACTCTGGGAAAAACACTTGTTCTGGGCCGTACTCATTCTACTCATCGGTCTGTCAGGTCTCGTTATCTTGCTACTCTACTTCTTATTGATTGTGCCACGCCGTACACGATCACATGAAACAGTTACCAGCCTGGAACGACATGATGGCGATGTGTTGAGTTACGTTGCCAGTTATCTCGTTCCTTTCGTGAGCCTCGACCTGACAGGCACACAGATATGGGCCGTTCTGGTGTTTCTTGTCGTTTTATTGATCATTTACGTTAATTCCAATATGATCTATATAAATCCGATGCTGAACATTCTGGGCTATCATCTCTACGAAATCACGATAGACCATAACGAAGCGTCTTTCTACCTTCTTACGCGCCAGCGGGTAGCACTACAGAGTCATATCCATGTCGTGCATATTGGCGACACAACATTTCTGCAGGTAAAATAATGTCTACAACGTATAGCGAAGGAGCTAACAACCTTATGATTGCTCCCTATAGCACAACTTTTGAAGATATTCTCTCGCAACCCTTTGAGGTACGCAATGGCGAAACAGGAAAAGATGTAAGCGACATCATTGTTTGCCTCGCCTCAACAATGTCAAATAATGAGGAGACGCTGGAATTTCGTCGTCTCGAACTCTCAAGGGACCTTGAAGGAAAGTTTCGTGAGAAGGTGCAAAAGTTTCTTACGAGCTATAGTAAAACGTGGCAGAGCGGTGGACGTGTTATCTATCCATATCAAGGCGATAGCAAGCCAGAGGACCACGAAGTTGAGTACGTCGATATGACCGCCACTAACTACGCATTCATCAAGGCACAGGTGCTGCCTATTCGGTCATACCAGGATAAACTCTCTTTTCAACAAAGTGATACAGCTTTTATACAGGGTTTACGCTTTTATGTAATTGTGGCGAAGCCAGTGCATAATCCACAAGATATAGTCTACTTGTATCGCTTCTACAACCAGAAGCAACTACTAGGCCAGTCACGTTTTTTTGGAGCCATTTGGCGCGGCAATAATGAATACGATCTTGTGAGCGAGCCGACGTTACTTTTCGATAATAATATAGATTGCGTCAGTCGTGGTGACGATCTGTTCATTTTCAAGAAGGATAACTTTCATTCGATTTTTCGCTTCTTAGAGGAGCTTGAGAAGTCGGTTACAGTTGCCGTGACAAGTATTCATACGCAACTTACGCAGATACGGGTTGCGGTCGATGGTTACGACGATTTCGTGAATGATTGTAAAAAGAACCGCTTGAAAATGGCGATGCTCAACAACATCGCGAAAAAGCCATATCTGAAAGACCTGACACCCGCGAAAATTCAGCGCGTCGTTGACCGTTTGGACAAAAACCTTGTCGGCGAAGCGTTTCTGACGGCATTTACGAAAGAGCAAAAACTGCTCTACGACGCAAAGCGTCCCTGGGTCTTGCTAAAGTTGCTGGGAGACAGCTATCTTTGGTCCGACATGACCGAGATTGGCTACGATGTAAACGCCAAACGCGAATTGTAGGGACCTGATGATGCTGTTTAAGAACCCAACGGGCGACCACAAGGGTCGCCCGTTCTCAAATTAAAATTTGCCCGTTCCCAAATGAAAGATTTCCCGTTCCTGAATTAAAAATAAAAGAGCATTATCAAGCCCCTACGAGTGGTTTCATTCGTATTACAAGAAAGAGCATGTTTGTGTAGGAGGAATTTATTTATGTATTGCGCTAAATGTGGGGCGCACAATCAGGATGGCGCACATTTTTGTCAGAATTGTGGGAGTGCGCTACAAGCACCAGACGCTGTGATGCAGCGACCGCCGATTGATCCCTACCCAATATATAACCAACAAGAGGTGCAAGCACCAGACCGTCGGAGTACCAGGAGTGCGAGACCCACAAGGACTTCTAAGATAGAGGACCCCTATAAAGATCAGATTAAACAACTCAAGCTTGAAATCAGGCAGATGAAGCTCTATCTGAAAGAGGTCAACACAAAGATGTCGGCGACACGATCACAGTACAACCAGACCTCAGCTTTTGTGCCCGAAGGTGTTTTCAAACGTGGTTACAAGTGGTTTGAGGATATGCGCTTGCTTGGCCCACAACAGCAGAAGCAACAGTTGCAACAACAAATTATTCAGCTTGAGCAAGAACTGATAGGTCTGCAACAAACGCAGATGCAATGGAAAATGGAAAACGAAGGATAATAATAGATGTGGAATGTCGTCAAGCTGGGTGGCATGCCACCCAGCTTGACGACATTCCACATCTATTATCTTTAATGGGCAAGGTGGAGCGTCATGCCTTGCATCGTTTGTTGCATCAGAAAATTCGTTACAGCTTGCGTATCGTGTGTCTCATTATACACGGTAATCTGGCGGTCGGCTCCTGTGCCATGCGGACTTTCTAGCAGGTCGCGCAGATAGTTAATCTCGCGTCGGCTACCAAGATCGTCGATCACATCTTCAACGAAGTCGAGCAGTTCTTCGATAGATTCGCGCATACTCAAGCGGCGCTCTTGGATAAAGTCAACCACCTCGGCATCGAGTCCATAGCGCATCGCTCGCCACTTGTTCTCTTCGATGAAATGACGTGGTAAGACGTGTGTTGTCATGTTATGTATATACATCCAGTGCAGTTTTGCCACTAGTGCCTGACAGAGGGCCACGATGCTTAATGTATCCTCGACGGTGGCGGGCATGTCGCAGATCCGAAACTCGATGGTGTTGAAGAAAGCGTGTGGACGCACATCCCACCAGATACGCTTGCCATTGTCGATACAGCCAGTACGTATCAGGTGTTCCACGTAGCCATCGAAGTCGCCCATAGAGGTGAATGTATCGGGAACGCCAGAGCGTGGAAAGCGTTTCCACACAACGGCGCGATACGATTTTGTGCCAGAAAAACGATCTGCCCAGAACGGCGAATTGGAGGAAATGGCGAGTAAGTGCGGGAGCCATGTACGAACTTGATTCATGAGAGGGATGGTGATAGAACGTTCTTCTATGCCCACATGCACATGTAGACCAAAGATCAGAATCGAGCGTCCCACGTCCTGATATTCCTCTTCCAGCAACTGATAGCGGTCATTGTGTGTACGTAGCTGGTCTTGCCAGTGTGCATTAGGATGGGTACCCGCGCTGATGAGTGCCAGACCATCTTCATCGACCAGTTGTGCGAGTGTAGTGCGGAGGCGTTGCACCTCGCGCCGTGCATCGTGCATCGTCGGGCATACATCGGTGACGAGTTCAACGGTTGATTGGAGCATCTCCGCCTTGATACTCTCTCCAAGTAGGGGTGTGCCTTTTTCCAGGATTGTATGAATATGCGAGGCAAGCTGACCAGTGTGTTTGTCCACCATCTGGAATTCTTCTTCGACTCCGAGCGTAAAACGTGGTTTCATGCAAGCACCTTTCAAAGAACGTCTTGTGAACATACGCTTAGCAGAACAGAAGTTTTTTCTCTACAGCTACAGAATTCGCGCTACTGGCTGTTCCTACAAAATCTGGGACTTATAGCGTACACAATATGGTATCCCCCAATGTCAAGACACAAAATGCCTGTAAGTAAGAGAGAACTCAACAATTCATGGTTGCATGGTTTCAGTGGTTGTAATAGACAGCAGCAGGAGTCAAATAACCCAATGATTGGTGC
>JAABUO010001572.1_pt1 | contig 29407 bp, 27 predicted proteins | sample 5559291 | NCBI WGS metagenome assembly JAABUO01 (sample SAMN10711878, study PRJNA513372) | rock metagenome | isolation source: Antarctica rocks | place: Antarctica: Victoria Land, Finger Mt sud | reverse complement strand
TGTCGAGGCCCACCGCGGGCGTGTCGGCGAAGCGCAAGACACGTTTCCATGTACGCCCGCCGTCATCCGTCGCATAGACGCTTGTCGTTGCGCGCCCGCATGCGACGGGCGGGGGCGAGGTTTGGTAGTAGAAGAGGCTGTAGCCGGCGGAGGAACTCAGCGCAATCCAACCCGTCGTGGGCGACGAGAAGGAGACGGCCCCAAGCAATGTGATAGCGGATGGGTCGGAGGGGGCCGGTATCCGCGAGGGCGGCCCCAGGCTCATGCTAGCGACAGAGATGAGGAACGCCGCGACGAGGGCGCGCATACCATCCACCTTTCTGCATGCGGGGAATGACAGCGGCAATCAACGAGGCTGCCTGATGATACACCGTTTGCCAATGGGTGGAGGATGACAGCGACGCGATGCTGGTGGTCAGGAGCGCCATGACCAGAGCTGTGACCAGCCCCATGACAGGCGGAGCCAGTTGCCGCGCCCCACTGTCTCGTGGCGACGCGCGCCGTGGGAGCGCACGCGCGCCGTGGGAGCGCACGCGCGCCGATCGGTCAGAAGCCGTTGGCGCGGGCGACGCGGCCCAGCCAGCGGGCGCTCGGCTTGACCGTTCGCCGCTGCGTGCGCCGATCGACCGCGATGAGGCCGAAGGTCGGGCGATAGCCCAGCGCCCACTCGAAGTTGTCCAGGGCCGACCAGTAGGTGTAGCCCCGCACGTCCACGCCGTCGCGCAGGCACGCCGCGACGCCGCGTAGCGCGCGCTCGACGTAGGCGCCGCGCCGGGTGTCGTCGTCCGTCGCGACGCCGTTCTCGGTCACGATCACGGGCAGGCTCGTGGCCGCGCTGGCGTAGCGGATCGTCGCTTCGAGCGCCTCCGGCCAGAACTCGTAATGCATCTGGGTGCGTTCCACGCCCTCCGCGGGCCCCAGCGGCCCGTCGGGGCCGAAGCGCTCGCGCGAGTAGGTCTGGACGCCGATGAAATCGTCGCCCCGCGTCGCCTCCAGGTAGACGTCCTGCAGGTCCCGGCGCATGCGCACGGCCGTCTCCTCGCCGCCGGGTCCCGCCTGAATGTCCTGCATGGCCAGGGTCAGCCCGACGGCGCAATCGCCCGGTCCAGACTTGATGGCGTCCACGGCGCGTCGATGCGCGGCCAGGATTGTCGCGCGCCCGCGCGCGGCGTCGGCGTAGAGGAACGGTGTGAACCGCGCGGGGCTGCTCTCCACCGCGCGCGCGGCCGCCGCATACCAGGGCGCCGTGCGAAAGGCGCGCAACTCCTCGACGCCGATGGCCGTCAGGAGCGGGCCGAGGTTGACCTCGTTCAGGGTGCAGGCCAACGGGATTAGGTCGCCGAGGTGGGCGGCCGCGCGCTCGCAGAAGCGAGCGAACTTCTCGGGCGTGGCCGCGTCCTCCCAGCCGCCGGCCGCGGCCAACCAGCGCGGCGAGGTGAAGTGGTGGAACGTGACCATCGGCGTGATGCCGTGCTCGTGACACGCCGCCAGGACGCGCCGATAGTGGTCGAGCGCGGCGAGCGAGAACGCGCCCTCTTCGGGCTCGATGCGCGACCACTCCAGCGAGAAGCGGTACATAGTGAAGCCCAGGTCCGCGAGCAGCGCGATGTCGTCGCGGTAGCGGTGGTACTGGTCGCAGGCGTCGCCCGACGGCTCGGCGTACGGGCCGCCGGGCGCGTGCTCCAATACCCAGTTGTCGTTGTACACGTTCCCGCCCTCCACCTGATGCGCGGCGGTGGCCGCAGCCCAGAGAAACGTGGGGGGGAAGGCTATCTCCATGATGGGTCGTCCTCCTCGCTAGTGTTTCGTCAGAGGGGTTGCTGTGTAGCGGACGTACCCACGACGGGGACCGCCGAGGGGCCGGCACGCTCTTGCCGCCCCCTCGGCGGTCCCCGTGGGCGCCCCGGCAAAGGGAGTCTCCTGAGTCCGCGCTCAGCCGCGGAGCATGTCCGCGTACCAGCGCCCGCTATCCTTGACGGTGCGCTGCTGGGTCTCGTAGTCGACGTAGACGACGCCGAAGCGCCTGTCGTAGCCTTCGGCCCACTCGAAGTTGTCCAGGAGTGACCACACGAAGTAGCCCTCCAGCGGCGCGCCGTCCGCGGCGGCGCGCGCCGCCGCCGCGAAGTGTGCCTCCAGGTACGCGCGCCGCCGCTCGTCATGGACACCGCCGTCGGGCGCGACCGCGTCGTCGAAGGCCGCGCCGTTCTCGGTGACGTACATGACGGGGGGAGCGTAGTCGCGGTGTACGCGCACCAGCAACTCGCGCAGTCCCTCCGGGTAGATCTCCCAGTCCATCGCGGTGCGGTCCGCCCCTTCGACGCGCACGGGCTCGCCTAAAGGGTTGCGCCCGGTCGGGTCGGCCGCGACGACGCCGCGCATGTAATAGTTGATGCCCAGGAAGTCCAGCGGGGCCTGAATCGTCTCCATATCGCCGGCCTGGATGTCGGGCGCGTGGCCGAAGCTCTCCAGCAGGTCGGAGGGATAGGCGCCCTTGAAAATGGGGTCGAGATACAGCCGGTTAGACAGCCCGTCGGAGAGACGCGCCGCCGCCTGGTCCTCGGGGCGATCCGTGGCGGGCTGGGCGGGCGTGAGGTTGAGCGTGACGCCGACGCGCGCGCCGGGGCTGTTGCGGCGCAACACAGGGACGGCCAGCCCATGCCCGCGCAGCAGCGTGTGCGTGGCGTCGATGGCGAGCGTGGGGTCTTGCAGGCCCGGCGCATGGACGCCCCACCCGTAGCCCAACCACGCCGAGCACCACGGCTCGTTGAGCGTGATCCAATCCGTGACGCGGTCGCCCAGCCGCCGCGACACCACGTCGACGTAGGCGGCGAACGCCTCGGCCGTCTCGCGCCCGGTCCAACCGCCCCAGCGATCCTGCAACGTCTGGGGCAGGTCCCAGTGGTAGAGCGTGGCGAAGGGCCGTATACCAGCCGCGAGCACCTCGTCGACCAATCGGTCGTAGAAGTCGAGTCCCCGGGCCTCGACCCTGCCGGTCCCCTCGGGCAGGATGCGCGGCCAGGCGATGGAGAAGCGGTAGGAGCGCAGGTCCAGGCCCTTCATCAGGGCCACGTCCTGGGGATAGCGGTGGTAGTGGTCGCAGGCCGGATCGCCGGTGTCGCCGTTCTTGACTTTGCCCGGCGTCGCGCAGAAGCGGTCCCAGATCGACTCGCCGCGCCCGTCCTCGTGGGTCGCGCCCTCGATCTGGAACGACGCGGTGGCGGCGCCCCACAGGAAATCGGCGGGCATACCCATTCTCGCGGTTGCCATGTGTCGTGTCCTTTCCACGTCCTATGTCTTGTGTCTCATGCCAGGTCTTTCGCATACGTCAGTTCAATGCGCTCCGCGTCATCGCGCACCCACATCTCCACCGTGATTCGCCGTTGCGGCGGCAGGTCGCGGTTTAACAAGGCCACGACCGCGGCACGGTCGAAAGAAACGAAAGGACGAACACCGGCGTTAGATGACGACGCTACGCGCGTCATAGCGTCGTATCGGGCGCATCGGCGAAGAAAGCGGCGACGGCCGTGCGTATGGGCAGCGTCGGCGAAACAAGATCGTCGTCGGGGGCGACGCGCTGGCTGTGCGCGAAGTCGCCCAACAAGGCGTCCGGTTCGGTATAGACCAGCGCGTCCCGGCTCGCCGGCCGCACGATCCAATACTCAGGGACGCCCGCGCGCGCGTACGCCTTACGCTTCACATCGGTGTCCATAGCGGGATTACTGGGCGAGAGTATCTCGACGAGGAGCGCGGGGACGCCCTCGACACGACGGTCGCGGATGATGCCCATGTCCTCGCGGCGGATAACCAGCAGATCCGGCTGCACGGGATCGCAACCGGGCATGAAGACGCCCAACGGCGCCCAGATGGTCAGCCCTACGCCTACGATATCAATCTGGGCATAGAGCGTGAGGAAGATTTGCCGGATAATCCACTGGTGGAAAAAGCTGGGCGCCGTCGACATATGCAGCACACCCCCAATGACTTCGTAGCGGTTGCCGTCATCCGGTAGTGTTTCCCAGCGCGCCCGGTCCCACGTCGCATCGTGCGAACGCAAGGCCAACTCAGGAACAGTGACCATAGATGTTAAACCTCCCTCGCGCGGTCGTGCCCTACCACCATTTTACTCGCCACTCGCCACTCGCCACTCGCCACTCGCCACTCGCCACTCGCCACTCGCCACTCGCCACTCGTCACTCGTCACTCGTCACTCGTCACTCGTCACTCGTCACTGCGCCGCGTAGCAGCGCACGAGGTGGCCCGGCGCGACCTCGGTAACCTCGGGCGTGCGCTCGGTGCAGATGGGCATGACCAGCGGGCAGCGCGGCGCGAAGCGGCAGCCCGGCTTGGGGTTGATGATGGTCGGGATCTCGCCGCGCGTCTCCACGCGCGTCTTGGCCATGGCCGGGTTCGGCGCGGCCGAGATGAGCAGGCGCGTGTAGGGGTGGCGCGGATCGTCCATCAACTCGGCGCTGGACGCCTTCTCCATCAGATGCCCGGCGTAGAGCACCATCGTCTCGTCGGCGATGTAGCGCGCGCTGGCCAGATCGTGCGTGATGTAGAGATAGGCGATCCCGCGCTCGTCCTTGAGCCGCTTCATCAAGTTCAGGATGCCCATGCGGATGGACACGTCGAGCATGCTGATCGGCTCGTCGGCCAGGATGACCTCGGGGTCGACCGCCAGGGCGCAGGCGATGGCCACGCGCTGCCGCTGGCCGCCCGAGAGCTCGTGCGGGTACTTCGCGGCGTACTCAGCGGCCGGCTCCAGTCCCACCGTGCGCAGCAAGGTGTCGATCTCCTGTTCCTGCTCCGCCCCGCGCAGCCCTTTGTGGACGGCCAGGGGGCGCGACAGGTGGTAGCCCACCGTTTGCACGGGATTCAGGGAGCTGAACGGATCCTGGAAAATCATCTGCACGTCGCCCCGGTAGGCGAGGACGGCGCGGCGGTTCTGATGGGACAGGGCGTCGTGACCTTTAAGGAACACCTGGCCCTTCGTCACGGGATACAGCCGCGCCAGCAGGCGCGCGATAGTGCTTTTGCCGCTGCCGCTCTCGCCCACGAGCGCGAGGATGCGTCCCTTCTCCAGCGCGAAGGTGACGTCGTCGACCGCGTGTACGTAGCGCCCCTCGCCACCGAGGCCGAAAGGTCCACCGCCGCCCGCGCGGAACCATTTGGTCAGCCCCCGCACCTCCATCACCGGGGCCTGTGACTGTTGCATTACTATTCCTCTAGCTATTCGGATATAGGTGGCAGGCCACCTGGCCTCCCTTACCGCTGTCGCGCAGCGCCGGTTCGGTCTGTATACAGGCCGTCATGGCGTGCGGGCAGCGCGGGTGAAAGCGGCAGCCGGCCGGCGGCGCGATCAGGTTGGGCGGCGAGCCCGGAATGCCCGCCAGTTCCCGCCGCGGCCCGGTCAGCGCGGGGAAGCTATTCATCAGCCCGACCGTATAGGGGTGTTCGGGATGGTTGAACAGCGCGAGTGAGGGGGCCAGTTCCGCGATCCTGCCGGCGTACATGATGGCGATGCGGTCGCTGAACTCGACCAGCAGCGAGAGGTCGTGCGTGATGAACAGGATCGAGAAGCCGAACTGCTGTTTGAGGTCCTCGATCTGCTGCATAATCTCCTTCTGCACCACCACGTCGAGCGCGGTCGTCGGCTCGTCCATGATGATGAGGTCGGGGTTGAGCGCGAGCGCCATGGCGATCACGGCGCGCTGGCGCATGCCGCCGGAGAGTTCGTGCGGGTAGCTTTTGAGGCGGGCGCGCTCGATGCCGACGATGCGCAGCAACTCGCCGCCGCGCTCGAGCGCCTCGCTCTTGCTCATTTTGGTGTGTGCCCGCAGCGTGTCGACGAAGTGCGCGCCGATGGTGATGACTGGGTTGAGCGCGTTCATGGCGCTCTGCGAGACGATGCTGACGCGGCTCCAGCGAAAGCGCCGCATCTCGTCGGCGTCCATCGCCATGATGTCCCGGCCGTCGAACAGAACCTGTCCGCTCGCGATATAGGCGGGCGGCTTGAGCAGGCGCGTGATGGCGTTGGCCACGGTGCTCTTGCCGCAGCCTGATTCGCCGGCCAGGCCCAGGATCTCGCCCTTACGCAGGCTGAACGAGACACCCTGGACGGCGCGCACGGGTCCGCGCGCCGTGGGGTAATGCACGTGCAGGTCGCGCACCTCGAGCAGCGGCGCGCCCGCCGGGACAGCGGCGGCGATGGCGTCGACGGGGGCGACGTTAGTAGCGGCTTGTTCGAGCGTCATCGCGCCGCCACCTTTCCGGACGAGGCGACCGCCACCGGCGGCACGGCATCGCGGGGGATCTTGACCTTTTCGGTGCGCAGACGCGGGTTGCTGATCTCGTCGATGCCGAAGTTGATCAGCGCGCAGGCCGTCCCGACCAACGCGATGGCCAGGCCGGGCGGGACGAAGAGCCACCAGGCGTCGACCTGCAAGGCGGAGGCGTTCTGCGCCCAGTACAGCATGCTGAACCAGCTGACCTGGCTCAGGTTGCCGTAGCCCAGGAAAACGAGCGCGGCCGATGTCCCCAGGGCGAAGAGCACCGTCCCGATGAACCCGCTGACCACCAGGCTGATCATGTTGGGCAGGATATCGCGAAGCACGATACGCATGCTCGACTCGCCGCGCACGACGGACGCCTGGATGAAGTCTTTCTGCCGCAGGCTCATGGCCTGGCTGCGCAGCACGCGCGCGCCGAAGGCCCAGCCGGTCAAACCGAGGATGAGTACGATGGGCACGTAATCGTTCTTGGCCTGGATGAACGACGTCAGGACAATGATCAGCGGAAAGCTCGGGATGACCAGCACGACGTTGGTAATGAGCATCAGCGTCTCGTCGACCCAGCCGCCGAAGTAACCGGCGCTCAGGCCGACGACGATGGCAAGCGCCGTCGCGATCACGCCGACCGAGAAGCAGATGAGCAGCGCCGTGCGCGTCCCGTTCACCAGTTCCAGGAAGATGTCACGGCCCTGTTGATCGGTGCCGAGCCAGTGCATGGCCGAGGGCGCCTGCTGCGGTTTGACGGTAAAGTCGCCGGCGTTGGGGTCGCCCTGCCAGATGAGCGGGCCGAATATGGCCACGAGCACGAAGAAGACGAGGATGGCTACGCCCACCGCCGCCTTGCGGTCGGATAGGATCAGGCCTACCCAGCGCGGCATGGATCGGCCGCCGCGGCGCTGCTTTGTCACGGGCACGATCGGCGTCCCGCCCGTCCCGGTTAACCCCGCGCTTACATCGGTCGTCGCATGAACGTCCATGGGCAGATCCTCCTTTCAGGACAGGTTACGCCGCGCGCGCGCGCGGGTCAAGGCGCGCGTAGACGAGGTCGGCGGCCAGGTTCGCCAGCAGGACGCAGACCGTGATGACGAGCAGCAGGGTCTGGATGACGGGATAGTCCTGCACGCCGATCGACTGCGCCATGAGCAGGCCCACGCCGGGGTAGCTGAAGACGCTTTCGATGAGGATCTGTCCGCCGACCAGATAGCCCAGGCTCAACGCGAACCCGGTGATCTGGGGCAGGAGCGCGTTGCGCGCCGCGTAGCCCAGCATCACACGGCGGTCGGGCAGACCGCGCGCCTGAGCCATCGTAATGTAGTCCTCGGAGAGGACGTTGATCATCGTGTTGCGCATGCCCAGCAGCCAGCCGCCGACGGCGACCAGGACCAGTGAGAAAGCCGGCAATATGGCGTGCGAGAGAACGTCGCCCGCGAATGCCAGGGACAGGTTCGGTTGCGCGCTGTCGCTGAAGGCATGGTTGATCGGGAACAGGCTAAGCTTGAAGCCCAGGAAGTACAGCAGCAGCAGGGCCAGGAAAAAGAAGGGGAAGCTGCTGGTCAGCAGCGCCAGGGGGGGCAGCAGGCTGTCTAGAATGCCCCCGCGCCGCCAGGCGGCCAGAATGCCGATGCCGGTCCCCAATACGAACGCGATGATCGAGGCCAGGCCGACGAGAAAGATCGTCCAGGGCAGGCTCTGCACGACGATGGTCGAGACGTTGTTGGGGAATTGGTTGAAAGAGACGCCGAAGTTGCCATGGACTAGATTGCCCAGGTAGTGCCAGTATTGCAGGGGCAGCGGATCGGTGGACAGGCCGAGCGAGGCCGCGATGATGCGGAAGGCGTTGGGGTTGTTCTGGAACTGCTGCGCGTGCGTGGCGTAGATGGCCGCGGCCGGGTTGCCCGGCATCACCCGCGGAATAAAGAAGTCGAGCGTGATCGCGGCCCAGAGGGCGACCGCGTAGAACAGCAGGCGGCGAATGACAAAGCGCAATTGGCACGTCCTTTAGGCCTCACGGGCAGGAGGGGTATGCCTCACGGGCAGAGGGAACGGCGTGCTGGACGGGGACGCGGGGAGGCGCACACCCCCCCGCGTCCCCGTCCAGCACGGGCTATACGTTAGTGTGACGGCTTCAGATGGGTCAGGACGATCAGACGCATCGGCGTCGCATCGGGGCTCCCGTCCGCGTAGTAGTTGCTGGCGGTTGGGAAGCCGGTGTAGTTGGTCGTGTTGTAGTTCTCCTTGATCAGGCCGTTGAGCATGGGGATAACCGGCAGATCCTGGACGAAGATCCGCTGCATTTGATTGGCCAGCGCGTGTTGCTGCGCTGAGTCGGTGGTGGTGCGGAACTTGGCGAACAGCGCGTTCATCTGTGGGTTCTGGTAGCGCGTCCAGTTATCGCCGTTGGGGGCGATGGTCCCGACCGGCATGTACTCGGTCGTGCCCATCATCTGGTAGTAGTAGTCGTACGGCGACTGGTTGCCGTAGCTCCAGACTGTCACCACGGGATAGACGCCCTTCTGCACCTGGACGTACCAGGCGCCGTACGTCGCGATGGCCCGCGGCGACGCGTCGATGCCCAGGACCTTGAAGTTTTGGGCCAGCACCTGCTGAATGCCCACGAAGTCCGAGAAGCCGGCGACGACGGGGAGGTCGAACGCGACGGGCTGACCCTTGGGATCGATCAACTTGCCGCCCTGCATCTTGAAGCCGGCCTTCATCAGCATGGCCCGCGCCGCTTGGGGATTGTACTGCGCCAGGGTGTTGGGGATGCTCTTGTCGACCCACGTCGGGAAGGCCCCGCTGAGCCCCGTGACGTTGGTCGGCGCCGTGTAGCCGTACTCGGCGTTGACGTTGAGCGCCTGGCGGTTAATGGCCATGCTCAGCGCCTTGCGGAAGACGGGCAGGTTGTAGGGGTACTTGGTCGCCGTCACGTAGAGCGTGGTGGGCGTGTCGCGCGGGGCGTAGTAGTGGTGGTAGTTGGGGTTCTTGGCGTCGTAGACCTTCTCGACGTTGTTGATGAAGTCGCCGGACCAGTCGACCTGACCCGACTCAAGCGCGAGCGCCGACGCGTCGTTGCTCTGGAAACCGATGTAGCGGAGCGCGTCGACCTTCAGGTTGGCCGCGTTCCAGTAGTAGGGGTTGCGGCCCAACTCATAGCTCTGCGCCGAGAAGCTCTTGACCTGCGTGAACGGCCCGGTCCCGACCGGGTTGGCGTCGGCGTAGGTCAGCGGATTCTTGATCTTGGACCAGACGTGCGCGGGCAGGATGAACAGGTTGTCCACGATCTGGCCGAAGGTGGTGACGTTCGCCTGCTTGAAGTGGATCGACACGGTGTTGCCGGTGGCGGACACGCCGGTGGCCAGGCCGGTGGCGCCCCACAGACCCACCTGATCGAGGGCCGTGTTCGTCTTACCCAGGTTCATGGTGAAGAGCACGTCGTTGGCCGAGAACGACTGGCCGTCGGACCACTTCACCCCTGGACGTATCGTAAAGGTGAGCGTCTTGAGGTCCTTGCTGAAGGTGTACGACGTCGCCAGCCAGGGCGTCTGCTTGCCGTTGGCGGTGGGGTCGACGACGTAGAGAGGCTCCAGGACCGCGGCCTTCACCGCGGCGAGGACTTGCGTGAGCGAGAAAAGATTGAAGTTGCGGATGTAGCTGCTCGACGATTGCCCGATCGTGAGCGGGCGCAAGGCGGCGTGGGGGCGCGCGGCCTGGGCGGGGGCGACGACGGCGCTCGCGGCCAGCGCCGCGCACAGCGCGGCCGGCGCGACGATCTTCGCCGACTTCAATAGAGCCATGGATGACACTCCTCGATGAGTTAGGTTCCGACGCGCGATCGACGGCGTCGGGCGGATGAAAAAGCGACGTATAGCGGTCGCGATCTAGGCCTGCTATGACCATGTGATCGTGGGTCGTGGCTGTGCGCCTCCTTTCGAGGGAACGCGGACGGCGGCGAGCGGTTCCCCGCTGTCGCGGCGGGTCGTCCAAGCGGGGCGCCTGTGGACACTGCTTGGCCTCCTTCTACTCTGACACAACACACATGTACGGGTAATGAACGGGGAACCGCATAGCGCCGCCGAAGTATCGGTAGCGGTTACGGTCGCGGAACTGTTGATTGGGAAGGTACCACACCTATGTCGGCTTGTCAACACCCTCGCACGCGTTCAACCGCGCCCGAACGCGGGGTGCGTCGGTGTTGACAAACGCGGGGCGCGCGTGCTATCGTCGCAGATGCATGCGCTGGTGACCGGGAATAGACCGATAGCGGTACCGGAAAACTAGGACCGACCGACGGACGCGGCGATAGACGGACGCGGCCGTAAGCCACAACGGCCGGTAACGATACTGCTCGCGCGCGATAGCCGTTGAAGGGGCCTGCGCATCATAATAATAGGGGCGGCATGAAAGACACGTTGGACGGGCACGCGGCGGGATCGCGCATGGTGATCAAGGATATCGCGGCGCTCGCGGGCGTCTCGGTCGCCACGGTCTCGCGCGTGCTCAACGAGCGGCCCGACGTCTCGCCCTCCACCCGGAACCTGGTGCTGCGGCACATCCGTGAGCGCGGTTTCGTGACCAGCCGCAATGCGCGGGCGCTGGCCGGCGCGCGCACCGGCCTCATCGGGCTCACCGTCCCGTATATGGTCGACAACTACTTCGCGCAGATCCTGGCCGGCGTGACCGAGGCGGTCTACGAGCGCGACGCGCGGTTGGTGGTCTGCCCGACGCGCTTCGAACACGACCGCGAAGTGTCGCTGCTCGAACGGCTGATGCACGGCACGACCGACGGCGCCCTCCTGATCTTGCCGTCCGAGACATCGGCCGAGCTCACGGCGCTGCACCGGCAGGGCTACCCGTTCGTCGTCGTCGACCCGTCCGTCCCGCTGGACGAGGAGATCCCCGTCGTGGCCGCCGCCAACTGGGCCGGCGCCAAGTCGGCCGCCGCGCACCTGATCGCCCTCGGCCACCGGCGCATCGGCGTCATCATGGGACGAAAGATCGAGAACGCGAGCAGCGACCGCGTGGCCGGCTATCACTCGGCGCTCCTCGACGCGGGACTCCCGGCCGACCCCGCGTTGGTCGTGGAGTCCGATTTCAGCGTCGACGGCGGGCGCCGCGCCGCGCACGAGCTTCTGGCGTGTCCCGCGGCGCCGACGGCTATCTTCGCGTTCAACGACAACATGGCCGTGGGCGCGGTGCGCGCCGCGCGTGAGCGCGGCCTCGACGTGCCCGAAGACCTCTCGGTGGTGGGCTTCGACGACGTCGAGTTGGCCGCCGTGGTGACGCCGGCCCTCACCACGGTGCGCCAGCCGCTCCAGGAGTTGGGCCGCGTCGCGGCTGGCGTGCTCTATCGCCTGCTCGACGGCCAGCCGCTCGACGTGACGCGCATCGAACTGTCCACGCGTCTGACCGTGCGCGCCTCGACGGCGGCGCCCGGCGGGTCACACGCGGGATCGTAAGCTCTCGGCGCGCGTGTCTGTTGTGCCGGCCCTTTGTACTGGCGCGCTCCGCGCGCGGTCTTGACAATCAGCGCGCGGAGAAGGTACCGTAGAATATGTAAGGGCTTACTTTTCTTACGCAGTTCTTACAACTCTTGTGGGGGGTGTGGTGATCGTGCCGACGGGCTATAACGAGGAACGCGCCGAGAGCGGTCATCCGACCATCTACACCGTGGCCGAGCGCGCGGGGGTATCGATCGCCACCGTGTCGCGCGCCGTCGCCAATAGCCCGAGCGTGCGCCCCCGCACGCGCGAGCGGGTACGCCAGGCGGCGCGCGAACTGGGCTGGCAAGCGCCGCACGAACGTCCCGCGCGAGAGGGGGCGACGCGGACCCTGGCGCTGGTCTTCCACGATATCGATGGCCCGTTCTACCTGGAGGTCGTGCGCGCGGTCGAGTTCGCCGCGGCCGAACGTGGCTACCACGTGACGATCCTCGCGGCGGGCGCGCGCCGGGGACAGGCGTCCGCCGTGGAGTTGGTGGGCAAGGTGGACGGCATGATCGTGATGCCCACCGCGCTGTCCGACGAGGAGATTGGACGGCTCCAGCGCCGGGTTGTCCCCCTCGTGCTGGTCAATCACGCGGCCCGGCTGCCGGGGCCGGGGGTCGATACGATCCTGACCATGAATCGCGAGGGCGCGTACCAGGCGACAGACCATCTACTGTCGCACGGATACGGTCGTGTGGCCCTGATCGCGGGACCAGTCGATTCGACAGAAGCCCATGAAAGAGAGGAGGGATACCGCCAGGCGCTCACGCGGTACGCGCTTCCGTTCGACGACACGCTGGTCGTCCGCGGAGACTTTCGCCAACCCGGCGGCTACGCGGCCATGAATCGGTTGCTCGCCATACCCACGCCGCCCCGCGCTGTCTTCGTCGCCAACGACGAGATGGCGTTTGGCGTGCTGGAAGCCATTAAGGGCCGGGGGCTGCGTATCCCCGAGGATGTCGCGGTCGCTGGCTTCGACGACATTCCCCTGGCGGCCCATCTCCGGCCCGCGCTCACCACCGTGCGCCAGCCGTTGAAGGACGTGGCCCGGCTGGCCGTGGAGCGGTTGCTCGCGCGCCTCGCCGGGGACCGGGCCGCGCCGGAAACGATGGCGTTGCTGGCCACACTAGTGCTACGCCGCTCGTGCGGCTGTGGTACGGCGGACCACGCCTAACGATAACGCGGAGAACAGAACAGAGAGAGCGACACGACAGCGTTTCAGCATAGTCTGACGAGACAATCATCGAGGAGGATGTGATGTCTATGAAAAGGGTCGACACGCGGCGCCCCCGCTTCTGGCGCGCCGCCTACGCCGCCTTCCTGGTCGCCCTATTAGCCTCGCTCACCATGACCGTGCAGCCGTCGCACGCGCGCGCCGACAACGGCGGCAATGGCGGCGGGCAAGGCGCCAACGGGAACGGCGACAATGGGCACGGGCACGGCGGCGGGGTGCTCAACTCGCGGCAACGCGCCGTGCTCTACGGCATTGCCCGCGACACCTGGAACTTCTACCGCGCCGACGTCGACCCGACCACGCATCTGCCGCTGGACAACCTCACATACAAGAACGATCAGGTAACGACGCGCGGCGCCTACACCTCGGCCGCCAATATCGGTGTCTACCTCTGGGCCGTGGTGGCCGCCCAGGATCTCGGCCTCATCAGCCATGCGGAGGCGCGCGACCAACTCACGGCGACGCTGACCGAGGTCAGCCACCTGAAGCGGGACAACGGGTTTCTGTACCAATGGTACGACACCACCACCGGGAACACGATCCTCAACCCCGGCCAGGCGGACTGTTCGACGGAGCCGAACCCGACGTTCGATAACTGCTACTTTATATCCAACGTCGATAACGGTTGGTACGCGTCGGGTCTGGTTGTCGTACGCAACGCCATGCCCGAGTTGAGTTCCCTGGCGAATAGTCTCCTGGGGGCGATGAACTTTGGGCTCTTCTACGACAATCGACCGCAGACGCCGTGTAACGTCAACACGGCCATAACGGGCAATCAGCCGACGGGACAAATGTTCGGCGGCTACTATGTCGACCAGCCCGTCGACCAGGGTGACAATTGGAAACACTACTACCACAACGGCGCCCTGTACAGCGACCCGCGCATCTCGGCCTACATGGGTATGGGCCTGCGCCAGATGCCCGGCGATGTGTGGTGGCGCAGTTGGCGCACGCTCCCGCCCAAGCAATGCTCGACCGATCCCGACTTCTCCTGGCAGGGGCAATGGCCGGTGCCGGGCTACTGGCAGATGTACACCGATCCGCAGTCGGGCAAGAAATTCAACGTCTGGGAAGGGCACTACACCTATCCCGGGTCCGATCTCACCTTCATACCGACATACGCGGCCGGCATGTTCGAGGGCTTGATGGTTAACCTGGTCGTGCCCGAAACCTCCTGGGGACTCCACAGTTTCGGCCTGGCCGACCAACGGTTGGCGCAGGTACAGGCAAAGTATGCCACCGAAGCGTTGCACTACCCGGTCTGGGGCATGTCCCCGTCCAGCACGCCCGACGATACGGGAGGGTATAACACCTACGGGGCCGAGGGGCGAACGCTTCCTCTCCACCACTGGCTGTCCCAATGCACCGGCACCGGCTCTCCAATGTTCCCCGCTTGCGCCACGGAGGACACGGTGACCCCGCACGCGTCCTTCATCGCCCTGGATGTCCTGCCGCGGCGGGCCTACGCCAACATCCAGGCCCTGCGCACGCTCTCCCCCGACATCTATAGGGCGGATGGCGGCTTCTACGACGCCGTCAATCCGACGACGAAGCAGGTCGGCCATCGCGATCTGGTGCTCGACCAGTCCATGATCATGGCGGCGCTTGACAACGCCCTCAACGACGGGGCGTTGCAGCAGCACTTCGCGCATGATCCAGTCTCGTGGGCGGCGCACCTCTATCTCTCGTACGAGAAGATGTCGATTGCCGGGGCTAACGAGGGTGGGAACCAAAACGGGTAGGCGTCTACTCGCCTGGCAAGGCTGAAAGGGACAGGTCGCGCGATCCCCGTGGGCATGGCCCCGCCCATCTGTTTGAACAGGGCTTGACGGACGACTAGACGCCGGGGCAGGGGTGGAAACCTCTGCCCCGGCGTTTCCCTTTTCCATGTGCTCGCGCGACACACGTATCATAGAGAGGGATGGCAGGGACAAGAGCAGGGTAGAGCGGGAGGCGCGTGTGACGGACGACGAGCGGCGGGTTGATGGGGCGGTCGAGGCAGGTATGGCGCCGGACGTGGCGGGCGAGGGCCTCGGGGTCGAGGAAGCGGGCACGGGGCCCTCGCCCACGGCGCTGCCGGAGGGGCCGGCGCTGGTGATCGCCGCCCACCCCGACGACCCCGACTTCGGTTGCGGCGCCACGATGGCGCGGCTGGTCCGGGAGGGGCGCCGCGTCGCGGTCGTCGTCGTGACCGACGGGACCGAGGGGGGTGAGGACCCATCGGTCCCCGACGCGGAGCTGCGCGGCCGGCGCGAGGCCGAGCAGCGCGCCGCGCTGTCCGAGCTCGGCGTCGACGCCGCCGACGTCGTGTTCCTGCGCCAACCCGACGGGCGGCTGGAGCCGACGCTGGAGCTGCGGCGCGCGCTGACGCGCCTCATCCGCCGCTATCGCCCGGCCACCGTCTTCACGCACGACCCGACGGCCCACCTGTTCGACGGCTACATCAACCACCCCGACCACCGCGCGGCCGGCGCGGCCGCCCTCGACGCCGTCTTCCCGGCGTCCGGGAACCCGCGCTCCTTCCGCGAGTTGCTCGACGAGGGGCTGGCCGCCCACAAGGTGCGGTCCGTATACCTCTTCTATACCGCGCGCCCCAACGCCTGGGTCGACGTCGCGGGCGAGCCCCTGGAGCGCAAGATCACAGGGCTGGGCCGCCACGAGAGCCAGCTCGACTCGTCGTGGGACTACGCCGCCGCGCTGCGCACGGAGGCAGCGCGGATCGGGGAGGAGCAGGGCCTGGCGGCGGCGGAGGGCTTCCGGCGCATCACCCTGGGCGAGTGAGCGGGGACGGGGTTCGGCTGCGGCGCGCTCATGCTAGCCCTCCGCGCGACGATATAGTACTCGCCCCAGGCGGGATCGCGCGCCTAGTCCGCCGGGGGGTGATCGGCGGCGGGCGGGGGCAGGAGGCGGCGGAGGGCGTCGAGGCAGAGGCGGCGCATGCGGGCGGCGTCGAGCCCTGGGTTGCCCAGGGTCGCCTGCACCGCCAGGCCGTCGATGAGGGCGGCGAGTTGGGCCGCCGCGGCGTCGACCTCGACGGGCGCGACCTCGCCGGCCGCGAACTCGCCGGCCGCGAACTCGCCGGCCGCGACGCCGTCGGCGATGATGCGCGCCAGGAAAGCCGTCCAGCGCCGGTGCTGGCGTTCGCTCACCGCGCGCAGCCGCTCGTTGCGCGTGGCCTCGCCCCAGAACGTCAGCCAGAGGCGCCACTCGTCGCGTACCTCGTCGCTCGCGGGCAGACTGGCCTCGACCAGCCGCTCCAGGCGCTCGCGCGCGCTCGACGCGCCGGCCAGCGCCGCGCGCAAGGCCAGGCCGGTGTCCTGCACCTTCCCCAGGAGGGCGGCCTCCAGGACGCTGTCCTTGTCGCCGAAGTAATGGACCACCGTGCCGGTGCTCACGCCCGCCGCCGCCGCCACGTCGCGTACCGTCACCCGCTCGTAGCCCTGGGCGACGATGCAGGCGCGCGCTGCCCGCAAGACCTGCGCGCGGCGCGCGGCCTCGTGTACTCCCGCCCTCGGTGGCATCCGCCCGTTCCCCTCTTTGCCTGCTCTGTCTCTTCGCCCTCTTCGTCCTCGGTATACCATGCGCCAGGGTTGTGTCATGCGCGCCCGCGCCCCGGTTCGTCGGGGCGCCTGGCCCGCGCCCCTTGTGGGCCCGCGTCCATGTGCGGGAGGGATGTTCGACTGGGGTGTGATGGCGACACTCGTGCGTGACAACGTGTCCGTTCTCGCCGTGGCGCATCTGCCGATGACCGGGAAGACCTACACCGCAATCCGCGGCGCCGGAGCGTTTCTGGACGGCGTTCGGCTGCATCCATCGGCCAAGACGGACCTCACGGCAGCGCTCGTCGGGACCGGCCAGGCCAGGCCAGGTGAGAGCCACGAGACCCACCAGCGGCTCGGCCAGTCCGTCACCGCCATGCTGGACGCCGCACTCGTGGTCCGCGTGTCGGCGCCCGCCACCGTGCAGCTGCTCCGCATCGCATCCGGACACATGGACGTCTTCTGGCAGTTCAGCCAGGTTCGTTCCGGCCTGCTAGCCGGCGCCCTACTCGTCGAGGAAGCCAGCGGAACCGTCACCGACACCCGCGGCCGCCCATGGAACCTCACGAGCCACGATGTCTTGGCCAGCGCGCCCGGCCTACACGCCGCCGCCGTCAATGCGCTGTCCGTCCCAGCGGAGGCGCCCTTGCACGCGTGCCTCACCCCTGGCCGCGGGCTTCTCGCCACATGGTGGTCACCTCAGGGCCGCCGGGCAGCGTGAAGGTGGACCGCGGCCGGAATCCGTAGCGTTCATAGAGCGCGACGTTGGCCGGGTTACTCGCCTCAAGATAGGCGGGCACGTCGTCCTCGTCCGCGCGGGTCAGGGTCTGCTTCAGCAACGCCAGCCCGACTCCTTTCCCCCGGTGGGCCGGGTCGGTCCCGAGCAGGCTCAGATAGTAGTGCTCGACCTCATGCGGATGCGCCCGCTCGAACGCGTCGCCGGCGCCGATGACACGCGGGGCATCCTCAGGACCGAGCAGCTCGACGAGAAGCGGCTCGACCCGCGCCTCCTGGGCGGGCGAAAGGTCCGTGCCCCTCGGCGGGATCCACACGGCAGCCGCCGTCTCGTCGGCGTTGAGCCAGACCGATGGGTAGCGCGCGGCTCCCTCGACATAGAGCCGCCAGAACCGTCTGTGCTGCGCGCGGCGCAGGTCCGGGTCTGGGAAGGCCCACGACCACACCGGATCGTCGTAGAACGCGCCGACCATGATCTCCACGACCCGATCCAGGTCACTGGGACCGGCGACCCTCGCGCCCCGCACTCCGTCCGTGCTCATACCTGTCCCTTTGGTTGTCGTCTAGCCACCTGCACGATAAAGTTCTGTATCTCGCACTAGAGCGAGGCGTCCGTCCGCCCGAAGCGGGCGCTGCCACCGGTCGCGATGGTCACGCAGACAATGGCCAGGAGGCCCCGGACGCCGATCGCCTCGCCCAACATCACGACGCCGATGAGGGCGCCGACCGCCGGCTCCACGCTCATGAGCACCCCGAACACCCGCGCGGGCAACCGCTTGAGCGCCGCGTGCTCCAGTGAAAACGGGATGGCGGTGGACAACAGGGCGACGCCCACGCCGGCGAGCAGGAGGTGGGGCTGGCCTCGTATAGCTCCGCCCGTCCCCACGCCGAGGGGCAGCACCGCGAACGCGGCGACGGCCATGGCGAGGGCTAATCCCGCGTTCCCGGGGAACGCGCGCCCGACGCGGACATTGAGCAGGATGTAGCCGGCCCAGCCGCCCCCCGCGAGGAGCGCGAGCGCCACGCCCCGCGGGTCGAGCGCCGCCTGGCCCGTGGGGAGAGGGGCCAGCAGGACGATCCCCACGGCCGCCAGCCCCCCCCACAGCAGGTCGCGCTGGCGGCGCGACCCGGCCAGCGCGACCCCCAGCGGGCCAACGAACTCCAGGGTCACGGCGATGCCGAGCGGGAGCCGCGCGAGGGCGGCATAGAAAGCGGTGTTCATCACGGCGATAACCAACCCGAACAGAATGACGGCCCCATAATCGGCGCGGACGTGCCCACGTAGCCGCGGACGCTGTACGGCGAGCAGCACGAGAGCGGCGATACCGATGCGCAGGAAGACCACGCCGCCCGGCCCCAGTGCGGGGAAGAGACCTTTGGCCAGGGCAGCGCCAACCTGGACGGAGAGGATCGCGAGAAGGGCAAGGCTGGTCGGAGGCACGGCCCCGGCGAGGGCGCGTGCGCGCCCGATCGAGCGCGCCACAGGCGCAGGCGCCGCCCTACGTGCGCCCCGCACAAGCGCCGACTTTTGTGGTGGATGGAGCATAACGCCCGGTGTTGCAATCATATGTCCACCCGTCCGTGCAGCATTAGTCGTGTCCATCGCGCAGAAGGTTGGCCACCGCGTCCTTGATGGCTTGGCGGCGCTTGCTGGTCTCCGTCGTATCCTCGGGTCCGTCCGTGGTGGGTCCATCCGTGGTCGTGGGGCGCGTTAGCGAGAGGGCAAGGATCAGTTCGAGCAGCGTGGGGGCCGGGAAGTGGGCGTTGACCACGCCGTCGCGCTGGGCGCGACGGATCGCGTCGACCTTGTGTGCGTTGGCCTCCGCGATTGCCGCGATCCTCATCCCTTCTCCACCGCGTTCGAGCCAGTCCCACACCCCAAGCCGGAGGGTCTCCGGGCGCGTCCGGTTCTGATCGAAGAGGCGCGCGGCGTACTCCGGGAGGTCGTGGGCGTCGATCGGGACGTCATCCACACAGCGGACAACGCTGGCGTCGAAGACCGCGTCGAACAGCCGATCTTTGCTGTCATAGTAGGTATAGATCATGGACTTGTTGCTGCCGGCCGCTGCGGCGATGCGGTCGATGCGCGCCCCGGCAATGCCGTACCGCGCGAACTCGGCGGTGGCCGCGTCGAGGATACGTTGGCGGGTCGAGTGGGCGTCTCGTTTCATGCCCATAGTATATAACAAACGGTTGGTTGACACCCAGTGACGGCCCTGCTATGCTGCATGCAGTGATCAACCAACTTGTTGGTCATAATGACGCCGCCCCCGAGAGGAGACCAGTATGAGCGGTACCATGCGCGGCAAGGTGTGCCTGGTGACGGGCGCGACCTCGGGTATCGGGTACGTGACGGCCCGCGCGTTGGCCGAGATGGGGGCCACGGTGGTCGCCGTGGGGCGCAACCGGGAGAAGGGCGAGGCCATCGTCGCGGACATCAAGAGACGTAGCGGCAGTGACACGGTCGCGTTTATGCGGGCCGACCTCTCATCGCAGGCGTCGATCCGCGCGCTGGCCACGACGTTCACCGATCAGTACGACCGCCTGCACGTGCTGGTCAACAACGCCGGCGGCATCTTCGCCACGCGCGAGACCACCGTCGACGGCATCGAGATGACCTTCGCGCTCGATCACCTGGCCCCCTTCCTGTTGACGGAACTCTTGCTCCCGACCCTTAAGGCGAGCGCCCCGGCGCGCGTCGTCACCGTGTCGTCGTCGGCGCAGGCCTTCGGCAAGATCAACTTCGACGACCTGCAAGGCACCAAGCGCTACAGCGCCTGGCGCGCCTATAACCAGGCCAAGCTCGCCAACGTGCTCTTCACGTACGAGTTGGCGCGCCGGCTCGCGGGCACGGGCGTGACCGCGACCTGCCTGCACCCAGGCCTCGTCGCCACGGGGTTCGCGCAAAACAACGGCGACCTGACGCAGAGGCTGATCAAGGCCGGCCAGGTCTTCATGCCCAGCCCCGAGAAGGGCGCGCGCACCTCCATCTACCTGGCCTCCTCGCCATTGGTCGAGGGCGTCACGGGCAGATACTTCGTCGCTAAGAAGCCGAAGACGTCGTCCAGGCGGTCCTACGATGAGGCGACCGCGCGACGGCTGTGGGAGATCAGTGAGGGGCTCACGGGCCTGGCGCCGCGAGTCACACTCAGTGCTTAGTTCTAACGAGGCTCCGCCTCAGACCGACGAGACATGACGCGAAAACTTGACTCATTCGCACCATGTTTGCCCGTATTAGGAGTCTAGAGCGCCATTCAAGTAATCGGCCAAGCGGTTAACGTGGGCGCATTTAGCGGGCGCGAGATGCCTCAGTTAGGCGTGGATAGGTGACGATGAAACCACCGCCTTGCACGAGTTATTAGGACAAGCGTGTTAAGTGAATGGCGCTCTAGGGGCGTCGAACGTTTCCGTCGTCATGAAGATACGGTCGGCCGACGGGACGTACTGCACGACGAGGGGGTTGCCGTCGACGTACGACAGCCGGCGCGCGAGCGCGCCACGGGCAACGTCGACGAAGCTGAACACGCCATCCCCCGCGCTGTCCTGCGTCTGGACGAACACCCGGCCGCGCGCGGCGTCAGCGTCCACGTCATACAGGCCGTACTGGCTGCCCTGGATAGCGACATGCGAAAGGAGCGCGCCCGTGTGCGGGTCGCGCGTATCCACGCCATTGTCGTGGTCGGACACAAGCCGGTTGCCGGCCACGGTCGCCAGGTACCCGCCGCCCGCGAAGCGCGCGGACCGCGCCGGTCCGCGCGTCGCGCACCTCGCCCGCGTGCGCCGAGAGGAGCGCGAATATCCCGTCGGCCTCGTCGGCCGTCGCGGCCGTGTACGAGTTCGGCGTCGTCCACGTCGACGCGACGCCCATGGTCGCCGCGTCGAGCAGATACGCGGTGGCCGATCCCGGCCGCGGGTTGTTTCAGCACAGGCGGCGAACAGTCAATGCCCGCTTTCGCACAGCCCCGGGGGCGGTGCCCAGCTCGCAAGAGCCATGCGACACCACCGGGGCTCGCGCGTAGGGGAAGGCTTCCCCGAGCCAGCGTCCATCGGCGAGGGCCAGGATGGCAGCCCTGGTTCGGTGCTGGATGCGACGCTGTAGCGCTCATTGACGCCGTCTCCTCCGTCGCTCGTGCATTGCGCGCTGCAGTCCAACAACGGCCTAACCGACATAAGCATGTCGAATCAGGATGTACTCGGGGCTCGCGTCGGTGGGCGCCGCCCGACACGCGCCATGGACACACCGGACGTCCGCGAGGCTCATCGGCCGCGTCGTGACTGGTCACGGCGCTGTCTGATTGAGGATGAACTGCCCGCCCGCGCACGCTCGGCCACAATTCCCTGGCTCTCCCGACAACTTGGTGAAACCGATTGGGAGAGAATGTGGGAGGTGGATCGACAAAACGCCACGTGCCACGCACGGTAGCGGTCGCCTAACCCCGTAGGGCAGCACGAAGTGTCTGGCGCACCTCCACATTGTTGCTGTCAATCACTCCCGTTCTTGGGCGCTAAAGCGCCGCCATAAAGTGGCACCTCCGTTGCGACTTTCGTAGCCACACGCGGCCATCTTATCACCTCACCGAGCCGATTGAACGTATCTTATCGAAAAGTCGGGGGCTAGGCCGCAGCGAGCGCCACGGGGGCGTGGGCCGCAGCCGCGCGTTGGGTGATGAGGGCGGCCAGGGAGGGCATCCGGTTGGCGCCAGACAGGCGGTCATGCAGATAGTGGGCGACGTTGACGCCGCGTTTGGCCGCCGTCTGCGTGAGGGTGCCGAAGATGTCCCAGGCCGTGACGCCGGCGCGGCTGCGCGGGCCGAAGCTGACATCGCGCTTGCGCACGCGGTGGCGGGCGCCCAACTCGGCCGGATTGTTATGCAGGGGGACGTCCGGGTGATCCAGCACGCACAGGAGGGCCGCTTTCTTGGCGGCCGTCTTAGCGATGCGCTCGTCGAGATGCCAGTAGCCCGTGCGGCGCGCGAAGAGCGCGTCGAAGGCCGCGTCCAGGCGCGCGCGCTCCATCGCCGCGGGCGCCGCCCGGTACGCCCGCAGCTCATGGTAGTAGGCCCAGAAGTCGCCCAGGAACGCGTCTACCAACGCGCGGTGTTGCGCGAAGATGGGGGCGAGCTTCTTGACGTGCCGCCCCGCGTGCACCCAGCATAAGGCGAGGTCCGGTGTCACGCCCTTGAACTGCGGCGCGTCGTCGCAGACCAGGATGCCCACCACGGGCACGTCGTGCTGCGCCCGGTACGCCCCGATGGCCGCCGCATCCAAGACGTGCGCGCGCTGCTGGGGGCCGAGCCGCGGGACCTGGGCATCCAACAGAGCCCCGCAGGTGTCCGCGTCCAGGTCCACGCCCTGCGGCAGGTGCCCCAGGGCCGTCACGAGGGCGGCGGGCAGCCCGTGCTCCGCCAGGAACGCCCACGCATACCGGTTGAGTTGGTAGGCGCGCGGGGCGCCCAGCCGCAACACGTCGAGCACGGCCTGCCGGTCTTTGCGCGCCGTGGTGCGATAGAGGGTATAGAGCGGACCACACAGGATGTGGCACTGCTCCTCCACCCCGTCCACCCGTGTGCTCGTCTCGTCCAGGTGCTGATAGGGACTGCTGGCCAGGCCCGCCCGCGCGATCTCCTCATACTCCGCGGCGAAGACGGGCTGCCGGGTCAGCAAGGTCGCCAGATGCGCCGCCGAGATCACGATGCCCACGCTGCGCAGCACCTCCAGGATCTTCGGCTCGCTCATCTGCCCCTGATAATAGAGGTGCAGCGCCAGGGCTTTGAGCCCCGCCCCATAGTGCCCCCGTCCCGCGTAGCCCTCCGGCAGCGGCGCCTGATAGCTCGCCCCCGTGCTCGCCGCGTACCAGCGCGCGCAGCGGAAGAGCACCGTGTCCGTGCGTAGCGCCACATCCTGCACCACGAACTCCGCATACCCTTTGCGCTCCGCGTCGGGCGGCAGCAGCGCGGGGTCCACCTCCCGTGTGTCGATCCGGTCAATGCGGAGCATCGCTCGCTTGTCCACGGGCGGACGTGCCGGCCGCTCCGCGCGCCGTTCGCGCTCGCTCGCCTGATCACCGGCCACGCGCTTGGACGGCAGGATTATGGGCGCGCCCTGCTCCCCTTTGAGGCAGTTGTTCTCGTCGCGCAGGCGCTGGTTCTCTGCCCGCAACGCCGCGATCTCGGCCGCCTGGACCTCGATCACATTGAGCAACAGGCCCAGGATATGCCGCGCCGCCGGGTCCGTGACCCCACTCAGATCCAGGTCGTCCAGCATCCTTGCCCTACCCCATGGCACGCCGCCTCAATGGCCCCAGTATACCTGCCCCTGAGTTTTTGAGAAGATACGATTGAACCACATCTCATCGATGGCAACGCGCTTTTCCTAGATTCCGGCTTCACCAACTCGTCGGGAGAGCCAATTCCCTTGACTCATGTTTGCAGCGGGCCATTGGACGCGACCCACATGCGCGCTACCATCCCATGAAGGCGTCGCGTCCACACATTGGATGTTTTGATAGCGCCGGCGATGCGCCACCCGTGCGTAGATATACAGCCGACGTTATAAAGATGCACGAGAATGCACCCTTGATTCAGGCTGACGCAAAGCGCGCATAGCGTGCATGGGTTGCGGTACATGCAGTCGCCGCCGGCAGCGTCTGTGTCCGCCCACCATGGGCAGGCCGGCCCACGCTGCGCTGCGACGCAGCCTGTCGGGGTACCACCGGTATCGGTCCGACCGACCGGTATACCATGAAAGGATGACACGGCTGCGCACGTCCGATCTGGCCACCGCTGTGGGCGTCCATCCCAATACCGTGCGTCGCTATGTGGACCGGGGCTTCCTGCCGCCCGTCGAGCGCAGCCCGTCGGGCTACCGCCGCTTCACGCAGCGCCACCTCGATTGCCTACGTGTGGCGCACCAGGTCTATATGCAACCAGTATCCCAGCGTCCCTATCCGTCGCATGGGGCTGCGCATTATCCAGGCCACCGTCAGCGGCGACTTGGGAGGCGCGCTGGAGCTGGCCCACGGGTACCGGGCTTTCGTGCAGTCGGAGCGGACGCAGGCCGACATCGCCGCCGCTGTGCTGGAGCGCTGGGCCTTCGGGAAGCCCGCCGACGCTCCCATCCAGCCGCTCCAGATCGGACAGGTTGCCCGTCTCCTGGACGTGACGATCGACGTCCTGCGCAACTGGGACCGCAACGGGTTGATCGCTGTGCCACGCGATCCGTCCAACGGCTATCGGCGCTATGGGGCGCCCGAAATCCGCCGCCTGCGCGTGATCCGGCTGCTGTCCCGCGCCGGCTATAGCCTGTCGGCCATCCTGCGCATGCTCCTCCAGCTCGACCGAGGTGACACGACCGACCTGCGCCGCGCGCTCGACACGCCCCGCCCCGACGAAGACATTGTCACGGCCCGTGACCGCTGGATCTCCACCCTCACCGATCAGGAGCGACGGGCCCAGACGACCATCGCCCTGCTGGAAGAGATCATCCGCAGACAGACGGCCGGGGACCGCTGAGCTTCTGGTCTCATCGGGCAGCGCTGCGGTGGCGACCCCTCCCCGCGCGCTCCTCCCCCTGTGTCGGTCGATCGGACGCACAACCCTCCCTATGCACACCAGGGTTGTAGAATCGAAATAGGGAGACGGCGTCTGTGCCGTCTCTGTTCTCTCACATGGGGTTCGCGTGGAGGGCGTATGGACCAAGAGGCCATCATCCAGTACATCACGGAGACGTTCACGGGGGTCGAGATTGTGCGACCAACCGACGGTCCTGGGGCGGGCGACACCTTCTTCTTCTATGATCCTCAGCGCAACCTTGACCCGGCGCACCGGCTGCCCTTCGCCACCATCGTCACCAAAGACTACGGCGACTTTGACGATGCCACACATCTGAATCGCCCGGATGTGTTTCGGCTCAACATCGGCGTGAGCAGGGACACCTTTCGCGCGCTCTTTGGCCCTGCGCCCAGTGCGGAGAGTGATCAGAGCACCCCCTATGACTTCGCAGCCGTGGACCGGCTGATGCCCCATCCGGTGTACGCGCCGCAGTCGTTTGTTTGCGTGCTCAACCCCAGCGCCGAAACCTTCGAAGCCGTCAAACCCTTGCTGGCCGACGCCTACGCCAGAGTCGCTACCCGGCACGCTAGCCGCCAAGCCACTCCCGACTGAGCAGGCGCCGCATCTACCGGGGACCGTGTGCATGCAGGCAATCTGCATCATGTGCGCTATCGGCGCCCTTCTCTTATTTGAACGGCCTGACCGTGGTCCTGTCTGTCGACATGGGATGGACGGGCTGTGCATCTTTATGCATTCAATTGGGAGGAGCTTGCTCATACCCTGAGCCGACCAATGGGTGAGATGGGATGGCAAGGTCTGGTAGGTGTCCGGCGACATCGCCCAACGGCTCACTGCAAGCATGAGTCAAGGGAATCGGCTCTCCCGATGACTTGGTGAAGCCTGAATCGAGGGAAATCGCTCCATGACCTGCGAAATAATGCGCGACCAAACCGAGGGCCGCACAATGGCCACGAATGGATGTGACAAGTTTAGGAGTAGGCATCACGTCGCGTTGCCACTTGTAGCGTATGTTTATGCACGAGCGTCGGGTGACAATATGGACGCACCATTGCCACTTTCTGCACCTCCATTGTTGGCTACTGGCATCAACGAGCACGTCGCCTCACAGTCTGTTACGCTACGCTTCAGATTCGCGTTTAACCCGCTTCACCAAGTCATCGGGAGAGCCAGGGAATCATGGCCGAGCGTGCGTCGGCGTGGATGGCGAGGTCCGGGCCGAAGAGTGCGCCAGGAGTGAAGGCTCCCGGTCGGCCTTCGTTACGGGCAAGCCGGCGCGCAACCTCGGCCACCACCGCGGCCGTGAACGCCGTGCCTTCGCCTGCGCGCAGCCATCCTTCTCGGGTGGCGCCAGATGCCCATTGGACCCGCGCATGCGCCCAGGAGAACTCTCTCACGCGCTCGTGCGGTTTCGTGCGGATACCAGCGATCCGGCGCGTGGCCATGGTGCGGAACGCTGGCATCCGCAGGAGCGCCGAGACGGCCGGCAGGACGGCGCGGACGACCGGCGCGGACGGCGCCGCACTCGAGGCGGCGACGACGAAGGGCGCGCCACTGACGCGGTGGGCAACTTCCAGGTCGCCGCTCGGACCGCTGCCGGTGTGGACGGAGGAGCCATCGGGCAGCGTGAGGCGTTCGGGATGGCTGCCGAGTCCGGTGCGTACGAGCCGGTTGTGTGCGTATCGGCGCCCGCCGGTCACAAGAACGTCGATCACGGTCGCCGCAAAGGCTGAGCCAATCTGGCCTCCCTCGGAATCGATCGCTGGCACAACGTCGACTCTCGCCCGCGCCGCCGGAGGCTGAGCCTCGCACACCTTGAGCATGACGCTCTCGACCGCGAGCACGCCGAACCCGGCGCCGGTGACCAGCGTGCGGCCGGACGAGACGGCTTCATCGTCCAACCCGAGCAGCCTGGGGACGGCGACGAGATCGTTGGCGAGGTCAACGTAGTGCGTGCCTGGTGGGCACGCTCGTGCTATCGGCAACGCTGTCTCGCTGAACGGGCCGATTGTGTTGATCACGACGGCAGGGGTACTTCGCGCAAGCTCCGTCACGACAGCGTCGACCGAGCCAACCCTCACGATGCGCGGATCCCCGCCTATGGTGCCGGCCAGCTCGCGCAAGCGGATCGCATCGCGCCCCACCAGAACAAGCGAGAGGTGCGCCGCTGCCAGGTGCGCGGCGACCACGCGGCCGCTGCGGCCCGCCGCTCCCAAGATCCAAATCTCGTTCACGTCAGAACCTCCAGAACCCATGCACCTCATGAGAAGAAGTAGCCGCTCTCACGGCGGCGACGACGGTGGCATCGTCGGTGACGTCAAGGGAGATCGGCCGGATGTCCAGGGCAGCGGTGTCCGGGCCTGGACTCGGACCGAGCTCGGAGAGCGTCTTGCCTGCGGACTCCGGGGCGCGGCAGCCAGCGAAGACCATCCATCCCTCCGCTGCGCTCCGGCGGGCGGTCGCGTCGCCCGGACCGCGAGACGCCCCGGTGATGAGCGCAGGAGTCACGATGACCGAGGTCCCTTCAGTCGTTGAAGTAGTGGCCCTGGTCGAGATCGTCGATGAGCCCGGGGTGCGTGGGCTGCCAGTCCAGCAGCGCGCGGGTCAGGGCGCTCGAGGACGGACTGTCGACCCCGAGGAAGCCTGCCAGGAACCCGAAGTGCGCGCCGGCGTCCTCCGGTGAGATGGAGACCACCGGGAGGTCAAGATGCCGTCCGATCACCTCGGCGATGTCGCGCACCGGCACGCCCTCGTCCGCGACCGCGTGCAGCGTCGATCCCGCCGGGGCCTTCTCCAGTGCCAGGCGGAAGAGGTGCGCGGCATCGAGCCGATGAACGGCGGGCCAGCGGCTGGACCCGTCGCCGATGTAGCCGGAGACGCCCTTGTCGCGAGCGATGCCGATCAGTGCAGCGACGAAGCCGTTGTCTCCGTCGCCGTGAACCGTCGGAGGGAGTCGCATAACGGATGAGCGGACGCCGCGGGACGCGAGGGAGAGCGTCACCTGCGCCGTGCCCAACCGGGTCGCCGGACCGCCCAGAGCGGCCATAGCCGGGCCGGGACTCTGCCCGTCCCGTTCGGTCGCCACGCGCCCCGGCGCGACCCCGAGCGTCCCGGAGGCGATGACAAACGGTCGATCAGACCCTGCGAGCGCCTCGCCGAGGGTCTCGACGGCGCGGCGATCCGCATCGGCCGCGCCCTGGAAGTCCCCCGAGAAGGCGATGTCGTGCTTGAACGCGAGGTGGATCACGCCATCCGACGCGGCAGCCGCACTGTGCAGGCTGTCGAGATCGTCAAGGGCGCCGCGCTGGACCTCTGCCCCGGCGGCGGCGAGGGCAGCGGCCGAGGCATCCGAGCGGGCGAGCCCGACGACCTGATGGCCCGCGCCGATGAGCTCGGGAACGATGGCGGAGCCGATCCAGCCGGACGCGCCGGTAATAAAGACACGCATAGTAGAGTCCCTCCGTGAATAGGATGGTGGTGATCGTGACGTGCAGTCCGGCGTCGACCGGGTCAGTGCCGCGCTGGTCGATCAGGCGCATGGCCACGGCTCTGGCCGCGCGGGTCATGGCCGGCAACCGGCCGGGCTCTCCCCGCGGCGCCGGACGGCCGTCCCGCGAGCGCGACGACGGTGTGATAGACTTTGGGCGCCACGTTCTCCTTTCTGTCTCGGCGCATGCAGCCGATCCGCGTCGTACGGACACGCCTATGTCAGACACTGACATCACTACTATACCACGTTATGACAGTCGCTGACGTTAAGACGGCGTCGAGGTAGAATGACGGCATGAGTCGATGGGAGGCGGACGGTCGCGGCAGGCTGGAACGGGCGGCCCTCGCGCTCTACGGCGAGCGCGGGTTCGACAACACCACCGTCGCGGAGATCGCCCAGCGGGCGGGCGTCACGGAGCGCACGTTCTTCCGGCACTTCGCCGACAAACGTGAGGTGCTGTTCCCGACCGAGGGCGCACGGCAATTGCAGGAGCTCCTCGTGGACGCCGTCGCCCACGCGCCCGCGTCCCTGGCGCCCCTCGACGCGGTCGCCGCGGGCCTCGAGGCCGCGGGCGCTCCACTCCAGGAGCGCCGCGCAACCGCGCGACAGCGCGCGGCCATCATCGCCGCGACCCCGGAGCTCCGTGAACGCGAGCTGATCAAGCTCGCCGCATGGTCCGCGGCGCTCGCCGACACGTTGCAACGGCGCGGTCTCAGCGATGCAGCCGCGCGCCTCACGGCCGAGGTCGCGATCGCTGTCTTCAGAATCGCGTTCGACCGCTGGATCGAGGACACCAACGACCGCGACTTTCCGCGGCTCGTCCGCGAGTCGCTTGACCAGCTGAAAGCCTTTACCGCAGGCGACTGACCGCAAAAGAGCCGAAGACCCGGATCACGTCAAACAAGCCACCAAAGTTGACATATGCCCCTGTGCCTATGTTCACGTGTGATGCCTAAGGACTCACTCCTAAATAACATATTCACTTAAAGGAGTCGTGTGGTAGGCTGCAGGGATGGAGAAGCATGAGGCGCCGGCGGCCTTCGAACTGATGCGGGCCGCGCTGAATGA